>QGCY01000083.1_pt1 | contig 23883 bp, 26 predicted proteins | sample 4708041 | NCBI WGS metagenome assembly QGCY01 (sample SAMN08941164, study PRJNA450518) | Sediment metagenome, whole genome shotgun sequencing project. | biome: grassland soil; feature: grassland; material: soil; isolation source: soil 14 days enrichment with methanethiol and mixed carbon source ... | reverse complement strand
TCAACGGCCCGTAGGCGCCCGCACCGAATAGACCCACAGCAAGCGCAACCAATACCCAGCCCATAGCCGTTTGCTTGGGCACCGGCCGACTATAACTTTGCACAAAGCACAGCATCGCTATAGCCAACACAGCAAAACTGCCGCCCTTCCACCATGCCAAACCATTTTGCAGTGCCTCAGATAAGTCCGCGCGCACCCCCTGACTAAGCACCAACACCACAAACAGCAATGGCAACACAACCAGCACACTCCCCCACAAGCTTAAAGCTTTCAAAGGACGGGCGGGACTTAGATCGTCCACCAAATCATTCAACCATTTCGGGTTACTCATAAAAGCCACATCCCTTTTGCTTTACTTAGTTGCGCCGCCATTTTTTTAAGCCCACGATGAATCATAACCTTAACCGATGATTCACTATGGCCGGTCATCTCGGCAGCTTCTTTAATGCTATATTGCTGCAGCTTCACCAAATCGATCACCTGTGCTTGCTCCCGATTGATTACGCCCATTAAGCGCTCTAAATCGACTTTACTGGTAACAGCACTCCCATGCTCATCTTGCGGGGCCTGAAACAATTCATCAAACTCGCTTTCCGGACTTCGTTGCACTTTGCGCAGATAATCAATCATCCGGTAACGCGCAATCGCACTGATCCAAGGCCCAAACGCCTGATCCGGATCATAGGTATGACGGTTCTTATGAAGCGACAACAAAGCCTCCTGCGCGAGATCTTCTGCAATATTTATATTCAAACGCTTGGAAAAGAATGAAACCAGCCACGGATGCAGATCATTCAAAAGCTTGCGATAGCTTTCCTTGTCACCCGTCAGGGCGCTTTTCATCCAATCGTCCCAACATTCACTATTATTTTTATACGTCGCCATGGCATTTTTGGTTACATTTGAAATTATAAAAAAATTTTGTAACCAATTCCTTCTTCTGACCGTATTGTTCTTTAAACGGGCTGTTCAACTATTTTTAGCATGATCTCATCGCTAAATCGATAGCCCGCTTATGATATAAACCAACCTCTATTCCAAATAGGAGAAAACAATGAACCTAAATAAAAAAGCACTCTTAACTGCAACCGCTGTCGGCGCCTTTGTGACAGGCGCCATCGCCATGGATGCACAAGCAGCCAAACCTGGCTACGAAAAATGCGCAGGTGTCGTGAAAGCCGGCCATAATGATTGTGCCGCCAACGGCCATAGCTGTGCGGGTCAAGCAAAGTCAGACAATGATGCAAATGAATGGGTATACCTACCAGAAGGCACATGTGAAAAGCTAGCCGGTGGCACTGTAAAATAAAACCCTATCTTACCCGCACATCAATATCATTAAATAATTGAAAGGAGCCTGTATCATGCAAAACACAATATCAAAGCAACTCAGCCTATCGGGCATCGGGTTAAGAACACCGCATATACAGGCTCTTTCAGATCACGATTACACGGATGAAATCGGATTTTTAGAAGCACATTCCGAAAATTTTTTCGGCACAAGCCCGGCAAGTGAACAACTCACCGCCCTATCTGAACATTACCCAATTACTTTACACGGTGTAGGCCTATCATTGGGCCGTGCTGACGGCCTCGACCAAGAACATCTAACGAAGCTCAAAACATTAATTGATCGAATCAATCCGGTTTTTGTGTCCGAACACCTAACATGGAGCGGCTATAGCCACACTCATGTGCCGGACCTGTTACCAATCCCTTTTATTAACGAGGCCATGGAAACATTCTCGGCCCATGTTCAAGAATTCCAAGACACCATTAAGCGCCCGATCTTAATTGAGAATCCATCAAACTATCTAGCATTTAAAGATCTGGACTATACTGAACCTGCTTTCTTGAATGAGCTAGCAAAGCGTACAGGTTGCGCCCTACTGATGGACATCAATAACATCGCCGTCAGCGCCCATAATCTAGGCTATAATCCGATTGAATATATCAACGAAATCAATGGCAGCTATGTCCAACAAATGCATCTGGCTGGCTATGAAATCAATGATCTGGAAGATGGCTCACAGCTCTATCTCGACACCCATGGTCAGCCCGTCTATGCGGAAGTTTGGGATCTTTATGCCTACGCGCTAGAGCAATGGGGCGACACCCCAACCTTAATTGAGTGGGACACCGACATTCCCGAGCTATCTACCCTCATAGAAGAAGCCGCCAAAGCCGACGCCATCCGCAATCAGATCAAAGCCCGCCACGCAAAACCACAACAGGCCGCCCATGGGTAATCTGAAAAAAATACAAGCTGCCCTGATCAAAGACATCTATGAAGGCACCCAAGAAAGTCTGCCTTATATCGCCGAAGAACATCATGACAGGCTCTCAGTTTATCACAACAACACCTATCTCGGCTTAACCGATCTTTTAAAAAATTTCTTTTCTGTCACTCATATGCTGATTGGTAACAACTGCTTTAAAGCTTGCGCTAAGAACTATATTCGCGCCCACCCAATGCACGGCGGTGACCGCAATGAATATGGGGCTGGCTTTGCCGCATCCTTGAAAAAAGAAGTCGTGTTATCCAAACTGCCATACGTTCCAGAGATCGCTGAGCTGGAATGGGCCTTTTTTACCAGCTCAAACGCGGAAATATCTACAACGCCACTGACCATGGCAGCGTTACAAAACAAATTAGCTATCAACCCCGACCCATCCCTTGCCCTCAATGCGCATGTTCAGCTTTTAACCCATCAACATAACACGCTGGAAATATGGCAAGCCCATCAAAATAAGCCCGAAAATATCCAAGTCGAACTGAAAACAGCCACGCATAACATACTAATCTGGCGCGATCTATTGGGCGATGTGTATATGCAAACCATCACACCGACAGCTTATCAATTCCTGCAAGCCTGCGAGCAAGGAACGTCTCTCACACAGTGCCTTACACAAGCCATCAGCGATCATGACCAGCTAACCGCGCTTCAGGAAAATTTCGTGAACTTCATCAATCTAGGGCTTTTTAAAGGAAAATAATCATGGTGCTATCATCCATCATCGCAAAAATACAAACCATGCGCCAATCCGGCGTATTATGCGTGGCCAAAAGCATAAGCCTTCTAACGTTACGCCTTTACATCGCCAAAGTTTTCTTAACTGCCGGCCTGACCAAAATCGGCAATTGGGATACCACCATTGCTTTGTTTGAATATGAATATGGCGTACCGTTACTGCCACCGGAAATAGCTGCCTATATGGCCACAGCCGCCGAATTATCTTTGCCCATCGCTTTAATAGTAGGCCTTCTAACCCCGTTAGCCGCCTTGGGTCTATTTATCATGACCTTGGTAATTGAGCTATTTATCTATCCCGGCACCACAGAGCATTATTATTGGATGCTGCTTTTAGGGGTGCTCATCACCCATGGCGGCGGCAAACTATCTGCTGATTTCTGGGGAATGAAACTATTAACCAAATCAACCCATTAAAATAAAGGTGGCCCTATTTTCACGGGGCCACCTCATTTAAAATGCAACATACGCAGTGAACGCAAAGCCTAGAAATCCCAGTCTTCGTCCTCGGTTTCTTCGGCTTTACCCATCACGTAAGACGAACCGGAACCTGAGAAAAAGTCATGATTTTCATCCGCATTCGGTGAAAGCGCTGATAAAATAGCCGGGCTCACATTCGTAAGCTCATCAGGGAACATCGGGTCAAACCCCAAATTCATTAGCGCTTTATTCGCATTGTAATGAAGGAAAGTTTTAACCTCTTCCGTCAGACCAACACCATCATAAAGACTGGCAGTGTATTTAATTTCGTTATCATATAAATCCATCAGCAATGAAATCGCATAATCTTTGATTTCCATTTGCTCCATCGGCGTGACCGCATCATATGCTTTTTGGAATTTATAGCCGATATAATATCCATGCACCGCCTCATCCTTGATAATCAAACGAATAAGGTCAGCCGTATTGGTAAGCTTCGCACGGCTAGACCAATGCATCGGCAAATAAAAGCCGGAATAAAACAAAAAGCTTTCCAAAAATACGCTGGCAACTTTGCGTTTCATCGGATCATCAGCCACATATTCCTTCATAATCAAATCGGACTTACGCTGAAGATGTTCGTTTTCTTCACTCCATAAATACGCATCATCCACATCACGCATTGAGCATAATGTCGAAAAGATCGAAGAATACGAACGCGCATGAACCGCCTCCATAAAGGCAATATTACTCAACACCGCTTCTTCATGCGGGGTCACAGCATCTTCCATGAGCTTAGGCGCACCGACCGTATTTTGAATTGTGTCCAGCAAGGTCAAGCCGGTAAACACACGAATAGTCAAGCGTTGTTCATCCCCGGTTAGCGTTCCCCATGACTGAATATCATTCGACAAAGGCACTTTTTCCGGCAACCAGAAATTCGAAGTCAAACGGTTCCAAACCTCAAGATCCTTAGGATCTTCGATCCGATTCCAGTTAACAGCTTTGACGCGGCGGAGCTTCAAATCATCATAATGGGTTGTTGGTTTCATATTTTTCTCGGCACTCATAGGAAAGCCACCTTTCTTTACTACGCAATCATCTTTTATCTACAAAGAGCAAGAAACACAGCCCTTAACTTCAGTTCCTTCCAACGCCATTTGGCGCAAACGGATATAATAAATGGTCTTAATCCCTTTTTTCCAGGCATAGATCTGCGCCTTATTAATATCGCGGGTCGTCGCGGTATCGGGGAAGAACAATGTCAAAGATAAGCCTTGATCAACATGCTGCGTTGCTGCGGCATAGGTGTCGATAATTTTCTCGGGGCCGATCTCATAGGCATCTTGGTAATATTCCTGATTATCGTTCGTCAAATAAGGCGCCGGATAATAAACACGGCCAATTTTACCTTCCTTTCGAATTTCAATCTTGGATGCGATCGGGTGGATCGACGAGGTCGAGTTGTTAATATAAGAAATAGATCCGGTCGGCGGCACAGCTTGTAGATAAGCATTATACATACCGTTTTCCATGACCATTTTCTTAAGCTCGTTCCAATCCGCTTGAGTTGGAATATGAATACCAGCTTCTTCAAATAATTCCTGAACGCGAGCCGTTGCGGGCTTCCATTCCTTGTCGGTATATTTATCGAAGAACTCACCGCTGGCATATTTTGATTTATCAAAACCGGCAAAAGTCTCGCCACGCTCCGTCGCAATCAAATTCGATGCGCGGATACAGTGATAAGCTACTGTATAAAAATAGATATTGGTAAAATCCACACCTTCTTCTGAACCATAGAAAATACGTGATTTTGCTAGATAGCCATGCAAATTCATCTGCCCCAAACCAATCGCATGGGAACGACTATTCCCCTGTGCGATCGATGGTACACATTGCAGGTCACTCATATCCGACACCGCGGTGAGTGAGCGAATAGCAACCTCAACCGTCTGACCAAAATCAGGCGATTCCATGGCCTTGGCAATATTCATCGAACCCAGATTACAAGAAATGTCAGATCCTAAATGCTTATAGCTAAGATCAGTGTTAAATTCACTCGCATCGCTAACCTGCAAAATCTCAGAGCATAAATTACTCATCGTAATGCGGCCATCAATGGCATTCGCACGGTTTACTGTATCTTCATACATAATGTACGGATAGCCAGATTCAAACTGAATTTCAGCTAGGATCTTAAAGAATTCACGAGCCTTAATCTTCTTCTTGCTGATACGCTTATCATTGACCATGTCTTCATAATTATCCGTTACAGATACTTCTGAAAACGGCTTGCCGTATACACGCTCGACATCATAAGGCGAGAATAAATACATATCTTCATTCGTTTTCGCCAACTCAAACGTAATATCTGGAATAACCACGCCCAAAGACAAGGTCTTAATACGAATTTTCTCATCCGCATTTTCACGTTTTGTATCCAAGAAACGTAAGATATCCGGGTGATGCGCATGCAAATAAACCGCACCGGCCCCCTGACGGGAACCCAATTGATTCGCATAAGAAAATGAATCTTCCAAAAGCTTCATCACCGGAATAACCCCCGAAGATTGACCTTCGACCTTTTTAATCGGCGCACCAATCTCACGAATATTCGATAACAACAAAGCAACACCGCCACCACGCTTCGATAATTGCAAGGCTGAGTTAATGCTGCGCCCGATGGACTCCATATTATCTTCAATACGAAGCAAGAAACATGAAACAAGCTCTCCACGTTGCTTTTTACCGGCATTTAAGAATGTCGGCGTAGCTGGCTGGAAGCGGCCCGATACAATTTCTTGCACCAATTGCTTGGCCATCACTTCATCGCCACGGGCCAACGTCAAAGCCACCATCACCGCACGATCTTCATAGCGTTCCAAATAACGCTGACCATCAAAAGTCTTAAGCGTATAAGCCGTGTAATATTTATAAGCGCCCAAGAAGGTAGGAAAACGGAATTTCATATCATAGGAAAAATCATAAAGGTCGCGAATAAAATCAAATTCATACTGCTCCAATACATTACTTTCGTAATAGCCCTGCATAACCAAATGACCGAGCTTTTCTTCCAGATTGTGAAAGAAAACCGTATTTTGGTTAACATGCTGAAGGAAATACTGACGTGCTGCTTGGCGATCTTTATCAAACTGGATATGACCTTTTTCATCATACAAATTCAACATGGCATTCAAAGCATGATAATCCATTGCTGAATTTTCAGCTTTTTTTGCTTCGCGCTCTAGAACTTCCGTTGTGCTGGAAGGTTTCTTCTTATTCATAACCGGTAAACCCATTTCTGTCTCAACATCTGCTGACATGATTAGCTCCCCGTCTTTCTCATCTTCACGCTTGGCGTCAACGAATTCCATAATTTTTGTACTCCCCTTTGAACAGTCATAATATCTTCCGGCGTTCCACTAAGCTCAAAACGATAGAGCAAAGGAACGTTACATTTTTTGGCAACAATCTTGCCACCAACAGCAAACATTTCCCCAAAGTTACGGTTACCGGATCCGATAACCCCCTGAATAAGCGCCCGATGATCTGGATTATTTAAAAACCTAATCACTTGTTTGGGCACTGCCTTTGAACCATCGTCATCCGCATAAGTGGGACAAATTAGAACAAAAGGCTCCTCAACAGGAGGCATCGCCTCTTTAAATGAAATCGGTATACGAACCGCCCGCAATCCCAACCGTCCCACGAAACGATGCGTGTTCAACGACGGACTGGAATAATAAACAATAAGCGGTTCCATTGACTTCAATCTTCATGGCTACACAATTAACGATTACTCGCCCAAACCACCAATTTTGTCGGGACGAAAGCCTGACCAATGCTGATCTCCAGCAATAACCACAGGCGCTTGCATATAACCTAAATCGCGAACAGCTTGGAAGGCACCATCGTCCTTCGTCAAATCAACAACATCATAAGAAATCCCTCTGCGGTCCATCTCACGCGTTGTTGCAGTACATTGAATGCATGCAGGCTTGCTGTAAACAGTAATCATCATTCTTCCCCTTTAGTTTGTGTGCATAACAGTGAATGCGTTTATTTTTCTGAGTTAACCCCTTACCCGAAGAGAAAAGTACCCCACTTTTTAAGCATTGCACTTAAAAAGTTATATTGCCTGAGCGAATAATTGTGGAACTTCTCTTTTAGAACAAAAAAGAGTTACTAACACTAGATATAGTGTCTGAGTTCCCAAAAAATGTCAATATATAGATAATCGAAAAAGGTGTTTCGAAACGCTCCCCCTCTCAGAATCCCCCTAAAAATTAGCCATTGCTAATTTTTTTTGATTAAGCTAAAACACAAGTATTCTCTAATAAAAAAAAGGGCAAAAAATGTTCCCCGACCTGTATCGAAAAAGACGTTTATTTCTTTCATTATTATGCACCGGAATCTTTTTAATGCCTTTGAGCTCCGCCATGGCAAAAGATAAAATCAAAGCCATCACCAGCTTCACCGTCATCGCCGATATTGCCCAAAATGTCGCCGGCGATGCCGCGATCGTCAACTCAATCACCAAGCCGGGCGCCGAAATTCATAACTATAAACCCACCCCGAAAGACATCGTCAAAGCACAAGACGCTGATATTATTTTTTGGAATGGACTCAATCTGGAGCGCTGGTTTCAGCGATTCTTAGAAGACATCAAAGGCGTTCCGAATATCGTAGTATCTGAAAATGTAACCCCCTTATCAATCTATGAAGGCCCCTATAACGGCAAGCCAAATCCTCATGCCTGGATGTCGAGCGAAAACGCATTAATCTATATTGAAAATATTCGAAAAGCCTTCGTCAACATCGATCCTGACAACGCACCAATCTATAATCAAAACGCAAAAGCCTATAGCGAAAAAGTCATCGCCATCAATGCAGATTCAATCCAGCGCCTAGCATGGATTCCACAAAACAAACGTTATCTCGTTACCAGCGAAGGTGCATTTAGTTACCTAGCAAAAGACCTCAATATGAAAGAACTTTACCTATGGCCCATCAACGCAGATCAGCAAGGCATGCCTCAACAAGCAAGAAAAGTAATCGATACGGTTCGTAAATTTAACATCCCTGTCATCTTTAGCGAAAGCACGGTCTCAAACAAGCCCGCCCTTCAAGTCGCCTCAGAAACAGACGCACAATATGGCGGCATCTTATATGTCGATTCGCTCAGCAAAGCAGATGGCCCGGTGCCAACCTATTTAGATTTACTCCGCGTCACGACACAAACCATTGCGCAAGGCTTTGAAAAGGCGATGAAAGGCAAATAGCGATGAAAGATCTCATTAACCTTAATCAAATCAGCGTCACTTACGCCAACGGGCACCAAGCCCTTGATAACATTACCGCCACACTGCATAGCGGCACCATCTGCGGGCTAGTTGGCGTCAACGGCGCGGGCAAATCCACCCTATTCAAAGCAATCATGGGATTCGTTAAACCCACCAGCGGCAGAATCGATATCGATGGGCAAGCGGTCAAGCAAGCCCTCAAACAAAACCGAATCGCTTACGTTCCCCAAACCGAAGAAGTCGACTGGAACTTTCCGGTTCGGGTCAAAGATGTGGTGATGATGGGGCGTTATGGCCATATGGGCTGGCTAAGAATTCCCTCAAAAGCCGATCGCGCCGCCGTCCAAGACGCCTTAGAGCGCGTAGGATTGCAAGAATATCAAACCCGCCAAATTGGGGAGCTCAGCGGCGGACAAAGGAAACGCGTTTTCGTGGCTCGTGCCCTTGCCCAAGGCGGAGACATCATTTTATTGGACGAGCCTTTTACCGGCGTCGACATCAAAACAGAAGATTCGCTCATTGAATTATTCAAGGCCTTAGCCGCCGAAGATCGACTGATTCTAGTCTCCACCCATAACCTAGGAAGCGTTCCGCATTTTTGCGATGAAGTCTTGCTGGTCAATCAAACGCTACTCGCCGCCGGCCCGGTAGAAGAGACCTTTACACAAAAAAATCTGAGCAAAGCCTTTGGCGGCATGCTGCGCCATCATCAACTGATCGGCACCGACCTACACGACGACGAAGACGGGCGCGCGGTGACCGTCCTCACCGATGATGAGCGCCCACTGGTTCTATATGGTGATGACAACGCCCAAACCATCACCCGCGCAGGCCCAACACCAAATAAGGATCAATCATGATCGATTTATTGCTGGAGCCTTTTCACTATCAATACATGATCAAAGCCATCTGGGTTTGCGCCTTGGTCGGCGGCATGTGCGCCTTTATGTCTTGCTTTTTGATGTTAAAAGGCTGGTCACTGATGGGTGATGCGCTCTCGCACTCAATCGTTCCAGGCGTTGCTCTAGCTTACATTTTGAGCTTACCCTACGCTATCGGCGCTTTTTTCGCTGGTATCTTAGCCGCCTCCAGCATGGCCGCCATCAAACACAAAACCCACCTGCGCGAAGACGCCATTATCGGCCTAGTTTTCACCACTTTTTTTGCGATTGGCTTGCTGATTACCTCTATCAACCCAACGGCCGTTAATATTCAAGCCATTATTCTGGGTAATATCTTGGCCATCACCACTGAAGATATTTGGCAAGTCGTGATTATCGCCGCTATCTGTCTGGCAATCTTAAGCTTAAAATGGAAAGACTTTACCGCCCTCTTTTTTGATGAGAATCACGCCCATAGCATCGGCTTACCCGTCAGCTTCCTAAAAATCCTTTTCTTCACCTTACTCAGCGCTGCCACAGTTGCAGCACTACAAACCGTTGGGGCATGCCTTGTCATCGCCATGGTCGTCACTCCTGGTGCCACAGCATATTTAATGACAGATCGATTCGGCCACCTCATCATCATTGCCATCACTTTGGGAACCATCACCAGCGCACTAGGCGCTTATGGGAGCTATTTCCTGAATGCCAACCCCGGTGGCCTGATTGTAACCTGCCAAACGCTGATTTTCTTAGGCGTCTTTTTCTTTGCGCCTAAATATGGCCTCATTCGCCGCAGAAAAAATGAGGCCGCCCATGGATAGCCTCATCACTTTTTTCACCGATCCCATGGGCTTTGATTTCATGCAGCGCGCCCTACTGACCGCTTTATTGGTGGGAACGGCTTGCTCACTTTTCTCATGTTTTCTCGTGCTCAAAGGGTGGTCTTTAATGGGCGATGCAATTTCTCACGCTCTACTACCCGGGCTGGCACTCGCCGTCATCCTCGGCATCCCTCTATCCGTCGGTGCGTTTGGCGCTGGCCTTTTTTGTGCAGTGGGGACCGGCTTTATCAAAGAAAACAGCCGCGTCAAAGAAGATGCCATCATGGGCATTATCTTCTCAGGCATGTTTGCCTTGGGCCTTGTCATGCTCACAAAGATTAAAACAGACATCCATCTACTGCATATCTTGTTTGGCAATATTTTAGGGGTCTCTCAATCCGACCTGCTGGAACTGGCAATCATCGCAATAGCATGCTCAACCATTATGATCATCAAACATCGTGACTTTATGCTGTATTGCTTTGATGAAAACTATGCCCGCGTCTTAGGCCTGCCCGTAAAACTAATCCATTTCAGCTTACTAGCCTTGCTCGCCTTAACCATTGTCTCCGCCCTAAAAGCCACCGGCATTATTCTAGTAATCTCCATGTTAATCGCACCAGGGGCCATTGGCCTCTTACTAACTAAGCAATTTGAAAAAATGATGGTTATCGCTTTAATTGCTTCGATCCTGTCATGCACAATCGGCACTTTTATCAGCTTCCACATTGATGTCGCCACCGCACCTTTGATCGTTGTCATTCAAGCCGGATTATTTTGCATCGCCCTTATAATCAACAAAATACAAACAAGGTAACGAGCACACGCATGAACAACGATAGAAACACACCTCTCCCCAAGATGGTTGATGCAAAAACACAAGCCGAATGGTTTACCCGCGTCCGCGAAGCCCATCAAACAGAAACCAAAGAAGATTATGTTGAGCTTATTGCCGATTTAATAGAATCCCAACAAGAAGCCCGTCTCAGCGATCTAGCTGAACGCTTAGGCGTATCCGGCCCAACAGCAAACAAAGTCATCGCCCGCTTACAAAACGAAGGCTACGTCACCAGCAAGCCCTATCGCTCGATCTTTCTCACCCGCAAAGGCAAAAAACTCGCCCAACAATGCAAAGAACGTCACCAAATCATTCTCGATTTCCTGATCCGTTTGGGCGTCAGCAGCGAAACCGCAGAATTCGATGCCGAAGGCATAGAACATCACATTAGCGAAGAAACCTTACAGATCATGAAAAAATTTAAAGTATAACAAATCTTTAAACCGCCTGTGCGTGGCGCGGAGCATCCATCTTTTCATTTAAATAAGAATCAAAAATTCCGGCAATCATCCGCACCATTAGAACCGCATGAGGTTTAACCTGAATACGCCCCTCATCAACGCTGACAAAGCCTTTGGCCTCATAAAAACGAAGACGCTCAAATTCCGGCTTAAATTGAGAGGCATCCGCACCATGATACGCAGCAATAGCACGAACATCTGCATTAAAATCACACATCAGTCGCTCAATAATGTCTGCGCGCAGCCGGTCATGTCTGGAAATCGGACAAACTTTAGCAATGGGCAACACCCCCGCCAAAATACGTGCCTTATAAATCGGCATATCCGGACTATTCTGAATATAAGAATCACCTAACTTGCCGATAGCCGAAGCGCCAAACCCCAGCAAGTGCTGAGCATTATCTACCGTATAACCTTGAAAATTTCGGCGCAACCGCCCGGCAACAAAAGCATCAACCAACTCATCATCCGGTTTGGCAAAATGATCAATACCGATCATAACCATCCCTTGCGCTAATAAACTTTCTTTCGCCGCCTCGAACAAGTCATAACGCATAGATTGATCCGGCAAAGCGCCTTCATCAATCAAACGCATATGCTTCTTCATCCACGGCACATGCGCATAACCAAACAAAGCAATCCTTGATGGCTCTAGCCTCATCGCTTGCTCTACACATCGGCGCATAGTCTCGGGCGTTTGATGCGGCAATCCATAAATTAAATCCAGATTAATCGCTTCTATGCCATATTGCCGGCAAAGCTGAACAGCCTGAAGACTAAGTTCAAAAGGCTGCGCACGATTAACACCTTCAAGCACCTTTTCATCAAAATCCTGAACCCCAAGACTAATCCGGTTCACACCACTTTGCGCATAGGCCTTAATCCTGCTTTCCGATACATTGCGCGGGTCCACTTCGATCGCAATATCGGCATCAACATCAATATCAAACGCTTGCGAAATGTGCCGCATGATCAACACAAAATCATTGGCGCGCAAATAGCTCGGAGAACCGCCGCCAAAGTGAATATTGACGACACGGCGACGACCTTGCAGCCTATCATGCACCATATCAATCTCACGAAGTAATAAATGAACGTAATCTTCAACAGGCGCATAACGCTGGGTGATTTTAGTATGACAACCACAATACCAGCATAATTTTGGGCAAAACGGCACATGGAAATAAAGCGAAAGGGCATCATTCGCCGCAATCGCCTGCAAACAAGATTCTGCCTCCCCTCCTTCTACCGCCTTAAAATGCGGCGCTGTCGGATAACTCGTATAACGGGGAACACGACCATCCATCTGCAAAATCTGTTCTTTAATGTTACATAACATAGCAAGAAATCAGAACAAAAATTCTATGAAATAACATTGATAAAAATCAAATAGCGCACACAGTGCAATGCAGCTTATTTTCTTGCAGTTAAAACTTTCGCTTACAACCAATATCGGCTATAATCATCCGATAATTCTGATACTGTCTAATACTTTCTGTGTACCCAATATAAAAACAACATCCTGCCAGAACCGCCGGAGATATTCATGCGCGCAATACTTAAAAAAAACCTTTTATGGTCACATCTTTTACTCGCAGGTTTTTGCCTGCTTCCAAACCTACCGGCCAAAGCCGCTACATTGGATAACTCCCTCATAACCCCTGAGGTTATCAACGAAATCAAAGCATTTCTAGAAACCGATATCGTCCGGTTTTCAGCCCTCAATCAAAATGAGAAATACAAAAACATGAAAGAGGCTGATATCATCGCACTCGACAAAGTCTGGCGCGCCGAAAACAAAGCCGATGACAAGCCTTTGATTTCCTCGACGTTATCTAACCCACTTTCCTCATACCTCACCCGAGTGCAAGCACATTCTCAGGGGCTTTATTCAGAAATTTTTGTAATGGACAATAAGGGCCTTAATATCGGACAAAGCAATATCACGTCAGATTATTGGCAAGGAGATGAGGGGAAGTTCCAAAAAACCTACCCCAAAGGCCCCGGCACTATTTTCATTGATGAAGCTGAACTCAATACCGATCGCCATACATGGAATGCTCAAGTCAATATCACCATTGATAGTGCAGATAAAAGCACAGCCCTTGGCGCCGCGACTGTCGAGGTCAACCTGACCGAATTGCAGCGCCGCAAAGCAAAAATAAGCGCGTATTCATCGCCAGCACCCACAAACTAAGAGGCTTTTATCATGTTAAAAAACACGTCTTTAAAAAATAAACTTATTATCGTTTTATCTATTCTAATCAGCATCAATGTCATCGTTGGTGGATATATTTTATTCAACACAGTCTTACTGAATAAAAAAGTAGCACTCGTAGATACAATTCAAATATCCCTCGATCATATGTTTGAGCTCGAAGAACAAGTTAACCTTGCCCATTCCAATATTACGGATTTTGTTAACCTTGGGAATTTAGACCACAAAAACAGCTCAGAGGAAAACTGGGATGGCGTCCCAGAAAAAGAAAAGCAAGCTTACGAAAGCCTTCAAAAGGTTGATAAGCAAAGCATGGAACAATTAAAAATTGCCATAGATAGCGCCGAAAAATGGCACGATGAAATCGCCAAGAAGCAAATTAAGCTTATGCAATCTCCTCAAACTGTCGATATGGCACGCTTGTTAGAGGCTTCCGAAGCAAACATTAACCTTTGGAACAATATTCATAGTAATTTAGCAACAATCACCAAAAAACTAACGCAAAGAGTTAGAGAAGCCGAGATCTCGCAAAAGAATTTAATGAACCTTACGACCTATGCAGTCGCTATTGGCGTTTTACTAACCGTGATCGGTGCCATCGTTGCCGCATTCTTCCTTATTCAGGTTGTGGCAAGACCATTGAATGAATTGGTAGTCGTTACGACCAAGCTCGTACAAAAAGAATGGGACGTTAAAATTGATAAAACCGATCAAAAAGATGAAATCGGTCAAATGGCTAATGCGCTCTTACTGTTCAAAGATAACGGCATTGAAAATGAACGCTTACAAGAAGCACAGCAACAAGAAGATGCTGCACGCCTTGCAAGAGCCAAGCGCATAGAAGAGCTTGTAGGCCAGTTCCAAAATGATTCCGAAGACACAACAGGCGCGTTGGATCAAGCCACACACGACATGAAAACAACATCAGATATGATGAACCAAATCGCCCATCAAACCAGCCAACTTTCTGCAGAAGCAACCGCTGCGGCGAATAATACAGGCATTAACGTACAAGGCGTATCTGCCGCCACAGAAGAACTGACGGCATCCATTCACGGAATTCACCAACAGCTAAACAAAACCAACGAGCAAGCCTCAACCGCGCGAAAAACCGCCGAGACCTCTGTTGAAAAAATGGCTATTTTGGAAGAATCAGTCAACGATATCGTAAGTGTCATCGATATCATTACCGACATCGCTGAGCAAACAAACTTGCTGGCTTTGAATGCGACGATTGAATCTGCTCGCGCAGGTGAAGCTGGCAAAGGCTTTGCCGTTGTTGCCAGTGAAGTTAAAAATCTGGCCAATGAAACTGCAAAAGCAACCGAAGATGTCCGTCAAAAGATTGAATTGATGCAATCACACACACGCGATTCAGTGGAATCAATCAAAACAATTTCCAGCCTCATCGATGATCTCAGCGTTGCCGCGAACTCAATTGCGGAAACCATGGAGGAGCAAACCAGCGCCACGCAGGAAATTTCTAAAAATGCCGGCGAGGCTGCCAGCGGCACCAATCAAGTGGTCAGTAATATCAATCAGGTAAATCTGGCAACCGATGAAACAGGAACAACCGCGAAAAAGGTAAACGATGTCGCAGAGCAACTCTCTACGCGCTCTGACCAACTAAAATCAAGCATTCGCACATTCATTGAGCAAATCAAAGCCGCTTAAACACAAAGAAAGCACAAAACAAAAAGCCTCGCAAAACTGTGAGGCTTTTTTATGCGTCAAAAATACCATCATTATGGCGAAGCTGGCGCACAACTGGTCGCACCTTGAATAAATTCATCATAAGGTGTCTCCGATTCATGCGCCTTTCCAATTTCCAAATCAGGGCGATCATGTAAAGCACCGTCCATCACTGTGACATCACTTGGATCGTCTAATGTGTATCCCGATCTGTCCATCGATATACGGGCATAATTAATCTCATTCGGACTGTTATGAATACCAACAACGGTAACCTCACGGCCATCAGCCTCTAATAAATCATCGACACCATTCTCCGTACCATTTAAACCCCAGATATGGTTTGCACCCCGATGTATGAGATTACTTCCCGATGCCGACAAATCAACTTTTTGCCCTAAAGCATCATAATAAGGCTCATCATTCATTCTATCTTCAATCGTATCAGTGCTTAACAACGGGTGTTCATAATTACAGGTCAATTGTGCCACTGACATAGCAACGGCCATTTCACGATTGAGGTCAGTTGCAACAATCGGTACATTATTTTCTTTTCCAGCCACAGCCAAATCATGCAATGCACCGTAGCGCTCGGTCATATCCTGAATACCTTCCGGTGTATAGACTCCCGCCAACCCTTCAGCCTGTATTGCATCAATCATATAGGCCTGCTCGTCCGTAACAAGTAAGTATTCTTCCTCCGTGATCTGATTATTCATTCGCATTTCATAGGCAGTCTGCAAATCAGAGATAGAAAGCGCTATCACACTTTGTTCAATAAAATCTTCCCGGCCCATCTGATCAACATTGTCAATTAAAGGCTGAAATGTTCGAGGTAGCTCCAGTGCTGCGACATTAACCTTAGCCGGATTCGCAACGATAGAATCACGCATAAAATTAAAGGTTGAACTCAGGTCTGCATGCGTTTCGGCAAAAACGATATCTTTACCCGATTGTACTTGCTGGTTAATATATATGTTTGGATCCATTTATCGCCGCATCAATTTATTTACATATTATTGATGACAATCATACCTAAAATTCTTTAAAACATGCTTAATAAAGAAAAAGGGCTCACCCCAGCGGGTAAGCCCTCATAACATAACGAATGAATAAATGACGATCTAGAAACGGTAAGAAATACCAGTACCCACAATCCAGGGGTCAAGCTTAACTTCCCCTGTAATCGCACCACTATTCACAGACGCATCAACATCAACCCAAAGCTTCTTCACATCAATATTCCAGCCCCAGTGATCATTCATCCAAATATCCATACCGGCTTGCAAGGCAACACCGAAAGAACCATCAACATCCAATGAATTGGTATCATTACCTTCATCTTCGTTATAAGGGTATGTGTAGTTAAGGCCAGCCCCGATATACGGGCTGAATTTATTATCAGGAGTAAAGTGATACTGCAACGTCAATGTCGGCGGCAAAATCATCGTATCACCCAAATCCAAATCACCGGAATTGCTGTCATTCAACGAAATATCATGCGGCGATGTCGCGACAATAAGCTCAGCTGCAATATTTTCAGTAAAGAAGTAAGTAAAATCAACCTCAGGAACAACGGAGTTTTCGGCATCCGGCGTACCACCAATCGAAGTATGACCTCCAGAATCAGGCAAAACGCCAATCATACGTCCACGAATTTGAAAACGTTCTTTAGACCAAACGCCGTCATCTCCCAAATCTTTAGCCATAGCAGGTGCAGACAAAGCGACAACCGCCACCCCAGCCATTAAAAGCAATTTTGATGCTTGTTTCATAATATATTTCCTTTTTTAAGATTACACGCGGGCTTTATTGAAACCCGCAAGCCCTAAACTCAGATCGGATCATGCAATGGTGACTCATTAAAAGTTTTGATATAAGTCAAAAAATCCGGACTATTCGTCCTCATCCACAAGAATTCGCCTTGCTGCGCCTTCCAAGTCCTCATATTGACCTGATTTGATCGACCAGATGAATGCCCCCAAACCGACCAGTCCCAAAAGCAACGCTACCGGAATTAGAAAAATTAAAATGCTCATACCTTCCACCGTATTCTCATAGAATTTAAAATAACCAAAATCGATGATCCTGACATCGCCAAAGCTGCAATCAACGGTGTCACCATACCGGCAACCGCCAACGGAATGGCCAGCATATTATAAACGACGGCCAAGACAAAGTTGGAGCGTATCAAACGCTGTGCAAAGCATGCAGTGTTGTATGCCTCATAAACCGGCGCAAAAGAATCTCCCATAAAGATAATATCTGCTGATTTTTGAGCAATATCAATCGCGCTTCCCGGTGCGATTGAAACATGAGCCCCCGCCAATACCGGCCCGTCATTCAACCCGTCCCCAACCATTAAAACACGGCGTCCTTCTTGATCTTTCCATGCCTGCAAACGAGAAAATTTATCCTGCGGAGTCTGCTCACCAAAGAATGTTTCAATGCCGGCTTTTTGCCCAATCATTTCAACCACCGACAACCGGTCACCACTGACCAGCACCACTTGGAGCCCATCGCGCCTAAATGATTCGATCACTTCACAGGCGTGTGGACGCAAGCAATCTTCAAAGCAAAAAACTTGTAAATCCACGCCCGAGCGAAACCATATTTCGCTGCAATTCTTATCCAGTGTCAGAGCTTGTAGCTCCGCATCACTAACGGAGCAAAAATCACGTGATCCCAACAAAATATCCTGCCCCCGATAAACACCGCAAACACCTTGCCCCGGCATTTCGCGCACATCCTCTACTTCTACCAACGCCCCTGCGTAAGAAAGTGCTAAGCCTTGCGCCAGCGGATGGTGAGAATGCACCGCCAACGATGCGGCGAGTCTATACTCTTTGGGCAATCTCTCCTGCCGCAACTGAGGCTTCCCAAGCGTCAGCGTCCCGGTTTTATCGAGCATCACACGATCAATCCCCGCCAAACGCTCCAGCGCATCACCTGATTTAATCAACACCCCTTGTTTCATCAGCAACCCAGATGCCAAAACCTGAACCACAGGCACCGCCAGACCCAACGCACAAGGACAAGTAATAATCAAAACCGTAATAGCAATCATCACACTTTGTTGCCAGTCGGCTCCACCCAGCCACCACCACCCCAGAAACGTCAATGCCGCGGCCAGATGCACCACCGGCGTATAAAACCGCGCTGCACGATCTGCCAGCCGCACATAGTGGGCTTGAGCCTGCGTTGCATTTTCCATCAAACGCACTAAATCCGCCAATAAACTATTCTCCGCACGCTTAATCGCTTTCACTCGTAAAGGCGCAGATAAATTGACGCTACCGGAATAAAGAATATGCCCTTTTTCTACGGTTTCTGGCAACGTTTCCCCCGTTACCAAAGCAACATCAACATCACTCTTACCCCACAGAACTTCGCCATCAACCGGAATCGACTCACCAGAGGCAATCATCAGCTCCATCCCCGGCACGATATCACGCACGTAAATGCGCTGCGCCTTTCCATCGATGCGAACCGTTGCAAAACCTGTCATCCGATCCAATAATCCGGTCGCACTTTGTCGTGCATTCTGCCGCGCTTTAAAATCCAGATAACGCCCTACCAGCAGGAAAAACATCAGCATAACAGCAGATTCAAAGTAAACATAATGGCCATCATGCGCAGTTTCCCAAAGACTCATCGCGCAAGCCAGAATAAGCGCCAAAGAAATCGGCACATCCATATTGGTTGTCCCTTTACCTAACGCCCCCCAAGCGGAGCGAAAAAACGGCTGTCCGGAAAATAAAACAGTAGGAATAGCAATCAACGCCGATATCCAATGCATCAACGCCAGCACAGCCGTGCCCATGGTTTGCGGATTCGCCGCCCATACACCAACGGATAACAACATCACATTACCCATTGCAAAACCAGCCACCCCCATACACAGCAACAAAAATCGTTCTTCCTGGGCTGAAACATCCTGTCTTGTATGAATATCAAAGGGCTGAACTTGGTAAGCACCAGATTGCTCAACCAAATCCACCCAACGATCGGCTAAACGCTCATCGCCTTGCCACTCAATCACCAAACGTTGTGTTGAAAAATTTAAACGGGCACGTGTAATCTCATCTTGGGATTGTAAAGAATGCTCAATTTTTTGAATGCAGGCCGCGCAATGAATACCAGAAACCGTCACCGATAAACGCTTTAAGCCATCTTCCAGCACTTCGACCAAGCTGCCATAACCATCACCGTCAGGCAAAGCACTATCTAAGGCACCATAATCATCTGATGCTTGTGATATTGCTGCGATATTTGACGATCGATTTGCACCCATAATCCGGTTAACTCCACTTGCCAGCGCCCCTTCAAAGGAAAGGATGGCTGGCCTTCATAAAAACCCGGCGCACTTTCTTTCAAAGTAATTTCAAAATCATATCCTGACCGAACTGGTCGGATAAACTTCGCTGTGACCTGAGCCTTTGTCAAAGCTTTTCCTTGCATATCTTTCGCCTGCCAACTCACAAAACCGGTATGAGTGTCATAAACCAAACTATCCTTTAACACAGGTTCCGCTTTCGCATCGGCCAAAAGCTGGTTATAAGCCAACCCTTTTTCGTATGGATGCTCGGTCACCAACCCACTATGACTGCTCAGCGCATAGCGAATAAAAACGATATTAACGGCCGCCACCACAACAAAAAAAGCGATAAAAGAAAATAAAACAATCCGGCCAAACGGTGCTTGATTCTCCATAGAACTACCTAACATTCCCGGTTACAAAAAAGCTCTTATATTCACTGGTATAAAGCCCATCTTCGCTCACTAAATGAATAACAATCGGAAAGCGCTGTCCCAAAGGCAACTTATCACTCACAGCAATACGATACGTTCCAACACTATCCGCCATAACTAACACACTGTCTGCACGCACATCTCCGGCTGAACGCACATCAATTTTTGGGTTTTCAAGGCCCTCAACCGATATCTGATAATGCTGATCATAGCCTGTTTTATTCAAAATTTTCAATGTATAGCCATTACGAACATCCCCACTGGAGAGCTGTACAAACAACGGAGAACGATCATGCAACACATGCAACTCCAACAATGGGCGATTTATCAGCACATAAAGCATCAAACAACCAACCACCATCAAAATCGCACCATAATAAAATGTGCGTCCCCGAAGAATCGAGAATTTTTCTTTCCCGCCTTTAATCACTGCTTGCATGTGATTGGTCGTATCATAGCGAATCAAACCACGTGGCAAATCAACCTTATCCATGATGTCGTTACACGCATCTACACATAAACCACAGGCAATGCACTCCATCTGCAGGCCATCGCGAATATCAATACCCATCGGACACACCTGAACGCAAGCCGTACAATCAATACAATGACCTCGCCCTTCCCAGCTTTCGCCTTTTTTGTGCTTACCCCGCTGTTCACCCCGTTGCTCATCATAGCTGATCACCAGCGTGTCTTTATCAAACATCGCAGATTGAAAGCGCGCATAAGGGCACATATAAGTACAGACTTGCTCACGCGCAAAACCAGCCATCAAATAAGTGCTAAAAGTCAACGCCACAATAAACCCTAGCACCGTGGGGGAAACATCAAATGCAAAAAAACTGCTGACCAAGCTCGGCGCATCATTAAAATATAAAACGAAAGATCCAGCCGTCGCCCATCCAATCGCGAGCCAACAGACATGCGTAATAAAAATTTTATAGATTTTTTCCCATGTCCATGGCCCTTCACGTAGTTTTTTACGGGCATTACGATCCCCTTGAACAATACGTTCGACCCAAATGAATAAATCTGTCCAGACCGTTTGAAAACAAAAGTAACCACACCAGATTCGACCAAGTATACTGGTAACAAAGAACAAAATAATCGCTGCCAAAATTAAAATGCCCGTCAAAATATAGACTTCATGCGGCCATATTTCGACAGCAAACCAATAAGCACGCTGCCCCGGTAAATCAATTAAAATTGCCTGATCCGGCAAGTTTGGACCACGATCCCAACGCAAAAATGGCGCCAGATAATAAATACCTAGCGTCACCGCCATAACAATCCATTTGATAATACGGTAACGTCCCCAAACCCGCTTGGGATAGATACGTTCTTGTTTTGCGAAATATTGTAGCATCGCCGTTATTAATCCTAGACTTGGCCCTACAATTCGCTATCGGCGTATCAGAAGGGACAAAATGTTACTCACCGCCACCCAGCTCATGTAAATAAATCGTCAACTGTTTAATCGTATTATCATCCAGTCTTCCAACCCATGCAGGCATCACACCGGCTCGAGCATTATAGACCGTCGCATAAATATCCGATTTATCACCACCATACAGCCAAATATTATCAGTCAAGTTAGGCGCGCCAAAATCATGGCTACCACGCGCGTCCGCGCCATGACAAGCGGCACATTGCTCTTGAAAAATACCTGCGCCCTTCTGAACTAGGGCTTGCGCTTTTTCATCTTCTGACTTGTGTGACAGGCTATAAACATATTCAACCACCGCTTCGATATCATGCGCATCCAGCAATCCGTCCTTACCAAAGGCCGGCATTAATGATTGACGTGTCTCCCAATTATCGGCGCGAATTCCGTAAACAATCGTCTGATAAATGTCATCCGGCGTGCCGCCCCATAACCAATCATCATCATTAAGATTCGGATAGCCTTTAGCACCCTGCCCTCCGGTTCCATGGCATGTCGCACAATTATCTTTAAACATGGCCGCGCCACCAACCATCGCAAAGCCATATAGCTCAGGATCATCTAAAATCATGTCAAAATCTGCATTTTCAAAACGATCAAGATATACTTGCTGACGCTCGACAATTTCGGCTTGGGACTCCGCCAGTTCCTTATATTGCGTATAGCCTTGTGTCCCTTCGGTGGCACCACCGGGGACCGGCCAAGCCGGATAAATCACAAAATACCAAAAAGACCAAATGATCGAAACAATCCAAACCCAAACCCACCAGCGCGGCAACGGGTTATTAAGCTCTTTCAAGCCATCCCACTCATGCCCGGTAGTCTCCACGCCTGAGATCTCATCAATCTCTTTTTTCTTATTGTCATCGCTCATTATTCATTCTCCTGCAACGGAATATTAGCATGATCCTGATATTGCTTTTTACTACCCGGACGATAGACCCAAAAGCTCATCACACAAAAAAAGGTAAAAAAGAATATGAGGCCAATCAGCCCAATATTTGGGTTTGCAAATAGCTCTTTCATTACTCGCTTGCCTCCATATCTTTTACAGCTTCAAAGTCAACCATCGTGCCCAGTACCTGTAAATAAGCAATCAATGCATCCATTTCAGACACCATATGCGGCTGTCCATCAAAATCACGCGCATTCACATTATCGCCATAACGCTCGATCAAACCGTCAATATCCGTACGATCTTCACCGATGGCCTGAACCATGGCATCTTTTTCTGCCCATTCGACCATCTCATCACTATAAGGCGCACCAACGGCCTTGAGCGCTTTTAAATCTTTAGATATGTGGTGAATATTGGCCCCATGTTTCATCAAAAAACCATAAGACGGCATAATTGATTCAGGCACTACATCGCGAGGCTCAATCAAATGCGCCACATGCCAATCATCAGAATACTTGCCTCCCACACGCGCTAAATCAGGCCCCGTACGCTTGGATCCCCATTGGAAAGGGTGGTCATACATGCTTTCAGCCGCTAAAGAATAATGCCCATAGCGTGCAACTTCATCCCGCAGCGGACGAATTTGCTGGGAATGACAATTATAGCACCCTTCACGCAGATAAATATTATAACCTGCCAGCTCCAACGGTGTATAAGGGCGAACGCCTTCCACAGGTTCGATCACGGTTTCCTGACGGAAGAGCGGTATAATCTCGACAATACCGCCAATCAAAACCACCACAATGATAAAGATAAGTAATAATAACGAGTTTTTCTCTAGAATTTCATGTTTTTGCAGGCTCATGCGGCGGCTCCTTGCGCTAGAAGTTGCTTTTGGCTTTCACTAACGTCACCGCGAATGGTTCGCCAGAAATTATAGGTCATAATCAACGCACCGATCAGGTATAACACCCCACCCAACGCGCGAATAATATAAAAAGGCTTCATCGCCATAACGGTTTCAACAAAAGAAAACTCAAGGAAACCCAATGAATCATATGAGCGCCACATCAAACCTTGCATAATACCGGAGACCCACATCGCCGCGATATAAAGC
>QGCY01000082.1_pt1 | contig 24301 bp, 25 predicted proteins | sample 4708041 | NCBI WGS metagenome assembly QGCY01 (sample SAMN08941164, study PRJNA450518) | Sediment metagenome, whole genome shotgun sequencing project. | biome: grassland soil; feature: grassland; material: soil; isolation source: soil 14 days enrichment with methanethiol and mixed carbon source ... | reverse complement strand
GGATTAGACACTGTATAAAAAGGGTGGAAAATGAGTGATACACAACAGGAAATACAAGAGGCGACAAGCAATGAAGAGCAAATGAGTTTAGCTCGCGGGTTTGCTGCACAGGCTGCGAAAAAGAGGCCCGCATGTTTAGGGTGTGAAAATGTTTCAGGAAGCCGTTGCCCGTTATTTAATGCATTGGTGGAGGCGACAGGCCTGTCTGAAGCAACAATGAGCCAAGCACTCCAAGAAGCCCAAGCGGGCAGGGAGCTTCAGCCATGTGAAAATGATCCGGATGCGCAAAGCGGCAGTGCGATAGTGCTCATCGATAGCACGGAAGCAGACGCGCCAGCTGAGGAAGTGCATCACAACGGTAATATGGCTTAGTTTTTATTTTTGTTATCAGGCTTTTTGTCTTTGTTCCAGTACGCCTGGCAATAGCGTGGTAAGCCTGCACGCACCAATAATGTTGCGATAGCTTTCGCGATCAGAGGCGGTATAGAAGCGCCAAGGGTAAAGGCGGCATCGACCAGAGCGCTACCGATCGCTTTGATGAGTTCGGCTTTAGATTTTGGCTTATTTGCCTTATCAGACATCTCCTTGATGGTTTTGCTCTTGCAAATGAGATCTTGAATTTTCTTGGCATTGCGGCGTAACCACTCTTGAGCACTAACGATCGGATGCACTGCGCTTTCAAAACGCACAGCATCGCCGGGGATGTCGCTTCCTTGTTCATCCAGCTCAGGGTGGTCGTGGATATACCTCCCTACCATGGTTAGGAGCTCTTCATCGGAAAGTGCTAACAAGGTTTCAATTTCCGGATCATCAGTGATTTTTTTATCCATGCAAAACTTCCTTATCTACCGTGAGGGAGGGGGTAGTATATTTTTTATTACCATGGATTGTACCTGTAAAAGAATACTCTAAAAAGACATAGTTCATTTTATCGCCTGCTTAGTCGCTGGCGTTTATTCCCTCTTTTACTGCTTATGAGAATGGCGTATGCTCGGCCTTATGAGTATTCGAAATTCTATCCAAGATTTAGCCGTTGAAATCACAGGCTACCGTCATTTAATGCATGAAAATCCGCAAACCGCTTTTGAAGAAGAGTTTGCAAGCGCGCTCGTGCAGGAAAAGCTCTCGGGTTGGGGAATTCCGTTCGAAGCAGGCATTGCCAAAACCGGCATCGTTGCCACGATCGAAGGGCAAACCAATCATTCGGGCCGCGTGGTGGGTCTGCGTGCGGATATGGATGCGCTGGATATTCTCGAAGATCCGTCTGGAAAACCACACGCCTCAAAAACACCGGGAAAAATGCATGGTTGTGGTCATGATGGCCATACGGCGATGTTGCTGGGCGCGGCTAAATATTTATCTGAGAACCGAAATTTTGACGGCAAGGTTCGCTTGATTTTTCAGCCCGCCGAAGAAGGTGCTGGCGGTGCGATGAAAATGATCGAAGAAGGCTTGTTTGAACGCTTTCCTTGTGATCAGATTTTTGCCATGCATAATTGGCCACGTCTTAAAAAAGGTGTAATCGCAACGCGCCCTGGCCCGATTATGGCCGCGGCTGATCGCTTTGATATCGTCATTGAAGGCAAAGGCGGTCATGCGGCATCTCCGCATGATTGTGTAGACCCGATTGTGATCGGCGCACAGATTGTGAATGCATTACAAACCGTGGTAAGCCGGGTGGCCGACCCGATAGAGCCTGCGGTGGTGAGTATTACCAATTTCAACGCGGGCACCGGTGCCTTTAATGTGATTGATGAAAAAGCCGTACTGACCGGAACGCTGAGAAGCTTCACCCCCGAAGCCAGAGCCAAATTGAGCGAAAGCATTATTCAAATTACAGAAGGCACCGCGAAAACCTTAGGCGGCAGGGCGGAATGCATTTTTGAAAGCGGCGCCTATGACCCTACGATTAATGATCCGGTTATGGCAGAATTCTGTGCCTCAGTCGCGCGTGAAGTTGTCGGCGAAGACAAGGTTGATATCAATATTAAACCTTCCGCCGGGGCCGAGGATTTCGGTGCCATGCTTCAGCAAGTACCCGGATGCTATGTCATTATGGGCCAAGCTGAAGATGATACAACTTCGCCCCATAATCGTGGGCTTCATACACCGCGTTATGATTTTAATGACAGTATCATTCCGCAAGGCATTGAGTTTTGGGTACGCTTAATTGAAAGGGCCTTACCCGCTAAGGCATAGTCTAGATGGGAATAGAACCTTATTTTGTCGCGGGCATGGGAAGCTTGTTTTTTACCATTGGCTTTTTTATGGCTTTTAGCTATTGGAAGTTTAAGCAAGAAGCTCAAGAGCGCGAAGGCGAAATCGTAGCAATCGAATATTATACAACCACCAGCCGATCAGGTGGGAAAACCCGTAAAAGCGCTTACTATCGTCCTGTGGCTGAGTTTATGTGGCAAGGTAAAATACATAAAGTCGCCGGAGCATCGGTAAATTATATGCGCCACCGCTTACACCAAAAAGTCTCAGTATTGGTGAGAGCCAATGATCATGATGAGCTCCTCAAAGCAACCATTAAAGATGGTGCGCACTCTGTGCCCGGTTTTTTGTTTATAGTGATGGGGGCCCTTATGATTGGGGTGGCATATTTCCAGTTGGGCATTGATCAAAATACAGTGCAGGGAATATTTGCAGGCTTTATGGCGTTAGGTGTGGTTTTCTATAAGCTTTCGAATATGAAAATTGTATTTAAACCTTACCAGCAAAAAGCCGGTAGCAAGCTCATCGATACAGAAAGTGAGTTTGAAGAGGAAACCGAAAAAAATGCATTGGTTGGCTCGATCATTGCTTTGGTGATGTTGGGTTTTGGGCTGTTTATGGCATATACGGGCTATACGAGTTTACCATTGGAAGCACAAAAATTGATCCAGCATGAAATATTTTCTTTGCTAAGGGATGCACTGGATAAAAAGCTGCCCGAAGACTGGATTAAAAACCTCGTCCTTCTCGGCATAGGTGTCTTTTTCAGCTCAACCGCGCTTTACTCGTTATATTACACGCATAAATTAACCCGCATAAAACGCTGGCGATAAAAAGCTTGACGGGCGTATGTTTTTATTGCATCTCTATGCTCATGACTAACACAGATAAAACATTGCCGATCTGCCGCCGCGACCGACGACGCGCTTAATTTTTATTAAGCTGCGGCCCTTTATCTTGTTCGATTAATTTCTCAAAATTTTTATATGATCAATGGCTTGCAGCAAGTGAAGGCTTGTGTTTTGCTGCGACCCTGTAAAGAATATATTCCGAAGCAGGGCCAAAAAAAAGAAAAGGATCATTGAAGAAATGACACAGAGAATTAAAGTTTCAATTATTGGCGCCGCCGGTTACACTGGCTCGGAGCTCCTGCGCTTGTTTTTGCATCATCCGTCGGTCGAAATTGCTTATCTGACCTCACGTCAGCATGAAAAAACACCGGTGGCCGAAGTGTTTCCCCGCTTGAATCATATCAAGGATATGTTCATCACCAACACCCCCTATGAAACAGTGGCCGAAGATAGCGATGCTGTCTTTTTATGTTTGCCGCATGTGGCATCCCAAGAAGTGATCGAACAATTTCTGGGCAAAACTAAAATCATCGATATGTCGGCCGACTTTCGCCTTGATGATCCGGCTGTTTTTGAAAAATACTATGGCACACCGCATTTAAAGCCCGGTTTGTTAAAGGGTGACTTTATCTATGGTCTGCCTGAGCTAAATCACGCCCACATCAAAGGTGCGGATAATATTGCCAATCCGGGCTGTAATGCGTTGCTGGTGCAAATGATGTTAATGCCGCTGGCGGGTAAAATTAAGCAAGCCGATGTGTCGCTCTTTACCGGGACGACAGGTGGGGGCAGATCACCGCGTGATCCGATTGACCATCCGGCGCTGGCGGGTAATGTACGCAGTTATCAAGTCAATACGCATCGCCATACGCCGGAAATCATCCGCACGGCAAAAATCAACGAAGATCAATTTAATTTTACCCCAACCGTTGGGCCGTATTTGCGCGGTATTTTTGCGACTGCCTTTGTTCAAACAGAGGCCAAGCCGGATCTAAGCGTTTTTGATGGGTCAGCCTTTGCTCGCATCGTTGATAAGGTTGAGTTGAATAACGTGATCAGCACCAATTATTGTGATGTGAGCTATGCTGCAGGCCGTAATGGAGTGACCATCGTCCAAGGCGCGATTGATAACTTGCTTCGCGGGGCTGCAGGTACGGCAGTGCAAAATATGAATTTAATGTTTGGCCTTGATGAAGCCGCGGGTCTGGACCTGGCGACGCCGATTTGGCCATAAAAAGAAAGGGGTTGCAAGACCATGCGCAGTATTAAAGATTTTTACAAAGCAAAATACAAAGGCAGCTTATTCGTTGTGAAGGCCGGTGGCCGGATGATCCATGACGATGATTCACGCCTGTCTTTAATGCAAGATATTAAAGAGCTCACCGAAGCGGGTGTAAAAATTCTGCTGGTTTATGGCGGCGGTCATGCTATGGACCAATCTTTGTTGGCGGCGGGCATTGAACCACGCAAAGTGAATGGACGCCGGATTACCGGCCCGAAAGAAATGCAGATCATCAAGCGTGTGATGGCAGCAGATCTTGGCTTTAAGGTGAGCAGCACAATGGCAGAGCTTGATCTATATGGTCTGGCCCTCAATAGCACGCCATCAGGCTGGATCTCCGTCACACCAAGGGAGCGCGATGACCCTGAATATTACGGCTATGATGGCGGTATTGATGATGTGAATGCGGATCATTTGATGGAAGCTTTTAAGGGCGTGAATTTTATCTGCACCCCGTGTCTAAGTGCGACAGCCAAAGACGGCATTAACATTAACGCCGATAATGTGGCGGTTGCCTTGGCGGCGGGATCACAGGCGCGCAAACTGATTTTCTTATCCGATGTGGAAGGCGTATTAGTTGATGGTAAAACAGCGCCCTATCTGACGGATAAAGAGATTCCTGAATTAATTGAAAAAGGCATTGTGACCGGTGGCATGCAAGTTAAGCTGGAAAGCTGCCTGTATGCGCTCAGCAAAGGGGTGCGTCGCATTCACCTGTTGGATGGCTTCCGCCCACAAGCCCTATCAAGTGAGGTCTATGATTCCACAGGCCCGGCGACCATGATCATCCGCGAGGATGATCGCCGCGCGTATCTGAATGAGATCGAGGCGCATAACGCGATCAAAAAAGCCATGAGCGAAGACGAAACCAACCAAGCCGCATAAGGAAAAGAAGATGAGCCAACAATCACAAGACATGATCAAAGAAACGGTTGAGTTAACCGTTAGAAACTATAGCGCACAGCCTGTGGTGCTTGATCGTGGTGAAGGCTGTTATGCGTATGATACCGATGGTAAAAAATACTTGGATTTTGCGGCAGGCATCGCAGTGGCTTCATTGGGACATGCCCATCCAAAAATGCTCAAGACCATTAATGATCAAGCGGCTAAATTAATGGCCGTGCAAGGATCATATGTAACTGAACCCAAATGGAGAGCTGCCAAATTATTGGTTGAAAATGGTTGCTTTGATGAGGTCTATTTCTCAAATTCAGGCACTGAAAGTGTTGAGACTGCAATGAAAATGGCACGCAAATGGGCCTATGATCATAAGAGCCATGACGCCAATGAAATCATCACATTTAGAAATAGTTTCCACGGGCGCAGCTATGGTTCGGCCAGTATTACTGAAAAGCGCCATACTCAACCATTTTTTGAGCCTTATTTGCCTGGTATTCATTTTGCCGAAGTCCATAATATCGATAGCGTCGAGGCATTAATTGGCAAAAAAACCGCCGCCGTCATTATCGAACCTGTTCAAGGGGAAGGCGGCTTAACCGCGATTGAACCTGCCTTTTTGCAAAAATTACGTGCTTTGTGTGATGAGCATAAAGTAGCCCTGATCTTTGATGAAATCCAATGTGGTTCAGGTCGCTTGGGTACCTTTTATGCGTATCAAGCGTTCGAAGGCATGCCAGAGCCTGATATCGCGTGCTTGGCCAAAGGCATGGGTGGCGGCTTTCCTGTTGGCGCGGTTGTCGCCAAGAAAGAATTTGCCGATGTATTGGTCTCGGGCACCCACGGCACGACTTATGGCGGTAATCCGTTGGCTTGTGCGGTTGTGGCTTGTGTGCTGGAAGAAATTCAAAAACCTGAATTTTTGGCGCATGTTCAGGCAATGAGCAAACTGATGATCGATCGTCTTGAAGCCCTGAAAGGCCAGAGCAATAAAATCAAGCGCATCACAGGTAAAGGCCTGATGATTGGTTTTGAAACCGAATTTAAGATCTCCGAAGTCATTGCTAAACTTCGCGAAAATGGCTTGATGACAACCCAGTCTGGTGCTGATTTGGTGCGCTTAACCCCGCCACTGATCGCAACCGAGGCTGAAATTAACGAAGCGATGGACATCATCGAGCAAACCCTAAAAACAGATTTTTAAATAGTGCCCAATAGGCGCGAGACGGTCCAAAGGGGCCGAATATAAAAGGATAAAATAAGAATGAAACAAGTGAACCACTTTATCGATCTGGAGACCGTTGGCGCGGATAATCTCAAAGGAATATTAAAAAACGCCCATAAGCTAAAAGCGCAAAAATATAACCCACCGCAACTTTTCAGCGGGTTATCACTGGCGATGGTGTTTGATAAGCGTTCAACCCGGACAAGAATTAGCTTCGAAGTCGCGATGAAACAACTTGGCGGCCACACGATCGTAATGAGCATGGATGAAATGCAATTGGGCGGCGCGGAAAGTGTTGAGAGCACCGGTAATGTACTCTCCCGTTTCGTCGATGGCATCATGCTGCGGATGAGCAATCAAGATATGATGGAAGAGCTTGCCAAATATTCATCTATTCCGGTGATTAATGGTATGACCGATGACAGTCACCCATGTCAGATTATAGCGGATATCCTGACGATTGAAGAAAAGCTTGGCGATATCGCGGGCAAAAAAGTTGCTTGGTTCGGGGATAGCAATAATGTTTCCAACACGTTTGTGCAGGCCTCAAAAATCTTTGATTTTGATCTGGTCTTGGCTTTGCCCGAAGAAATTCATGCCCGTGCGCCTAAAGACGCCATTGTCACTGCTGATGCGGTGGCAGCGGCCAAAGATGCTGACGTGTTGGTCACCGATACATGGGTTTCCATGGGTCAAGAAGGCAAGGAAATTGAGAAATTCTGGCCCTATCAAGTTAATGCCGATTTGATGGCCAAGGCGAAAGACAGTGCTATTTTTATGCATTGCTTACCAATCCATGAATGGGAAGAGGTGAGTGAAGAGGTCGCCAAATCCAAGGCCAGCGTTATTTACGACGAAGCCGAAAACCGATCACATGCGCAAAAAGCAATCTTAGCATGGTGTTTGGAAAATTCCGGCGTCTCTGTCAAATAATCTGCATATATAGTGAATGAAATCAGAAAGAATATTAAAATGAGCAATTACAAAAAAACTAAACTCGGTGATCGTGAATTGTCACCTGAAACCTTGATGATGTCCTATGGGTATGATCCAAGATTGTCGCAAGGCGCGGTGAAGCCGCCGATCTTTTTAACCTCAACCTTTACTTTTGAAAAAGCTGAGGACGGCGAAGAATTCTTTAATGTTATGTCTGGCCGTAAACCGGGCAAAGAAGGACAAGAGCGCGGCGGCCTGATCTATAGTCGCTTTAATCACCCGAATGTTGAAATCATGGAAGATCGCTTGGCGATTTTGGAAAAAGCAGAAACATCTGTAGCCTTTTCCAGTGGTATGGGTGCGATTTCGGCGGTCTTGTTTAAGATGCTGCGTCCTGGTGATGTGGTGGCACATTCCACGCCTTTATATGGTGGAACCGAAACGCTGATTACCGGCATGATGCCGGAATTTAATGTCCAGACTCAAAGCTTTCAAGCGGGATCAGACGCACAAACAATTTTAGAGGCTCTGCGCGCAGCATCAGCCAAAGGAAAATTAAAAATGGTGTTCTTTGAAACACCTTCCAATCCGACCAATGATCTGGTTGATTTCGAGGCAATCGTAAGCGCGGTTGATGTTATCGAAAAAGAAACCGGCATCCGCCCGATTACCGTGTGTGATAACACCATGATGGGCCCGGTCTTTCAGCAGGCCGTACCGCAAGGCATCGATATAGCGCTTTATTCTTTGACCAAATATATTGGCGGGCATAGTGATCTGGTGGCAGGAGCGATTTGTGGCTCCAAAGCGTTGCTGGAGCCAATTCGTCGTGTACGCGGCTCTATGGGGCTTAATCTGGATCCGCATACATGCTGGATGGTATCACGCTCGCTTGAGACGCTAAAAATCCGGATGGAGCGCGGCGCGCAAAGTGCTGAAAAAATTGCTAGCTGGATTAAGGATAATCCTTACAAGCCCGCCAAGGTGATGCATATCGCACTCAGCGATGATCCAGTGGTGCAATCGATTTATAAGCGTCAATGTTCTGGCGCGGGGTCGACCTTCTCATTCGTGCTGGATGCAGATCGTCAAACCATGTTCAAATTCATCAATGCATTGCAAATATTTAAATCGGCGGTATCGCTGGGCGGTAGTGAATCGCTGGTGTGCCATCCAGCCTCTACAACCCATTCAGGGGTGCCGGTTGATGTGCGCAATGCGGGTGGTGTGACGGACGGGCTGGTTCGCTTGTCCATTGGGCTGGAAGATCCCGATGATTTAATTTACGACATTGAAAACGCGTTTAAAACTGTCTTTGGTTAGTCGAATCAACTGACTAAACACCAATATGGTTGCAAAGCCGTTGAATGAGGGCTTTACCTTTCTTGCTGAGGTAAAGTTCCTTATTGCGCCGTGAGTTGGGAGAAAAACGAACCTCAATCAACTCAAAAGCTTTACCACGCTGGCGATGGGTCGAAAGTGCCCCGATAATCCGCGAAACAGTCGAAAGCGCCAGCCCTGTTTTTTCTGATAAATGGCTGGGCGACAAGCCTTCCTGCCCGGCTATATAAAGCAGGCAAAGTGCATATTGCAATGGAAATTCAGAATCAACGGCTCTCAACTCTTCGAGTAATGTCACAATCATGTTGTGAGCCTGATTCTGTGAACGGTGCAGCGTCATAGGCAGCATCTTCCTTTTTCAGCCGGTAAGCCGGAGTCAAAATAACCATCAAATAAGGAAGATGCAAAATTGTTTCTTCCTTGCAAGTTTCTATCATAAATAACGGTAAGTTTTCAAACGATTTTGAATACTCAACGTATATAGCGCCCAAAGGCCGCCATCGGATATAAAAGTCCATATGTGTTATCCCCACACACAAAAAACATAGTTCACACAGATCAATGGTTTTGCATAATCTAATCAGCAAGTCAAGAAAAATTCAACTAAACTTGAATTTTAATTTTATTTTGAGCAAAAAAATGCCGGTCGAATAAATGTTGAAATTGATGGATAAGGCGTAAATCAGTGATGACAACAGGGCGGCATAGCCCTTTGATAACCACAGGGGGGTGTGAAAAAGTTTTAATAAAACCGGCCTCACTATGATAATAGCAATTTTGGATGCTATTGGCTTCCGTAAAATTCAGGTTAAGCCAGGAAATGCCTTGGAACCGGGCATTTAATAAGTTGCTGCCTGTGATATCGGTTCCCCCAAAATGCGCATGACGAAAAGAAGCCTTGGTAAGAGAGCTATAGGCAAAGCAGGCATTGTATAAGTCGCAGCCATCAAAACAAGCGCGCTCAAGATAGGTCTCGGATAAGTTTGCGCCGGTTAAATTGGCGCCAGTGAAATCACAATCAATCATGCGCACATCGTCCAGCATGACATTGCTCAGGTTGGCTTTTCGAAAATCAGCCCCCTGTAAAGTGTTTTTCTGGTGCATGGCGGCTTCTACGCAGGCTTGGAAAGATAGAAAGCGTCCTTCGAAAAGAATGTCGCCTTTCATCGATCGAATAGCATATGAGTGGTGCATGGTTGTATCCTTTTAATTATCTGTTATCAATAGTTGATATATAACAACTATAGTTAACATTTAGAGTCAAGAAAAAATCACGCAACAGTTGTGCAATGGCGTCGTGAATATGGCGTTGATGGTAGCGATATAACGGATAAGGGGTATTCTCGTCTCTCAGCTTTGTTGTTAGGATCAATACCGAAATGAGCGAACGCAAACAAAACACCACGAATTTAGAAAAAGGGCGCCAGACAATTTTGGGCGCGGCTAAAAACTTGCCGCAAAGTCCTGGTGTTTACCGGATGCTCGATGACAAGGGCAATGTGCTTTATGTCGGCAAGGCCAAAGCGCTGAAGCGTCGTGTGTCTTCGTACACACAGATCTCGCGCCTGTCGCACCGTTTGCTCAAGATGGTGTCGCTTACGCGGATGATGGAGTTCGTCGAAACTCAGACCGAGAGCGAAGCGCTCCTGCTGGAAGCCAATCTGATCAAACAGCTTAAGCCGCGCTTTAATATCCTTCTTCGCGATGATAAGAGCTTCCCCTATATCTTGCTGCGCGAAGACCATGATTATCCGATGGTGGTAAAATATCGCGGTAAAAAGAATAAAGACGGCCGCTATTACGGTCCCTTTGCTAGTGCCGGTGATGTGATGCGGACGCTCAAATCCATTCAGCGCGTGTTTATGTTGCGTAATTGCAGCGATAATAATTTTGCAGGCCGCACCCGCCCGTGCCTGCAATATCATATCAAGCGTTGTACAGCCCCTTGTGTGGGGAAAGTCTCAAGGGCTGAATATACCGCGCAAGTGAAGGAGGCACAGGATTTTCTGGAAGGGAAAAGCCGCCAGCTGCAAGAAAACTATCAAACCAAAATGCAGCAAGCCAGCGCAGACATGGATTATGAGGAGGCAGCACGTTATCGGGATCGGTTTAAAGCGCTCCAGCACGTTCATGCCTATCAAGATATTAATTTAGATGGTTTGGGTGATGCTGATGTCATTGCGCTCTATCAAGAAGATGGGCGATGCTGTGTGCAGGTTTTTTTCTTCCGGGCGGGACAAAATTACGGCAATTGGGCTAGTTACCCCAAATATGAGGAAGATCCGCTATCGGCAGAAATTATGGGCTCCTTTTTGTCTCAATTTTATTTGAACAAGCCCGTGCCCAAAGAAATCATTGTTTCACACCGGCCAGAATCTATGGATCAGCTGCAAAATCATTTATCAGAAATGGCGGAGAAAAAAATCCAGATCACCATTCCGCAGCGCGGCCATAAAAAAGTGGCTATTGAGTTTGCAACAAGAAATGCACAAGCCGCGTTAAAACGAAAAATGGCCCAGAATCAGAGTGATATCAAGGCACTGAATGATTTGGCGAAACTGCTCGATATGGAGGAGGCGCCCAAACGAATTGAGGCTTATGATAACAGTCATATATCCGGCACCAACATGGTTGGGGCCATGATTGTGGCAGGGCCGGAGGGGTTTGAAAAAAAATCTTATCGTAAATTTAATATTCGTGAATCTGGTGCTGGCGATGATTACGCCATGATGCGCGAGGTAATGACGCGTCGCTTTCGCAAAAGCACCCAAGGCGATTGGGGGCCAGGCGCGCCGGATTGGCCGGATCTTTTGCTTATTGATGGTGGCAAGGGGCAGCTATCATGTGTGATGGAGATTTTGGAGGAATACGGCATCGCCGATGCCTTAACGGTGTTGGCTATTGCCAAGGGCGAAGACCGTAATGCCGGGCGGGAACAATTCTTTATGCCATCGGGGCGTAGCTTCACGTTGTCAGTGAATGATCCAGTTCTTTTTTATCTTCAAAGAATACGAGACGAAGTGCATCGATATGTGATTGGTTCTCATCGAAAAAAGCGTGAAAAAGAAATTCAGAACAGTCCATTAGATGGTATTGCAGGGGTCGGTGCAAAAAAGAAATCAGCCTTGATCAGCTATTTTGGTTCGGCAAAATCGGTAAGCCAGGCACGCGTTGAGGATTTACAGAAGGTCAGTGGCGTATCGAAAAAATTGGCACAAGTGATTTATGATTATTTTCATGAAAATAATTAGTGTTTCGATACAGTGAAATGATACTGTGTGTCGTGAAAAATATTTTATTCACAGGGCTAAAATAAAAAACTTTTTAGTCGATTCAAAGCGTTAAAGCTAAAAACGTTTTTTTCTAAAAAACCTATCTTGTTGGATTAAAAAACCCGTGATACGGTCGGCTCATTCTTAAACGTGTTCGAGGTTATCGACAGGATTAAAAGGAAAGCTTCCGGGTTTTTCTCGTTGTTTCTGTGTGGCTTTTTTGAAGTCGCAGGTAATCCTTTAAATGAAAAACTAGTGCTATTTGAAAGGTCGTAAAATTATGTTCCACCGTGTGAAATCAGAGACAGCTGCTCGTGAAAACGAAGCCCCTATTGATAATAATGTTGAGCAAGAAGAAGTAGCAAAAGCTGCTGTAAACACAGCACAGCGCGCTCAAAAATCTTCGGCTTACAGCGCCCCAGAACAAGCTTCATTCATCGAAGAAGAAGCAACTCAAGAAATTCAAACTCAGGAAGAAGAAACTGTGACAGAAACTGAAGCCACAATAGAGCCTCAAACATCAGGTTTCTATCAGCCTGTACAAAAGCCTCAAGCAGCACGTTCAACACCGGCTTATTCAACACGTCCAGCGGGTTATTCTTCACCAGCAAGCAATATCGCCAGCGCGAGCGTATCAGCACCGACAGCGGCTTCAGAAGCTTCTGAAAATGATCGTCGTTTGACAATTGGCCGCGGTATCACAATGTCAGGTGAGATTGAAAGCTGTGATCAGCTTGATGTAGAAGGCACAGTAGAAGCCGCCCTGAAAGGCGCATCTTTGCTGAATATCTCTGAAACTGGTGTGTTTTATGGCACAGTAGAAATTGAAGACGCTGTGATTGCAGGTCGCTTCGAAGGTGAGATCATTGTAAACGGTCGCTTGACGGTTGAAGAAAGCGGTGTGATTACTGGTTCTATCTCTTATAAAGAGTTGGAAATCAAAAGCGGCGCGATCATTGACGGTCGTTTGACACCAATCGGTGCACAGACAGCCGATAAAAAATAATTTTGTTTTGAAAAAAACAATCCATGAAACCCGGTGAACATGTGTTTTGCCGGGTTTTTTGATTTTTTATGCTGTTTTGTCTTTATAAAGGCATAAATCAGCCACAGAACATTGCGCACATAAAGGCTTGCGCGCCTTGCAGACATAGCGCCCTTGTAAGATTAACCAGTGATGGGCATAGAGCATAAATTCATCCGGTACCCGTTTAAGCAAGGCTTGCTCAACTGCGTCAACATTTTTACCCGGGGCCAATCCTGTACGGTTACTGATGCGAAAAATATGCGTGTCGACCGCCATCGTGGGGTGTTGAAAGACAATATTTAAAACCACATTGGCCGTTTTTCGTCCCACTCCGGGTAGCGCCACCAGATCATCGCGGTTATCTGGCACTTGACCGCCATGTTTTTCAATCAATAGCGCCGAGAGTTTAATGACATTTTGGGCCTTGGTATTATAAAGGCCGATGGTTTTAATATGCTCTTTAAGGTTATCAAGTCCCAGCGCCACCATTGCCTCAGGCGTATCAACGGTCTTGAATAAATCTTCGGTCGCGCGGTTCACACCTTCATCGGTTGCTTGCGCCGATAACACCACTGCCACCAATAAGGTGTAGGCGTTGGTATACTTTAAATCACTTTTAGGCTCTGCATTCGCCGCGCGCAATCGATCGAAAAAATCGTAGATTGCGTCTTTTTTCATTAAAGGCATGATAGGGGCTATCTTAAATTTTCAGTACATCGCGCATGGTGTAAAGGCCAGGCTTTTGCCCTTCGGCCCATAGCGCCGCTTGAATAGCACCCTTCGCAAAGATGGAGCGATCAAGCGCACGGTGGGTAAGCTCCAGCCGTTCGCCATTGCCAAAGAAGACCACACTATTTTCAATGGTGCTATCACCGCCGCGCTGCACAGAAAAGCCGATTGAGCCTGTTTCACGTGGTCCGGTATGGCCTTGACGCTCAAACGTCAGGGTAGAATCGTTATCTTGCACGGTGCCGCGGCCATCTTTAATAGCACGCGCCAAGGCATAAGACGTGCCAGAGGGCGCATCGATTTTGTAACGGTGATGAATATCCAAAATTTCGGCATCCCAATGCGCGGGATCAAGACGGGCGGCTGCCTGTTCAACCAGGGCCATCAATAGGTTGACCCCGATCGAAGTATTCGCGGCATAAATCACAGGCACTTTTTCAGCGGCTTCTGCTAAGGCTTTTTCATGCGTGTCATCCAATCCCGAAGTCGCAGCGATAAAGATAACACTATGCGCTGCGGCAAGTTGAGCATGCTCAGCCGTGGAATCGGGTGCAGTAAAATCAATCACCGCATCGCTGCGCTCAAAAAGTTCAGCTGCGTTATCGGTAATGAAATAATCTGCCCCTTCCGGCATTTTGCTCATATCGCGGATGCTGCCCCCCGATAAAGACACGCCAGTCCAATTACCGGAGAGAACTTCTTCAACCAGTAATCGCCCAATTCGCCCGGTGCAGCCTGTAATGCCTATTTTCATATTTGTTGCCTGAATAATTTATTATGTAAAAAGATTGACCCGTGTTGTATAATGATATATATAATACCCCAACAGATATAAAAGATTTTATAAAGGGTGTAAACGATGGTGAATGTAAAAGGCTTTGGCGCACAAGCTGGACCGGTATTGGATGTGTATCGTGATTTTGAAAAAACTTTGAGACGAGATCATGAGGGCCGTAATCTGCCTCCGAATGAGTCAGTTGAAAGAATAGCTGGTGGTTTGAAGTTTGAGCTTAGATCTATCATAAAAGATGGTGAATATAATGGCCTCAAAATTAAAGAAGGCCAATATTGTGCAGCCTATCAAAATGCTTTGATTCCAGTACTGAATGCAGCGGCAGAATTATCCAATGCGGTGAGTAAGAACAGCGGCTATCATAACGAAGCGCAGGCAAGCATGCATAAAGGGATTGTGCCCGTTGATTTAAATAAAATGGAGTATGATTTAATTGAAGCGGTTCACAATTGGCTCGACGCTGTAAATTATGTTCAAAACTCCGAAGAAACGGCTGAACTGCGCGTAGCGCATCCGGAAATTGACGAAATTGGTATGCCGTTACCGATGAATCACGCGCATCGCAGGGACACAACGGAAGGTCTACACCGTATTACGGAAGTATTAACGCTAGCAAATAGCGGCTATAAGCCAATGCGCTTTATCACCAATCAAGAGGCAACGGCGACTCTAATTCGCAGTGACAATCAAGACAATGGCATGACTATGGATGATTTTAAGCGTCTGTATGGCTTATCTGACGGACCAAGCGGTCAGGATTAATCTTTTAGATCATCCCAAAATTCCCGCATTTTCCCGAAGAAACCGCTGCTCTCGGGGGAGTGCTTGGCACTCGCGCTGGAGCCTTCACCGCCCATTGCTTGATCCAGTTGTTTCATTAAATCCTGTTGCTTTTTATTCAGCTTCACAGGGGTTTCAACAAAAATTTCGATAATCGCATCACCATGGGATGAGGAATTCAACATCTTCATGCCTTTGTCACGCAGGCGCATTTGCTGACCGGTTTGGGTACCGGCAGGAATTTTAACCTGTGCACGTCCACCATCAATCGTTGGCACCTCAATTTCGCCACCTATCGCGGCCTTTGGCATAGTAATCGGAACACGGCAATAAAGATTAGCGCCCTCACGACGGAAAAATGCATGAGGCTTCACATGCACCATAATATACAGATCACCGCGCGGCCCGCCGCGAACACCGGCTTCGCCTTCGCCGGATAAGCGAATACGTTGGCCATGTTCGATCCCGGCAGGGATGCTGACTTTTAAGGTTTTTTCTTTGCGTGTGCGTCCTGATCCCGAACATTGTGAGCAAGGCGTTTTGATCGATTGGCCTGCACCGCCACACGCATGACAGGTGCGTTCCACCGTAAAGAACCCTTGTTGCATGCGAACGCGACCTGCGCCCCCGCAAGTATCACAAGTGCTTGCCGATGTGCCGGGCGCGGCGCCCGAGCCGTCACAATGATCGCAGGTATCGTGTACAGGGATCTTAATCTTGGCTTCCTTGCCCTTATAGGCATCTTCCAGCGAGATATCGAATGTATATTGCATATCCGATCCGCGTTGGCCTCGGCTGCCACCACGTGCACCGCCAAAGCCACCTGGTCCCATAGCATCGCCAAAAATATCTTCGAAAATATCGGAAAATCCGCCAAAGCCGGCGCCGCCAAAACCTTGTGCACGGCCGCCGCCAGCGCCGGGGCCACCACCGCCCATGGAGCCATCAAACGCGGCCTCGCCAAAGCGATCATATGCCGCACGCTTTTGCTCATCCTTTAAGATGTCATAAGCATGATTAGCGTCTTTAAACTTGGCTTCGGCTTCTGGATTATCTTGGTTTTTATCTGGGTGGTATTTCATCGCCAGCTTACGATAAGCTTTTTTAAGCTCATCTTGCGAAGCATCGCGACTGACGCCCAGCGTTTCATAAAGATCTTTTGCCATGATGGATTAGCCTCTTACAACGAAGGGAGCCTCTCAATAAAAGAGGCTCCGGTCATTTTATTTTTAAGCAGATTTCTTATCGTCATCACTGACTTCGGTGAAGTCAGCATCAACAATATCATCATCGCTATCAGACGCTGAAGCAGATTCACCATCCGAAGGCTCAGCTGCATCCGCTTCGGCTTCTTGTGCTTGACGATACGCAATCTCACCCAGCTTCATGCTAGCTTCGGTTAAGGCTTGTGTTTTCTCATCAAGATCATCTTTAGATGGCTCCGCTTGTTCCAGCACTTCTTTCAGTGCGTCAATGGCATCTTGTGTGGCTTGCTTGTCGGTATCGGCAAGTTTGTCACCTAGCTCTTCCAATGATTTCTCAGTCGCGTGTACCATGCTCTCGGCCTGATTGCGTGCTTCCACCATTTCGCGGCGCTCTTTATCTTTGTCCGCATTGCTTTCGGCATCTTTAACCATTTGGTCGATATCGGCATCGGACAACCCACCAGATGCTTGAATACGGATTTGCTGTTCCTTATTCGTCGCTTTATCTTTGGCAGATACGTTCACAATACCATTGGCATCAATATCAAACGTAACCTCAATCTGCGGAACGCCGCGCGGTGCCGATGGAATGCCCACCAGATCAAACTGACCCAGTGCTTTATTGTCGGCAGCCATTTCGCGTTCCCCTTGGAAAACACGGATGGTTACAGCGCTTTGATTATCTTCCGCGGTAGAAAAAGTCTGAGATTTCTTCGTTGGGATCGTCGTATTACGATCGATCAAGCGGGTAAACACACCGCCCAAAGTCTCGATACCCAATGACAAAGGTGTAACATCCAGCAAAAGAACGTCTTTCACGTCGCCTTGCAAAACACCACCTTGAATAGCCGCGCCCAGCGCCACAACTTCATCTGGGTTCACGCCTTTATGAGGCTCCTTACCAAAGTAATCTTTAACGGTATCGATCACCTTAGGCATACGGGTCATACCACCGACCATGACGATATCATCAATGTCAGAAGGCTTCAGACCGGCATCTTTCAATGCAGCTTTCACAGGCTCGATCGAGCGCTTGATCAAATCGCCAACGAGGCTCTCCAATTTTGCGCGCGACATATTAAGCTGTAAGTGCTTTGGCCCGCTGGCGTCAGCGGTAATAAAGGGCAGGTTAACCTCAGTTTGTGAAGTGCTTGAAAGCTCAATCTTTGCTTTTTCAGCTGCTTCTTTCAAACGCTGCAAGGCAACTTTGTCGTTTTTAAGATCAATGCCATTTTCTTTTTTGAATTCTTCGGCCAGATAATCAATGATGCGCTCATCAAAGTCTTCACCACCCAATTGTGTATCACCATTGGTTGATTTTACTTCAAACACGCCATCGCTGATTTCTAGGATAGAGATATCAAAGGTACCACCACCAAGGTCATAAACCGCAATTGTGCTGTCTTTTTCTGAATCCAGACCATAAGCCAACGCCGCAGCGGTGGGCTCGTTAATAATACGCTCAACCTCAAGGCCGGCAATTTTACCAGCGTCTTTTGTCGCTTGGCGCTGGGAGTCATTAAAGTAAGCAGGAACCGTAATAACCGCTTTGGTTACAGGCTCGCCCAAAAAGGCTTCCGCAGTCTCTTTCATTTTTTGTAAAACAATGGCCGAAATTTGTGATGGCGCGTATTTATCGCCATTGGCTTCTACCCAAGCATCGCCATTCTCGCCTTTAACGATTTTATAGGCTGCGCGCTTGGCAATGTTCTTAGCGTGATCACCATCAAAGCGACGGCCAATCAGGCGTTTAATACCATATAAAGTGTTTTCAGGATTGGTGACCGCTTGGCGCTTGGCAGGTTGGCCGACCAGACGCTCGCCATCTTTGGTGAAAGCCACCATAGAAGGGGTTGTGCGGGTTCCTTCGGAATTTTCGATTACGCGGGCTTCTTTACCGTCCATCACAGCGACGCAAGAATTTGTTGTACCCAAATCAATACCAATGATTTTACTCATCTGTCTAAGTCCTTTCGTTAAGCAACTATTTTAAATTTGAATGCAGCCCTAAAATAGGCACCACATCTATGAGCTAAAATATAGCACCGCATTCACAAAATTCAACCATTTTGGTTGTAAAAAATCAGGCTTGTGTATCCACGGAATGGCCGGGCTCTGATCCGCCTTGACCTTCATCGGCAGCAATGCCAACACGTGCAGGGCGTAAAATGCGGCCCTTTAATACATAGCCTGCTTCCACCACTTGTAAAACCGTTCCGGCAGGTTGCCCACCAGACGGCATTTCAAACATGACTTCATGCAAGTTTGGATCGAACGATTTGTTCATCGCATCAATTTGTTCCACGCCATGACGCTCAAGCGAGCGTAGCAATTCACGCTCGGTTGCTTCAATACCGCTTAGCAAATTTTGCATCTGTGGGTCGGCGTCTCGGGCTTCGGCAGAAACCGAATTCAAAGCGCGGCGCAGATTGTCGGCAACCGGTAACAAGTCTTTAGCAAAAGAGTTAATAGAAAACTTGGCAGCATCTTCCTTATCAATCGCCGCACGGCGGCGTGCGTTTTCAGCTTCGGCCAAAGCGCGCAAGGCTTGATCTTTCAGCTTGGCGTTCTCTTCGCGCAAAGCTTCAAGCTCGCGCGGGTCGGCAAACCCGTCCAGAGCAATCGCATCATCGGCCATTTCGGCAGCCAATGCTTCAGGCTTGCTTTGAGCTTCCGTTGCCGGGGTTTCATTCTCAGTGTTTTCGGGCTCCATATCTTCAGGAGTATTATGCGCTTGTGTCATCGCTGTTTTTGTACTCGTCATTAATTGTGGTGAATATAGCTCATTTATATAGAGGTAGAGCCTGTAAAAGCCAACCCCTCATTCAATGAATTACTTAATCTATTTCGCTGGGCGCGCTTGCTAATACATCAACCGCGCGTGATACGGTGTAAGGTCCATCTTTGCCGATTAAGACTTCATTGGTGTCAATCGTATCAAGTAAGATGATGTGTTGCTCTTGTAGCTTATCAATAAGCTTTCCACCATTATCAACAAAGAAGAATTTTCCCGGCTGGTCAGACATCATTGGTAAAGGAGATAAATGATGCTGGGAGGCAATGCTCACCAATTTGTTTTTTAGATCCGGGTCTTTCCGTGCTAAAGGGGCTTGTAAAATCAAAGTGCCTTGAGGGTAGAAGTAATGGGTAACGGCCCCGTTTTTGCTGGTCGATAGAAAGGCTTTATGTTTGCCTTTGGGGCTTAGCTCGACCATAGAATCGTCGATATACAGATTGAATTTTTCTTGGGTAAAGCCAGCAACCAGGCGAAGCTCGTCAATCCCCTCGGCGCGCAGCTCTTTAAGCTCCAAAGGCACATCGATGGAAGGCGTCGCACCACTACCCGGGCATGAGTAATGCGGATTAGCTACAGATTGATCGACTTCAATCATTGGTTTTTCAACCGTTACGATAAGCCGTTGTGCTTCCTTTTCAACCGAAGTCACGTTAAAGCCCCCCATCAAGCAACCTTGAATGCTGCCTAAGGCCGAGATGCGTAAGATGACTTTATCTTGATCTTCCTGCGGGTGGCGAACAAAACGAATATTATACTGGTTCGGAGAAACCAGGCTATTGTTCGATCCACCAGAGATTTTAGGTAGAACCTTATATCGTGTGTCATATTGATTAACAACGGACTTCGTCGTCGTGCCATCGTCATCGTTAGGCTGAAACAAGCTGGAGCCATTACTTTGCGCCCACGAAGCACTCGTCAGCAAAAATAGGCCAAAACAAACGGTCAAAAATGCGAAGAACTTTTTCATGACGATAAGCCTATAATAGGCTTTGACCCTAGGCCATCGCTTTTGTATGGTGGCCGGAAAATAAGTGTGAACAAATCAAATGCACGTGCAAAGTAATTGTGAATAAGTTGTTTGTTTATCCGCAATTGTACCGAGCAAGTGAGAGATGGCCCAGATGGGCCAGAAGAAACCAAAAAAGGAAAAGATAATGACCAGACCATCAGGCCGCTCAGCCGATCAAATGCGCGATGTGACGATTGAAACCAATGTATCAAAACACGCCGAAGGCTCTTGTCTGATCAAGTTTGGTGATACGCATGTACTGTGTACAGCCAGTGTTGAGACCTCGGTGCCGCGCTGGATGAAAGGCACAGGAAAAGGTTGGGTGACAGCTGAATATGGGATGCTTCCGCGCTCAACCGGTGACCGGATGGATCGCGAAGCCGCCCGAGGCAAACAATCAGGCCGTACGCAAGAAATTCAACGCTTGATCGGCCGTGCTTTGCGTGCTGTTGTTGATTTCGAAGCCATGGGTGAAAACCAGATTAAAGTGGATTGTGATGTTATCCAAGCCGATGGCGGTACCCGCACCGCATCGATTACCGGTGGCTTTGTGGCAATGATGTTGGCGTTCCAGCATATGGTTAAAGCCGATATTATCGATAGTGCACCGATCACCGATACTGTTGCGGCCATTTCTTGCGGCATTTACGACGGTAAACCGGTATTGGATCTGGATTATATCGAAGACTCGGCCGCCGCCACCGATTCTAATTTTGTCATGACCGGCACAGGTGGCATTTGTGAAATCCAAGGCACAGCAGAAGAAAAACCATTCAGCGAAGAAGAGTTCATGCAGCTTTTGGCATTGGCGAAAAAAGGCTGTACGGAGCTTGCCGCAATTCAGAAAAAAGCACTGGAGGCCTAGGCCGTATGAGCATCGAAGCCTTAGTCATTGCTACGCATAACCCGGGCAAAGCCAAAGAAATCTCGGAATTGCTGGGCGCTTATGTGCCTGAATTCGTCACAGCGGGGGATCTTGATTTGCCCGAGCCTGAGGAAACAGGCTCAACCTTTGTACAGAATGCTGAGATTAAAGCAATCGCGGCGGCTAAAGGCTCCGGCAAGATTGCATTGGCCGATGACAGTGGTTTGACTGTGACGGCGTTAAACGGCGATCCGGGGATTTACTCCGCACGCTGGGCTGGACCGGATAAAGACTTCGGCGCGGCCATGCAAAAAATCCATGATCAATTGGGCGATAACTCAGATCGCAGTGCGGCGTTTATCTGTGCACTCACATTGGCTTATCCGGATGGACGAACTCAAACCTTCGAAGGCCGAATCGAAGGCGATATTGTCTGGCCGCCGCGCGGTGATAAAGGCTTTGGCTATGACCCGTTTTTTGTGCCCAAAGGCTATGATGTTACCTTTGCAGAAATGGAACCTGCGGCCAAACATGAAATATCCCACCGTGCCGATGCTTTTCAAAAGCTGGTCAAAGCCGTCTTTGAATAAAAAATGCAGCCGCTTTCGATCTATTTTCACTGGCCGTTTTGTCGATCTAAATGCCCGTATTGTGATTTTAATGTCCATATTAATGACGCGATCCAAAGCCCTGAATTTCAAAATCGCTGGCTGAGCGCATATTTAAAGGCGCTGGATCATTATGCGGCGCGTATGCCCGATCGTATCATTGGCAGTATTTATTTCGGTGGCGGCACACCGTCTTTAATGAATCCGGAACTGGTCGAGGCGATCATCGCCAAAGTGCGAGAGCATTGGTCTTGCGCCAATGATGTTGAAATCACCATCGAAGCCAATCCCAACGCCAGTGAATTTGAAAAATTCGAAGCTTTTAAAATGGTAGGCGTTAATCGTCTATCACTGGGGGTGCAGGCGCTGAACGATAAAGACCTTTCATTTCTGGGCCGCAGCCATGATCTGGATGGCGCGCTCAAAGCCATCGAATTGGCCAACAATACATTCGACCGTTTTAGCTTTGATCTGATCTATGCGCGCCCCCATCAAACCTTAAAGGACTGGGAAGCAGAGCTTGATCAGGCGATCCACCTGGCCAATGGGCATTTATCGCTTTACCAGTTAACGATTGAGCGCAATACACCGTTTTACCTGCGTCATCAGCGCGGCGAGTTTTTTCTGCCCGAAGAGGGGCTGGCCGCGGATTTCTTTTCACTGACCCAAGACAAATTGGCGGCGGCAGGGCTGCCAGCCTATGAAGTTTCCAACCATGCGGCCGAGGGCCACCAATCGATCCATAACCGGACCTATTGGAACTATGGTGAATATATCGGTATTGGCCCCGGTGCGCATGGCCGCATTTTCCAAGGCGATCAGCGCTTTGCCACGCGAGATCACTACGCGCCGGATCGCTGGCTGCAATGGTGCGAAGAAAAAGGCCATGGTGCCCACCCGTTTGAAAAAATTGAACCCGAAGACCAAGCCATCGAAGCTTTAATGATGGGGTTGCGTTTATATGAAGGGATAAACCTCAGCGATATTGTTCAAAAAACCGGCGTGCAAAGTGAATTTATTGAGGTGCAAAAGCTCGATGAGCTTGCATCACAGGGCTGGCTTTGTTATGAGAATGAACACATTTCCTTGCAACGCGAGGGCATGCTGCGGTTAAATGCGATATTGCCTTATATTTTAAAAGAGTGAACGGTTAAAGACCCTAAATGGAACCTAAGCAAATTACGCTTCAAGATGATGGCCGGATTTTTTATCAGGCTGACCCAACCAACCCATTACCTGGCGCTGAGATTGCACAGCTTGCCAAAGGTGAAGCTGTGCTTAGCCCAGCCTATGTCTGGAAAGAAAATTTGCCAGCCGCGCAAGAAGAATTGCAAGCTGGCATCGACGCGCATTTTAAAGCAGGCCTATCAATTTTGTTTGGTTTAAATGAAACCGAAGGCTTGGCCGCGCCCGTTCAACAAATTTGCAAAGCCTTGTATGAGGGCGCTGGCATCGTGTCGCGCAGTGAAATTACTGAGCCCTTGGCCGCGCTGGATAATGATATGCGCGCTGCGATCCGGGCTAAAGGCGTGCGCTTAGGCCCACTTTATCTCTTCTGTCCGGATATGAATAAACCTGCGGCAATTCGTTTGCGTGCGACATTATGGGCGCTGGCACATGACATGCCATTGCCTGCGCCGTTGATCCAAGATGGTATGGTTTCTAAAATTGTTAGCGAAGAAGGCTCTGACCTGACGGAGCAAGAAAAGGCCTATTACCAAGCAATAGCTTATCCGGTTTATGCACGTCGTGCGATCCGCGTGGATATGCTGGATCGTTTGGTGGGCGCGGTTTATGAAGGCTCCGATAAAGGAAAATTCAAAGCGCAGCACGCTATGGCCGAATGGTTGGGCGCCCCGATTGCAGATTTATATGCCGTGCTGGAAGCGCTGGGCCATAAGAAAATTCAGGACCCTGCCGAAGAAAAAGCAGAAAAACAATCGGAAGCGCCTGCACAAGACGCTGCTCCTGCGCAAGAAAATGCCACGGCCGCCCCTGTGCAAGAAAAGCCAGCCGAAGAAACAGTTTCAGCAGAAAAAACGGCGGACGCAAAACCTGCCGAAGCACCCAAGCCGGAGCTTGCAACTTTTCTGTTAAAGCCCATTCGCAATAATCAAAAAAGCAGTGCAAAGCCTTTCCACAAAAAGACAGATAAGCCGCAAAAATCGAACAAAGCCCAAAAGCCAAAGCGCAAGGATAAAGAGAATCGTAAGCCACAATACGGCAAAGCGCCTGAGGAATCAGTGCTCAGACATTCGCCTTTTGCAATGCTGCAAGGCATGACCGGCGAGAAAAAAGATTAACCCATCAGGTTAAGAATATATCCAAGAATTAAAATCTGCGGAATGGTCACCAATGGCATCATCAATGCCATTTTCCATGATTTGGTTGTGTCTTTTAATACCATGATTTCAGTGTAATCGGTCGAAACGCCAGCCATTAAAAAGGCAAAAGCATTACCCGGTGC
>QGCY01000081.1_pt1 | contig 24764 bp, 17 predicted proteins | sample 4708041 | NCBI WGS metagenome assembly QGCY01 (sample SAMN08941164, study PRJNA450518) | Sediment metagenome, whole genome shotgun sequencing project. | biome: grassland soil; feature: grassland; material: soil; isolation source: soil 14 days enrichment with methanethiol and mixed carbon source ... | reverse complement strand
ATTATTTTACATTTGTTAGAAATCACACCTGCACTGGGTGCGTTGCAAGGCGTTGTGATGGAACTGAATGACTGTGCGTTTCCACTGTTGCACGGCATTGTTGCCACCGACAAGCTGGACGAAGCCTTTAAAGATGTAGATTATGCTTTCCTCGTTGGCTCGATGCCCCGCAAAGACGGGATGGAGCGCTCTGACCTGTTGGAAGCCAATGGCGGTATTTTCGGACCACAAGGTAAAGCCATCAATGATCACGCCAGCCGCGATGTTAAAGTCTTGGTGGTTGGTAATCCGGCCAATACAAACGCATTAATTGCACAGGAAAACGCACCTGACCTACCAGCCTCATGTTTTAGCGCGATGGTACGTTTGGATCATAACCGTGCGATGTCGCAACTAGCTGAAAAAACCGGTGTGCATTCGACCGATATTCGTGATGTGATTATCTGGGGCAATCATAGCTCAACCCAGTATCCGGATTTAAATCATGCCAAGATCAAGGGTGCTGCGGCATTGGATCAAGTTGATCGTGACTGGTATGAGGGAACGTTTATCCCCGATGTACAGCAACGCGGTGCAGCAATTATTAAAGCACGTGGTGCTTCCAGCGCGGCGAGCGCGGCATCATCTGCCATTGATCATATGCGTAACTGGGCCTTGGGCACAGCGCCGGGTGAAACCGTTTCTATGGCAGTGCCCTCAGACGGTTCTTACGGGATTAAGCCAGGCATTATGTTTGGTTATCCTTGTACATGTTCCGATGGTAAGTATGAGATTGTTCAAGGCTTGGCCATTGATGAATTTTCCCAAAGCCGATTGGACACAACCGAAGCTGAATTGCGTTCAGAGCGCGAGGCGGTTGCCAAATTGCTGGGCTAGATTTTTCTAATTTTTTAAATTGAAAAAAGCGCTTAGGGTCAATGATCTCAGGCGCTTTTTATTGTCCTGCGGTTGCCTGTTCCAGTGATGAAGGCGCTAAGCCTGTCGTTATGGTATCTTGATCCGATTTGAATGCATCAGGAATTTGATGATTTTGAGCTTGCATCCCTGCTAAAGCTTGACTACGGACACTCTCATCCCAAAAGGCTGAATTATTGGCTAGAATACCGTCATAAACACCAGACAGACCACGCTCGGCCTCGACTGCTTTTAAAGCCTGTAAATGCGAATATTGCACCGGATTGATGTCTTGAACACTCTCTAAGCCTAGACGTGCAGCGGTTTCTTCTAAAATGCCGGTATGATCGATGGTGCCATCGCCATCCGTGTCAGCGCTAAAGCCGCCACCATCATTATTCATGATTGCCAGATACTGATTACCCGTGACGGCCGTCAAATTTCCGATATGCGCCACCGCCATAGCAATCGATTTTTGCGGGTCAGCCAGAATCTCTTGCGGGTTTTGACCATAGCTCTGAATGGTTTCTGCAGGAATACCCGCAATACCAATATGGCCAGATGGATCTGCATGACCTGGATTTAAACCGGTTTTAGTCCATAACCAATTCGCCGTCAAATATGGATCCAACATAGGAGATCCTTGTATCAAAGCCTGCTGATTGTAAAACGTTACCTGATGGACAATCTCATCCAGTGTTTGTGAAATTTGAGGGTTTTGTTGCGCGGCAGCCAATAAATCCGGACGCAGCAATGTTTCTTCACCCAAAGGAGTGCCGTTTACAATTTCAACAATTTGTTGATCACTTAATCGGTCACCATATTGCGACTGTAGGGCTTCGGCTTGTTGCCAAGGTTCCTCCAGCCAAGAGGGGGGGCCTGTGTCGGCGCCTTCGCCTTGTCTATAGCCGTAAACAACACTCATCAGCTCATAACGCTCAGGGTCTCGAATCATCAAGGATAGTAAATCAAACCACTGCCCTGCACCTTGCATCATACTACCTAACGCTGTGGGTTCTGAAGGCTTTGGAAATCTACGATTAGCCTCATCAAATGTGCCGCTTAACGTGTTTTCAGGACGTACGGGCGCTTGAGGCGGTGTTGTTAATGTGGATGGCGTTTGATCGGTCATAATCTACTCTTACATTGGCCCCCCTGCACCCATGCCCATCCCCGCCGGAGGTACTGATTGCTGTGGTTGCTCTTCAGCCGGTGTCGAGGCTTCAGCTTCTGGTGTTTCTTCCGTTTCGGCATCAGGTGCTTCGACTTCTTCAGCCGGCTCTTCTTCGATCTCCGATTCCGGAATCATCGATGCCAAAATCGACGGGTCGATCGTTGATTGCTGAGGCTCGGCAAGCGTTGTTTTTGCCTGTAAACGCTGAGCCCCTACATACGTCATTAAATAGTCGGTATTTCCATCCGCCACGGCTACTGCAAGCAATGGATCATTAGCAATCGCATCGTCAGGAATCGTTCCCGGTGGTAAGCTTTGACCAATTTGTTCTTCGATTTGGCTTTGTGCATTATCGGGGATGGGTGACATGTGAGCCGCCGAGCGATATTCCGAAGAATATGCTATAGCAGATGCAAAGAATGACTCGGTTAACTTAAAATTTTCTGGCGCTTTCGGTTCTGATTCTGTCGTGCTTTCTGGGAGTGCCGTATCCAACATCAAGCTATCTATGAAACTGTTATCCACGGTACAATATGAGCCATCTTCGGACGCTGAGATATAACCTGCTTCTTGCCCTTGTGCTATAAAATCTTCTTGCACACCTGCCTCTTGCAGCAATTCATTTTTTTGCCCTGTTTTAACAGTGATTTCCTCTTCTAATTCATCAATTCTAGCTTCTGTTTCTTCTAATTCTACTGTTGTCTCTGAAATTTTAATTTCTAGTGCGGCACTCTCGGTTGCCAAAGCTTCTTGAATATTTAATACATTTTGTCTGGTATCTTCGACTGTTTCACCACCGCTCAATGCTTCCAAGACATTCTCCAGGCCTTCAAATTCTTTACCGTAGGATGTGTCATTGCCGTATAATTTTGGTGGCTCACCGCTCCAGCCTTCAATTGTATATTGTGCTATTAATGCCGTATCTTCGACCATGATAGGATCGCTACCGACCGCATTATCAGGGTAATAATAATATTGATTATCATCATAAAAAATAACCTCACCGTTGGCACTTTGAACATAGTTATTCATATCTGAAAATTCGCCACCGAAACCTGTCGCATACTGTGCATTTTGAGCATGAGTTTTGATCCATGAGCCGGTAATACTTTCATTTACAAAAGCTTGTCGATTTTCTGTGTCAACCGTTTCCAGGACTTCACTTGCCTGATGAAGTCTTGTTTGGTCGTCTTGAAATTGTTTCAATGCATTTTCTGCGGTTATTAGCTGTAACTGTGTTGATGCTTCGTCAAGCTCCAACGTGCTTAACTCTGATTGCAAGCTATCAAGCTGCTCATTAATTTCAGACAGTCTTTGAACTCTTTCTGAAACCTCAAGTGCGTAAGCTTGGCTGAGCTCTTCCTTTGCTAAATCGCTATATTCTTTTGCTTGACTGGCTAATTCTTCGATTTCTGCTCCGTACTGGGCTTGCAGCGCCTCGAGCTCTTCTGGACTAAGTGATTGGGATAATTTTATAAAACTATCTTGAGCCTTTACAATTCGTTGACTAAGATCTTCACCGTACTGGGCTTTGTATTGCTCAAGTAATTCATTAATTTTTTCTTCAGGCAAAAGGCCTGCACTAGCTGCCGAAACGATAGCAAGGCCTTCCTGTTTTTGATTGAACGCCTTGAAACTCGCCGTCATATCATCACCGCGCTTCAAAACTTCTTGCGCACTTTCACGCATCTCACTCAAGCTATTTTGAAAGGACACTAAGTACTCGTTCAAGGCCGTTGTATCCATGTCAGGATTTTCTCTGGCAATACGCCCTGCCATACCGGAGAAATCGTTTTCGATCTCCACACTTTCCGCAGAAATTTCAGATAGTCTTTCTTGTTGAATCGCTAATCTGTGCTGTTTCTCCGAAATTTGTGCCGCGATTGCGATTTTTTCTTCCTCTGTTTCGGCATTACCAAACTGTTCTTTTAATTCAGCAATGCTTTGCTCAATCTCTATGTATTCGCTCTCCACATCCTGCAACTCATGCTGCAAACCATTAAGTCTGCCGCGAGTATCTCTAAGCTCTTCTTCTTGTTCCGGCGTTGCGTGCTCTTGTAATATATCTATCGCTTGATCCATAGCGATCCCGGCTTCATTGGCAAACACATTCGCTTCTTTTAAAAACTCAATGCTTTCTCGTAATACTTTCCCTATTTCTTCAGCATCCTGTTGCATTCCCACAACATACTGATCAATCAATGTTTGCGCTGCGATCGCAGCCAAATGAACAGCACGATAAGCATTTGCACGCTCTTCTTCTGTCATTTCTTTGTCAGGCCGGCCTGTTGCCGCACCGCCAATGGGGCTATGATCCGTACTGCCAAGCTTATAACGTAGCAACACAAGTGCCGCTGTGGTTTGTGATAAGTCAAAAATACTGGGTGTCAGGTGCATACGACCATAGCCATCCGTCGCAGATTCAGCCCAGTTGATTACATCATCCACGGTTTCAATTGCTCTGGGGCGTGTAAATACATTTCGTACGTTTTCTGGAATATTTATAAGGCCATGATTATCACCAGCGCGATCAGCAGCAGATGTTACTTCGGCATCTTGTGCATCTAATGCGTTATCCAGGGCTTCTTCGGCGCGTTGTTTTGCTTCTGCCTCTATTTGTTCCGCTACAGAAAAAGACGCAGACGAGGGCTCTATCGGGATTTCCCGATCTGGCGTATCATTTATTAGTTTTTGCTCCTCGTCTGCCATTACACCCTTTTTTTACTATTGCCTTGTTTGCCCGGCTTTATTGATTGGTTATGCCTAAAATATATGAAAAATGTTTATATTTCGTTAAAATGGCCTCTCAGCCCTATAAATCTTCCTCTCTGGCATCGTTTTGTTTTTTCCTGTTCTTTCCGGTTTTTATGGGTTGCAATCCCCTAGCACCGGGCTTAAAACCAAAGGCAAGAAGAGTCGGCTTAAAGGGAGCCGACCGGTTAATCAAAACGGAGTATTTTGATGAATATTCATGAATATCAAGCCAAAGAATTACTCGCCAAGTATGGCGTTGCCGTTCCACACGGCATTCCGGCGATGAGCGTCGAAGAAGCGGTAAAGGCCGCGCAATCAATGGATACCCCACTTTATGTGGTTAAAGCCCAGATTCATGCTGGGGGCCGCGGTGCGGGTCACTTTACCAATAACCCCGAAGGCAAGGGCGGCGTTCGTCTGTGTAAGACAGTTGATGATGTCCGCGCAGCAGCCGAAGCCATGATGGGTAACACGCTTGTAACCAAGCAAACTGGCCCTGAAGGCAAAGAAGTTCAGCGCTTATACGTTACCGACGGCGTTGACATTGAAAAAGAATATTATTGTTCGGTTGTTTTGGATCGTGGCACAGGTCGTGTGACATTCATGGTATCAACCGAAGGCGGTATGGATATCGAAGAAGTTGTCGAAGAAAATCCTGATGCTTTGATTAAAGCGGATATCGATCCTGCGACAGGCATTTCTGGTTTCCATGCGCGCAAACTGGCATTTGGTCTTGGCCTTAAAGGGGCTCAAGTAAAATCAGCAGTGAAATTCTTTACGAACCTTTATCAATGTTTCATCGAAACCGATGCTTCGATCGTTGAGATTAACCCAATGATTTTGGTCGGTGACGAAGTGATGGCGCTGGATGCTAAGATGAACTTTGATCCGAACGCTTTGTTCCGTCACAAAGATATCGTTGCAATGCGTGATGAAACCGAAGAAGACGAAAACGAAAAGATCGCTGCAGATAATGAACTGTCTTACGTTCGTTTAGACGGCAATATCGGTTGTATGGTGAACGGTGCCGGTTTGGCGATGTCTACGATGGATATCATCAAGCTGGAAGGCGGCGAGCCTGCAAACTTCTTGGATGTTGGGGGTGGCGCAACGAAAGAACGCGTGACAACTGCTTTCAAAATCATTTTGTCTGACCCTAACGTTAAAGGCATTTTGGTTAACATTTTCGGCGGTATCATGAAATGTGATGTCATTGCCGAGGGCGTTATCGCGGCTGCGAAAGAAGTGGACCTCAGCGTTCCTTTGGTGGTTCGCCTCGAAGGTACCAATGTTGAAAAAGGTAAGGAATTGATGGCGAACTCTGGCCTGCCAATCATTTCTGCGGATAATCTGGCCGATGCAGCGAAAAAAGTTGTTGCCGCGACCAAAGAATTTGAAGCCAAAGCAGCATAAAAAAGGAAAATGACATTATGGGAGCAGGAGCTGACGAACAGCAGACCATGGCGCGTTTAGCAAAATCATTCGGTGGAGGTTATCCAAACAATGGGCAGCTATGCGACATGGAAAATCAAGCTGAAGGGCTAGCGCAAGCTGAAAAGATAACATTTGACGACGCATTAAAGCAAATTAGTACAGATTTAGGTTAGGAGAAAATTATGGCAGTTTTAGTCAATAAAGATACCAAAGTGATTTGTCAGGGTTTTACCGGCGCACAAGGTACGTTCCATTCTGAGCAAGCAATTGCTTATGGCACGAAGATGGTCGGTGGTGTTACACCAGGCAAAGGTGGCACTGATCACCTTGGCTTGCCTGTGTTTGATACTGTTGGCGAAGCGAAAGAACGCACAGGGGCTAATGCTTCTGTGATTTATGTACCGCCTCCATTCGCGGCGGATGCTATTTTAGAAGCCATCGATGCAGAAATTGAACTTGCAATTTGCATCACCGAAGGCATCCCCGTTTTGGACATGGTTAAAGTTAACCGTGCGTTAAGCGGGTCTAAAACACGTTTGATTGGCCCTAACTGCCCCGGTATTATCACACCGGGTGAATGTAAGATTGGCATTATGCCAGGCCACATTCACACACGCGGTAAGGTCGGAATTGTTTCACGTTCTGGTACATTGACATACGAAGCCGTTGCGCAAACTGGCGCGGTTGGCCTTGGTCAGACAACATGTATCGGTATTGGTGGTGACCCGGTTAACGGCACGAACTTTATCGATTGTATTGAATTGTTCATGAATGATCCTGAAACAGAAGCAATCTTGATGATTGGTGAAATCGGCGGCGCTGCAGAAGTAGAAGCTTGTGAATATTACAAATCATTGAAAACCAAAAAGCCAATTGCTGGTTTCATTGCTGGTGCGACTGCCCCTCCGGGTAAGCGTATGGGCCATGCCGGTGCGTTGATTTCTGGCGCTGATGACACTGCTGCCGCTAAAATGGATGCAATGCGTAGCGCTGGTTTCGTTGTATCTGAGAGCCCTGCTGGCCTTGGTGACGCTGTTGTGAAAGCAATGGCAGCTTGAGCTGCTTAACAAATTAAATTAAGATAGCCGCTGTGGAGGATCACGGATCATGCAGCGGCTATTTTTTATTCTGACTTTTTTCTTTTTTACGTTTCCGGCTATGGCTGAAAACGCACCCCCGGCATTCGAGATGCCCTCGACCGCTGAAATACAAAATGTCATGCGCCAACTGGAAAACTCTGGCATGCAGTTGTCACCAGAGCTACAGCAGCAAATGGCCATGTTTCAGCAACAAATGACGCTATTTTCACAATTTGAATCCTGCTTAACCCCGACTTTCGGCCCCAATGCTATCAACACACTTACACAGCGCGTTACCGCCAACGGTTTACAAGAAAAAATTGAAAGCCAGTTTAAAGATTTCTGCCGCAGTAATGTTGGTCTAGAGAAAAATAGCGCGGCTTTTTTTAATGAAATGAGTGATACTTTTAAGGATACTTTTTCTAAGAACGAAATCAGTGCCTTGACCAAATGCGCCGAACATATGACCAAGGCAGCAGAAGCGATGTACCCCGCGGAATCTACAAGCTCCATGGAAAGCCCCGATAATTACAAGCTTCAAAATCCAAAGAGCGCAATTTGTGATTTCGATTCCGACGGAGACATGTAAAAAAAGACCGATAATAATCGGCCTTTTAAATATTCTCGATATTCAGCGATTATCCCGGTTCATCTGCTCCGGACGGGCCATCTTGGGTTCTATGGGCATCAAGGCTAATGACCTTTCGGCGTTCATCATTTACAAAACCTGTAATCAGCTCAACAATTTGATCTGCATTAAGTGCATCTGGCTGTTTGAGATCAATAACTTTGGCCGCCGCCGATATCTCTTCACCATAGATAAATCCAGAATACCCTTTGTCTATACCATCATATTTACGAATAGTCAGATCGATTTCACTTGGGCGTTCTTTCAAATTAAGTGAAATCTCACTCGTTACTGGTAATAATTTGATTGCCACTATACGCAAAAGCCACTGTTTTTTGCACGCTTTTTACGATAAACTCCGTGGTATGTTTGAAACGCTTAGTGTTGATGAAAAAAGATTAATTGTGCAGCTCCCCTATCGGGTGGGGCTGTATGTTTCCAAAAGCGATGAATCCGGTGGAGATCAATCCGATCAGGAAGAAATATCGGTTTTAGGTAGCATCATTCGTGGCTTTGCCGAAGAAGTAATGGGCGCGGAATCAACCCAACATATTATTTCCACCACGCTGGCCTTAAAAGACCAGTGGCCCGAATGGGGGGGCCAGCTTACCCGCGTACCCAAAGAATGTACTGCCGCACTTCAAGTTATTTATAAACATATCGGCAAAAAAGAAGCCCGTGCCTATGCCAATCAAATGTATGAAATCGGCGAAGCGGTGGCTTTGGCCTTTAAAGAATATGAGGAAGGCAATATTTGGGCCGATTTTCGAATTTATATCAGCTATTTAACCGATCAGGCCAAAGCACGAAAAAATGGCCAGCGCGAAAAGAGCTTTGATGAGTATAAAAGCATCAGCGCCGCAGAGCGTCATGCACTTAAAAATATTGCCCAAGCGTTGCGCCTTTCATCTTGACGGGGCGCCGGGATCGGATTAATCGTAGGGACTTAGGGTAATCAAAGAGAATCACATGTGCTCCTTTTGCTTTTAGCACATTTTAAAAATAAAAATATTGAAAGATCATCATGACCAGTGAAGCGGTAAATCATCAGGATAATTTTACTTTTCTTAGCAGTGCCAATGCCGAATATATCGCGCATTTATATGCAGAATTTTTGAAATCTCCCACCAAAGTCGATGCAAGCTGGCAGAGTTTTTTCAGCAATTTAGACGATAGTGAAAAAGATATGCTTAGTGAGCTGGCGGGCGCAAGCTGGACACCGGCTGAAAATAAAACATCAAACCGTGCTTTTGGCACAGCTCCCAGCGCGGTACCTTCTTCCGCTGCGAGCAATGCTCCGGCAACGGCCTCCACGCAAGATTTACAACAAGCCACGCAAGATGCTGTGCGCGCCCTCAATTTGATCCGCACCTATCGTAATCGCGGCCATTTGCTGGCCCAACTTGATCCCTTAAACATGCGCGAGAAAGAAGACTGCCCTGAGCTTGAGCCTTCTTATTATGGTTTTGAAGAAGCCGATATGGATCGTCCCATTTATATTGGTGGATTTTTCGGTCTAGAGACTGCTACTTTGCGTGAAATTCAAGCAATTTGTCAGCAAATTTATTGTGACAAAATTGGCGTTGAATATATGCATATTACCAATTTGGAAGAGCGTGACTGGTTCCAAGAACGCCTTGAAACATCCCAAGAAAGCCTGTCTTTCAACGTGGATGAGAAAAAAGAAATCCTGAAAAGCCTGACCAAGGCTGAAGGATTTGAACAATTTCTGTCTAAAAAGCATCCCGGTACCAAGCGTTTTGGTGTTGATGGTGCGGAATCCTTAATTCCGGCAATTGAAACCATCATTGGCCAAGCTGCTAAAATGGGGCTGGAAGACGTCAATATCGGTATGGCGCACCGTGGCCGCCTTAACATGCTGGCCAATATCATGGGTAAATCCTATACCGCGATTTTTGCGGAATTTGACGGTGCCGCGTCCAAGCCGGAAGACATCCAAGGGTCTGGCGATGTGAAATACCACTTAGGCGCATCCAGCGACCGCGATTTTAATGGTAACTCTGTTCACTTGTCTTTGAACCCTAACCCATCGCATCTTGAATTTGTGAACCCAGTTGTAACCGGTAAAGTTCGCGCCAAGCAAATGCAGCGCGGCGAGACCGAATCTGTCAAAGTTCTGCCTATTTTGCTCCATGGTGATGCGGCCTTTGCCGGTCAGGGCGTCACAGCAGAAACATTAATGATTGCCGAACTACCCGGTTATCGCGTGGGGGGCACCATCCATGTCGTCATTAACAATCAGATTGGCTTTACCACAATGCCTAAATTCGGGCGATCAGGCCCTTATTGTACGGATGTCGCCAAGATGCTGGTTGCGCCAATTTTTCACGTCAACGGGGATGACCCCGAGGCCGTCGTACGCGTTGCAACTTTGGCGGCTGAATATCGCCAAACTTTCAAAAAAGACGTGGTCATTGATATGTATTGCTATCGTCGCTTTGGCCATAATGAAGGTGATGAGCCTGCCTTTACACAGCCCTTAATGTATAAAAAAATTGCGAAGCAACAAACCACACGTACGTTGTATGAGCAAAAACTGCTGGATGAAGGTACGATTACTTCGGCGGAAGCGGAAGCAATCTTAAGTGAATTTTATGCTCATTTGGAAGAATGCTTTGCTAAGAAAGGCGATTACAAACCCGATGCCGACTTTTTTGGTGGTGCGTGGGAAGGCATTAGCCTACCCAAAGGTGATGATGCTCGCCGCGGTAAAACTGCCGTGCGTCAGGAAGAAATTGACGAGGTTGCAAGTGTTTTGACAACCGTTCCTGAGGGCTTTGAAATTAATAAAAAGCTGAAACGCGTTCTTGATGCCCGAGCCAAGATGGCGAGCGGTGAACAAGGTATGGATTGGGCAATGGCTGAAGCGATGGCCTATGGAACCTTAGTTAAAGAAGGTTTTGGCGTGCGCTTATCAGGCCAAGATGTTGGGCGCGGTACTTTTTCTCAACGTCATGCAATTTGGTACGATCAAAACACCAATGAAAAATATGTCGCCCTGCAAAATATTGCTGAAAAACAAGGGAAGTTCGAGGCACATGATTCTCCGTTATCGGAGATGGCTGTCATGGGTTTTGAATACGGCTTTTCATTGGCTGACCCCAAAACACTGACACTGTGGGAAGCGCAATTTGGTGATTTTGCCAATGGCGCACAAGTTATGATTGACCAATTTATTGCATCCGGTGAGATTAAGTGGCTCCGGATGTCGGGTCTTGTTTTGTTACTACCCCACGGTTTTGAAGGCCAAGGGCCAGAGCACTCTTCCGCACGGCTGGAGCGATTTTTACAGCTTTCTGCCGAAGATAACTGGCAGGTGTGTAACATCACCACGCCGGCGAACTATTTCCACGCGCTACGCCGCCAATTGCATCGCGATTTCCGCAAGCCATTGGTGATTGTAACGCCTAAATCTTTGTTACGTCATAAGTTGGCAGTATCTCCGGTAAGTGACATTACCGCCGGCAACACGTTCCACCGTTTCTTATGGGATGATGATGCCGAAAAACTTGCTAGCCCTGATAAGATCAAGCGCGTTGTTTTATGTAGCGGTAAAGTCTATTACGATCTCTTGCAAGAGCGTCGCGACCGCGACCTGAAAGATGTTTACATCCAGCGTATTGAGCAACTTTATCCATTTGATGATAAAGGCTTAGCTAAGGAGTTGGCGCCATTTAAGAATGCTGACTTTGTCTGGTGTCAGGAAGAACCTGAAAATCAAGGCTCTTGGCACTTTATTGATCGCCGCCTTGAAAAAACACTTGAGCTTGCCGGCGTTAAGACCACCCGTCCGCGTTATGTAGGCCGCCCTGAAGCAGCCTCTGTCGCAACAGGACAAAGCAGCGTTCACTTAAAAGAGCAAGCCGCTCTGGTGGATGAGGCACTTAGCGTTTAGTCTTTTTAAGAGAGAATATGTCTTCCTACGCACAGAATCTGGATCTATCGGTTTACTTTATTGCAGATCCAGCCCTGTCCAACCGCAGGCGTATAGAAGATGTCGTTGATCGCGCTATTCGTGGCGGTGCTACTTGTATCCAGTATCGTGATAAAAGCGGTGATCGCGAACTTATCTACCAAACTGCCTGCCAAATTCGTGATGTTTGTTTTGAACATGGTGTGCCCTTTATCGTCAATGATTATGTCGATATTGCTTATGAGATCTATGCCGACGGAGTGCATGTCGGTCAAGGTGATATGCATCCGGCCGAAGCACGTCAGATTTTGGGCCCCTCTGCGATTATCGGCTTAACCGCTTATACGCCGGAGCATCTAGCGCAAGTAGATTCGGATATTACTGATTATGTTGGTTGTGGTCCGGTTTACGAAACCAAAACCGATAAAGGCAAACCCGTTTTAGGATTAGATGGGTTTAAGGCACTGATTGCGCTCTCTCCCGTACCGGTGGTTGGTATTGGCGGCATTACACCGGAAAATGCCGGACCGGTCATTCAATGCGGGGCCCAAGGCGTTGCAATGATGCGTGCGATTTCAGAAGCCGATGCCCCGCGAGAAGCCGCACAGGATTTTGTTCAAGCTGTCAGAGCTGCTGTGCTCTAATACCTAAGGATTCATCGGAATATCGAATTTTTGACTTGCTGCCTCACGAACTTCAGGATCGATTTCAGGTTCATTTTCCCCGATCTTTTCTATTTTGAAGGCTCCATTTTCATCTAATTCATCTCTAAGAACGTTCTCTGGAAAGTCTACAAGGCCCTCTACACCTTCTGGATCAGATATTGACATATGGAATACATTTGACGAGCCCAGTGCAATACGCAAAGCACCTTCAACATCTACGCGCTCAAAGTTTTCTGCGTCTTCATCGATTAATCCACCATGCTTAAGCCCCATAATAGCAAAAAAAGGCCGTCCTTCCGCTCGATCCAACATTGTCTTAGCAACTTTTGAATCGTCTTCAATCACCCGTCTATCAAGACGGCTATCAAGGCCTTCTTCGAGTATAGGAGCAATAACACCAAGCACTTCTTCGCTTGATACTTCCTTTCCATTTATTCGATTAAGATATTCTCTATCTTCTTGATCTAAAAAATCGTTCAAAAACTGTTCCATGTTTGGTGGATCCGGTGGTGGATCCTGAAACATATACTCGCGCATCTTAGGCTGCACAAACCGATACGTGTCAATGTCGCTGCGATAACCGACATCAACCGCATGCAATTGCACATCATACATGGCAGATAGAATGGCTTGCGCCTGATATGTTGTAACTGGATCGTTTGAATCATATAGAATTTTTTCTAAATTCTCAGGGGATGTTTGGCTGTAAATGGATACTAAATCATTTAGCTCCGCCTGAAGCTGTGGTGAGACCTCAACCATTGCATCTTGGAAACCATTATCAGCCAATCCTGCAAATACGGCGTGATATTTTTCAACTTGCATTCGTGTTGCAACTGGGTCGTTATCATCTGCATGCAATTCACCAATTACGACTGCTCTTTGATGCTCAATTTGAGTGTTTTCCTGTTCTTCTGCCATATCATTCCGTCAATATTTTCAATCGTATTGTACTGAAATTTGTATAATTTTTAGTTAAATTTCGGCGTTTTGCTTTAACGTTTCAACTCAAAAATTTGAGGCACAAAAAAGCCGCCCGGATGGGGCGGCTTTCGTTATTCGTTAAAGGTGGCGCTGATTTACATCATGCCGGGCATACCGCCCATACCACCCATGCCGCCCATGGCATCTCCGCCACCGGCTGTATTTTCTTCTGGGATATCTGTGATGATTGCCTCAGTTGTAATCAACAAGCCTGATACAGATGCTGCATCTTGAAGCGCAATACGAACCACTTTCGTTGGGTCAATGATACCAGATTTTACCATGTTGGTGAATTCACCTGCTTGTGCATCGAAACCATAGCTAGTGTCTTTTTGCTCAAGCAATTTACCTACGATAACACTACCTTCTGCGCCAGCATTCGAAGCAATCTGGCGAATAGGTGCTTGCAAAGCGCGGCGAACAATCTCGATACCAATATTTTGATCATCATTATCGCCTTCCAGGCCTGCCAATGCTTTGGTTGCATACAATAATGCTGTACCGCCCCCTGCAATGATGCCTTCTTCAACGGCTGCGCGTGTTGCATGCAATGCATCATCAACACGGTCTTTACGCTCTCTTACTTCGACTTCGGTTGCACCACCAACGCGAAGAACGGCAACACCACCAGCCAATTTGGCCAAGCGCTCTTGCAATTTTTCACGGTCATAATCAGAAGATGTTTCTTCGATTTGGCGGCGAATTTGACCACAACGAGATTCGATCTGAGCTTTTTCGCCTGCGCCGTCTACCATTGTCGTATCGTCTTTGGTGATTGTTACTTTCTTTGCTGTTCCCAACATATCCAGTGTTACGTTTTCAAGCTTAACGCCGAGATCTTCGGAAACGACTTGTGCGCCCGTTAGGATTGCCATGTCTTCCATCATTGCTTTACGACGGTCGCCAAAGCCAGGAGCTTTAACTGCAGCGATTTTCAAACCACCACGCAATTTGTTTACAACCAGAGTTGCCAACGCTTCACCTTCGACATCTTCTGCTACGATCAACAATGGACGGCCGCTTTGTACGACAGCTTCCAGTACAGGCAACAAAGACTGTAAATTAGAAAGCTTTGCTTCATGTAGCAAGATGAATGGGTTTTCCATCGCGCAAACCATTTTGTCTGCATCGGTGATGAAATAAGGTGACAAGTAACCGCGATCGAACTGCATGCCTTCGACAACTTCCAATTCGTTGCTCAAAGATTTTGCTTCTTCGACGGTGATTACGCCTTCGTTACCTACGCGATCCATTGCTTCGGCCAGCAATGAGCCAATTTCAAGATCACCATTGGCAGAAATTGTGCCAACTTGTTTGATCTCTTCATTGCCTTTAACTGGCTGTGAGCGCTTAACCAAATCTTCGATCACGACGGCAACGGCTTTATCGATACCGCGCTTTAGATCCATTGGATTACGGCCAGCAGAAACGGCCTTGACGCCTTCATTGGCAATTGATTGTGCCAAAACCGTTGCGGTTGTTGTACCATCACCTGCATGATCATTGGCTTTGCTTGCGACTTCTTTGATCAACTGCGCGCCGATATTTTGACGCTTGTTTTTCAATGTGATTTCTTTGGCAACCGATACGCCATCTTTTGTTGTGCGAGGCGCACCAAAGCTTTTTTCAATTACCACGTTACGGCCTTTAGGGCCCAGTGTTGTTTTAACGGCATTGGCCAGAATGTTAATGCCTTCCAACATTTCCAAACGTGCATCTGCACCTAGTTGTACATCTTTTGCTGACATAATAATGTCTCCTTAAATTTTGTAATACTGATTAATCTAGTTATTTACGCTGCGATGACGCCGATTAAATCGGATTCTTTCATCACCATCAGATCTTCACCATCAACGGTTACTTCTGTACCGGCCCATTTTGAGAAAACGACTTTATCGCCTTCTTTCACAGCCAATGGACGCGTTTCACCATTGTCGTTGATGTAACCGGTGCCGACGGCAACGATTTGACCTTCGGCAGGCTTTTCTTGTGCGGTTTCTGGTAATAAGATGCCACCTGCTGTTTTTGATTCAGCTTCTACCCGGCGGACGAGGACACGGTCATGTAAAGGACGAAATTTCATTTCGATCACTCCTTATTTTACTATGGTTAAACAAGCAGGCTTCCCCATTGCCCAAAAGCGGGCCAATAGAAGGAAACCCCTCCCAATATTGTTGCCAGAGGGAACGATGCCTTAGCAACTGCGGACTAGATATAAGCCCAGTCTGCCTTTATTTCAAGAAAAATAGGATAGTTTTTTGATATTTTTTATTATGGTGTAACCATCGTTTGTTCTGCAGCATGAGCAGGCGATTGAATCTGATGTTCCGCGAAGGCATTATCCATTCCTGGAACCGTGTTCATCATGGTCTGTCCTAATCTAATTGCTGAGAATTCATAAGCACTACCAATGGCGCTGAGCCCTGGAAATTCTTGTGCCATTTGCTCGGGGTTGGCTTCTAACGCCGCCTTTTGCTGTGGTGATAAGCCTGCTAGTTTTTCCAACTCATCTGTGACATCGGCTGCAATAAAATCATGTTCGGCCGAGCCTGCTTTTGCAATCAATTGTACAGGCATACCCGGGCGCCAATGCGGGTCAATCACCGGGCCTTTTTCCGACATATCAGCCATGAATCTTCTGTCTTCCGGTGTGTCCAATTTGGCTTGTGCCCATAGAGGCATATCAATGATCTGGCAAATCGTTGCACAGCCAGCTTCGACTTTAATCATATTCGGCGCTTCTGCGCGAGGAGCTGGGCGTGGCTCCTCCGGTCTTGGAGTCGGTACGCCCGCTTGCTGATTGAAATTACCACTTGGACTCGGTGCGTTATGTGGCAAGGGATTAATACCCATGCCAACTTGTGCACCAAAGAAATGCCCCATATCAAATGCGTTACCAAACTGACCGTATTGTTTTGCAATAACGGTCAACGCCGGAAAATCTTGCTCAACCCGTGCAGGATTCGTTTGGTAGAATTGTCTTTGCTCAGATGATAGTGCGGTCATAACACCCATTTCATCCGTAATATTTGCCTCGAAAGCATGGCGCCCGATATTAGAGCTACGATAATTCGGAGCCACATGAGAAAAGCCATATAGGTTTCCTTGCGTATCAATCACAACACGCGGTTCGCTGGCAAGCTGTTGGGCAGCACGATTATCATCTTGCATCAATTCGCGGAATTCTTGGTAATGTTGTGCGCGCGCTGGCAGATTCATCTGGCTGGCAGCTGATGGGTCGGCGCGTTCATCGCCCATTTGCTCAAGCTCTTCTTGCGCACCACGGCGGATTTCCAATAGGGCGGCTTCGCGCTCTTCAATGGTATTTTTGCCGTGGAAACCACTAGCGCGCACACGATCTGCCTGCGTTTCCAAACGTAGCTGACGCGCAAGTTCCTGCCCTAAAAGGCCACGATCCTGACCGCCAATCATAACCTGATTAAGCTGTTGTTCAACAATCGCTTGATCATACTCACCTTGGGCGCGCGCTCTTAAGCCCGAGAAAGGCAATATTTTTGCACTACCCGGCCCTTCATTGGTGGTGGTCAATCCAAATTCAACGGCATAAATCACCGCTTCGCTAGGCTGTATGCCGCCCGCTTTTAAAAATTGATTGAAATAATTGCCGTAGCTACTCATCGCCAAGCCATAACCTGGATGTGTCTCTGCAAGTTGCGCCGCGTTCATACCGCTTTCATAATCTGCGCGCATGGCTTGTACATCCATTGGCTGAACCGTGAACATATTAGATCCGCGTTCAACGCCCGCAATATAGACCTGACCGCTATTATCGGTGAAGAGTAGAGGCTCGTGCGCGTAAGGCATGTTACCGTGATTTTTAAAATTATAAGCATCAATGACTTGATTAATTTCATCTGCACTCAATGCCGCATTGCCATCGATATCAAAATTTGCTGCTGCATCTGCTTGGGCTGCGCCGGCCACTACCGGACCTTGGTCGAGTGTCGGATCGACGCTTTGCTCCGGATTGGGGTCAAAGGCTGAGCCACCATAGGCGCTATTGAGTTGTTGCATATTCGCTGTAAAGCGCTGCGCATAAAGTTCCGCGGCCTCGTCTAATCTGGCTTCAAAGCCTTCATCTCCCGGTCTAATATCCCCCATTAGATGAAGGGAATCTGCCAAAGCGGCACTAACAGCCGTTGGATAATTTCTACGGCGTTCACCTTCCCCAAATGGAATCACGCTCATCATCGCGGCTGAGCGATTTAATGTACTTTCCATTTCGGCGCGCTCTCCTGCATCACCGGCTTCGGCAAATGCTTGTTTGAATTGCGCTGCTAAATCTGCTTCGGCATCACCGGTTGATGGTACACCACCAATGGCTTCTTGGACGCCTTCGATTTGCCCCAACTGTGGCACAAGATCCAAAATGCCCTGACCATCGGTAAATTGACGCACCATACCATCGAGCATCGGAATTAAAGATGGAAAGAATTTTTGCACAAAGCCCAGCGCAATTTTGATCACAACTTGCTGCATTTGTGTCAGCTGAATATCAGGTCCAACAGGTTCTGCGATTTGGTTGCGTTCTAACACTTGTTGTAAATATAAGTAATCTAAGTGCTTTTTCAGGGCCTCTGCGCCTGTGTATGTTGCTCCATCATCATCTGTAAAGCTTAGATTTTCTGATGCTTGTAAACGTTGGCGCAGCTGGACAGCCTGTGGGTTGGTTGATGTATTGAGCGCATTGAAAATCTGGTCACCCACTTCGGGGGTATACACAATCACACCATTTTGAGAAAGCCCCTGAATATTGAGCATATTCGGTCCTGCAACCAGCCCTAACAGCTGTTGAAGCGCTTGTTGTGTGCCATTATCTATCTCTGCATCGCCAGCATTTTCGATTGCGGCCAGGTTAATCCCAAAGCTTGAAAGGGATGAGCGCAGATTTGAATCATTTAAAAATGTTTCTAACGTCAACGCAGACAGAGCAATTTTTCCTGCTGTAATTTCTTCATCAGAAATCGTTGTTTCTTCTGCGGCGGCGGCCTCTGCCTCTGCGGCAGCCTCTTGCCCTTCTTCTGGTACGGTGGTTGCGACCTCTGCCTCTGCGGCAGCTTCTTGTCCTTCTTCTGGTGCGGCGGCTTGCTCTTCTTCCGGTGCGGCCGGAGCTGCTGCTTGTTGTGCTTCTAATGCCGATTGTGTTGCATAAGTTGAAAATGCCTCTAACGCCTGTATATTTGCATCAAAATCATCGATTAAACGCACAAGGCCGGTTTTATGTCCGATAAATTGCTCGGTCAGGCCTTTTTCTTCCAAAGTCCCGTCTAATCCGGGCGGAGTAATACCTGTACCGGCGGCAGCTCTTACAATATTAAACGTAGAATCACTTTGAATCTCTTCTATTTTAGGGCCGAGCGCACCTTGCAAAGCATCGAAGTTAAAACCTGGCGCGGCCGCATCAGGCACCCCTGCAAATTGCTCAAGTTGTTCAATGGCACCCATGGTAGTGCCCATAAAGACATCATCCACTTGACCCGTTGTATGGCCACTCAGGTCATATCCTAAATCCGTTAGGAGCCCTTCTAAAGTTGTTAGCGCATTTTGGTCTAATTCGGCCATAGATCTTTGTTTATCCTTTAATTTTTACGTCTTTTTGTCCTTACAGGTAGACGCATCACATCCTTGTTATACAGGATGGGCCTTAACAAAAGGTTAAAACATCCAGTTTGTTTTCATAATTTTTTAAATTTGGCGTACAAAAACAATTCTTTAGATCTGGGGATTAGTCAGTGACTGATTTGAATGTGCCGCTCAGGCAACCGACTTACTTTGTGCTTTTTCCATGCATCTTGCATAAAAATCGACATAGGCATTGATACAATGCTCTTTTGTGAAGTCTTTTTGATAGACTTTATAGCCAGCTTCTACCATTGCTTGGCGTAGAGCAGGCTCACGATACATGGTTTCGATCGCTAATGTGAGTGCCTCAACATCGTCAATCGGCACCAGCAAACCGGTTTCACGATTCTTTACAAACTGGCGCGGGCCTTCAGCTTCGCTTACAATCACCGGCGTTTTGAGCATCCAGCTTTGGATAAAAACGGTGCCAAACCCTTCATCGCGTGAGATAAAGGTACAGCAATCAACTACCTTAAACAAAGCGGCGCGATCACTTTGCCAGCCCAGTAATTTCACCCGACTTTGTAAATTTAACCCCATGATGAGTGCTTCAAGCTCTGCCCTCAACGGGCCTTCACCGGCGATCCATAAATGGAAGTTTTCCGGCAGACATGCTACCGCTTTAATCAAGGTATCAAAAGCTTTATCATCGTGCAGACGCCCTAACCCCAAGAGCAAAAAAGCATCATCAGGCGTATCATAATCGGTACGTTTAATATCATTTTGGGCTGGAGGCACTTCGGCAAAATTGACGATCATCTCCATCTTGTTTGCGCTAATACCCTGTTCTATCAAATATTTCTTAAGATCCGGCGTGATCGGCACGTAAGCATCACAGCTTTTAAAATATTTTGTTTTATAAGGACTGCCTAAGCGCGTGACATGTATATATTGTTTAAGGCTGATCTTAGGGCTCCATTTCGGAACAAACGAAGCCGCGCGGCACATCCAGCTTTGGATAATCTCTGGCTGGAAGTTCTTTATGATTTTATGCAGCGCAAAAGACGTAAAGAAATCGAATTTTCCACCAAACGGCAAGCAATGAACGGTCAATCCTGCCGCACGAAGCTGGGCAACCCGCAAATCATTCGCACGGGTTACAATTTCTAGATCGAGGCGGTCTTTTTGCTCCGCCATGGCAAGGCACATATCAACAAAAGCAGTCTCTGCACCGCCATGTTCACCGCCTGCCATGATTTGTAAAATTTTCATTGGCTAATGCTTATTCGGTTTCTTCGTCAGATTCCGGTGCCGAATCCGAATCAGTCGAGCTTTGCGATGATTCTTGTTCTTCCTTGGCTTTTTCCATCTCTTCCAACATCATCATAGGTCTGGAGATCAATGTTTCACGCATCATCGAAATCATTTCTGTTTTCGATCCCTGCATATTTTTCAGTAACTTTTCACACGCTTCCTTATCAGAGACCGGCACCTTCACCAGGCTGCCTTCAACCAATTCACGTAAACGATCTGAGACTGTCAGTAATTTTTTAACCTGATTTTTAGGTAAATAATTTTGTGCAATAATCATATTATCAATATGGGCTTTGGCTTCGACTAAAACCGGTTCTACGGCCTCATGCCATTGTTTGAACGCCTCTATCAAAGATTCTTTCATTTCCGGGTTCTCGTCGACACAAGCCAGCGCCGCTTTATCTAGTGAAGCCTCCACCGTTTTGACCGTGGATTGAATATTATAACTTTGATAAATACTGATCAGATGCCGGCGACCAATTTCATCGATCTGATCCAGCATTTCTTTGAATTCTTCGTTATGGCTTTTGCGCAGTTTGGCAATTTTTTGTGCCGCCTCGGGCACAATCGCATCCGGCTTGTCACTTTGAGGCAAGGCTTCTTCAGCGTTTTGTGTTTTAACCTCATCTTGTGCGGCAAAGGCCGGACTGATCGCAATTGAGCATGCCATCATCAATAAAGACAGATATAAGCGCATTTTTTGCTCCGTTTTCAAAACGTCCAGTGTCCCCTTATAGAAGTGTACCTGAAAGGCTGTAGCTGATATAGGGCATGTTTTGTTTATTTCATGCCCTACATTAGTTTGCGCTTTCGACTAGTCTTCGACAAGTTTATTCCACCAGCCTTTTCGCTTTTTTTTCGGTGCTTGGTTCACTGTTTCGTAATCGCGATTTTCAGTTTCCGCATCGTCGTTAGAAGCTTTCTTTTTTGAAGGTGCCTTTTTCTTTTCAGGCTTATCTTCGATTTTTTCAGCTTTTTTATCAGCCTTGTCTGTCGACTCTACCTTAGCAGCCGACTCAGACGCGGCTTCTTCGATTTTTACCTTTTTAGGTGCCGCTTTTTTACGTTCCTTTTTCTCAGGCTTATCTTCTGACTTGCTCTCTGATTCACTTTCTACCGGTGTCTCATCTTTTTTATCCTTGGTGGATCTTGGCCGACGAGATCGTCTTGGCTTTTTTTCCTCTTTGGAATCATCGCTATGATTTTCCGGCTCAGCTTCACGGGCTGGTTTTTCTGCTTCGGCTGCACCATTGTCTTCTTGTGTGTCCGATTGTGTTTCAGATTGATCCGAACGCTTGGAGCGACCACCACGACCACGACCACGACCGCCGCGACGGCGTTTGTTTTGGTCTTTGTTATCCGTGTTTTCTTCTTCACTTTGATTATTTGAAGACGCTTCGACTTCTTCAGCATCATCGCCATCTTCGCGTGCTATCGGTTTTGAAACTTCTACCCGGTGGGCAGACGCTGCAAGCTCGTCATCCACACGAATTAGAATCTCAAGACTATAGCGTGCCTCAATTTCGCTAAGCAAAGCGCGCTTATAATTCAACATATACAACGCTACATTCGCCGGCACATGTACAATCACTTGCGCCGCACGGCGACGAACGCCTTCGGATTCGATGGCACGAATCACGAGCAACGATGCCGAATCCGGTGTTCGAACCAAACCACGACCCTCACAATGAGGGCAGGTTTCAAATTGTGCTTCACTTAAAGAAGCATTCAAACGTTGGCGAGATAGCTCCATCAAGCCGAAATTCGAAATACGGCCCACTTGGATACGTGCCCGATCGCCGGACAAAGCATCACGCATTTTACGCTCAACCTTGCCGTTGTTACGGCGGTCTTCCATATCGATAAAGTCAATTACAACCAAACCACCCAAATCCCGCAGACGCAATTGGCGAGCAACTTCTTCGGCTGCTTCCAGATTGGTGCGTAGCGCCGTATTTTCGATGTTACGCTCTTTCGTTGAGCGGCCGGAGTTCACATCAATCGATACAAGCGCCTCAGTCGGGTTAATAACCAAATAGCCTCCGGAAGGTAATGTGACTTCGGTCTCGCCGATATCGGCGATTTGGCTTTCCAACTGATAACGATGGAAAAGCGACATGTCTTCATCTTCATACAGCTTCACTTTTTTGGTATGTGACGGCATCAACATTTTCATGAAGGCTTTCACCGCTTTGTGGCCTTCTTCACCTGACACCATAATTTCTTCGATATCGCGGGTATATAAATCCCTGACGGATCGTTTAATCAGATCGGCTTCTTCATAGACCAGTGCAGGTGCGGTGGATTGCAGCGTGGTTTCACGAATTGAATTCCACAACCGCATCAAATAATCCATATCGCGTTTGACTTCGGTTTTAGTGCGCGTTACCCCGGCTGTCCGCACAATAACGGACATGCCTGAAGGAACTTCCAGCGCGCCAAGCAAATCTTTCATTTTGCTGCGATCTTGGTAATTTGAAATTTTACGGCTTACGCCGCCGCCACGCGGGCTGTTTGGCATTAAGACGCAATAGCGTCCTGGGAGCGATAAATAGCTGCTGACCGCAGCGCCTTTGTTACCGCGTTCCTCGCGGGAGACTTGAATAAGCATGATCTGGCCACGCTTAATAACTTCCTGGATTTTATACTTGCGACGCAAGTTAAAGCGAAAACGCTGAGCCTGACCGGCCTCATCTTCACCGAAATTTTCCGGGCGACGGGCGCGATTATTTGCTCGGCCATTGTTCGCACGACCACGACCACGGCCACGACGGCCACGACCACGACCACCACGGTTGTCGTTTTTATCATCTTCATCGCTTTGCTCTTCAGCATCGCTGTCCTCATCGGACTCATCTGATTCTTCGGCGTCACTTTCAACATTTTCTTCAGACACATGATTGTCTTCATCCGCCGATGATTGTTCTTCATCACCGCCATTTTCCGCATCCAGATCCATTTCTTCTGGGGCGTCAACGGTATCTTCGGTGACTTCTTTATCATCGGATACTTCTGCTTCGAGCTTATCATGCTCTTCCAATTGAGCGCGCTGCATTGCCTCGAACTCTTCTTGGTCCGCAACCGGTATACGGAAGTAGTCTGGATGAATTTCAGAAAACGGCAAAAAACCATGGCGATTACCGCCATAATTTACAAATGCCGCCTGCAACGAAGGTTCAACCCTTGTCACTTTGGCTAAAAAAATGTTCCCCTTCAAGGGCTTGCGCATTGCGCTTTCGTAATCGAATTCTTCGAGACGGTTGCCTTCGACAACGGCCACACGCGTTTCTTCGTGTTGTGTGGCATCAACGAGCATACGTTTTACCATGAGTAATCTCCTAAACTATCAAAGCTATGAGGATCACCTAATAATATAAAGCGCCATCTTTCATGACATAAACGGGAAAACCAAACAGAACAGCAGACGCGCTGAGATCAGCTTTCACGAAACTGCACCTGAAAGCGGCACTTTCCAAAAAGTGTCCGCACAGATATTATTTCAACAAAATTTTGCTATTGCAGTCCGCGAAACCTAATTTTTTCTTACAAGCGCTAAGTCCGCAATAGTCAAATACCGAGGGTAAGATACACCGGGTTTCATTTAAGCTCAACTAGAAAATGATTCGGACAGATAAGTTTTTATCCAAACTGTCTCTTTACACACCTGAAGGAAGGCTGCATCATTGGTGGAATGCGCTGCCTGATTTCATTATTCTTGACGCTTGCTTTGGGCTTTCTATGTTGCTTGCCCGCTTTTCATAGCGCCACAGCACAAAGCAATTTAGCCATCAAAGATTTACGTGTTGGCCAACATCCTGACAAGGTGCGTATTGTGCTGGCGCTTTCGCAAGATGCGCCCTTTCGTAGCTTTGTTTTACAAAATCCTCCCCGCTTGGTCGTTGATTTACCAACCGCGTTTTGGCAAGTGAGCTCGGTCGAGCAAGCCAGCAACAATGCCCTTATTCGTGAAATTCGCTATGGCGCTCTTTCTTCTGAAACAACGCGGATTGTTTTTGATTTAAAAAAGAACATTAAACTTGCTGCCGGCTTTACGTTGCCCGCTGCCGCCGGCCGATTAGATCGCGTCGTTTTGGATGTTCTGCCTGACATTTTAGATAATACGCCCCAAGTACTAGGTACCTACCGGCCGGATATGGATGATATTTCCACCCCATCCAACGCGCCCCCCGTTACAACACCTGCTGCGGACCCGACCCCCGCGCCACCGAAACCCCCGTCCAAACAACGGAAAGTAATTGTGGTACTTGATCCCGGCCATGGCGGCAAAGATCCCGGCGCTTCCAACGGCAAAATACAAGAG
>QGCY01000080.1_pt1 | contig 24953 bp, 22 predicted proteins | sample 4708041 | NCBI WGS metagenome assembly QGCY01 (sample SAMN08941164, study PRJNA450518) | Sediment metagenome, whole genome shotgun sequencing project. | biome: grassland soil; feature: grassland; material: soil; isolation source: soil 14 days enrichment with methanethiol and mixed carbon source ... | reverse complement strand
CTCTTCAACCATCCATTCGAACTCTGAACCCGCCAGAGCAGCTTTGACTTCATCAAAGTTTTCAATGTCGTTGCGGATACCAGCGCTTGTTTTGCGGAGGGTGATTTCCTGCTGCTCGATACCAAGCATCATATAGGAGCAGATGATGTTGTACGCGTCGAGCGGGTTCTGCTCGATGTGTTCCTCATAGGTCAGGTGCAACATATCGATGCCCTTCTCCTCAAAGAAGTTCATCAGGCGTTGCTCTTCCGTTTTGGCCTTCCGAAGCAGCTCGACAAGCGTGTCCGCTTTAGATGCAGAATCGTAATCGTGCAGATCCTTCAGATCGAGCGTGATCGCCTTCTTCTCCGGCTTTGGGCCATCGTCCGCTTTCACGTGATATAGCGAAAGTTTTGAGGCTTTTACCGCGCTGATATAGCGACGCAGCGTGTTGTGACGCTGAAGGAAAATGAAGGTTGTGTCGCCAGCAGCATGATAGTGCTCGATGACGTCTTCAATCTTCACATTCGGGTTCTTATAGAAGTTAATCGGTTTAACTTCATACCCGGCATGACGCTTGGGTTGAGGGAGGTTGTCTATCAGAGAAACATAGTCGCCAATCTGCCATTCAGCGGTCTTGGCGCCTTTCTGTTCCTGAAGCGTTACAATCTCTTCAAACCAGGCAATTTTGGTGTGTTTGGCAAGCATTTTGGCGATAACGGTCGAGCCGCTTCGGCCAAAATGTACCAACATAATCTTATTCGTCACACCAACCTCCTAATAACGTTTTTCTTTGATTTCATTGAAAGAGTTTTGTCAACTCACCTTCTGCTTGCATTCAAGCATCCGGTTTTTTATGTCCGGAGACAGGCGTAAACGCTCGAACTCAGGTGTTGACTCATTCAGTGCCCTTTCAAATGACGCATAGAAGTTGCGTGCGATATCTACATTGTTTCTGGCGAGCGCCCGCTCGCATTCGGTCAGATGTGTTTCGGCTTTCTGGCGAAGCAACACCATCCGGCTTCTTTCAAGCATATGTTCGATTAAACGACCGGTCTCTTTGGACGGGTTTATTTGATCGAAATTGCTTGCTTCCATGTGCGGCGCCCAGTCCGGCGTAAGATCGCTCGCTTTAAGCCCCTGATAGCGGGTCGCAAGCTGCGCATTGTCTTCAAAGAAGGCGGCCTGACGTTTGGTCGCGCGATCGATGCCCAGGCGCAATGGCGTCTGTACCGGATAGGACTGGAAATACTGAATGTGACGCGTGCGCAAATCGGGCACGGACATGACGGCCTCAATCATGGAGAGGTCAAGGCCCATGGTCAGGGAGTCTTCGGCATTCTCTATAATGTCAGACTCGATGTTGGCTGGACCCGCATCCATGCCCTTGAGCGGGAACACATCGTTCTTGAAGGCCGAGAGGCGAATGCTGGAATCTCCGAAAACGCTCGCCCACTTCTTTACCATGCCCAGATAGTCGTAATACGGGGTGGATGGCTTCACGACGCTAAAGCTCGCGCGGGAAAGTGGCTGGCCGAAGAGAACCGAATTCGTGATAGCGCTTATTGCCATATCGATTTGCGGACGCAGGTGAAACAACACGGTCACGTTTTCGAATAAGCCGTCAAACAACGTTTTAAGCTCGGAAATCCATTCTGGCTTGGTCAGACGAGAGTGAGCGTGTTCGCAGCTCAAGAAGAAGACGTCTGCGCCATTCTCGCGCGCTTTCATGACTTCGTTCTCAAGCTTTTCGCGGGTTTTTTCGCGAAATTTGACCTGTGCATCGGCGCTCTGAATGCCGAACATCTCCAGACTGTCATCCTTCTCAGAGAAAGGACGCGCATATGCGATCAGCTTTCGATGGTTCGCCGGGAAAAACGGAGCGCCCATACTGGCGGAATACCAGAGTTTGCTCTCGGCCAGCTGGCTGCGATAATGGAACAGAACTTTCTGCCAGTTAGCGGCCCCCGTCTGTTCCGTCCCGACGTGCAATAGAAGATGCATAACTTCAGTACCCCTGCACAATACAAAATAAGCGTTTCAGCTGAAACACTTCCCCCAATTTCATCAGACACTATCGGCAGTGGTGCGAGTTATCCATCGTAAATCGTGAGATTTTTTTGGGAATTGATCGCTGAGGCGACATCATTGGAAAGATTTTTAGCGCGGCTGTTCGCTGGCGCCTTTTCGCGCCAGTTCATCGGCTCTCTCATTACCCTCATCGCCTGCGTGTCCCTTGACCCATTTCCATTTCAAGTGAGGGTGACGGGAGGCGGCAACATCAAGTCTCTGCCATAGATCTGCGTTCTTAACCGGTTTTTTCGCGGCCGTTTTCCAGCCATTGCGTTTCCAGTTGTGGATCCACTTGTTCAGACCGTCCTTCACGTATGTAGAGTCGGTATGTAGCGTGATGTGATAGCCATCTTTAACAGCCTCAAGCGCGACAATGGCGGCCATGAGTTCCATACGGTTATTTGTGCTTTCGGGCTCTCCGCCATAAAGCTCTTTCTTGTGTGCGCCGCTTATTAGGAGCGCGCCCCAGCCGCCGGGGCCAGGGTTGCCAGAGCAGGCTCCGTCTGTCCAGATTTCAACTGATTTAGTCATCACACAGGTTGAACCGAGCTTTGAGCGTAGCGTCAATTTCAGAAGTGCAGTTTCACCCAGATTTTTCAGGCGTCTTCGGTTTTAGCTTCTATCGTCGGGGCTGAAGTGAAGATTGTGATGAGGCTTTGCACGTCGACAGGCTTGGTCAGCACATGATCGAAGCCGACAGCCTTGTAATGTTCGACCTGATGGGTCATCGCGTTAGCGGTGAATGCAACATATTGGGTACCAAACCGACCTTTCTCCTGATCGATTTGTTTCATTCTGATGAGTGCGTCGATGCCATCCATAACGGGCATCTGGATATCGAGGAAAACGAAGCTGAATGGCGCCGTCTGATATGCGCTGACCGCATCCAGACCGGTCTCAACGATCAGAGGGGAGATGCCCAGACCATCCATCAGTACATCAATAACCTTGCGGTTCACAGAATGGTCTTCGGCGACCAGAACCTGAGTGCTGTTCTCGAAGCTGACTGGCACTTCGGCATCGTTGATGATTTGACTATCTTCGGAAACGAGTTCAGCCGGAATGGAAAATTCGATCCGTGTTCCTGAGCCTACGGTGGAACTCGCGTAGATGCTTCCATTCATGAGTTCGACAAGTTGTCGGGAAATTGCGAGGCCTAGACCCAGCCCGCCAAAGCGGCGCGTGGAGGAACTGTCAGCCTGCATGAACGGTTCAAAAATCGTCTTCAGTTTGTCGGATGGTATGCCCTGGCCAGTATCTTCGACTGAAAACCAGAGACAAATTTTGTTATCCGCGCCGCCGGTTTTGTTCGTCCAGCATCTGACTTCTATACTACCGCTGTCTGTAAATTTTAGCGCGTTGGTGATCAGATTGTAGAGGATCTGGCGGATACGTGACGCGTCGCCGTTTACCAGAAGGTTTTCGCTGATACTCGGCACAAAACTGAGGGAGAGTTCCTTTCTTTCGGTGCTTGCTTCGAAAAAGACTCTCGTCTCTTCGAACAACTCGCGTGGCAGAAATTCGTTGTTTTCTATGATGATCTTTTCGGACTCGATACGTGAAAGGTCCAGAATATCGTCAAGAACTGTTGTCATCAGCTTGCTTGAACGCTGTATGAGCGTCACGAGCTCAGACTGGCGATCATCGAGTTCCGTTTTTTCGAGCGCACCGGCGAGGCCGATAACACCGTTCATCGGCGTTCTTACTTCATGACTCATGTTGGCGAGAAAACGCGATTTTACTTCGCTCATACGTCGAGCATCATCTCGCGCATGTATGACTTCGCGGTTCTTACGGAGCATCAGAAAAGCGAATGCAATAGAAAGAGTCAGTAGCAGTCCGAACAGGGCAGACAACCATTGGAACAGTTTGATCGTTCGTTGCTGGAGAGTGTTCTGCAGGTTCAACAGATTTGCGCGTTCGGTAATCCGGTCTGCTTCTTCCTGCAGATATTGCATCTGATTGGCGGCAAGCGCCTGGATTTCGTCATCCAGCGCAACGGCCTTCGTCTGGTGGAAGGTCAGCATTGCATTGTAGGCGCTTTCAATATCTCCGGAGAGCGCAAAGAGCCTCGCCTCGAGTTCCGCGACGATAAACTGGTTTCGGTTTGTGAGTTGCGCTTCAGGAAGTGCGCTTAGCGTTTGGAAGTAGGCTTCAGCAAGGTCTTCGTTACCCGAACGAATGGCTGCATCAACCGTAGTGACAGCCCATTCGAACTGTGTGCGGTCTTTTTCCTGGAGATATAGCTCTGCCTCAATAGAGCATTCCATAGCGAGCTCATTATTACCACGGGCGAGGTTCAAAAGGGCGCAGCTATGAAGAGCATCTCCGCGCAGATATTCGTATACGCCCGTTTCCGTGGCGGTCAGAAAGGTATTGGTAAGGTGCTCAAGCTCATCAATCCGGTTATGTGAGTACAGCAATGATGCAAGATCATGTGGCGTTGAGCTGACCGTGTAGGGCAGCATCAAGTCCTGAATGGTCCAATATTCGCGAGCAAGCAGTTCGACGATTTCTTCAGGCGAGGTATGAGCCTCGAAGACCCTGATTTCAAGTTGGGCAATATCAAACTGGACCAGCTCGGAAACGGGGTGTCTATTCGTGAACGCCGTAATATCTCGCATGACATTCGCGGCGTCGATGTCCTGATCCAGTTGCAAAAGGAAGATAGATTGTAAGATCAGAGCCCGGACATACTCATCAGTCGTGAAGTTTCGTGCGCGCAGGAAAGCGTCGATCCGATCCAGCCCCATGTTATAGTTATTAGACGTCGACGTCTCATACCCGATGGCGGTGAGTGTTCGGAACGATGAGGATACTTCGAGTCCTGTTTCTGCGAGAAACGCGTTCATTTCATCCAATACGCGAGGATAATCCGAAAGGCCCATAAAGGAATCGTGGAACACATATTCCATGTGTCGTTCGAGAAGTTCACTCTCAGGCAGAGTCTCTTTGAGGGCTTCGAAATCATGATAGTCGCCCGGCATAAAATAGCGAGACAGAATGTCTTCGGCCAATTGAACTGCAGCGTCGGGCCAGTTTTCAGCGGTCGCCGTAGTTATGGCGTTGCGGGTTGGCTGTGGTTCATTCTGAGCTGAAGCAGGCGCGCTTACAAAAAGGGCGAGTGCAGAGAAAACTGCAATGCCACAGCTTGCCGTGCAGCTGTGCGAACGTGTCGAGACTTTGTTTATTTCGCCCACGCCGGCTTCCACCTATAATGCAGTTTACCTGAAGAGTGGTCAGGATTCCTGAAAAATGGGAAGCAGAAGCTGATGAATGTCAGGTTAGCGCTTTACCATTCGATGGTGTTTTGTCGTTTTTTTTTGAATATAGGCTACGTAGGCGGGATTAGCTGGCGATATATCCGTAATCTTCCACGGTTCGTGCCAATCTGTGGAAACCCAGCTTTTCTGCGTACTCGACCGGATTTTTAGGGCGCACGAGCGCGTCGGCGGGCGTATCCGTCCAGTCGACGAGGCGTGTCAGGAAGAAACGCATCGCCGCGCCATGGATGAGTGCTGGAAGAGCTTTGCGTTCGGCTTCGGTGAAGCTGCGCACGCTATCATAGCCAGCCATCAAGGCCCGGCCTTTGGTCATGTTGAATTCGCCGCGCGCTTCAAAGCACCAGGCGTTGAGCGCGATTGCGACATCATAAGCCAGCATGTCAGTGCAGGCAAAATAGAAGTCGATAACCCCGGAAAATTTATCACCGAGGAAGAACGCGTTATCCGGGAAAAGGTCTGCGTGGATAATGCCTCGTGGCAGGGTTTCAGGATCAGGCCACTGGTCGTGCAAACGTTCCAGATCACCAGAAATAAGTGTGGCAAGGTTGGGAGCCAGCGTTGCAGCAACGCTCTCGCGGCCGTCATAAAGCTCATCCCATGCGTCGATGGACAGATTGTTCGGACGTCCGAGAGAGCTTGTCTGTAACACAAGGTGCATGCGCGCCATGGCTTCGCCAATCTGGCGGCACTGGTTTGCGTCCGGCCGTCGCGGAGACATGCCCTTCAGAAAGGTGACGATGGCAGCTGGCTTATCGAGGAGTGTCTGAAGCGCCGACCCATTCTTGCCTTTAACCGGCTGAGGGCACGGGAAGTCTGCGGCAGACAAGGCTTCCATCACACCCATGAAGAAGGGGAGATCATCCGGGTTTACCCGCTTCTCATAGAGGGTGAGAATGAAGCGCGCCTTAGTAGTCTCAAGGAGGTAGTTGGAGTTTTCAACGCCCTCGGCAATGCCTTTGAAAGCAACCGCTTCACCGATGTCATATCGGGTCAGAAAGTCGTTCAGTGCGTCGTCGTCAACTTCAGTGTATACAGCCATGCGCTTCCTTCACATGAGAGCCCCATCGGGTCAATTGAGCAGTTGTCGCGGGTTGGTTGTATTGAAGAATAGTGGCTCACCTCTTTGTTGAGCAGGCTGCACTCATTTTGTGCATGGTGACCGATAACATTCAAGAAACAGGGCTGTTGCGCCAGTTCTTGGAACGAAATGCCAAATTGATGACTTATTTCGTTCTTAAGCGTGACCCGGTATTGCGTACGTGTCCATTTTCGGAGACGACGGGATCACATCAGCCTGGGGACAGGCATTTGAAGAATGAGGTTGATTATGCATTTCAGGACACTTGGTGTTTCCATTTTGGCGCTCGGGCTTGCCGCATGCGGGGGACAGGACGAGCCAGCGCCGGTAGCTTCGACACCTGCCCCTGAAGAAGTCGTTGAGACGCCTTCTAATCCGCAGAATATGAGCTGGGAAGGTGCTGCACTCGTTGGCGCGCTTAGTGCAACTGATCAGGTCACGGAAACGCCGGGTGCTGCAGCGGTAACGCTGGTAAACACAAACATCGGCGGTATGAGCTCTGGCGGTGAAACGTCTGGCGCATCCATTGAATACACTGGGCCAACGCTCGGCAGCCTCGACGGTCAGACGGTTACAGTTAGTTTTTCAGCGCGCGCTTCAGGCGGTCAGGCGAACCGCGTCGCGGTCGCTTATTCTACGAATGCTGCAGGCAATAGCGGGTGGGAACGCTTTGATCTGACGTCTGAATTCACAGAGTATTCTTTCGACTACACCATTCCGGACATTGTTGATCCGGCATCGGACTTTGTCGGCTTCTGGCCAGCAGGTGACACAGTGGTCGAACTGGAGTCTGTCTCTGTGGCAGTAGCTGAATAAGTTTGGCGAAAGCTAAAAACGAAGGCGGCGCTGAAGAGCGCCGCCTTTTTTGTATCAGATTGCTAGTATTCGTGGGAGTTTGAAGGTCACGTGCTCATCTGTGACACGGATCTCTTCCATCGAGACGTCGAACCTTTCGCGGCAGGCATCGATCAAATCGTCGACGAGGATTTCAGGTGCGCTGGCGCCCGCTGTGATGCCAAGCGTTGAGACGCCCTCAAGCCAGCTCCAGTCTACGAAATCGACCGATGCGATGAGGCGCGCGGCCTTTGCGCCTGAACGTAGCGCCACATCTACAAGTCGTTTCGAGTTCGAAGAGTTTTCCGCGCCGATGACCAGCACCAGATCAGCGCCTTCAGCCATGGCTTTTACTGCTTCCTGACGATTGGTCGTTGCATAACATATGTCTTCTTTATGCGGTGCTGAAATGGACGGGAAACGGCGCTGTAGTACGCCGATAACTTCAGCCGTGTCATCGACCGAAAGCGTAGTCTGGGTAACAAAGGCCAGATTGTCCGGATTTTCGACACTGATCGTTTCTGCGTCCTCGGGCGTTTCGATCAGGCGAATCGTTCCGTCAGGCAGCTGGCCCATTGTGCCGACGACTTCGGGGTGGCCCGCATGGCCGATCAGAAGAATGTCACGGCCGGCATCAGCATGTTTCTGAGCTTCAACGTGAACTTTAGAGACGAGCGGACAGGTCGCATCGACGTAAATCATCTCGCGAGACGCGGCCTCGGCAGGTACAGATTTGGGCACGCCATGGGCAGAGAAGATCACCGGACGGTCGTCAGGACACTCGTGCAGTTCTTCAACAAACACCGCGCCTTTAGCTTTCAGGCCTTCGACGACATGGGCGTTGTGGACAATTTCATGGCGCACATAAACGGGTGGTCCCCATTTAGTCAGCGCCTCTTCGACGATCTGAATGGCACGGTCTACGCCAGCGCAGAATCCACGCGGGGCAGAGAGGCGGATCGTCAGTGACTGCATGTTTTCTTATTACCTCTTGTTCACACGGCACAATGCGCCGTTGCCAGTTCGGGTTTGCACCGTTATCACGCTCTAACAGATGGTGTCCTTACAGAAAACGGCCAAGGAGTTGTTTCACGTGCGTCTTTTAGTGTCTTCTGCCCTTGCCGGGTCCGCTTTACTTCTTTCAGCCTGTTCCACTTTGGATGGCCTGGACACACGTACTAACCAAGGGCCATGCCCTGCTGCCGGTTCCGTGTATCAAGCGCAGCGTGTGGTCGAATTCAATGGTGAAGGTGATCAATACTATGACATCGAATTTACCGGCGAAATTAACGGTGTGCGACTGTTCTGCCGTTATGTAGAAGACGATCCGATTGAAGCACAGATCGAGATCGATTTTGCGTTCGGCCGCGGCGATGCTGCGACGACGAACCAGCACACATTCAACTATTTCGTAGCCGTGACGCGTACAAACCGCGCAGTCATCGAAAAGCAGGTCTTCCCCGTGAATGTTGAATTTCGCAACGGTCGTCAGATCGTGACCATGGAAGAGACTGTCGGTCGCATCGTGATCCCGCGCGCTGATTCTTCAATCTCTGGCGCGAACTTTGAAATTCTTGTGGGCTTTGAGCTGACCGATGAACAACGCACGTTCAACGAAACCGGTCGTCGCTTCCTGCTCCAGACACAATAACCAGTACAGTTCAGTAAATAAGGAATCCGGTCATGGCGGACATAGCGTCCGAACTGTCCACGGCATGTGGACAGGCGTTTGAAGCAATTGGTCTTGAAGCAAAACTCGGCATGGTTCGCCGATCCGACCGCCCGGACCTCGCAGATTTCCAGTGCAACGGCGCTATGTCGGCGGCCAAAGCTGCGCGTCGCAACCCGCGAGAGATTGCAGGCGAGCTGGTTGAAAAACTGTCTGGCCATCCGGCCATTGCGGACATCACAGTTGCCGGCCCTGGCTTCCTGAATATCAAAGTGACTGAAGAGCTTCTCGCAGGCCGTGTACAAGGCGTTCGCGAAAGCGAGCTTGCAGGCGCGGACCAGAGCACACACAAAAAAACCATTGTGATCGATTTTGGCGGCCCGAACGTTGCCAAGCCAATGCACGTTGGACACCTGCGGTCTGCCGTTATCGGCGACACTCTGAAGCGTCTTTGTCGTTTCCTCGGCCATAACGTTATCGGCGATGCGCACCTTGGCGACTGGGGCCTTCAGATGGGCCAGTTGATTGTCGGTCTTTCCGAAGAACAGCCTGACCTGCCGTACTTTGATGCGGGCAATGAAGGCCCGTTCCCAGCCGAAAGCCCGGTCACGATTGAGGACCTTGCACGGCTTTACCCGCTCGCGTCTGGCAAATCAAAGACCGATGAGGCGTACCGCGCGCTTTGCCAGAAAGCGACGGCAGAGCTACAGGCGGGCCGTGCAGGCTATCGCGCGCTTTTGAAACATTTCATCGACGTGTCAGTTGAAGCGCTGAAAGTCGATTATGATCGCCTCAACGTGTCATTCGATCTCTGGAAAGGCGAAAGCGACGCGGATCCGTTCGTCGCGCCAATGGTCACTGACTTGAAAGATCGCGGCATTGCCGAGGAAAGTGATGGCGCGTGGATTATCCGCGTGGCGCGTGACGCCGACAAAGGCAAAACCGAAATGCCGCCGTTTATTCTCGTGAACTCACGAGGTGGCGTCGGCTATCACACGACTGATCTCGCGACGATTTTTGATCGCGCGCAGAACATCAAGCCGGACACCATGCTCTATGTGGTGGATCAGCGTCAGGCGCTGCACTTCCAGCAGGTTTTCCGTGCGTCTGAAAAAGCGGACTATTTCCCTGAAGCTGGTCTGGAGCATATCGGCTTCGGCACGGTGAATGGTGATGATGGCAAGCCCTTCAAAACGCGTGACGGCGGCACCGTGCGCCTGTCTGACCTGAACCGTATGGCGCTGGAAGAGGCGGAAAAGCGGATTTCCGAAGCCGATTTGTTCGAGGCCGGCCTCTCGGAAGAGGAAGTCCGGGATATTGGTCTGAAGATTGCGCTGGCGGCGACGCGGTTCTCAGACCTTCAGAACACCCGTACGACGGACTACAAGTTCGACCTGGAGCGCTTCACGAGCTTTGAAGGCAAGACCGGGCCGTACCTTATATACGCTGCGGTCAGGATCAAGGCGCTTCTGCGCCGCGCGAAAGGCGAGGGGAATGCTGCGGGCGCGATCAGGATTGTCAGCGACACCGAGCGCAAGCTCGCTATGCAAATGGACAGCTTCAACACGGCGCTGGAGCAGGCTTTTGAAAAGCGTATGCCGCACTTCCTATGCGAGCATATCTACAATCTCGCTCAGGCGTTCTCAGCATTCTATGCAGTCCATCCGATCGCGGCGGAGAAAGACGCAGAGCTGCGCGCATCGCGACTCGGTCTGTGCGAGGCCGTGCTGAACCAGCTTGAAACAGGCCTCGATATTCTGGGTATCAAAACGCCAGAGCGCATGTAGTGCCTCAATAAAGAGCAGGAAATCGCTGATTTACCGCCGAATTTGCAGGAACTGGGGATAGGCCGCGGAATCTGCGGCCTGTCATTTGACTCTGACCTCGTGAGTCATACTCTTTGACTCGCGTAATGTTTACGCATAGAGACCACGCTCTCGACGGGAGACACCGGGATTAACCCCGGGGCCGAAGGCGCAACCGCCCCGGAAACGCTCAGGCAAAAGGACCGTTGAGAACGAAAACGCTGGAAAGAGGCAAAAAGCCTCGCCGACGGAGCAAGTGAGCGCGTTTTGGCTCACGGAATCTCTCAGGCACCGAGACAGCGGGGGCTGGCTGCGACACGCGGCTGCTAACCCGTTGGAGTGCATTTTGAGTGACCATCCGCCGCTAGCGCAAACCCCTTTGCATGATGTTCATGTCCGCCTCGGCGCGAAAATGGTCGGCTTTGCCGGTTATGACATGCCAATCCAGTTTGAAGGCGTCATGGCCGAGCATAAATGGACTCGCGAACACTGCGGCCTGTTTGATGTCTCCCATATGGGACCATGTCTTCTGACCCTGCCGGGCGGTCCGCGCGAAGATGAAGATGCGCATATCGAGATTGCTAAACTGATCGAAACACTCGTTCCGGGCGACATTCAGGGCCTTGAACCAGGTCAGGCGCGCCTTACCGTTTTGCTCAATGACGAGGGCGGCATTCTGGACGACCTGATCATCACGCGCCCGTATGAAGGCGACCAGCAGGGCCGCCTATACATCGTCGTGAATGGTGCGACCAAAGAAGACGACTGGGCGCTGATGAAGGAAAAACTCGGTGATATTGCAGGCCTTGAGCGCCTCGATAACCGAATTCTAGTAGCTCTGCAGGGGCCTGAAGCAGAAGCGGTCGTGACCCAAGCCTTCCCTGAAGCAGCTTACCTCGGCTTCATGGAAAGCCGCCGCATGGTCTGCAAAGACCTCACCTGCATCGTGTCACGTTGTGGCTATACCGGTGAAGACGGATTTGAAATTCTCATTCCTGCGAGCGGTGCCGGCTATGTTGTCGAACTGTTGGAAGACGAGCGGGTAAAGCCGATTGGCCTTGGCGCGCGCGACAGCCTCCGCCTTGAGGCAGGTCTCTGTCTTTACGGGCATGATCTTGATCCGCAAAAGACGCCTGTCGAAGCGTCTCTCACATGGCTGATCTCCAAGAGCCGCCGCGAAGCTGCAGACTTTCCGGGCGCAGCGAAAATCCTCGACCAGATCGCCAATGGCGCGCCTATCCGCCGCGTTGGCATCCAGCCGATGGACCGTGCGCCAGCGCGCGAAGGCACTGAGATTTACGCAGGCGACAAGAAGATTGGCGAGATCACTTCAGGTGGTTTCGGCCCAACCGTCGAAGGGCCAGTGGCTATGGGCTATGTGGACCGCGAATTTGCGAAAACGGGCACTGAACTGACGCTGATGGTTCGCGGTAAACCGCGCGCTGCGAAGGTCGCAAAGCTTCCATTCGTTCCACACAATTACAAGAGATAGGGCATCTGGTCGGGCACCAGACACAATGCCGGGCAGTTTGAAAAGGGATTAGGCTATGACTGTTAAGTACACAGAAGATCATGAATGGGTGAGCGTCGAAGGTGACACAGCGACTGTAGGCATTACCTCCTACGCGGCTGAACAGCTTGGTGACGTTGTATTTGTCGAGCTGCCAGAAGAAGGCCGCAACTCTAACAAAGGCGACGAGCTCGCGGTTGTTGAGAGCGTGAAGGCTGCGTCTGACGTTTACGCGCCTGTTTCCGGCATTGTGAAAGAAGCCAATTCCGAACTGGAAGGCGCACCAGAGACAGTCAATCAGGACCCTGAAGGCAAGGGCTGGTTCGTCAAAATGCTCATCACGGATCCGACCCAGCTCGACGCGATGATGGACGCTGACGCTTACAAAGCCTTCTGCGCAGACCTCTAAGCGGTCTGACATTTAAACCAGAAATTCTGAGAGAGGCATAATGAGATACCTCCCGCTTACACAGGAAGACCGCGCAGATATGCTGTCGGTGATCGGCGCAAACAGCGTCGATGATTTCTACACAGACGTCCCTGAAAGTGCGCGCCTGCCGGGCACTGTGCCGGGCCTGCCGGACCATCAGGGCGAATTCGCCGTCGAACGTTATCTGACCAAACTGGCCAGCAAGAACGTCACGGCATCTGCCTCAGCCTTCTTTGTGGGCTGCGGCGCGTACAAGCACCATGTTCCGGCGAGCGTCGATATGGTGATACAGCGCTCCGAATTTCTGACGACTTACACGCCTTACCAGCCGGAAATCGCGCAGGGCACGCTTCAGACTCTGTTCGAATTCCAGACACAGGTTGCAGAAATCACTGCAATGGATGTCGCCAACGCATCTATGTATGACGGTGCAACATCCTGCGCGGAAGCTGCTGTCATGGCATGCCGCGCGACGCGTCGTAAAAAGGTTGTTCTGTCTGGTGGTCTCCACCCGCATTATGCAGCGTCTACCAAGCTCCTCTGCGAAGCGCAGGGCATTGAAGTCGTCCAGCTGCCACCCGCGATTGATGGCGAGCTGGAACTTTCTGGTGCTGTTGATGACGCAACAGCCTGTGTGATCGGCCAGAGCCCGAACGTGTTCGGTACGATCACGGACATGACGCCTGTTGCTGATGCCGCTCACGAGAAAAAAGCGCTGTTTGTGTCGGTCTTCACAGAAGCGGTCAGCCTTGGCCTCGTGAAGCCGCCAGGCGAAATGGGCGCTGATATCGCTGTGGGTGAAGGCCAGTCCATTGGTAACTCCCTCAATTTCGGTGGCCCTTATGTCGGCCTGTTCGCAGCGACGCAAAAGCTGGTTCGCCAGATGCCGGGACGTCTGTGCGGTGAAACCACAGATGCCGAAGGCAAGCGCGGCTTTGTTCTGACGCTTTCGACGCGTGAGCAACACATTCGCCGTGATAAGGCGACGTCTAACATCTGTACAAACTCTGGCCTTTGTGCGCTGGCGTTTACTGCGCACATGACGTTGCTGGGCGGTAAAGGTCTGCACGACCTAGCTGTTCTAAACCATGAAGCAGCGTGTGATCTGGCGGACGCTTTGGAAGCCGTAAATGGTGTTGAAATTCTCACGCCGCGCTTCTTCAACGAGTTTGCCTTCCGCGTGCCAATGAATGCAGCTGACGCGCTTCAGAGTCTTCTGGACCGTGATGTTGTTGGTGGTGTGCGTGCATCGCGTCTCTACCCGCATGAGGATGAGCTTTCTAACGTCATCGTCTGTGCGGCAACAGAATGCACAACACCTGAAGATATCGCCGCCTATGCGGATGGTCTGAAAGAGATTCTGGGATGAAACGCGATATGGATTTGATCCGGGCATTGCTGCTTTTCGCGGAGGAAAATGTGCCTGGCGGAAACTATGCGGACGTCGAAGTTGATGATCTGAAAGAAGGGTTTCCAAACTTGGACCGCGAAATGCTGCGAGGGCATGTAATGCTGCTCCGGGACGCCGGTTTCTTCGGTCCGGGAGGAGATACGATAAGTTCCATTAGTATTGATGGACTAACTTGGGAGGGGCAGGATTTTTTAGATTCTGTTCGAGATGATGCAGTGTGGGCAAATACGAAGAAAGCCGCATCTGAAGCAGGGGGATTCACCGTCGATCTGCTTAAGCAAATCGCTGTTGGTTTTGTTAAAACGCAAGTAAAAAAGCACACGGACATTGAACTATGACAATGCTCACTCAAGGCCGTCCGACGGCACCTGTTTCTTCTGCCAGCAACCACGACACTGAAACGGTATCCGGCTCCAAAGGCCTCTACCAGTTTGAACCTCTGATCTTTGAAACAGATCGCTGGGGCAAAACCGGTGTGGACCTTCCAAAAGCCAAGGGCACGAAGTCGCGTCTTGGCGGCGTGGAACGTGCAGGCAAGGCTGAGTTGCCAGGCCTGTCCGAACCTGAAACGGTGCGCCACTATATGCGCCTGTCTCAGCGCAATTATGCGATTGACCTTGGTCTCTTCCCGCTGGGGTCGTGCACCATGAAGCACAATCCGCGTCTGAATGAGAAAATGGCGCGTCTGCCGGGCTTTGCCGACATTCATCCGATGCAGCCTCAGGCGAGCGTTCAGGGGGCGCTGGAGCTGATCGACGAGCTGGCGACCTGGCTGAAAACGCTGACAGGCATGCCGGCCGTTGCGATGAGCCCTAAGGCAGGCGCGCACGGTGAGCTGTGCGGCATGCTGGCGATCCGTCAGGCGCTCATCTCCCGCGGTGAGGCCGATACGCGTAAGCGCGTGCTGGTACCTGCATCTGCGCACGGCACTAACCCTGCGACAGCGGCCCAATGCGGTTTCATTGTAGACGAAATCAGCGCTGACACGCGTGGCCGCGTCGACATGGATGACCTGCGCGCGAAGCTGGAAAAGACAGATGATATCGCGGGTATCATGCTGACGAACCCGAATACGTGCGGTCTGTTCGAAACCGACATCAAGGACATCGCTGATCTCATCCATGAGGCTGGCGGCTATTTCTATTGTGACGGCGCGAACTTCAATGCGATTGTTGGCCGTGTGCGCCCGGGCGATCTTGGCATCGACGCGATGCACATCAACCTGCACAAAACCTTCTCTACGCCGCATGGCGGTGGTGGTCCGGGTTCCGGCCCGACCGTTCTTTCAGAAGCGCTCGCGCCATTCGCGCCTGTGCCATTCATTCTGAAGGGCGAAGACGGCTTCCGTCTGGTGGAAGAGGCTGAGGAAGAAGCCAAAGAGAGCTTTGGCCGTATGGCGAGCTTCCACGGTCAGATGGGAATGTTCGTGCGTGCTCTGTCTTACATGCTGAGCCATGGCGCAGATGGTCTGAAACAGGTCGCTGAAGATGCTGTTCTCAATGCCAACTACATTCAGGCGAAGCTGAAGACGGTTATGACGCCTGCATTTGACGGCTTCTGCATGCACGAGGCGCTGTTCTCGGACAAGTTCACGGCTGAAGGCATTGAGACAATCGATATCGCGAAAGCGCTCATCGATGAAGGCTATCACCCGATGACCATGTACTTCCCTCTGGTCGTGCATGGCGCGATGCTGATCGAGCCGACCGAGACGGAGAGCAAAGCTGAGCTTGATCGTTTCTGCGGCGCTCTGGAAAGCGTAGCCCGCCGCGCGGCACAGGGCGATGATACGCTGAAAGGCGCGCCATATCTTGCGCCGATGAAGCGCCTCGATGAAACACAGGCGGCACGTAAGCCGGTTCTGAAATGGGAGCCGCCCGCGCCTGAACAGCTGGCCGCTGAATAATCACAAGCTAAGGCGCGACGGTTTCATTCAGTCGTGCCTTTTCTTTATCTGCCTGAGGCTTGCGGAACCGCTTGGTGAGGAAGCGCAGTGCAGGCTGTTCGAAGAAATGATAGATGATGGCCGCAAATAGGGTCGAGCCGATCACCATACCGGTCATGTAAAGGGCATTGTCGAGTATCCCCGCAGAGCCGAGGCGGAACATATTCAGCGTGCCCGGCGCAATACCAAGGATGGTTTCACCTTTTGCCGCGATGATCGCACCGATGATGGGCAGGCCCGCAATCACGAAATGATGGCCCAGATAGAGTGAGAACGACCAATCGCCTAACCGGCTAAGCGGCTTGAGCCACCCGCTTGTTGCGCGGGCCTGAAGGCCTGCAGCGCCGTACAGAAGCATGGCGCAGGGCAGGGTGAAGACCAACATACGGCCCCATTCCAGCGTGAAGCGGTTCGGATATGGGTGGAGCAGTGTTGCTGCGATGAAGGCAACGACACCTAAACCGAATATAGCGGCCGGGAAGAACGGCTTGTCCTGCTTGAGGAACAGATAGGCGGTGATCGCGCCGACGATGAACTCAACAGTGTGCACAGAGAAGGCGAGCTTGAGGTAATCGGCTGCATAGGCCGCGGACCAGCCCATGGCTGCGCCACCCAGAACGATGACCGCCCACAGCCCCAAAAGAGCTGGCAAATATTTGCGCGGTGCAAGCAGGATGAGTGCGAAGACGATGTAGAACCAGACCTCATGCACCAGCGTCCAGCCCAGGCCGAGAATTGGGAAATTCGGCTGCGGGAGAAGGAAGATGGATCTGAGAATATGGTTCAGCGGGTCATTATCGTACTGCGCCAGAGCCGCTGCATCATATGGTGTGCCGTAAGACAGGAAGAAGAACAGCGCCATCATGCCGGAGAACAGCCACCAAGGCGGATAAATCCGAAAGGCACGGGCCAGCAAAAAGTCTTTCACCGTTGCGACGCCGGAAGGTCTTGAAAAGGTCACATAGACCATGATGAATCCGGAAATCACAAAGAACAGGTCCACACCGGCCCAGCCATTGGAGAACAGCCCGCCTACCAACGCATATTCATCGGTTCCCATCTCGCGCGCATACTCGAATTCAATGGCGCGGATATGGTAAAACACTACGAGATAGGCAGCGAAAGCGCGTAAGGCCTGGATCAGGTTCAATCGCATGGTGTGCTTCGTCCCGGTTAAAATCACATACACGCGTTGGTAAGCGCTTATCCGTCAAATAATGGCCGGTTCGCGCGCTTTGTCCAATTGCTTTATAACTCTGCTTACCCCATATCGACTTTCATGATCGCTCCGAACGAAAATCCTTCATCCCAGACAGAGGAATCTGCCGCATCTGCGACGCAGGCCCCTCCGTCTATGGTGAAGCAAGGTGTAGCCGCAATTATCCGGTCTGCTCTTGCGATTCTGGGTGCGATTTTGATCCCGCTTGGCGTGATTATCGCCTTCCTGACTCCGATCATTCCTATTGGTCTGCCGATTGTGATTCTGGGTGTGGTGCTTCTGGCCCGCAATGCGGTCTGGGGACGTCGCTGGCTGCAAGGTATGCTGGCCCGTCATCCCAGCCTTGAACGGTTCGCGCCTGACTGGCTGTTGCGTCTAATCTTCGGCGAACACAAAGATAGCTAAAGCGCTCTGTTACTTTTCCAGTTGAAGCAAATCTTCTGACAAACGCTCGATCTGTTGGGTGAGGGCAGCCTGTGTGTCGTAGATCGCCTGATTGTAGACAGCAGGTCCGATCTCTTTGATGAGATAGTCCAGAAAGAATCCCGCTTCGAAGCTTCCAACATCTGTATCCAGTTCTTCGGACATATAGGATTTGATCTCGCTAATCAGGTGATCTCGCTGCGCATCGGAGAGTTTGATGTCGGCCATATTGGAGTTTCCATGGTTTGCAGTCTGCGCCCAGCATTCATGAGTGGGCGTGGAGGGGCAATAAAAAACGCCGCTTCGTAGGAAGCGGCGTTCTTAAAGTTCTTATCGGTTCAGCAGAGCTTAGAGCGCTGACTTAACCTGACCCAGTGCCTGAGTGAATGTGTCTGCGCCGGATGTCTTGTCCGCGTTAGAGCGAACCAGATCAGCTGCAGCACGTGTCGCAGCATCAGCGGCTACGCGCTTCACAGCACGGGTAGCTTCTTCTTCAGCGCGCGCGATGCGTGCTTCAACCTGAGCTTCGCGACGGGCGACCATTTCAGTCAGGTCTTTGTCAGCTTGCACCAGCATAGCTTTTGCATCTGCTTCAGCCTGACGAACAATGGCATCGGCCTGATCAGCAGCTTCCTGCTGACGACGCTCAGCCTCTTTCAGCATTGCTGACGCTTCTTCACGAAGCTTCTGCGCTGAATCGAGTTCGCGTTGAATTTCCTCTGCGCGGGAGTCGAGTGTTTTCCCGATCGCTTTGAACGCACCAAGGCGCCATACGATAAGCAGGAAAATGATCAGGACACCGGTCGCCCAGTAGGTAGAATTGAAGTACCAAGGGTCACCAGCGGCAGCGAATGCTGCCGGAGACGCGATTGCTGCTGCTGTTGTAAGCGCAGCAATGTTTGAAATGCGCATCATGCTGACACCTCATCCATAGATTTGCTTACAGAAGCCGCGATTTCAGCATCAGCAGCAGATGTGCCGAGCTGAGCGAGGATTGCAGACGTCGTAGACGTTGCGATCTCTGCGACATTCGCCATCGCTGTAGCCTTCATCGTTTCAATGCGAGCCTCAGCTTCCGCAAGTTTGGCGTCAAGTTCAGCCGTTTTTGCAGCGCTTGTCTCAGAAATCTTTGCGTCGATCTCAGAGCGGGCTTTTTCCGCGTTCGTACGCGCTGCGGCCCGCGCCGCTGCCAGTTGCTTGTCCGCTTCGACCAGAGCTTCGTCTGCTTCGGACTTCATCCGCGCAGCTTCATCAAGGTCGGAAGCGATCTTGCCTTTACGCTGCTCGATAACAGAACCCAGCTTAGGCAGGATCAGTCGGGAAAGCAGCAGGTAAAGGATGGCAAAGGAAATCGCCAGCCAGAAAACCTGAGAAGAGAAGGTGCTTGCTTCAAACGCCGGGAATGCAGACGCGGCATGGTCAGCGCCATACTCTGCTGCATGTTCCAGGTGTTCTGCACCGTGGGTTTCTTCCGCCATGGGTGGATGACCTTGTTCTTGTGGTTACGGGCCTCGTTCTAACGTAGAGGCCCGTGCGTTGCTTGTTTGGTAGAAACTACCAGACTAGACCACGAAGAGCAGGATCAGGGCGATCAGGAACCCGAAGATACCGAGAGCCTCGACGAGAGCGAAGCCAAGGAACAGGTTACCTTGCTGTTGTGGAGCTGCAGATGGGTTGCGCATTGCAGCGTCGAGGTAGCTTGAGAAGATGTTGCCAACGCCCAGAGCTGCACCAAACATAGCGAGGGTTGCGAGACCCGCGCCAACGTACTTCAGACCTTCTTCCATGGTAATAACTCCCCTAAATGGAATTTGTGCTCGTGAAACCTACTCTGTCCGCTACGTCAAGTCTTGATAACGGACTTTATTGAGTAACTAACCTCTTAGTGAGACGGGTGGAATGCATCATTCAGGTAGATGCATGTGAGAATTGCGAAAATATACGCTTGCAGGAACGCTACAAGGAATTCGAGAGCTGTGATGGCGATAGCCATGACAAGCGGTAGCCAGAAACCAACCACACCAACAACTTCGAGAGCCGAGAGCGCTTCACCTGTTGCGACTGTCGCAAGCATAGCTGCGCCGAAGCCGACAAAGAGTTTGAGAACGATGTGGCCAGCAAGAATGTTACCGAACAGACGCAGAGACAGCGTAACCGGGCGTACGAAGAAGGAGATGATTTCCAGCGGCACCAGCAGGATCAACAGCGGCCATGGAACACCTGATGGTGCGAACAGTTTGAAGAATTTCAGACCGTTCTTCATGAGGCCGTAAATGATCACAGTGAAGAAGACGAGCAGCGCAAGAGACGCTGTCACAATCACTTGTGAAGTCGTCGTGTAGAAGAGCGGAACCATGCCGAGCATGTTCGCGGCGAAAATGAACATAAAGAGCGAAAAGACGAGCGGGAAGAATTTGAAGCCTTCCTCACCGATTGTGTCGCGGATCATGTTTGCGATGAACTCGTAACCGACTTCACCAACTGACTGGATGCGGCTTGGCACGATAGACGCTTTAGACGTCACGATCATGTAAAAGCCAACAACGAGCACAACTGCAAGCAGCATAAAGAAGCTGGCATTGGTGAATGAGATGTCGAACCCTGCAAGCTCCGGGAGTTTGATCCAGTCTGTAATGACAAACTGGTGCATTGGGTCGAGTTCCATACGAAACATCATGCCTGTTCGTGCCCCTTATTTGCTTCGTCAGTCTTTGCTGGCGAAGCATCAATCGTCGTTTCCGCGTTGCGCTTAGCCTGCTGTTCGGCAGTACGCAACATCAATCTGAAGCCAGCGGCTATTCCGAGCAGCATCAGAACCAATAACCCCCAGGGTTTTGTTCCCGCCACATGGTCAAGCGCCAGACCAAAAACTAATCCGACCAAAGCTCCCCCGACAAGGTCGAGGACCATTTTCATGCCAAGACCGTAGCCTGCGGCGGACGATGAGCCGGGTTTGCGTTCCGTTTTCGCCCTGTGTCTGGCCTGCGCTGCAGCGATGCGCGCAGCCAGATCGTCTTGTTCTGGCGAATTAGGAGGCATGAGCCCACCGTGAATGAAAAATTAAGCTGTGACCGAAGTCGCGCGGAAACTAGCCATGTGCAGTTGCGAAGTCAAGCACGCTGGGAAAGTCTAGTGCGTTGAAAATATTGATAAAAAATATTATTTCTGACTATTCAGCTGCGACTAATTGTTCCGCAGTGCCCAAATCTACTGAAACGATGCGGGAAACACCTTGTTCCTGCATGGTGACGCCAAACAAACGGTCCATACGGGACATGGTGACGGGATTGTGCGTGATCGTAACGAATCGCGTCTGTGTCCGGCTCTTCATTTCTTCGAGCAGCCGGCAGAAACGGTCGACGTTTACATCATCTAGTGGGGCGTCAACCTCGTCGAGTACACATATCGGTGCCGGGTTAGAAAGGAAGACCGCGAAAATAAGCGCGGTTGCCGTTAGCGCCTGCTCGCCGCCGGACATCAGATTGAGCGATGTAACCTTTTTACCTGGCGGCTGGGCGTAAATCTCAAGGCCGGACTGGAGCGGGTCATCTGCCTCGACAAGCTTGAGTTCGGCCTGACCGCCATTGAAGAGCGCGGTGAACAGGCTCTGGAAATGCTCGTTGACTGTTTCAAACGCTGCGAGAAGGCGACCACGGCCTTCTTCATTCAGCGCGTGAACGCCTTCGCGGAGTTTAGCGATTGCGGCGGTGAGGTCGGCCTTTTCTTCATGCTGTGCGCCAAGACGCTCAGAAAGTTCTTCGGCGTCCTTTTCTGCATCCTGATTCACGCTGCCAAGCGCGGCGAGTTCATGCTTCAGGCGAGCGAGTTCGTTGTCGAGCTCTTTCGATTCGCGTTCCATCCAGTCTTCTTCAAGTGCCGATTCGGCAAGCTGGATCAGGCCCTGCGGCTGACGGTTAAACTGAGAGCTGGCAAGTTCGACCGCATCGTTCAGGCGTTCTTTAGCCGTTTCAAGATGAGCTTGCGCCATCACAGTCGCTTCACGCGCCTGAGTCGCGGCTTCTTTGGCGCGGCGTGCCTCGGTCTCTGTTTCGCGCGAGCCTTTTTCGGCTTCTGCATGAAGGTCTGCAGCTTCCTGACGTTTTACTTCGAGGGCCTGAAGCTCTGCGGCCAGCGTTTCAATGGCTTCGTCAACGCGTTCCGGGCCGGCTTCGACGGTTTCCAGTGCCGTGCGGGTTTGCGTCCGCGCTGCTGTCAGTTCCGAGATCCGGGTCTGGGAGCTGTTCAGGCGTTTGGTCCATTCCTGAACTTCGCGTTCCAGACTGCGCTTGCGTCCTTCCAGACGCTCACGATTGCGCTGTAAATCGGAAAGGGCGTTGCGAGCTGCCTGTTCGTCCTGACGGAGTTCATGAATGCGGCGGCGGACATCACCAAGCTCCGCTTCAGCTTTGGTTTCGTCGCCCGAGGCGGATACATCTTGCAGAGCGTCGACTACTGCTTGCGCATCATCACGTTGCTGACGTGCTTCAGAGACGGTGGACTGAAGATTGTCGCGCTTCAGGCTGGCGCGTTCCAGTTCCTGCTCGGCGCGGAAAACCGACGCGCTTGCTTCGTTCCGTGCCTTCTGGAGAGAAGGTGCATGGGCGCGCAGGTCGCGAAGTTCGGATTCGGCTTCGCGGCGGCGTGTTTCAATATTGGCTTGTGCCGCCTCAGCTGAAGCCAGATTTGATTCCAGTTGCGGAAGTTCGGCCTGACAGGATTCCAAGCGGTTCTTCTGTTCAAGCTGTTCAGCCTGAGACAGTGGCGCATCACTACGGCGGATATAGCCATCCCAGCGCCAGAGACCGCCTGTCCTGGAGACAATTCGCTGGCCGACCTGGAGCTGTCCGCGCAGCGCGTTTGCCTCGGCGTCGGTTTGTACCACGCCGCATTGCGCCAGACGGCGGTCCAGTTCGGACGGCGCGGAGCAGACGGAGTTGAGTGGCGTAACACCAGCTGGAAGTGATGGGTCAGATCCTCTGTCCGCACCAGCCCAATAAGATGGTGCATTCGGATCGGTCGGCGCATTGAGGTCATCGCCGAGTGCCGCGGCAAGCGCGCGCTCATATCCGGCCTGCGGGTTAAGTGCGTCCATAATCGGCGGGGCAGACGAGCTTTCAGCTTTACGCAGCAGGCGCTGAAGGCCTGCAATCTCGGCTTTGATACTACGCAGCGCTGTATCGGCCTCTTTTACCGGTTCGCTCACAGTCTCTTCCTCGCGGCGAAGGGCGAGCGAGCGTTGTTCGGCTTCAGAGATAGACGCGGCCATATCTTCGAGCGCGGATTCGGCGTCTGCCAGTTTGGTGCGCGCTGTTTCCAGAGCTGTTTCCAGAGCAGACACATCCGGCAGGCGGGAGAGCTCTGCTTCCAGCTGGCTCAGGCGAGCATTGGTCTGATTCAGACGATTGTTCAGATCCCGGCGGTTGCGCTCTGCTGCTTCACGCTCGGCGCGGAGGCGGGCGAGGGTCTCAGTCGCGGACTGTCCGGCCAGTTCAGCTTCATTGAGGTCCTTCTGCACCATTTGCAGGCGGCCCTGAGCTTCCATCTGATCGCGCTCGAATTCGGCTGTATCCATGCTTGGAAGAGAGGAGAGCTGTCGTTTGGCATCTTCGATGCGGGATTCAGCGTCTTCAGCTTGTCCCTGTTCGCGCTCGATGTCGGACACAATGCGCTTCAGATCGGAGACATGGCGTTCCAACGCAGTCTCGATGGCACGCTTTTCGGCCTGAAGCTCGGTCATACGGACTTTTGCCTGACCAACCCGGCCAGATGCTTCGGTTTCTGCCAGGCGAAGCGGTTCAATTTTCTCGCGAGCCTGAAGCGCTGTACGCTCTGCCATAGCGTCTTCGATCGTCAGCTTTTCAACGCTGGCACGCGCTTCACGGAGCGCCTGTTGGTGTGTGTCGACTGCTTCCTGCGCCAGCGACCAGCGGCGATGGCAAAGCAGAGCTTCGAGGCCGGTGATAACCGCGGACAGGTCTTTATGCTTTCGAGCTTTTCGTGCCTGCCGTTTCAGGCTTTCAAGCTGACGTTCCACTTCCGAGGAGAGATCATCAAGGCGTTCAAGATTGCTCTCTGCACCGCGTAGCTTCAGTTCGGCTTCGTGGCGGCGCGTGTTGAGGCCCGCAATACCCGCAGCTTCTTCAAGGAGGCGGCGACGGTTTTGCGGCTTGGACCCGATCAGCTCGCTGATCTGTCCCTGACGAACCAGCGCGGGTGAGTTCGCACCTGTCGAGGCATCCGCGAAGATGAGCTGGATGTCTTTACCGCGAACAGTCCGCCCGTTCACTTTATAGGTGGAGCCAATGCCGCGACGAAGACGACGCAGTATTTCCAACTTGTCATTATCGTTGAATTCGGGCGGTGCGCGGCGATCTGAATTGTCGATCACCAGCGTCACCTCAGCCATTTCGCGGGCAGGGCGCTTTGCCGTACCGGAGAAAATGAGGTCGTCCATCTCGCCGCCACGCATAGCACGCGCGGAGCTGGCCCCCATCACCCATCTCAGAGATTCCAGTAGGTTCGACTTACCGCAGCCATTTGGCCCGACAATACCCGTCAGCCCCGGCTCAACATAGAAGTTGACCGGATCAACGAAGGATTTGAACCCTGCAATTCTGATCTCGGTGATCTGCAATCAGGACCTCAATTCCGGAGAGAACACGTCTCCTTAGCTTACGACTCTGCAGCATCGCTAGATTCGCAAGACGTTACGATACCAGAACGAATTCGTGTCAGAAAGTCTGTGTAAAACTCGAAAAGAGGCCGGAACGCTAGTCGAGCGCTGCCAGAGCAGCATCGATGACGGCATTCATACCGTCCGGTGTGCGTGCTTCATTGCCGAGCTGAGCGCCGTTCAGGAAAAGCGTTGGCGTATGAGTGACGCCCATCTCTTCGCCGCCACGCACAGTTTCCATCATAGACGAGAAGAGTTCGCGGTCGCGCGTACACTCGCGGAAACCAGCATTGTTGATGCCGTACTCGGAAGCAATGTCGCGCAGCATGTCGCCAGCAGAGCCTGAGCGGATCGCGTTGAAGAAATTCTGCTGGTTGTCGTAAAACTCGTCCAGCACATCATAATAATCGTCCGCACCGGCGCAGCGTGCGACTGCGAAGCCCGCCGTTGCAATCTCAGCGGGGGCTGTCGGAAATTCGCGGAAGATGAAGTTGATATCGCCGGCTTCTACGCGTTCCTTAATCACTGGCATGACGGTGGCGTGGAACTGACCGCACGCACCACAGGTGATCGATGCATACTCTACCAGTGTAAGAGGGGCAGCCGGATCGCCCATGATC
>QGCY01000079.1_pt1 | contig 25573 bp, 26 predicted proteins | sample 4708041 | NCBI WGS metagenome assembly QGCY01 (sample SAMN08941164, study PRJNA450518) | Sediment metagenome, whole genome shotgun sequencing project. | biome: grassland soil; feature: grassland; material: soil; isolation source: soil 14 days enrichment with methanethiol and mixed carbon source ... | reverse complement strand
CGTAAACAACAAAGGCGCCCGCAAAGACAAAACCACATAAAGTAATGGCGGATGTTAAAGGAAAAATGGCTAAAGATAGGGCCGCAAAGCACGCGCCGCCAAAGCCCAGCCATTTGAGCTTATGCGGAAGAACTATCTTTTTAAACAAATTTTTCATGCCAACACCTTCACTAATACAGATCGTTTTGTATATAAGGATGCTTGATACAATCCCTACTATAAGGGGCTAAGCAAGTATCGTGCCGTTTTTACGGGCGGGCATCCAATCCTATTGCGTCTGTGATGGTGGCGATTTTATCACGTTTGAGCAGGGAAACCAAGCTTTTATTTACATAATTTATAAGCTGTGGCCCGCCAAATACTAGGCCGGAATAAAGCTGTACCAAGCTCGCGCCCGCTCTGATCTTGGCATAAGCGTCTTCACCGCTGCAGATGCCGCCTGCGCCGATAATCGGGACCTTACCTTCGGTTAGGCGGTAGAAGTTTCGAATAACGTCGGTGGAAAGCGTGTTTAAAGGCGCACCGCTTAAGCCGCCTGCCTGCAAGGCGAAATCTTCAGGTAGATATTGTGGGCGTGAAAGCGTGGTATTGGTCAAGATGATCCCTTCGATTGGTGCTTCTAAGGCACAAGCCGCAAGCTCTTCTTGCTGAGGTTCATCCAGATCGGGGGCTAGCTTAAGTAAAATGGGTAGTGAGTGGCGTCCGCAGCTTTTCTGGCGCTCTTCATCGACGCGGGTTAAGAGCTCCATTAAAGGCGCGCGTTTTTGTAGGTCACGTAATCCGGGTGTATTGGGGGATGAAATATTAATGGTAATATAGTCCGCCATTGGGCCAAGCATCTTAATCAGGCGGCAATAATCGCGCGCCGGATCTTTTTGCCCCTTATTCATGCCGATATTAATACCGACAGCGCCGTGCGGCCGGGATTTGTGGTTTAAGAACGCTTCAACATTATCTTTAAAAACATGCATGCCGTCATTGGGGAAACCCATGCGGTTAATGACTGCGCGATCTTTAGGGGAGCGAAAAATACGTGGCCGAGGGTTACCAGCCTGAGGCTTGGGCGTTACGGTTCCAGCTTCGACAAAGCCAAATCCCATCGCCAGTGCCGGGCCGATTACTTCGGCATTTTTATCAAAGCCTGCGGCCAAGCCAACCGGCGAAGGAAATCTTAGCCCCCAATGCGTGCTGGCCAGTATAGGGTCAGCACGAGGCGCTTCACGGGGTGTTAGCCCGTATTTCATCGCTTTAAGCGCTAATCCATGCGCATCTTCGGCATCTATGGTAAACAAAAGCGGGCGAATAAAGGGGTAAAAGTCAAAACTCATGGAGAGGAATTTAACCCGTTTTATCCATATGCGCCAGCCCGGTTTTTAAATATTGCCATCCGGTAATCAGGGTCAAGATCGCCGCGGCAATCAGTGTGATATGCCCGATTAACGAAGCAACGGAAAACATCGGCGTTAAAATAAGTACACCGGTTGCAATCATTTGAAAGGCTGTTTTCCATTTGGCTAGTTTGGAAACGGGTAGTTGAATATTTTTCGGGCCTAGATATTCACGCAATCCTGAAACCATAAATTCGCGCGCGAGAATAATAATGATAGCAATCAACCCGATCGGGGCGATAAAGCCTACACCAATTAGGGCGCAAAACAGGGCTGCGACATAAATTTTATCGGCGATAGGGTCTAAAAAAGTACCAAATTCACTGACCATGCTAAATCGCCGTGCGATCCAGCCATCGGCAAAATCACTGATCGCACCAAGCACATAAAGCGCAAAAGCCGCCCAAATATATCCGGCTAGCAACAACCATAGCAAAACAGGTAAGAACGCAAGGCGGCTCAACGTAATGAGGGTGGGAAGTGTTATCATGCAAAATCCTGCCCTGATGACTAGAGCGCCTTAAGAAGTTTTAAGAGCCAACAGCTTTTTTACTGGTTTCAGGGTCACGCAAAACATAGCCGCGGCCCCAAACAGTTTCGATGTAATTCGCCCCCTCGGTCATATCGGCAATCTTTTTGCGTAGCTTGCAAACAAAGACGTCGATGATCTTTACTTCTGGCTCGTCCATGCCGCCATAAAGGTGGTTTAAGAACATTTCTTTGGTCAGGGTGGAGCCTTTTCGCAAAGATAAAAGCTCGATAATGCCGTATTCTTTTCCGGTGAGGTGCAAAGGCTGATCGCCGACCTCAACGGTGCGGCTGTCTAGGTTGACTTTAACTTGGCCGGTTTCAATAATACTTTGTGAATGACCTTGAGAACGGCGCACAATCGCTTGGATGCGGGCAATCAGCTCACGCTTGTCAAAGGGCTTAGTCAGATAATCATCCGCGCCAAAGCCAAGGCCTTTAATTTTGTTGTCCAGCTCTGTCAGGCCGGAAAGGATCAAAACAGGCGTTTCAATCTTCGCATCACGCAAAGCCTTCAGTACGTCATAGCCATCCATATCCGGCAACATCAAATCTAGAACAATAATGTCATATTCATAAATCTTGCCTAGATCGATACCATCTTCCCCAAGGTCAGTAATATCAATAATATAGCCTTCGGACTTAAGCATAAGCTCAATCGATTTGGCGGTAGAGCTATCATCTTCAACCAGTAAAATTCTCATTGTTTTGTGTGTCCCACGATTCGTAAAAAATTAATCTTTATTAATATATATTAACAAAATTAATAAAGGTTAACAAATGCTTTTATAATAAGATTGGAAAAGGTGTTTATGATATAGTGGTTTCAAACAGGCAGGGCCGCCGCCGCCAAAAACAAATAGAACAAAGACCGATGGATAGATTAGCAGACATAACCGCCGCCGCTATTAACCAGATCGAAGAGCGCCAGATCTATGGCCGCGTTACGAAAATTCTAGGATTACTGGTTGAGATTACAGGCTTTGGCTCCGGGCTTACGATTGGCTCGATCGTGCATTTGCGCCCTGAAAAAGCGGGGCAAAGTACATCGGTGGATATCCCGTGTGAAGTGGTGGGTTTTCGTGATGGTAATGCATTGCTGATGCCCTTTGGCACGCTGGAGGGGATCGGGTTGGGATGTCGGGCTATTGTCCAAGATACTCAGCCGGTTGTCTTTCCTGATGAGCGCTGGTTAGGCCGTGTTGTCAATGCGCTGGGCCAGCCGATTGATGGGAAAGGCCCGCTGCCGATGGGCGGTTATCCGGTGCCCTTAAAAAACAAACCCCCGTTGCCACACTCACGCCAGCGTTTGGGGGGACAACTCGATTTAGGTGTGCGAGCGATTAATAGCTTCCTAGCTACCTGTCAGGGGCAAAGGATGGGTATTTTCTCAGGCTCTGGTGTGGGTAAATCGGTGCTGCTATCGATGATGGCGCGCTACACCAAGGCCGATATTTCTGTGATTGGCTTGGTGGGTGAACGTGGCCGCGAAGTTCAGGAATTCATCGAAGATGATCTGGGCGAAGAAGGTCTTGCCCGATCGGTCGTGGTGGTGGCAACAGGCGATGAGCCTGCCTTGATGCGCCGCCAAGCCGCTTATATGACATTATCAATCGCCGAATATTTCCGTGATCACGGCCAGCAAGTGCTGTGCCTGATTGATTCGGTGACGCGCTTTGCCATGGCGCAGCGTGAGATTGGCTTATCCGCCGGGGAGCCACCGACATCTAAAGGTTATCCGCCCACTACCTTTGGGGAACTTGCCCGCTTGCTTGAGCGCGCCGGGCCTGGCGCGCCGGGCCAAGGTGCCATCACGGGTCTGTTTTCAGTACTGGTGGAAGGAGACGACCATAACGAACCGGTCGCCGATGCGGTGCGCGGGATTATTGATGGCCATATCGTGATGGAGCGTGCGATTGCCGATCGTGGTCGCTATCCGGCAATTAATATTCTAAAGTCTGTTTCGCGCTCTATGCCCGAAGTCTTTAACGAACAGCAAAATGCAATTGTGAAAAAATCGAAACAAGTGATCTCTGCCTATGAAGACATGGCGGAGCTCATCCGGTTGGGTGCATATCGCCGGGGTTCCGACCCTGCCGTGGATGAGGCACTCAATCTCTATCCAAAAATCGAAGCTTTCTTGTCCCAAAACAAGCATGAAAAGACGTTGATTGAGGAAGGTTTTGGGGCGCTGGGTGATATTATCGGCATGCCCTACGGCCAAGGCGGAGAACTCTAATCCATGGCAGAGCTTGATCCATTAATCCGTGTGCGTCGTTATGCGCTGGAACAAAAACAAAAATTTCTGGCCGAGCTCTATACTCAGCAAGAAACACTGACGACTCAGCGCCGTACAATTTTAGATCAACTGGAAGCTGAGCGTCAAAAACTTGACGATATGCCGGTTGAGATGCGAGGGTATTTTACACCCTATGCTAATAGCGTGACTGAGCGTGCCGAAGAGATGCAGGAGCAAATCGACGCGCTAGAAGGGCGTATCGATATCGCACGCGAAGAAATACGCCTCGCCTTTGCCGAATTAAAAAAGATCGAAATTACCCAAGAAAACCGGGAAAAAGCAGAGCAAGAAGCGTTAGATAAAAAGGAAAGCGACACGCTGGATGAAATTGCAATTAATCGCTATCTCAAAAACCAGCGCGAAGACGATAAGGGCTAGATCATGCCAATAGCGGTTCTGTATAGATCCAAAAGCTCTTCTTCTTCATTACGCTTTTCAGGTTCCATCTTGCGAAGGGAAACAAGCTTACGCATGGTCTTGGCATCAAAACCAACACCTTTGGCTTCGGCATAGACTTCTTTAATGTCTTCCGCTAAGGCCTTTTTCTCTTCTTCCAGACGTTCGATCCGCTCGACAAAGGCTTTTAATCGTTGCCCGGCTACGCCACCAACATCGCGTACCTCGGCTTCGGGTGCAGGTTGTGCTTCATTTTCATTTTCCTGAGGAAAGCTTGCGACATTATCGGACATCGATTGTAAAACTCCTAAAAGCTGATCAAATTTGAAAGAGCGCAAATCCTAACCCGATTCCTTTGATCGGGAAAGAGGTAGTATCAAAATTAAAGCTTATTACGTAAGGGCGTTATCTAAGTGCCGGGGTAGTGATCCGATAACAACTTGATGTGTATCTTTGTCGTAGTCAAAATAAACGCGCATGGTTGCGGCTGGATCGTGAGAGTTCCCATGTTTTAAATGTCTGCCAAGGAAATACTCTGTGTCACCAGCTTTAGTGTAATAAGTGCGCCCAAATTTGCCGGCGGCCGTTTTGGTGAGTGACGCGCTTTCACTAATGCCGTGTGCGGATAGCTGTCTTTGAAATCTCTGCATGGCGCGTTGTCGGACGCCTTCATCACCGGCAAGACGTGCTTCTCTAAAGTCAGTTGCCAAAGCAACCAGTCCGGCATAAACCCGCTCTGGGCTGCGATATACATTATAGGCTGCGTTTTGAACTTCATCCAAGGCACGCGGTGCAATCAATAATCGGTTCGGGTAATGATGTTCGGCCCATTCACCGATAATCGATAAATCATTCGGCATTAATTGCTGTAATGTCGGTGGGGCTGCGAGTTTCATTTGGATGATTTCAAAGTTACTCGTAACTTTTGCAAGCTCGGCTTCTAGTTGAGCTGCCCTAACAAGAGCAGCGCTTTTTTCATCTTCAGCGATCTGTAGCAATTCTAGTGCGTCCTCAATATCTTGGTCTGTATATTGTCGTGGGGTGTCGTATAATGGCTTTATAGCATCAAAGGCTTCATGTTCAAAAGATTTCTCAAGCATAGCTTGTAATTTTTCAAACTTTTGCCCTTTACTTTTTAGGCCAGGATAGGAGGCTAGGAACTCAGGCTCCTCTATAAAACGTTTATATAAAAGCCCAAGCGTTGCTGTTTTGGGGCGGTCTTTCCCCATTTTGCTATCTAAAAAATCATATAAATCTCTGGGAATGATGAGCTGATTTCTCGCAACATGAATGAACATGTCGTGATAGTTAACGACGTCGGTTTTTGGCACATTGTTTGTCATGCGAGTTTATATATATGTAAAATAAAAAAATGTCAAGAATTCTGCGCTCGTTAGGATGCAGAAAATTAACCTTGTTTTTTTAAGGGGTGGTTTCTTCGATTGGCTGAACGGCGCCGCTCCAGATTTCGATTAAGAGGCCGGCACCATCGCTTTCATCTTGGGTAGCGCGCACAAGCTGGAGCTTCAGATTAACCCGTTTATTCTCAGGCTGGTTATCTTCGTAATCGTCAAAATTAGTATCTAAAAAACTGACAATCACCGGAATTTCCAAAAACCATTTATAGCGCCCATCCACCTCGCGGGAGCTAATCAGGTAAGGGTCGCTATCCACCGCAGCGCTGATAGTGTATTTGGGGTCGAGTAATATTTTGTCTAGCCCGCTTCGTTTTAAAAATCCGATATATTGTTTTTGCGCTTCCGGGCTGAAATAGATCAGCATCTGTTTCAGCTTTTTCTGGTTGCTCTCGGGAAAGGTCAGGGCATCGGATGCCGCGGTGACTGCCCATTGCTTAACAGCCTGATTGTTAAGGTGCGGTAGATTAACCGGCACAACAGCAGAAGGCGCAATCATGCTGCGAGAAAGATTTTCTTCCAGCTCCTCTAACGTCATTTTTTTGTTCTGTATTTCTTTTTGTTCTTCTTCGGGCTCCGGATCGGCAAAGGGGGCTTTCATCGTTAAATAAGGGTTATAAGTTTCCTTAGGGGCTAGCGCTGGAAACAGCTTGCGCCAAATGCTTTCAGAGCGCGCATCGGGTGCATAAGAAGCTATAAAGGCCGCGAATAATAAGGCACACAAAAATAAAGACTGTAATTTCATTTGTTTAGAATAATCCCTTGTCACACTATTCTACGATGATTTCCTAAATCGTGAAATAAATTTTCCAACCTGCATGATATTCGTAATGCGTCCGGCAATAAAGCGACGAGTTTTGCTCATATCTTCGCTGTGGTCATTGACCCATAGTAACATAGCCGGGCCTAAAATTCCGCATAGCAAACTTCGCTTGGTATAGCGATTATAATCGGTGGCAGTGTCACCGGCCCATTGCCAAATACGATCCGCGCTGCGCCATAAAATTTTACCGGCCCGTGGTTTATGCAGGGGGTTAATCCAGAATTTCATACTGGCTGCGATGGCTTCTTTATGGGGGGCAAGAATTTCAAATCGGGTTAAGAGAGCGGTTTCAATCTTGTCACGCACGCGCATCTCATCGGGCGTAAGGTTGCCAAGGGCAATCAACATGCCCCGATCAGCCCAATCGGCGACGGCATCTAAAACATCAACCATGCCATCGGGAAAAACAGAGCGTACGACCAAGTCATCATAGCCCGCTTTTTCTGCGGCTTGTTCAATGGTGCTGAGCTGCCAGCCATCAAAAACCACTTCGGGGAGGGCGGCTTGAATAATCTTATCGCGAATTTGCAGAGTCGAATCATTGTTGGTCATGGTGTGTTGCCTATTTTTTTGCGCTGGACTTTCTGATCATCCGGCACCATTTTATAGCCTATGGAAGAAAAAGAAAACGGATTTGGCGTAAAATTAAAACGTTATGGTCAGGTATCAGGCACATTGGCAGGTCTGGCTGCCAGTTTAGCGGGTGAAAAATATCTGGGCCGCAAAATTATGCGTGACGATCATGCCGATCAGCTCCGCCATGTTTTGGGGAATCTAAAAGGCCCGCTGATGAAGGTGGGTCAGATATTGGCAACCATCCCTGAAGCTTTGCCGCCAGAATATGCGAAGGCTTTTCAAGAATTACAATCCAATGCGCCGCCGATGGGGCGTGCCTTTGTTCGTCGCCGGATGAAGAGCGAACTAGGCCCCGATTGGGAAGATCGCTTTGCCCGGTTCGAAGAGGAAGCAGCCGCTGCCGCTAGTTTGGGGCAAGTCCACAAAGCCATCGGCCTGGATGGAAAGCATCTGGCTTGTAAGCTTCAATATCCGGATATGAAAAGCGCGATCGAAGCCGATCTTGCGCAATTGAAGGTTTTATTCTCATTTTATGAGACTTACGATAAAACGGTTAAAACCAAAAATGTGCAAGAAGAGCTTAAAATTCGTCTGCTGGAAGAACTTGATTATAAGCGCGAAGCCGCCAGCATGGGGCTTTATAATTATATGTTGCAAGGCGAAGCGAATGTACATGTGCCCCAGCCGGTGGAAGAGCTTTCAACCGATCGCCTGATCACAGCAAACTGGCTGGAGGGCAAGCCGATCTTATCTTACAAAGACGCCTCACAAGAAGAGCGTAATCAAGTTGCCATGAATATGTTCCGCGCATGGTATGTGCCGCTTTATCACTATGGGGTTATTCACGGCGACCCACATATGGGCAATTACACGGTGAGAGATGATCGATCGATCAACTTGTTGGATTTTGGTTGTATTCGAATTTTTCCTGCCAGCTTTGTGGGTGGTGTGATTGATCTGTATCATGCGTTGCAAAATGGCGATAATGATCTGGCGGTTCATGCTTATGAGACTTGGGGCTTTGCGGGCCTTTCCAAAGAACAAGTTGAGACCCTAAATATCTGGGCGGGGTTTTTGTATGGCCCGATATTGGAAGATAAAATTCGCCCGATCGGTGAGGTCACCAACGGTGTTTACGGGCGCGAGACGGCGGAAAAAGTTCATAAGCGCTTGCGCGAGCTGGGCAGTATCACGGTGCCACGCGAATTTGTCTTTATGGATCGTGCCGCATTGGGGTTGGGTTCAGTCTTCTTGCATCTAAAGGCAGAGATCAACTGGTATCAGGTCTTTAATAGTCTGATTAGTGATTTTGATGTGAGCGCGCTGGATCAAAAACAGGCTGAGACTATTGCGAAATTCGGCCTGGTGCGTGATTAGGCAACCTCACCCAAATCACAGATAATCTGCCACTCATCAGCCGCGATCGGGCAAACGGATAAGCGCGATTGTCGTACCAATGACATCTCCTGCAAATCGGGGTGGGCTTTGATTTCTTTTAAGGTTACCGGGCGAGGGATGGATTTGATTGTTTTAAAATCAACCATTCCAAAACGACCCGTTTCGTCTGTGTGGTCGGGGTAGTATTCTTTGACAACCTCGACAATGCCAACGATTTCTTTGCCCTCGTTTGAGTGATAAAAGAAAGCTTGGTCACCAATTTTCATGGCTTTCATATTATTCGATGCCTGATAATTGCGAACGCCGTCCCAATGCTCAACGCCCTTATCTTGTTGTTGTTGCCATGACCATTTAAACGGTTCGGATTTCACTAGCCAATAGTTCATTTTTTTATGCTCCTTCTAATCTTTCTTTTACCGATGGCCATAAGGCTTCATCGCCTAATGCAATCACCTTGCCTTCGGATTGCAATGTGAGGGGGTTGCCCTCCCAATCGCGAATAAAGCCACCAGCTCCTTCGATAACGGGGATGAGTGCGGCAAAGTCATACGGGCTGAGGGAAGCCTCTATAATCATATCCATATGCCCGCTAGCCAATAAGCCATAAGCATAACAATCACCCCCCCACGCAAAGCGATCCCCACCGAGTGCCTCGTAAACCGGCGTATCAAACATCGCTGGCGTGGTTGATCCCATGATTGCAGTAGATAAATCAGTACATGGGCGGCTTTGGATAGGTTGCCCGTTAAAGGTACTGGTCTGGCCTTGCACGCCGACCCAGCGTTCGTTTGAAATAGGTTGGTCGATAATCCCTAAAACAGGCGTGTTGTCGTGCCAAAGCGCAATCAGTGTGCCAAAGGTCGGGCGCCCCATGACAAATGATTTGGTGCCATCAATCGGGTCTAACACCCAGCAATAACCGCTGGAGCCTTCTTGGGTGCCATATTCTTCGCCAATGATGGTGTCGTTCGGGCGTGTGGCTTCGAGAATTTCGCGCATTCGGGCTTCGATTGCGCGATCGGCAATCGTTACAGGGCTATCGTCACCCTTGCGTATCACTTCAAAAGGCTGGCGGAAATATTCGCGTGCAATTTGGCCGGCTTCATCGGCTAAACGGCTTGCCAGAGCAATCAATTCCTGCATATAGTGTTCCTCTTCCTAGGTGAGCGCAAACAAGTAACAAGAGGATAACGGCACAATGAAAACAGTCAATGATGTTCGCAACGAGTTTTTGAATTTTTTCAAAAGCAAAGACCATGAAATCGTGGCGTCTTCTTCTTTGGTGCCGGAAAATGATCCAACATTGATGTTTACCAATGCGGGCATGGTGCAGTTTAAAAATGTGTTCACCGGTCAGGAAACTCGCCCTTATAACCGCGCGACAACCTCACAAAAATGTGTGCGCGCTGGCGGTAAGCATAATGACCTTGAAAATGTTGGGTACACTGCGCGTCACCATACGTTTTTTGAAATGATGGGCAACTTTTCTTTTGGTGATTATTTCAAAGAAGACGCCATTAACTTCGCGTGGGAGCTCATCACCAAAAACTTTGAGCTTAACCCTGAAAAGCTTTGTGTAACAGTCTACCACACCGATGATGAAGCTTTTGATATCTGGAAAAAAGTGACAGGTTTTCATGATGATAAAATCATTCGTATCCCTACGGACGATAATTTCTGGAAGATGGGGGATACCGGCCCATGTGGTCCTTGTACGGAAATATTCTATGATCACGGCGATCATATCTGGGGTGGCCCGCCAGGATCACCGGAAGAAGACGGTGACCGCTTTATTGAAATCTGGAATAACGTCTTTATGCAGTATGAGCAAATTGACGCCGATACCCGCATTGAATTGCCTGCGCAAAGTGTTGATACCGGCATGGGGTTGGAGCGTATGGCCGCGACCTTAATGGGGTCGCACGATAATTATGCGATTGATTTAATCCGCGATATTATCGAGCATAGCGCCGATATTACAGGCGTTAGCCCGGATGGTGATCAAAGTGTTTCACACCGCGTGATTGCCGATCATTTGCGAGCTTCGGCCTTTTTGATTGCGGATGGCGTGCTGCCATCGAATGAGGGACGCGGTTATGTGCTGCGCCGTATTATGCGCCGCGGTATGCGTCACGCGCATTTGTTGGGGGCGCATGATCCGTTGATGCATCAGCTCTTCCCGACATTGTTGAGTAAGATGGGCAATGCCTATCCTGAGCTCGCGCGCGCTGGCGCCTTGATCACCGAAACGCTGCGCGGCGAGGAGGAGCGCTTTAAGAAAACACTCGATCGCGGGATTAAGCTGCTAGACGAAGAAACGGCGAACCTTTCAGCAGGAGATCAGCTTTCTGGTCAGACTGCATTTATGCTATACGATACGTATGGTTTTCCTTTGGATTTAACGCAAGATGCACTGCGGGCCAAAGAGATCAGTGTCGATACAGACGCATTTGAAACCTGCATGGAAGAGCAAAAAGCACAAGCACGCGCATCGTGGAAAGGCTCCGGTGATGCGGCAACCGATAAGCTATGGTTCGAAATTCTCGATGAAAAAGGTCCAACCGAATTTATTGGCTACAAGGCCGAAAAAGCAGAGGCCCAAGTGATTGCGCTCGTCAAAAATGGTGAGCGCGTTCAATCATTAAAAGCCGGTGATAGCGGTATTGTGCTAACCAATCAAACGCCGTTTTATGGTGAGTCCGGCGGGCAAGTCGGTGATGTGGGTGTGATTGCCTCGATCAAAGGAAAAGCACAAGTTACCGACACGCAAAAAGCATTGGGCAAACTGTTCTTACATATGGTGACTGTCGAAGAAGGTGAGCTGAGTGAGGATTGCTTTGTTGAGATGGATATTGACCACCTGCGCCGCGAAGATATTCGCGCCAATCACTCCGGCACGCACCTATTGCACGAAGCACTTCGCCGTACATTGGGGGAACATGTTTCGCAAAAAGGATCGTTGCAAGACGAGCAACGCACCCGTTTCGATATCTCCCACCCTAAGAGCATTTCGAATGAAGAGCTCTTAGTGATTGAGCGCATGGTGAATAAACAAATCCGCGCCAATACGGAGGTTACAACCAATTTGATGTCGCTTGATCGCGCCCGTGCGAAGGGCGCCATGGCTTTGTTTGGTGAAAAATACGCGGATGAAGTTCGCGTCGTGTCGATGGGCACTCCGAATGAAAATGATGATAAGGTCTTTTCGATTGAACTTTGTGGCGGCACGCATGTGCGCCGTACGGGTGATATTGGCTTGCTGAAAATTATTTCCGAAGGCGCATTATCGTCCGGTGTTCGCCGTATCGAAGCCTTAACAGGTCGTCACGCTTTGCGCTATTTCGAAGCGCAAGATGAAATGCTTAAAGAAGCGGCAGGCGTGATTAAAGCCACTCCGAATGAGCTGACGGGTCGCTTGCAGTCCTTGGTCGAAGATAAGAAAAAACTGGAAAAAGAGCTATCTGATCTGCGTCGTCAAATCGCGACCGGTGCGGTGGGCGGTGGAGTCTCAGCCAATGATGATGTCAAAGAAATTGGTGGTATGAAATTCACAGGCAAAGTCTTGGAAGGCTTCCCGCCGAAAGATCTAAAGCCGATGGCGGATGATTTGAAAACCAAGTTAGGTTCCGGCGTGATTGTGTTGGTAGCAACCGATGAAGGTAAGGCCTCCATCGTGGTGGGCGTGACCGATGATTTGACGGGAAAAATCAGTGCGGTTGATTTGGTGAAAATTGGCTCTGAAGCGCTGGGCGGCAAGGGCGGCGGTGGTCGCCCTGATATGGCGCAGGCCGGTGGGCCGAATGCCGGTGCTGCCAATGATGCATTGATTGCGATTGAAAAAGCGCTGGCTTAATCATCCTTTAAAATAAAATTTCAATTGCCCTCTTGCGGGATGATTATCCGCCCGTTATAAGAGCGGCATATTGAACCTTTAATAAGGAAGATTATCCATGGCTATAGAGCGTACTTTTTCAATTATTAAACCCGATGCAACACGCCGCAACTTAACCGGTGCTGTTAATGAAAAGCTGGAAACAGCGGGTCTGCGTATCGTTGCGCAAAAACGTATCCACATGACCCTCGAACAAGCGCAAGGCTTCTACGCGGTTCATAAAGAACGTCCTTTCTTTGGCGAGCTAACCGAATTCATGTCGTCTGAGCCTGTGGTTGTTCAGGTTTTGGAAGGCGAAAACGCGGTCTTGAAAAACCGTGAAGTGATGGGTGCAACCAACCCTGCCGAAGCTGACGAAGGCACCATCCGCAAGGAATTTGCCCTGAGCATCGGTGAAAACTCTGTCCACGGTTCGGATAGCTTGGAAAACGCAAAAATCGAAATCGAATATTTCTTCAAGCCAGAAGAAATCGTCGGCTAATTCGCCCTTTTAATTTTAAAAATTACAAAAGCCGCTTCCTTAAATGGGGCGGCTTTTTTTATTAAAAATTCCGGGCGATCGCGGGGTACATGCCATGGCACGAAAGTATGCCCTGCGTTTGAAGGGTTTATTCTAAATAAAGCTATCATTAAGCCCGTGGATGAGCATTCTGATAAATCGAAATCAACTCTTTTGCATTGAGGTCAGTATAGCGCTGCGTCGTACTGAGCGAAGCATGGCCCAACAATTCCTGAATTTCCCGCAAATTAGCCCCGTTTTGTAATAAATGCGTGGCAAAACTATGGCGCAAAGCGTGCGGTGTAGCGGTCTCAGGCAACCCCAGTGAAACACGTAAGTCGCGCATGGTCTTTTGTACCACACCGGCATTCAGGCGTCCGCCGCGAACGCCTAGAAATAAAGGGGCGTTTGGGTCATCGCGGTGCGGATGTAAACCCAGATAATGGCGCAGTAAAACTTCAACCGGTTTTATCATGGGTACCAAGCGCTCTTTGGAGCCTTTACCGATAATCCGAAGCTCCGAAATGCCCGGCGCGGGGATAGATTTTACATTCATGGAAAGTGCTTCATCAATCCGCAGGCCACAGCCATAAAGCAAGGTAAACAGCGTCCGATTACGAAGACCTGTCCAATCATCTTTGACCAGTAAGTTCGCTGATTCCAGCATTTCAAAGCTTTGCTTTTCTTCCAAGGGGCGCGGCAACTTACGCGGTAATTTCGGGCTTTGTATCACGGAAATAGCTGCATTATGCAGCACGCCATTTTTATCGAGCCAGCGTAGAAAGTTCTTAAGCCCTGAAAGGGATCGTGCCCGCGAAGCATTGCCCGTGCCTTCCATGGCTTTGCGTGATAGCCACGCGCGAAAATCCCGCAGCTTGGCATCCGATACATCTGCCAAACCAGGCGGATTGCCTAAATGCTGGGCTAGAAAACTGACAAAATGAGATAGATCCGCGCAATAAGCACGCAATGTGTGGCGGGAGACATGTTTTTCGTGGGCGAGATAATCCTGCCAGCGTGTGAGCTGAATTTGTAAATCAGCCGCACAAAGGGCTAAGACATGGGCTTTTATGACGTTGTGTGTAGCCATGTTCGGAAAGATCTTTCAATGACGCCGGCAAGAAACAAAATTTGATCGGTGGCTTGATCGGGTGAGAACATTTCCGGATCGCGGCTGCCAAAGGCTAACATGGCGGGCGGTGTGCCGGGGGCTATCTCCAGCCTTAACAAAATCTGAGATTGGACAAGCGTCGCTCCGCCGCCATAGACGGCCTCGATGCCGCTGATGTTACTTTGTAGTAAAATGCGCTCATCGCCCATCCATTTGTCAGCGGTGCCTTCGGGGATGATCCGGATGCCGTTATTGTGGATGTGGGGAATACTCTCATCATCCGCTTCGATAACTAAGACGGATATATCCACCCCCATCATCGAGGATAAATCCAGCGTAATACACTGAACAAAATCGGCAAAACTGCTGGCTTCCAGTAAGCGTAAAACGGCTTGATGGATGCGCTGTTGATTGTTCATATTGGATCGCGCGGTTGCAATGATCTCGCGCGTCGCATCTTCGATTTCGTTTTTATCGGATTTTAAGCGCTCAATCATATAGCTTTGAAAATCAGCGACGCCCTTGCCTTGGCTCATGCCAGGGATCTTTAATAGATCGATGGCTTCTGGATGGTTTTTCAAAAAAGCGGGATGATCGCGAAGATAGTTTAAAATATCTTGCGTGGTAATGGTTAAGCTCTTGGTAGGGGCGGAAGGTGCATCAGTCGACATCCCGTGATTCTATCACAAAGGCAGAAATATTTGCATCCCAAAAGAAGGATAAAAAAACAGATTATGCTTTTAAAATGGTCTGGCCAGATTTTTGCCAATCTTCAACAAAGGCGCTTAACCCCTTGTCGGTGAGGGGGTGGCTGTAAAGCTGTTGAATGACTTTTGCCGGGGCGGTCATAACATGCGCACCCATTTTTGCGGCCTCAACCACGTGCAAGGGGCTGCGAATAGAGGCAACCAATACTTCGGTCTTAAAGGCAGAATAGTTTTTATAAACTTTCACAATATCCGCGATCAGTTGTAGCCCGTCTTGTGATAAATCATCCAAGCGACCCACGAAAGGTGAGATAAAAGCAGCCCCGGCTTTCGCAGCCAAAATGGCTTGAGCCACAGAAAAACAAAGCGTGACATTCACCATGGTGCCATCGCGGGATAGTTCCTTACATAAACGAAGGCCCGCCGGTGTCAGAGGCACTTTAATCGTCACGTTATTGGCGATATTGCGAAGCAAATCAGCTTCCTTACGCATGGTTTCATAATCGGTCGCTGCAACTTCGGCGCTGACCGGGCCATTAACGATTTTGCAAATTTCCTTGATCAAAGGTACAAATTGCTGACCACTGCGTGCCACCAATGAAGGATTGGTCGTAACCCCATCGATTAGGCCGGTTGCAGCTAAATCTTCAATTTCAGAAACATCAGCGGTATCGACAAAGAATTTCATACTCTATAACCTTTAATCTTGATCATCTTATAGAAAAGCCCGAAGTGGACATTTACTAAATACCTGTATGGACAGCTTATTTCAAGAAAAAGAATTGCCGCGAAGCGCCTCGAAGGAAGAAAAGAAACCTTTGAGTCTTCGCTGTGTGCAGGTCTTGGTGCCCTTACCGATTGATAAAGCCTATGATTATGCGGTTCCCGAAGGCTGGGAGGTTAAAGCAGGTGATTACGTTTGCGTTCCCCTCAGCGGGCGGGAGGTGTGCGGAATCGTTTGGGATGAAACCCCCTCTGCGAACGTAAAGCCATCCAAAATCAAAGAGATCATCGAAATTTACAATATGCCACCCTTGCCACAGGATCAGCTGGAATTTATTCGCCGCACCGCGGATTATTATGCGGCACCGCTGGGGTCCGTCTTGAAGATGACAATCAGTGTGCCAGCGGGTCTGCAACCGGCTAAGCCTGCAAAGGGCTATCGGATTAGTGATTCGTTGGACGATGTTGAAGGTTTAAAACTAACACCTGCCCGCCGTGCCGTGATTGATCTCATGGCCGATGGTCAGATTCGCCGTGCCGCTGAAATTGCGCAACTGGCCGGATGCAGCGCTGGTGTAGTAAAGGGGCTGGTGCAAAAGAATTATCTGGAAGAAATTGAAATTCATAATCCAGTGCCATGTAAAAATCCCGATTTTCTGAAGCCCGGGGCAGAGCTATCGGAAGATCAGCGCGCGGTTGCTGATGCGTTAGCCGCCGAGCTGGATACCAATAAATTTAAAGCGGGCTTATTAGATGGCGTGACCGGCGCGGGTAAAACCGAAGTTTATTTTGAAGCCATTGCCAAAGCGCTCAAACAAGATAAACAGGTTTTACTGTTGCTGCCTGAAATTGCATTATCCAATGCATTTTTAAAACGCTTTCACGATCGTTTTGGCTGTTATCCGGCGCTTTGGCATTCGGGGCTGGGGGCATCGCAGCGTCGCTTGACGTGGCGCGGCGTGGCACAAGGGCAAAGCAAGGTCGTGGTGGGTGCGCGCTCTGCCCTTTATTTGCCGTATCAAAATCTGGGAGTGATCATCGTCGATGAAGAGCATGATTCAGCTTATAAGCAAGAAGAAGGCGTGCGATATCATGCTCGCGATATGGCAATTTTGCGGGCGCATTTGGGCGCATTTCCGGTGGTTTTGGTCTCGGCGACGCCATCGGTGGAAACTATTCATAACATTTGGCAAGGCCGCTATGAACATTGGGTGCTGCCTGCCCGTTACGGCGGCGCAAACATGCCGGATATTGAGCTTGCGGATCTGCGTGAAGACAAGCCCGAAAGCGGTAGCTTTATTGCCCCCAGTGTGCATGAAAAATTGCGTGAAACGCTGGAACAAGGCCAGCAAGCTTTGCTGTTTTTAAATCGTCGCGGCTATGCGCCGTTGACGTTGTGTCGCGGGTGCGGTCACCGGATGGAATGTCCACGCTGTACGGCGTGGCTGGTCGAACACCAACATAGTGGTCTCCAATGTCATCATTGCGGTTTTCAGTGTCGTAAGCCCAATACGTGCCCTGAATGCGCGGCCGAAGATACATTGGTTGCTTGTGGCCCGGGGGTTGAGCGAATCGCTGAAGAAGCAAGGCTAGCCTATCCTGATTCACGTATCTTAATCCTCGCCAGTGATACCGCAGAAAATCAAGACCACCTGCGCCTGATGCTAGAGCAGATTCGTCGCAGCGAAGTGGATATCATTATTGGCACGCAAATCGTTGCCAAAGGCCACCATTTCCCGAATCTAACTTACGTGGCGGTCATTGATTCGGATCTGGGTTTACAAGGCGGTGAATTACGGGCGAGCGAGCGTGTTTATCAGCTCCTCCATCAAGTAGCCGGGCGAGCAGGCCGCGAAGAAAAGCAAGGCACCGTAACGTTGCAAACCTACATGCCAGATCACGCCATTATGCAGGCATTGAATGTGGGGGGGCGTGACCAGTTTTTAGAGGCTGAACTTGCACAACGCGAAAGTGCGGGTATGCCGCCCTTCAGTCGCTTGGTGGGGGTTATCGTCAGTAGCCGGGAAGAATCGCTTGCCTTAGGCGCAGCAAAGGCGCTGGGGCGTTGCGCGCCGCAAAGTCCGCAAGTGCAAACACTGGGGCCAGCACCGGCACCAATGGCGCGATTACGGGGGCGGTATCGATTTCGTTTGCTGGTGCGTGCGGAAAAGCAAATTCATATCCAAAAAACGGTCAGGGAATGGCTATCATCGGTTAAGATGCCAAGTACCGTCAAAATTGCCATTGATGTTGATCCTCAAACATTTCTGTAGCTTAGCCCGCGCTGAGACTCTTTTTTGATGAAACCCGTTCGATAATCTCTTGTCATCCAAACGCAGCTATGCTAAACCCTGCGCGACGATACAGATAACATTATATATAGTATAAGGAATACAGATCGGTGAACTTAGCTGGAACGGTTTCTCAGGCAGTGGCAAAAAGATACGCAATCGCGCTAATTTCCCTGGCTGAAGAGAATAAAAAGCTTCCCAAAATTGAAAAAGACCTCGTGTCTTTAGCTGAAGTGATTCGGGAATCTACCGATCTTTCACAGACAATAAAAAATCAATCCGTCAGTCGTGTTCAAAAAGAATCAGTTCTTATTGGCCTAGCATCAAAAATGAAGCTGCAAAAGGAAACTCAAAACTTTTTGGGTGTAATTGCGCGCAATGGTCGTGCGTCAGGATTGCTGGCAATCATTAATGCAGCAGAAAAAGAATTAGCGGATCGTCGCGGTGAAATGACAGCAGATGTCATTACCGCAACCGCATTGACGCAGGCACAAGCCAAAGCGCTTAGCAAAGAATTATCCGGTGCAACCGGTAAAACCGTTTCGGTAAACGCGATGATCGATGAAACGATCATGGGCGGGATGATCGTCACTGTAGGCTCTCGCCGTGTGGATGCATCCGTTGCTGGACGGCTTGACCGGTTAAAAGAAACCATGCGAGCCCGTGTGGATATCAGCACTAACGATAACGTAGAAAAATTGAACGACAAGAAAGAGGCCTAAGAAATACCATGGATATTAAAGCTGCTGAAATTTCGAACATTCTAAAAAAGCAAATCGCAGATTTTGATTCTCAAACCGATGTTGCTGAAATCGGTCAAGTTCTATCAATCGGTGATGGCGTTGCCCGTGTTTACGGTCTTGAAAACGTTCAGGCTGGTGAAATGGTGGAATTTCCTAATGGTATTTCCGGCATGGCGTTAAACCTGGAAGCCGACAATGTCGGGGTAGTTGTTTTTGGTGAAGATAGAGACATTAAAGAAGGCGATATCGTTAAGCGTACTGGCAAAATCGTTGAGGTTCCTGTTGGTAAAGAATTGTTGGGCCGCGTTGTTGATGCGTTGGGCAACCCCATTGATGGCAAAGGGCCTTTGAAGGCAAAGAAAACCAGCCGCGTAGAAGTGAAGGCACCGGGTATTATTCCACGCCAATCTGTTTACGAGCCAATGCAAACTGGCCTGAAAGCAATCGATGCTTTGGTTCCAATCGGCCGTGGCCAGCGTGAATTGATCATCGGTGACCGTCAAACCGGTAAGACAGCCGTAGCGGTTGATGCGATCATTAACCAAAAATATCTAAACCGTGCATCAGATGATAAAAAACATCTCTATTGCGTATATGTTTCGATTGGCCAAAAGCGCTCGACCGTTGCACAATTGGTGAAAGAATTGGAAGAGCAAGGCGCGATGGAATATTCCATCGTTGTTGCGGCAACGGCGTCTGATTCTGCACCAATGCAGTTCCTCGCCCCTTATACAGGATGTGCGATGGGCGAATATTTCCGTGATAACGGCCTGCATGCTTTGGCTGTTTATGATGATTTGTCTAAACAAGCGGTTGCCTATCGTCAGATGTCATTGCTGTTGCGCCGTCCTCCGGGCCGTGAGGCATATCCGGGTGATGTATTCTACATTCACTCTCGTTTGCTTGAGCGTGCGGCAAAAATGAATGAAGAAACACAAGGCGGTGGTTCTTTGACTGCATTGCCGGTGATTGAAACACAGGCCGGTGATATTTCTGCTTATATCCCAACCAACGTAATCTCGATCACAGACGGTCAGATCTTCTTGGAAACCGGTTTGTTTGCAAAAGGTATCCGCCCTGCGATTGATGTTGGTGCATCGGTGTCTCGTGTAGGGTCTGCCGCGCAAATCAAAGCGATGAAACAAGTTGCTGGTACCATCAAGCTGGAGCTTGCTCAGTTCCGTGAAATGGAAGCTTTTGCACAGTTTGCATCGGATCTTGATCCATCAACGCAAAAAATGTTGGCTCGCGGTGCACGCTTGACACAATTGTTGCGTCAGCCACAATACTCACCACTTTCAGTGGAGGAGCAAGTCTTTATCATTTTCGCAGGTACACGTGGCTTTGTAGACATTATTCCTGAAAATGAAGTGGTGAACTACGAAAAGCGCTTGTTAGAGCATATGCGTGCGAACGGTAAATCAATCCTTGAGCAAATCCGCGACGATAAGAAGCTGGATGATAAGCTGATGGAAGATATGACTAAGTTCTTGGAAGGCTTTAACAAAAGCTATGCCGTTGCTGATAAAGCTGCCGCGTAACCCGTAAGGAAAGAGCCGTAGAATAAAATGCCAAGTTTACGTGATCTAAGAGACCGGATTAAATCGGTTAAATCGACCCGCAAAATTACGGCAGCCATGAAAATGGTGGCTGCCAGTAAATTGCGTCGCGCGCAAGAGCAAGCGGACAAAGCCCGCCCTTATGCGCAAAGCATGGCGACAGCCTTGTCTCGTGTGACGGCGAATATATCCATCACACCGGATAGCTCGCCTTTATTGGTGGGTACAGGATCAGAGCAACGCCATTTGCTTGTGGTCGTTAGCTCTGACCGTGGTCTATGCGGCGGATTTAACGCCAATATCTTGAAAGAAACTCGTAAGCTTGCTTATGAACTTAAAGATCAAGGTAAAGACGTTTCAATCGTTTGTGTGGGACGTAAAGGTTATGATTCATTACGTTCGGATTTGAAATCGTCGATCGAACATAAATTCTTTGATGTCACCAGCCAAAAGCGTATTCGCTATGTCGATGCGCAAGATATCCGTGATTACATCGTAAACCAATTCAGTGCAGGCTCGTTCGATGTTTGTACGTTGGTCTATAGTGAGTTCAAATCGATTATTATTCAAAAGCCTAAGCGCTTGCAATTAATCCCGTTTGATATGAGTGAAGTGGAAGACGCGGAAGTTGAAAGTAACGACAGCATCGCCGCGCCCTATAGCTTTGAGCCGGATGAACAAGCAATCTTGGATACGTTATTGCCGCGTAATATTGGCGTGCAGCTTTACCGCGCATTGTTAGACAGTGCCGCCGGTGAGCAAGCCAGTCGGATGACTGCAATGGATAACGCAACGCGTAACGCCGGTGACCGTATTAATGAATTATCCATGGAATATAACCGTGCACGTCAGGCTTATATTACCAAAGAATTGATCGAAATTATCTCAGGGGCCGAAGCGGTCTAGAGGCATTGTAAAGAACGAATGACAGGAATAACTTAGGTTAAAAGGAAAAAAGAGGAAACCATGGCAAAAGCAAAGAAACAAGCAACAGGTGCAACAGGTCGGGTCACTCAGATTTTGGGTGCGGTTGTAGACGTTCAATTCGAAGAAGGTCAAATTCCGGCTATTCTTAATGCGTTGGAAACACAAAATGACGGCAAGCCCCTTATCTTGGAAGTTGCTCAGCACTTAGGTGAGAATACCGTTCGCTGTATCGCGATGGATTCAACCGACGGCATGATCCGCGGCACAGAAGTATCCGATAAAGGCGCACCGATTGCGGTGCCGGTTGGCCCTGAAGTTCTTGGTCGTATCTTTGATGTTATCGGTAATGTGATTGATGAGGGCCCTGCGGTTAAAACCAAGCAAAGCTGGCCTATTCACCGCGCTGCGCCTGCATTTGATGAGCAAGCAACCGAAAGTGAACAGCTGGTAACCGGTATTAAAGTGGTTGATCTGCTTTGCCCATACGCAAAAGGCGGTAAAATTGGTCTATTCGGTGGTGCAGGTGTTGGTAAAACAGTCTCTATCATGGAATTGATCAATAACATTGCAAAAGGTCACGGTGGTGTATCTGTGTTTGCCGGTGTGGGGGAGCGTACCCGTGAAGGAAACGATCTGTATCACGAAATGATCGAATCTGGCGTTATTAAAGCCCATGACAGCGAGCATTCAAAAGCAGCACTGGTTTATGGTCAGATGAATGAGCCACCAGGCGCACGTTCTCGTGTTGCTTTGTCGGCTTTGACGATGGCGGAATATTTCCGTGACGAAGAAGGTCAGGACGTTCTGTTGTTTATTGATAACATCTTCCGCTTTACCCAAGCTGGCGCTGAGGTATCGGCGCTATTGGGTCGTATTCCTTCTGCGGTGGGTTATCAGCCTACCTTGTCAACCGACATGGGTGCAATGCAAGAGCGTATTACTTCTACGAAAAAAGGCTCAATCACATCTGTTCAGGCCGTATATGTGCCTGCCGATGACTTGACTGACCCAGCGCCTGCAACGACTTTCGCGCATTTGGACGCAACAACAGTATTGAGTCGCCAAATCGCTGAGCAAGGCATTTATCCTGCGGTAGATCCGTTGGATTCAACGTCTCGTATTTTGGATCCTCGCGTGATTGGTGATGAGCATTATCAAACTGCTGTGAAGGTTCAGCAAATTTTGCAACAATATAAAAACCTGCAAGATATTATTGCGATCTTGGGTATGGATGAATTGTCCGAAGAAGATAAGTTGATCGTGGCACGCGCCCGCAAAATTCAACGTTTCTTGTCCCAGCCATTCCACGTGGCCGAAGTCTTCACCGGTACGCCCGGCGTATTTGTTGATTTGGCGGATACGATCAAAGGCTTTAAAGCAATCGCAGAAGGTGAATATGATCACCTGCCAGAAAGTGCGTTCTATATGATTGGCTCGATTGATCAAGCGGTCGAAAAAGCTAAAAAAATGGCAGCAGAAGCAGCGTAATAAAGAAATAAAGGCAGACCCCGATGGTTAAGACCATACAGTTTGAATTGGTATCTCCGGAAGAAAAACTGGTTTCCGAACCTGTGAACTGGGCAATTATGCCCGGCGAAGCTGGTGAATTTGGTGCTGGGATGGATCATATGTCATTGGTTGCTTCCCTAAAGCCAGGCTTGGTAAAGCTCTTTCCAGTATCATTGAAAGACGAGCCCCGTAAAATCTTTATCACCGGTGGCTTTGTTGATGTTGCAGGAACAAGTTGTGTTGTTCTAGCGGAAGAAGCAATTGCATTTGAAAAACTGGGCAGTGCAGAATCGATTTCTGAAAAGATAGCTTTGCTCGAAAAAGATAGTGCATTGGCTGTAGAGGAGGCGGATAAAATGCGCTTCCAGAATCAAATTGATCTTGAAAAAGCCAAGCTCGAAGCATTAGTCGCGTAGCTGATCCCGCATATTTTGAATAGTTTAAAATGCCCGGCAATTTGTCGGGCTTTTTTATTTCATCCTTTTGCAGATTTTTTAATAGTTTTTTAAGTAAGCACCTCCATAATTATTATGAAAATAATTGCTATGGGGGGACGTGGTGGATAATCAAATAGAAAATACAGCGACAGAAGGACAATTCCAGCAAGGTGAGTTATCGACCCTGTGGAATGAGCTTGCCAATGGCTCAAACACGCTAAGGGAAACACTTGAAAATGAGCGTGCATTAAGGCGGGACATGGAGGAAGAGCAACGTGACTTGCAAGAACAATTAGCGGAGATGAGAGAGAAAGAGTTTGATAATTTCAACGGGGACGATAGCTTAATCAGCGAAGCCCGTGAAGCAGGCGTCAATGGTGTGGATGAACCAAGTATCCCATCAATAGAGTCACAAGAGCCTTCATTTACGAATGAACCTGAATTCAATTCCCCGGTAGGGCCCGGACAAGGGCAATAAGTGGAATTATCTTATGAATCCCATTTGTCGCGGTGAAGATCGATGCTGATGATGTTTTGCTTCTCTAACTTTTGAAGTAAGTCATTGAAATCGGTGCCGCTATCAAATAATTGTAAGCAGTGATCGGTGATAAAATGTTCTCTATGTGCGGATTCCGTCCAGTCAAAAAGCGAGTTAAACACCCCATCCGGATTTAGAAAACCAATTTTACGTTGATGTTTATCCAATTGCTTAAGGCCCAGCGCACAAACCACAAAATAAGCATTTTCAAGCGTTGCACGATCAATAATAATCGGTTGATCTGTTCCGCGGGAAATCTCATCTTCGAAATGCGGCATATGGGCGGGGGTCTCACGCGGCGGTAAGGTAGTCCACTCCGCCAGAGCAGATAAAACCTGATCAACCTCATCGACAATAATTAAATAAGCTGGGTCAAAATCCGGTAAGGTTTCTAAAAACTCAATCAAGTCATTCCAATAACCTTCGATATTAACGAGAACCACAGGCTTGGAGTGCAGCTTTAATGACCCCCAATACAGGGCTTCCAACATTTCATCTGCTGTACCAAAACCGCCGGGCAGTACGACAATCGCATCGCCTTCTTCGAACATCAAGCGCTTGCGATCGCAAAGCTCTTCTACCAATAATGTACGGGTTAGGCCCTCTAAGATGCGTTCGCTATCTTGCAACTTACGCGGAAGAATACCAGTCACCGCCGCGCCATTTTTCAAAGCACTTTGCGCGAGGGCGCCCATCAGACCGGCATTCATGCCGCCATAGACCAATTGTTTGTTTTGCTGCGCAATAAGCTCACCCAGACGGGTTGCTTGGGTTTTGAAAATGTCTCTGGCTTTGCCGCCGGAGCCTAAATAAACGGTCAGTGTGTTCATGTCTTTATTCTAGGTGAAGTGAAAATCTGTGTCTAATGAAATCCGGGGCGCAGCAATTTCCTGACCATCAATACTATGAACGGGCACCGCACCACGAACAGAATTAATTAAGTAAACCCCATCACTATGCATTAACTCCTGCGGGCGAATGCTGCGCTCAATCACTGGGTATTTTTCAATCAAGATAGAGCGTGCCACCCCATTTTGGGCACCATCGGATAAAACGGGTGTCACAAAATAGTCGTTTTCGATCATCACCAGATTTGAGGTCGTCGCACAAGCGATATAGCCTTGATTATTTTGCAGCAATGCTTCGGTGCAGCCAAATTGCATGGCTTCTTGTAAGGCGATGATATTATCCCCGTAATGTGCTGTCTTAATGCGCGACAAAGGGGAGCCTTCGTTACGTCGGGTGTTTTGGGAAATTAGGGCTTTGACCGGCTGGGAATAATCATATTCGTAGGGTGTGCATCGCATAATGATCTCGGGCTTGCGTTCTTTTGGTAGGGCCAGACCGCCGCCTGAAATGCCACCGGTAATTATACAATTGAGCGCATAACGGCCTTGAGTAGCTTCATTTTTTTGTAGTAATTCATGTGCAATTTCAAGAAAAACTTCGGCGGTAGGATGATCCCATTGGCCAAAAAATAATTCGCCATTACGAATAAGTTTTTGGAAATGGAGCACACCATGAATTAACTGTCCATCAAGGCACAGCACAGTATTAAACACGGCTTCACCCAAACGAAGGCGATCATGAGGGCTTAAAAGTCGGGGGTCAGGATCATAAACCCACTGGTCATTATGCCATAAAACAGAGCTCATCTTTGCATCTCTTCGATAATACTTAAGAAGTTTTCAATCAATTGGTGCCCCGTTTGGGTCAAAATCGATTCAGGATGGAATTGGATGCCATAAACAGGATATGCCTGATGTTGCATCGCCATAGGAAGTCTATCATCAAAGCTATAGGCTGTCAGGATC
>QGCY01000078.1_pt1 | contig 25952 bp, 30 predicted proteins | sample 4708041 | NCBI WGS metagenome assembly QGCY01 (sample SAMN08941164, study PRJNA450518) | Sediment metagenome, whole genome shotgun sequencing project. | biome: grassland soil; feature: grassland; material: soil; isolation source: soil 14 days enrichment with methanethiol and mixed carbon source ... | reverse complement strand
CTGGCTTGGGTGAGAAATACGTTTCCAGGACATGTCTGTGACGTGGAGGAGGCCATCAATGCCGCCGAGGTCAACGAACGCACCGTAATCGGTGATGTTCTTGACGACGCCTTCGCGAACGTCACCTTCAGCCAGTTCGCCGACGATCTCTGCACGTTGCTCTGCGCGGCTCTCTTCGAGAACTGCACGGCGGGATACAACGATGTTACCACGTGGGCGGTCCATTTTGAGGATCGCGAACGGTTGAGCAACACCCATAAGCGGGCCGACGTCTTTGATTGGACGGATATCAACCTGAGAACCTGGGAGGAACGCGTTGACGCCACCGAGGTCAACCGTGAAGCCACCTTTGACGCGGCCAACGATTGCACCTTCTGCAGGCTCTTCTTTCTCGTGAAGTTTCTCGAGGCGAGTCCACGCTTCTTCGCGGCGGGCTTTGTCGCGCGAAAGAACAGCTTCGCCGAGCGCGTTCTCGATGCGCTCTAGGTAAACTTCTACAATGTCACCAGCGCCAGGTGTTGCGTCCTGACCGAACTCGCGAAGTGGAACGCGGCCTTCAGTTTTCAGGCCGACGTCAACGATGACAGCGTCGTTTTCGACAGAGATGACAGTAGCCGGTACAACGCGGCCTTCCTGCATATTGCTTCCAGCAAAGCTGGATTCAAACATGGACGCAAAATCGTCCGTAGATGGGTTCATAGTTTCAGCAGACATTGAGACTCCAAAATTTCTGCGAGCCCCATGGATTGCGCCATAGGACAAATGACACTGCGAGTGTCGGTTAAAGTTGATGTGAATTCAGTCGACCAAGGTGCGGGCCGGTGGATTTTAGCTGCCCGGGGGCTTTGCTAACGACCTGCGATGCGTGCCCTGACCTGATCGACAATGAGCCGGGCGTGTTCTCGTGCCGCGTCTATAGACAAATGAGTCGTATCTAGCAAGTGGGCATCTTCTGCCGGTTTCATTGGTGCTATAGCGCGGTTCTTGTCGCGCTCGTCACGTTCTTTGAGCTGGGTGACCATTTCATCCTGTGTGATCGGGTCGCCTTTGGCGTTCAGTTCCGCCACGCGTCGTGCCGCGCGGACCTCTACGTCTGCGTCTACCCAGAATTTGATGTCGGCGTCAGGGCAGACAACCGTGCCGATATCGCGACCATCCAGAATGGCGCCTCCGGCCTGAGCGGCGAAATCGCGCTGCAGCTGGAAAAGGGCTTTGCGCACGTCCGGATGCACTGCAACGCGCGAGGCGGCCTGACCAACTTCTGCGGTACGAAGTTCGTCCGGTTTCATGGCGTTGATGTCGAGCGTGGCTGCAAGTTCTGCTGCGCCGGCTTCGTCATCAGGAGAGACGCCAGCGTCAAGGCAGGCTTTAGCCGTCGCGCGGTAGAGAAGGCCCGTATCGAGGTGAGGCAGGCCGAGATCTGCTGCGAGACCTTTAGAGAGTGTGCCTTTGCCGGAGGCGAGCGTGCCATCAACGGCAATGACTAAACGGTTCTGAGCCATGAATTCTGAATAGGCCTCTCTTAGGGCAGCAGTGGTGTCGGGATCGAACGCTACCAGATAGATTTCAGTGTCATGCTCTTTAACGTGGTTTGCGCAGGTCTCAACCGCGATCTCGGCGGCTGCCAGGGCCGGAAAGCCATATGCGCCCGTTGAGATGGCAGGAAAGGCGATCGATTTCACGCCATGGTGGAGCGCTTCCTGCAGGCAGTTGCGATAACAGGCTTCAAGATCGTCCTCTTCACCCTGCTGGCCATCATGGAAAATCGGGCCAACGGTGTGAAAGATGAGCCGGGGCGCGAGCCCGAACCCTTCTGTTGCGCGCACCTCTCCGGTCGGGCAGGGCGCTAGCGGCCGGCAGGCTTCTTTGAGCTGCGGACCAGCAGCCGCATGGATTGCGCCATCAACACCGCCGCCGCCCATCAGGGTCTTATTCGCCGCGTTGACGATTGCATCGACTTTAAGGTCCAGAATATTGCCATGATAGATGTGCAGCATGCCTGCAGAATACGCCTTAAAATGGGTGTTTGAAAGTTAATCAGATAAAACCATATATACTATATGGTCTTTGTGCCGTGTTTCTGAGACGGTGAGGGCGATATGCGATACTGGTTTTATATAGAAGTGCTGCGCCGCGTTCTGCTGGTCGCGGGCGTTCTTGCGGGTGGTGCGGCCTTATTCAAAGGCCAGCACTTTGTTATCGGCGCGATCTCCATCGCGTCTGGTATTCTCGCGTACATTTTCCTGCCGAAAGAGAAGCTGCCTTCGACATCAGAGCATATGTCCTATGGGGAGGGCGTGATTGGCGTCGATGTCGGTGCGAGCGTTCTGGCCCTGCCGCTTCTGGCGCTGGTCTATTCGCTAATTGGCAATGATGGCATGCCGCGCTGGTGGATGGTGTTCATCTTCACATCACCCATGATTGTCGCCGGGCTCGTGCTTTACTGGATGGCGACGCGAAATGCCTGCCTCTGGCTGTCGCTGGATAGCGGCCACGTAAAACTCGCCGACATCAAGACAGTACATGAATTCCATCTGTCGCAAGTCGTTGAAGCGAGGCCACACGTCTTCAAAATGCCAAACTGGGGCTGGGCGCTGCTGGCTGCATTTGGCGGCCCGCGAGGCGTCGGCATGGCCATACTGCATGGTGGGCGCAAGGCAGAGTATCTGAACCTCACGCTGAAAGACGGTACAGATATCACGCTGCCGAAGGATGGCTTTCCGGCTGTCTCTGCCCTTGAAGAGCAGTTATCGCCAACAATGCATGCCCCAGCGTGATCTTGCGCGCGTCAGCTTTCCCTTCAATCATGTCTAAAAATTATGACGGGAGAGAGACATGTCAGACAAACCGGAATCAGTCGGTCAGGAAGTTCTTTACGAGGTCGCAGACCATATCGCTGTGGTCACGCTGAACCGGCCGGATAAGCGTAACGCCGTGAATGGGGCAGTCGCGACCGCCATGGACTGGATCGTGAAAGAGGTGGAGCGCGATGATGATGTTCGCGTGGCCATCCTTACCTCCTCACTGGAATCAACCTTCTGCGCGGGGGCAGACCTTTCCGAAATTTCAAAAGGCAATGCTCGTGCACTCTCCACAAAGGATGGCGGCTTTGCGGGCTTTGTGAAATCCAAACGCTCCAAACCATGGATCGCGGCTGTGCGCGGCAATGCACTCGCAGGCGGCTGCGAGCTGCCGCTTACCTGCGATATGATCGTAGCGGCGGATAACTCCCGTTTCGGCCTGCCTGAAGTGAAGCGAGGAATCTTTGCCGGTGCAGGCGGTATCTTCCGTCTGCCGCGTGCTCTGCCGCGCAATATCGCGCTTGAGATCGTGGCAACCGGTGATCCGCTGCCGGCGGAACGCATGTATCAGCTGGGTCTTGTGAACCGCATGGTGCCGTCTGACGATGTGCTCGCTGAAGCCAAAAGCCTTGCAGCGCAGATCGGTGCGAATGCTCCGCTTGCTGTGCGTAAAAGCCTGGAAGTGGCCCGTCAGGCCTATGATGGCACTGAGGAAGAACTCTGGAAGGCTTCGAACGAAGCCTCTGCAGTGGTCTTCTCAAGTGAAGATGCCAAAGAAGGGCCGCGCGCCTTCCTCGAAAAACGCGCCCCTGTCTGGAAAGGGCGGTAATCCAGACATTACTGGTTTTACGCTGCTGAGCGCGAAATCGGCTCAACAGCGTAAATCCCAGCTGGGATGAGCCGATGGTCTGGTTATGAAAGACTCGCCGCCCAGACTGAGCTCGGGTGCTCTGATACGCGTTTGACCCAGTTTCTTATGGCGGGATGTTCTGGCGTGACATGCGGTGCCCATTGAAACGGCGAAGCCATTATTAAATCGACTGCCGTAATATTATCGCCCATTAGAAATGGGCCATCTGCAAGCGCCGCCTCGAGCGTTTGTTGGATTTCTGTCAGGCCTCGGAAAGTCGCAGTGAAGGTCGGTTCCTCCTGAATGCCGATGAAGTTGCCGACAATAACCGGCTCTACGACGCCGCCATAATACGCCATCCAGGATAGATAAGTTCCGCGTCCCGTTTCACCGACCTGACGGCCGAGCGGACTGTTAAAATGATCTGTCAGATAGATCATGATCGCAGACGTTTCGCGGATCAGCTCGCCGTTGTGTTCCAGCACTGGCACTTTCTTTTCCGGATGTGGGTTTTCGGTGTCAGTACTGCCGTTGCCGTCGCTGCGGGGGATCGTCACGGTCTTGATCTGAATGTCATCCAAAACGCCCATAGCGTGAAGCAGCGCAACAACTCGAGTGGACCGGCTCTGGGGTGAGTGAAATAAGGTCAGCATAGTGTCGTTTCCTGTCGTATTTGCTGACAGCTTACTGACACGCCCCTGCTGACAGCATTGTGGCAGTAGCGTTCGTGGGTGTCCGCGCCGGACCCCGCCATATATTGGCAGCGCGTGCTGCGGTAGACAATGAAATTACCCGATCAGCAGCGTGAAACCGCACTGGTTTTTCTGACAGGTCTCGAGAAATTTGATCAGATTCTGGAAATTCGGCCAGAGATATTCCTCGAAGTCGGCGTCGTTCCACTCAAGACCGGGGTAAACTTCTTTGTCGCGCATAGCCTGCGGGTCATACCTGCTTTTCAGCGTGTCATAGTCGAACGCCTTCAGTGCGTTGAGAATCTCAATCGCCTGATTTGAGCGAAAGGCCAGAACAGCAAAGTCCTCGCTGCCATTATTCAGAATGACGCCGCCATCGTGCATGAAGCCGGTCGGGTAGGTGCCTGCCCAGGCTTCTCCTGTGAGCAGGTAGTTGATCCCACCCCAAGCCTTATCAATATCGAGCTCCACGCCTTCGCCGCGTGAAGGATCGACCTCGATCACCGTTTCTTCTACTTCTGTGGGACGCTTACCGAAGAGGCGTTCCAACCAGCCAACATGCTTGGGCTTAGCCATGATGAACGTCTTGCTCTCATAGTCGATCCAGCATTCGCGAGCTCTCTGCGCAATCATCTCGTCCAGACGCTCGTCAGTGATAGACAAGCAATGGCAATACATACCCATAGAGTTATCCCTCGCTAATGTCCGCGCCGAGTTGGGCCATATGGTCGAAGAATTCCGGATAGCTCGTTGCGATCATCGCCACATCATCCACGGCAACAGGGTTTTGCGCAGCGATACCCATGACAAGCGCCGACATGGCAATGCGGTGGTCATGACGGGTCTCAACGGTGCCGCCGCCCGGCACTTTGCCATCGCAGCCCTGAACGATGAAGCCGTCTTCCAGCTCTTCGACTTCCACGCTATTCACACGCAAGAGGTCCACAGTCGCGCGGATGCGGTCGCTTTCCTTTACCCGCAGCTCCTCTGCGCCAGTGATACGTGTTTCGCCTTTAGCAAATGCTGCCAGCACACCGAAGATCGGGAATTCGTCGATCATAGCAGGCACCAGCTTTTCTGGCGGGTTAGTCGCCACCAGACGGTCTTTGCCGCGAATGCGCACATCAACCACTTCTTCGCCGCTGACGAGGCGCTGGTTGGTGATGTCGAGATCGGCCATGCCCTTAATTACTTCGAGGAAGCCCGAGCGCGTCGGGTTGGTCATATGGCCTTCAATGGTAACGTCCGCATCCGGAGAAATGAGACCGGCCGCAAGAAGGAAGGCTGCAGAGGACGGGTCAGATGGCACGATAAAGTCGCCGGCGCGCAGCTTCTGGCCGCCTGCAATAGACACGCGCTGGCCTTCGCCTTCTTCAGCAGACTGAAGCTCAGCGCCAAAGCCTTCCAACATGCGTTCTGTATGATCACGGGTTTTGCGCGGTTCACGGACGATTGTCGTGCCCTTGGCATTGAGACCAGCCAGCAGAACAGCGGACTTAACCTGCGCAGAGGCGACAGGCGGTGTGTAGTCGATTGCTCTCAATTCGGATGATCCAGTGATGGCCAGCGGAAGCTGACCTTTATGCGGCCCAATCTGTGTGACCTGCATGCCCATGTCGCGCAGCGGGTTCAGAACGCGGTTCATCGGACGGGAAGACAGGCTTGCATCACCGCACAGGCTTACGCGAATCGGGTAGCCGGCCATGGCACCCATCATCAGGCGTGATCCCGTTCCGGAGTTCCCGAAGTCGATCGCATTTTCAGGTTGCTGAAAGCGGCCAAGCCCCTGAACCGTCCACGCGCCTTTGCCGTTTTTGGTGACACTTGCGCCAAGTTGACGGCAGGCTTCACCTGTTCGCAGAACGTCATCACCTTCCAGAAGACCCGTTATAAATGAGGTGCCTTCTGCCATTGCAGCGAACATAATTGCTCTGTGTGAGCAGCTTTTATCGCCGGGAGGTACAATTTGTCCCGAAATGCGTTTTACAGGGGTGGAAATCCAGACCATAAACTTGTCGACCTGTTATTGGTTACAAAACTGCTTTGACAGGGCGAGTTGATCATGGCAAGCGCTCGCCGCAAACGAAAACAAATAGATCGCCTAAGGGGGCCGCTGTGCCAAGAAAAGATTTGGGAACCAAACGTACTTGCCCGGAAACGGGAAAGAACTTTTACGACCTCAACAAGGATCCGATCGTCTCTCCGTACACGGGTAAGGAATACCCGCTGTCATTCTTTGAAGAAGTAGACATCACGCCGGCTAAAGCGCCACGCGGTGCGGCTAAGCCGAAAGATCCGGAAGATGATGACGAGGACGAAGACGAAGATGACATCGAGGATGTCAAAAAGTCCAAGTCTGACGATGACGACGAAGAAGAAGACGATACACCTGAAATCGACGAAGTAGATCAGGATGCGCCTATTCCGACGGGCGACGATGATGACGACGACGACACGCCAGGTGCTGTGCCGGAAGGCTTCTCAGAAGACTCAATCGACGATGATGATGAAGACGTTGTTCTCGACGATGACGAAGAAGACTTCGACCTTGATGCAGACGTAGACATCGATGATGTCGACGACGATGTTGACGACGAAGACGCCGACAAAATCTAAGACTTGCGGCCGGGGCTTCGCAGAATTTTTTGGTCTTGAAAACGACCGGATTTCAGCGTAAGCCTCGCCCCTCTGAAAACTGGGGCTATAGCTCAGTTGGGAGAGCGCTTGAATGGCATTCAAGAGGTCAGCGGTTCGATTCCGCTTAGCTCCACCAGTTTTCTGATTTTCCGAAAATTGACCCTTTGATGGTCTGAATGTTCGCGGTTTCGTGCCGCAAATAAATGACCAAAATAGGCAAGAATTCACGCGATTTCTGTTTAAAGAAACGCTTGTGATCATTTCGTGACGACTGCGTCATACTCTTTCTTTGTTAATACATTTGTGCTAATTATCACCAAATCGGGTGAGCTCCTGTATGGAGATGCACTTGATGTGTAGAGTAGTGTTGAGTGCGGGGCGGTCCTTCTGGGCCGCCCTTGTGCTATTCAGGGCCTTGTTTTTCTTGAAAAACCCGCCTGCTCGCCTCATGCGAGAATAATTCCCTTAAATTGAATATACTTAAAGAATCTATTCTTAAGGGAATTCGTTCGTCCAAGTTTTGTTAACTATAAATCCTGCAAACTAACCAAAATTTTATGTTGCCTTGCGTGGGTCGTTTTTCGGTGCTGGCGCGAGGCGCAGGACTTCTGTCTGATAGCGTTCGTCATCTCCTGCTGCCAGATGATTTGCCGCGCGGGCGCACGCATCCAGAAGCGCTTTCATCCACTCCTGATCGGCTTTAGGGAAGTCGGCGAGCACATAGTTCATAACGCGTGATTTGTCGCCCGGATGCCCGACGCCCATACGTGCTCGGCGTACATCCTGCCCCATATGGCTGATGATGGAGCGCATACCGTTATTGCCGGAATGGCCGCCGCCTTGCTTCATGCGAAAACGACCGGGTGCCAGATCGATTTCGTCGTGGAAGACGACAATGTTCTCTGCATCCACCTTGTAGAAGCGGGCTGCTTCGGAAACGGCACGGCCGGTCTCGTTATAGAAGGTCTGCGGCTTCATGAGCAGCGTTTTCATCGGACGGCCATCGACCAGAATATTGCCTTCTGCGATTTGAGACTGAAATTTGGATTTCCACGGGCCAAAATCATGCGTGCTGGCGATCTCATCGATGGCCATGAAGCCGATATTGTGACGGTTGCCTGCGTATTTGTCGCCGGGGTTACCCTGTCCAACCAGAATAAGCATGGGTGAAAATTTCCTGTCGCCTGAGCGTTTGAAGAATCCGAACATAAGATGAGCTTATGGCGTGAAAGCAGATGAGAAAAAAGGGCCAGACGTGAGCCTGACCCTTTTTGAATTCTGATTGTGCCAGAAACCTATTCTTCGGTTACTTCGCCTTCTGCTTCTTCTTCACCATCGTCAGACTCAACGGCACCGCCACGGCTTGCAATTGTGGCGATTGTGAAGTCGCGGTCTGCGATGGTCGGAGACGCACCCTCTGGGAGGTTGATGTCAGAGATTTTGACGTTGTCGCCGATTTCGAGAGCAGACACGTCTGCTTCGATGAATTCAGGGATTTTGCCCGCTGGAACGTTGAGTTCGACTTCGTGACGAACAATGTTAAGCGTGCCACCTTTTTTGAGGCCCGGAGATTTCTCTTCACCAACAAAGTGAACAGACACTTCAACAGAGATGACCTGCTTCGCGTCAACGCGGTAAAGGTCCATGTGCTCAGGAGTGTCTGTAACTGGGTGGAACTGGATGTCCTGGCAGATCACAGATTGCGTTTTGCCTTCATGATTGAGTTCAATCATGTGGCCGAGCAGTTTGCCGTTGTTGAGGCCTTTGATGACTTCGTTGTTCTTGAGGTTGATCGCAACCGGGTCCTGGCCACCACCGTACAGTACGCCCGGGATCATGCCGTTGCGACGAGCTTCACGAGCGCCGCCTTTACCTGTGCGCTCACGCACTTCAACTGTGAGAACGAGATCTGCCATAATTTCAATATCCTTTGTCCTGGAATCCGCCCGGCCCATCCGAGTGATAACCTGACCGACACGCGCTTCTTACGGCGCGGAAGCGGCGGCTATACGGGATAATGGCGGGGTTGGCAAGGCGAGCCTCACCATCATTCCTTGGCGGCCCATCTGGTACTCAGGGTCTTCAGCGCTACTGCAAAGGACGAGTTCAGTCGTCTTCGTATCATAAGGCGTAGAAGCCATCTGACGAAGGATATCGGATGACGCGTGAAAAAGCTGACCGTCATCCGGGTTTGCTCCTGAGATATTGCGTCAAGTTCATACAGAAGGTTGGTATGCAGGGGTTTGAAGTCACCTGTCATTTCGAAGTGCGAAGGCCGAACACTCGAAACCACTGTAATCAACATATCTACCTCTTTCCCGGAGGGCAGCTTCAGCCTCTCCTTGTAAACCTGTCCTTCCTGCGCTTTTGGCAAATCCTTCAGAGCTTCAATTCCCTCGGCGCCTGGAAACCAGTTCGCGTAGTTTTCGTGGTCTGAAATGTAATCGAAAACATCATGGATCGGCGCATCCAGGATCACCTTCTGATGTACAATGCGGAGTCTGTTGGTCATGCAAGCTTCCAGTCAAAGTTTACAAATGAAGTTCATAATGTAAACTTTACAACAAATGTCCAACTTGTAAAGTGGGCGGATGATGGCCCTTTCCGACACGGAAGAACTGATTCTCGATAGCGCTTTGGCGTTATTCCTGAGGTATGGTCTGGCCAAGACCTCCATGTCAGATATTGCGAGGGAAGCTTCACTGTCGCGAACGGCGCTTTACAATCACTTCGCGACCAAGGAATCCATTTTCAAATCCATCAGCCAGCGCATCAATCGAAATGTGCGTGCAGGCGTTTTGACGGCGGTCGATACAGATGGCGACTGGCAGGATCGGCTCAAGAATGTGATGGAGGCACGACTTGTCTGGGTATTTGAGTTACTCAGTTCGCCACCCCACGGCCGCGAATTGATCGACGAGAAAAACCGTCTATGCGGGGGCGAGGTTCTGGCGACGAATGATGCTTTCTTTGGCTATGTCCAGAAGCTCTGTCTCGAGCGCACGGCGAATGACTCCGAAGCAGAGCAAATGGCCCGTATCCTTATTAGGAGTGTCAACGGTATCATGGACGCCGCCGTGACAGAGGCGGAAGCACGTATCGAGATCCGCCAGCTCATAGACTATATGGACCGCGCAACCCGATATTCGAGTTGACGGTTACATGCCCGGTACAGGCGGATATCCTGTCATGGCGACGTGACCGCCCATGAAGATCCAGGCGGTGATTGCAGCGCCACCAAGAATGGCCACACCATCCCACAGCGCGCTTGGCGCTTTCGGCTCGGTCGCCGGACGCTTCTTTATGGAAATGCGTACCATGACTGCCCAAGCGAGAAATGCGCCAAAGAAGATGAAGCTGGTCAGGTCCCAATTCACCAGGAGGTGGCCCAGCGCCCAGATTTTCACGCCGACCAGCTGCGGGTGTTTGAAAGTCTTCGCAATAAAGCCGCGCGGCAGGCTGCCTGCGACGGCAAGGACGAGCGCAATCGGGATCAGGATTGAGTTGATATGCTTCATGCCCTGTGGAGGCTCACCGAAATATATCGTCGAGGCCTGCGCGTCAGGATATCCGAGGATCATGAGTACAAAGAAGATGAGCGAGAGTAGGGCGTAAAGGCCTTTCCATGGCATTGCGCCCAGTTTGGCAATCATGCCTGCGCGAAATCCTGGCGCAAAAGCGTGTATCAAATGAACGCCCAGAAAGCCGATCAGGCCAATCAGAAACAATGTCATGTCTTTCCCCGCAAGTTTTGAGGGCAGAAAAGCACAGATAGAACGGGCCGACTAGCTCGCTCGCGCGGCTGTGACGTTCTCCCAGACGCTGACCGGTTCGTCTTCATCGCCGTCAAAGGCAACCGTCCGCGCGATCACCATACCAAGCGATCTTGCCACGGCTTCCGAAGCGCTATGACCTTCATTGATAATGCACTGGCAGGGAAAGTTCGGGTCCTGGGAGAGGGCCCAGTCCAATGCGGCTCTCATCGCAGCTTTGGTATAGCCCTTGCCCCAATAGTCTGGATGGATACCCCAGCCAGCCTCGGGAATATTCTTCAGCGGTGGATCGATTTCCGAGCGTCTGGACAACGTAAAACCGCACTCGCCGATGAAGCGGTCGGTCTCTGGGTCGGCAATGGTCCAGTAACCGAAGCCGAACATGGCCCAGCTGCCGATATTTTTCTGGATTTGGGCCCAGAGATAGCCGGAAGGGCGAGGCTTGCCGCCAATATGCTCGTAAAATGCGTGCGTCTGCCACATGTCGAACATAGGCTGAAAGTCGTCGAGCGTGTTCGCACGCAAGCGAAACCTGTCTGTCTCGATGACCGGGATAGCGTTGGGGGTGAGCGCGGGAAGCAAATACATGACCAGCCTCCCGCAATCAGATGTCTTAGTCGAACATCTTGGAGATGGACTCATCATTCGCGATACGGCGGATCGCTTCGCCGATAACGTGCGCGACGCTGAGAACGCGGACTGCTTTGGATTTGGCAGCGTTGGAGTCCGGTGCAATTGTATCTGCGATGACAATCTCTTTCAGGACGGATTTCTCGATACGCTCAACAGCAGAACCGGACAGAACGCCGTGCGTGACGTAAGCTGAAACAGATTTCGCGCCTTGCTCCATCAGAGCCGCAGCCGCGTTGCAGAGCGTGCCACCGGAGTCACACATGTCATCGTAAAGGATACATGCGCGGTCCTGAACGTCACCAATGATGTTCATGACTTCAGCCACGCCAGCTTTCGGGCGACGTTTATCGACGATAGCCAGGTCGCAGTCGAGTCGTTTCGCGAGGGCTCGCGCGCGGACCACACCGCCAACGTCAGGCGATACGATCATCACTTTGTCAGCGCCATAATTTTCGCGAATGTCGCGTTCCATGACCGGTGTTGCGATCAGGTTATCAGTCGGGACATCGAAAAAGCCCTGAATCTGTCCGGCGTGCAGATCCATTGTCAGGACGCGGTCAGCGCCTGAGGTCGCGACCAGATTAGCAACGAGCTTGGCAGAGATTGGTGTACGGCCATCGGTTTTACGGTCCTGACGGGCATAGCCGAAATAAGGAACCACCGCTGTGATGCGCTTGGCAGACGCGCGCTTCAGGGCGTCCATGGCGATCAACAGCTCCATCAGATGGTCGTTCGCCGGGTATGAGGTGGACTGGATCACGAACACGTCTTCGCCGCGAACATTCTCGTTGATGCGAACGAAAATCTCGTTGTCTGCGAAACGCCGGAACTCTGTGTCTGTCAGAGGAATATCGAGATACTTCGCGATGTCCGCCGCAAGCTTCGGATTCGCATTACCGGTGATAAGTTTCATGATGACCTGCCATTGCCCAATACCCCTGAAAGGATTCTCTTTTTGCCTTGGGGTTTTACTGGCCTTTTAGGACATTAACGCCGTCGCGCAACCAGTGAATCAGAGATTCTTTTTTAGCATCACCACCGAGGCATTTCGTCCGTAATCGGATAGTCCGTTTTTTACTCTATACCGGTTTGAAAAATAACGCGTTGGCTGACTCAACGTGTCCTCGCCAACACATTCGACAGATTTTACCCCTTCGCGCAGCAGAACGCCTTCGCAGAATTTCCAGATATCGAAATAGGCGCGGTCACCGTCGCCGGGCTGGAATAGCGGTTCACACCAGCTGTGTTTTTCCAGGAAGGGGGCGCGAAGATCAGGGCCGACTTCGAACGAGGGTTGGGACAGGCTGGGCCCGATGGCTGCGATCATGTTGTCAGTATCAGCACCAAGCCGGACCATGGCCTCAACAGTGTTCTCGATCACGCCGCCCAGCGCGCCCTTCCATCCTGCGTGAGCCGCGCCGACGACACCCGCTGTCTCGTCCGCAATCAGGACGGGAGTGCAATCAGCGGTGAGTATACAAAGCGCAAGGCCTTCTGCATTCGTGACCATTGCATCGCCTTCAGGACGGTCCTCCCACGAGAAGGGCTCCGTAATCGTCAGCACGTTGGGTGAATGTATCTGATAGAGCGATACCAGATGCGGTTCGGACGGGGCGCCAATTGCATTTGCGACACGGGCACGATTTTCCTCAACATTGGAGCGGCTGTCATCAGAACCGGGGCCCACATTCAGGCTGTGATAGTCGCCTGAGGACACGCCGCCCTCACGCCCGAAAAAGCCATGTGATACCCGTCCGGCCGGTGAAAAATGGCTGGACTGAATGAATGGCGGGTGTGCTGTCATGATCGGGCTTTCTGATGGTGTTGGCAGGAGAGCCAGCGGAAACCATAGCAAATTTCGGGCACTGGTAAATGTGATCTCCCAACTGAAATCCGACTTTGACACTAGGTCATTCTAAGCTAGTTTACGCTGTATAAAAATATATCCATCAGGAGGAAGCCATGAAGAAAATTATCACGACACTTATTATCGGCGCAGCTCTGGGTGCAGCGTCTCCTGCGTTTGCCAACAGTCACGAAGAAGGTGAAGCTGCGCACGTGATGACAACATCGAATACAACGATTGATGCGCTGATGGCTGATGAAGCCGCGCTGGGGGTACTGAACGAGCATATTCCGGAAATCGTCAATAATCCGCAGATCAGCATGGCTGCGGGAATGACCCTGCACGACATTCAGATGTATGCGCCGGACCAGCTGACAAATGAAAAGCTGGCGGAGATTGATGCAGGTCTTGCGCACCTCGCGCACTAGGCATCCTGGCTTCGGCCCAAAAGAAAAGCCCGCCAGTCCGGCGGGCTTTTTTTGTTTATGAGGTCAGGCGCTTTTCTTTGAAGCGGTCGCCATAGTCGACGGCGATGGAGTAGTCCGGATCTTCGAGAACGGAGATTTCCACCATGTCGCCAGCTTTCTCCAGCAGGCGCTCGCAGTCGGGTGACAGATGGCGAAGGTGAAGGCGCTTGTTCACCGCGCGATACTTCGCAGCGATCGACTCAATGGCTTCAATGCCGGAATGGTCGACAACACGTGAGTTGATGAAGTCTACAACCACGTCTTCCGGGTCGTTTTCAGGATCGAACAGGTCAACAAACCCAGTAGACGATCCGAAGAAGAGTGGGCCTTCAATACGGTAAACTTTCCAGCCCTCCTTGCTGATACCGGTACCTGCATAAATGCGGCTGGCTGCATTCCATGCGTAGGCGAGGGCAGACATGATGACGCCGACGACAACCGCGACAGCAAGGTCTGCAAAGACTGTGACGACGGTCACGACAATGATCACGATCGCGTCCGTCAGCGGGATTTTGCGCATAATGCGGAACGAGCGCCATGCGAATGTGCCGACGACCACCATGAACATGACGCCGACCAGTGCTGCGACCGGGATTTGCTCGATCAGCGAGGATGCGAACAGGATGAAAGATAAAAGGAAAAGCGCCGCCGCAATGCCGGCGATACGGGTACGCGCGCCGGATTTCACATTGATCATGGACTGGCCGATCATTGCGCAGCCACCCATGCCACCGAAGAAGCCGGTGACGATGTTCGCAGCGCCCTGAGCCACACATTCTTTCGACGCGCCGCCTTTTGTGCCCGTCATGTCGGAGACGAGGTTATGTGTCAGCAGGCTCTCGATCAGGCCAATGGCCGACAGGATCAGCGCATAAGGGAAGATGATTTCCAGTGTTTCGAAATTCAGCGGCACCATCGGAATGTGGAATTGCGGCAGGCCGCCTGCGATAGAGGCAAGGTCACCTACAGAGCGCGTCTCGATGCCGAAGCCAATCACCATAAATGAAACTACAAGAATGGCCGCGAGCGGTGCTGGAATAACTTTCGTGAATTTTGGCAGGCCCCAGATGATCAGCATGGTCAGGGCTACGAGGCCCAGCATGATGATAAGATCTGGTGCTGGCAGCCATTCGCCGCCAAGGCCCGGGCCATGACCGCCCGAAGCGTCGCCTGTGCCGATCTGAAACTGCCCCAGCTGGGCAAGGAAGATCACGATGGCGAGGCCGTTTACAAAGCCGAGCATCACGGGATGAGGCACCATACGAATGAACTTACCCCAGCGCAGCGCGCCAAAGATAACCTGCATAATGCCCATGAGAACGACGGTCGCGAACAGATATTCAACGCCATGGTCGGCAACGAGGCTGACCATAACAACCGCCAGAGCGCCGGTCGCACCGGAGATCATGCCAGGACGGCCGCCGAAAACGGCTGTGATCAGGCCAATAAAGAATGCAGCATAAAGACCGACAAGCGGGTTCACGCCTGCGACAAAGGCAAAAGCTACGGCTTCAGGAACGAGCGCCAGCGCAACCGTCAGGCCAGCCAGAAGTTCGATTTTGATGCGGTCAGGTGTCAGCTTAACCGGAATAAAAGACGTCTTTTCCTCGGCGCGAGCGGTCAAGGTTCTCTCCACTGGATCAGTCTGTTGTGATTTTAGGACGCGCTTTATCTGGCAGCGCGATTTCGATTTCCCCGCGCTCTAATACGGGCAATTTTGCAGTGCAGCAAGTCTGGGCCTAGAAAAAGGCTGCGGGGGCGGGCAGTTGGCCCGATGAAAAGCAGATGACTTTGAACCGGTCACCCATATCTTTCGGGTCGACCAAGCGGGCAGTTGCTTCGAAAATGGCCTGCGCAGTTTCTGGGTTTGTCTGAGTGAGCTGTTGCATGCGCGCTTCGGCACCAAGGCTCAGAAGGAACCGTCCCTGATGGACTGCCCCGTGCACTGTCAGGCCTGCTTTGTCGCCCTGGTGGCGCAACTGCGCGAAATCGACATCCACAGTCAGATCGCATTCGCCGGGCATAGCTAGCGGATCGATTTGCTCGCCTTTGTAAAAGGCGCGAAGCGTGTCTTCCGGCGGCAAATGGTTGGGACCGTAGTCTATGAGCAGGGCGCGCATAGCATGTCCGCGCTCGGCAATGCCGGCAAGCGTCAGGGCCATGGTTTCAAGGCCGGGCTGAAGCTCAAAGCCTTTGAGGCGGTTCAGGTCAGGCGTGAAAAACGGCAGGTCATCCAGAGGCTCCGCGCCCCAGATCAACTCGCCTTCGGCAACACCAACTTTGCGCTCTGCCCAGGTGTTCTTCTCTGTGTCAAGGATAAACTGACGGACAGGCAGACAGTCGAGCAATTCATTGGCGATCAGGATAAGCGGGCCATCTTCGACATCGTCAATCTGGGTGAGGAAATCAGGCTCAAACTCCGAGAGCGCTTCAGCCTGAACCTTTCGCAGGGCAGGGCTTGCCTCAACCAGTTTCAGATTCATCGCTTTGAGAAATTCACCGCCTGCTTTTACGCCGGAAACTGCGCGCAACGCATCGCGCATGAGCGTAGCGCGACCGGGGCCGACTTCCATGAGGGTGAACGGTGAGGGCATGCCCATCACCTGCCACTCATGCAGCGCCCACAGGCCGAGGAGTTCGCCGAATATCTGGCTGATCTCCGGTGCGGTTGTGAAGTCTTCGCCAACACCGGGCCGGGTCGCATAGTATCCGTGCTGCGGATCATGCAGACAGGTCTGCATGTAGAGCGAGACGGGCATTGGCCCGTCTGTTTCAATCATGCGGATAAGGCGGTCTTTCAGCCTCACCTGACTACTCCGCAGCTGCCATATCAGAAGGGTTGCCGGATTTGTTCTTCATCGCCCGCCAGACAAGGTAAGCACCCAGCAGAACCATCGGCACGGATAGCAGCGTACCCATAGTCAGCCAGTCTGGCAGACCGTCTACGAAGGCGTCCGGCAGGCGGAACTGCTCTGCGATAGAGCGACCGGCAGCATAGCCGAGCAGGAAGATGCCCGTGACGAGGCCAGGGCGTTTCAGTGCGCCGAATGCCCATACGCCAATGGCAATGATGATGAACAGGATAAGGCCTTCCATACCGGCTTCATAAAGCTGGCTGGCATGGCGCGGCACTTCTGAAATGATAGAGCCGTCAGACAGGCGAACGCTACAGTTCTCAACTGTGCGCTCGGCAAGCGGCACGAGATCAGGATCGCAAATGTATTGCCACTCTTTCGTTTCCCAGTCGAAGGCTTGTGGGGGGCCGCCAGAGCCATAGCCTTGCGGGAAGATGACGCCCCAGCCGGATTCGGTTGGCCGGCCGTAGAGCTCGGCATTGATGAAATTCGCGCACCGCCCGAGCAGAAGGCCGATTGGCGTGGCAGCTGCTGCAATGTCTGTCATGCGCAGAAGCGGAATCTTGTGCGTGCGGCAGACATGCCAGGTGGCAAGGCCAACGCCGATCAAGCCGCCATGGAAGGCCATGCCGCCATCCCAGACGCGCAGGATCATGAGCGGGTCCGCAGCCAGTGCATCAAACTGATATGGAAGCTGATAGAACAGAATATAGCCGAAGCGACCGCCCAGAATAACGCCGACTGTTGCCCAGAAGAGAAAGTCGTCAATCACTTCTACGCTGGCTGGTGATGTGCCGCCGAACAGGCGAGGGCGTTTGACCAGCGCCACCGCATAGCGCCAACCCAGCACAAGACCCAGCACATAGGCCATCGCGTACCAGAGAATATTGATCGGTCCGAGTGTCAGTCCGCCTATCGAAAACTGAGGAATCGATATGACGGCCGGATAAAGTTCCGGAAAATTGAAAGCGGCGGTCATTTGTCCCCTTTTCCTGACCTTGTTGAGAGGTCACATAGCCAACTCGAACAATTCGCGGTAAACCGCGTCTGCTGCCTGAAGGAGTAATCGAATGACACATGGAAATCCACTCCTAGATGACATGGCGAAAGTCATGACCGGAATGATGGATGCCGCGCAGTCTGCAGGCGAGGAAGCCAAAACAGCTATGCGCGCACAGGGCGACAAGTTTGTTGCTGAAATGGATCTCGCGCGACGTGATGAGGTTGAGGCGCTGAAAGCTCTCGCACAGTCCGTGCTGGCGCGCGTCGAGGCGCTTGAAAAACGCGTCGCCGAGCTGGAATCCGGCAAAGGCTAACTGCGTCTCACGCAACACAGGTCTCAGAAAACTCACAACTTACTGCCTTACCCCTTTGGTAAGGCGGGCTGACTCGTGTTAGTCGGGCACGGCAGGGTCTTTTATATTCAAGGGGAAACATGCCTTTAAACGCTTCATCTCAAGGTGATATCGCCGAAAACTCCATGGAACAGGTGGAACGCGTTCTTGAAGACGCGGACTGGTCCTACGAGCGCGATACACGCAACACAGTGCATTGCATTGTGCCGACGCGATGGGGTGACATGGGCGCTGTTTTCTCGATCCGTGAGCCTCATCAGTCGCTCCAGTTTTCGCTGACTTTGGACGTGAAGCCGACGCCTTCTCGCCGTGAAGAGCTGGCTGACCTCGTCATTCTCATCAATGACAAAATGTCTCTTGGTCATTTTGATTACTGGCCGGGAGATGATCTGGTGACGTTCCGGCATGCGATTTCCATGACGGGACGTATCGGGCCGGAAGCGACTGAAATCTCTGCGGTTATCGACGCTGCCTGCGCCTCAGCTGAAAAGTTCGTGCCTTCAATGAACTATGTCATCTGGGCTGGTAAGAGCGCGATTGATGCCATGGACATGGCGATGTTCGAGACAATCGGCGAAGCCTGATCCACCGCTGCGTTTCACGCCCCATATAATCAGCCTCACTTTTGGTGTACCCTCTGGCCATAATGGTGGGAGGGAAAACCATGTCTTACGTTACGGGTTACGTCATTCCTGTGCCTGAGGGCGTAAAGGATGAGTACATGAAGGCGGCCGAAATTATGGGCGCACTCATGCTGAAATACGGCGCGACGCGGGTTGTCGAAAACTGGGGCGCCAGCGTGCCGGACGGCAAAAACACGTCATTTCCACTCGCTGTGAAGAAGGAAGACGGCGAGGTGGTTGTATTCTCGTGGGCTGAATGGGCGTCAAAAGAAGAAGCCGACAAAGCTGAAGCACTGATGATGGAAGACCCTGAGATGGAAAACGTGCCCATGCCGTTTGACGGAACGCGTCTCATCTTTGGCGGCTTTGAGACAATCTATGACAAACGCGCCTGACGGTTCGCCGACGCCGCCAATCCGGACGCGCGTTCTGTACCTGATTATCTGCGCGCTTGGCGTTATGCTGGTTGGATATGCCTTCCTGCCGGTCGCAGCCTATTGGGAGTTTGTCTTCCTTGATACGCTGATCGCGCCAGAAGACGTTCGCGCGGCACTCGCCACTATGACACCGGGTCAGAAGGAAGTTCATATCTGTGCCAGCTGGTTGCTCGATCTGCCATATCCGCTGTTCTATTGGGGCCTGTTTGGCGGGCTGATTATTCGCGGATTGCCCGAAAAGACGGGGATGTTAATCTGGGTACCTCGCGTGGCCTTTGCCTCAGACATTGTAGAAAACACCCTTCAGACGTTCATGCTGTTTGGAACCGATGGCCTGGTCTATATAAAAAGCGCAGTGACCCTGTTGAAGTTCGGGCTCTATGCGCTGACTGCCCTGATAGCACTAACGGCTCTCATTGCGCTTGTCTGGCGTGGTGTGCGGGCCAGGGGGCGGGGCTGAAATAGCGCAGGGTAACGCGCTTGATATTTTCCGTGAGGCGCGCATCTCATGGAATGTGTGATACGCTCTATTCCTCAGGAGGCTGAAGATGAATCAGGAAACTGCTTTTCACGATGATGCTGCAAAGGCTGTTTTGTCGCTTGCTGAAGAGATGGCATTCTCTGACATCACGCGTCCAAAGCTTGCGGCTCATTTGGACCGGCCTGTCGGCGACTTCCTGAACCTGCCGAGTTTCAACACGCTGATTGTCGACTATCTGGACCGCGCTTGTGCGTCTGAACCGGTCGATGAGACTGAGAGCCTCCGGGAGCGTCTGTTTGATATCGCCATGCTTCGCTTCGAGGCGATGGAAGACCACCGGGACGGCGCCATGGCGTGGCAGGATAGCTGGCTAATGCATCCACTCAAGCGCGTAGAAGCAGCAACAAGACGGGTGAAGTCTGCCCGTTGGATACTGGCGCTAGCTGGTGAGAAGCAGGATATCTTTCTGAGACCAAAATCTGTTGTGCTGAGCGGTATTCTGTTCCGGGCCGAACAGGCATGGCGCAAGGAAGAGGGCGAGGACTTTACGCGCACAATGGCTCAGCTGGATCGCGACCTTCGCGATATTGATGGCTGGGCAGAGCGTTTCAGTTCTTTCAGCTTCGGACCTTTCGGCAAAAAGAAAGCCGCTGATTTCTCAGCGGCTGTTTAGGTAGGGAGGAAGCGCCCCCAAATTTGGGACGCTGAGGAAAAGGTTACGAACGAGCGTCGTGCATGTCGCTCAGTTCAGTGACGCCGAGGGCAGCAACTGCTGCGTCAACGAGCTCTGAACGGCAGTTAGCAACTGTTTCCGCTGTATCGGTTGGTGCAAAAGTGTCGGAGCGACGAGCAGCGTTGCGGCAAACTGTGTTTGCGCGCGATTCAATCGCATCGTAGTTAGCTTCGGTGGAGAGGTTAGATTCGAACTTGAATTCTGCACGGACTGGAGTTGCTTCTTGAGCAACAGCTACAGGTGCGAGAGCAGTAAGGGCGATAGCAACACAAGCAAGTTTCGTTTTCATGAGAACATCTCCTGAATGATTTCCGTGGTCTCGTTGGCCACGTGATCAAACTAGGCGATGCCTCATTATTCGTCTAATGAATAGATTTTATTGAGAGTATGCTCGGCTGGAATACTTAGGGTGTTCCTTGGCCACATCGCTGAGCAGCTCACGCAGCCAACGGTGAGCCGGATTTGCTGTCAGGCGATTGTGCCAGATCATGCTCACATTGAGATCGAAGTTCGGCATCTCTTTCGGCACTTCGCGATAGACTACATTCTGGAAGCTTGCCTGGTAGGCCGCAAGACGACGTGGCACCAGCATAACGAGGTCGGATGCCGCGACGATCGCCGGACCTGCAATCACCTGCGTGATTGTGATGCCGATGCGGCGCGGAATATTGTAGCGCTCATAATAGCTGTCGATCACGCTGTCGTCTGTATCGGCACGTGTGACCACAACATGGCGGGCATCTGTCAGACGGTCGAGGGTCAGTTCGCCCTCGCTGAGCGGATGGCCTTCGCGCATGAGTACGACGCTCTCACTCGCTTCGATCAGGACTTCCGACTCGAAAGGATCGCTGAGAGGGCCGTGCGTGATAAGCGCCATGTCGACTTCGTTCTTCTCGACGCGGTTGAGCGCGTTGGACACATCCGGGAAAAGGTGCAGCTCAATGTTCGGCGCGATCTTGTCGAGACGTTCCATAACGGCAGGCATCATCAGACGGGTGATGAGGTCGTTGGTAAGAATGCGGAAGACGCGGGCATCGGTTGCCGGATCAAATACGTTCGGTTCCAGTGCGTTGGAGAGTTCCTGCAGCGCCTGTTGCACCGGCATGGCCAGTTCGATGGCGCGCGGCGTTGGCTTCATGCCTTCAGCGCAGCGAATGAATAGATCGTCTTTGCAGAGGTGGCGCAGGCGGTTCAATGCTTTGGAAACAGCTGGCTGTGACATACCAATGCGTTCACCGGCCCGTGTCGTGTTCCGCTCAACCATGAGTGCGTCGAATACGACGAGGAGATTGAGATCAACGCCTGCAAGATTCATCTGAGAGTGCTTCCAAAAAAGTATACAACTGAAAAAGATATCAGGACTTGTGCCTGTTACAAAGTTTCAGACCGTAGTCAAATCGTCACAAATAACAATTCGCGTCTACATTTGGGTCCTACTGCTTAAACGGGCAATGCCTTAAGGTCAGGTTCGACCCAGCTTCTGCGTGCCTCTGGCGTAAACAGAACCGGTTTTGACCAGTACCGGAAAATCCAGTCGGACCGGTCGAGACCGCATTTCAAAACATGTTTCACAGCCTCATGCAGACAGAGCGCCTCGCAGCCTTTCAACGCATGAGATGCCATGCGGATTGAAGCGAGGGTGATCGTCTCGTGATAGCCTTCAGTGTCTGTATTTGCGACTCCGCAGGCCAGATTATAGCGACGGATCATGGCAGGCATATCGCGCTCTGCATCATCGAGGGGAGAGCGCATCAGCCAGACCGCTGCAGCAAAATGCGCTTCATGTGTCCATTCCGGCTTGGGCAGCGACCGATCGCGAAGGCCGTGCGAAATATGAAGAATGTCTTTGTCGGATGTGTACATGTCAGTGTTCCTGTTTGGCCGACGAACCTGACACAGACCCGCCGGAAAGGCGGGGAGGGGAGTTGGGGCTAGATCAGCCCGGCAATCACACACACGCACACCTTCGCAGAAGAAAGCGACTTTCCTGTCTGGATCTGTTGTGTCGTGCGATGCGTACTCATAACCGTGCCATACGCTATTTCAGGTCTCTCGCAAATACCCGTATATATTAAAGGGTTGATATTTTCTGTTTTTCGATATATTTGGGCAACATACCAACTCTTGGAGGCACACGTGAACAACTAGGAAGCACCATAAATCCTTCCCACAATTGCATAGTGTTCACGTATGTCTTTCCTTACATTGCAGGCTGTTTCTGCCGTCGCGCCCGACGGTCATCGCCTGTTTTCCGATCTTTCATTTTCTCTTGGTTCCGAGCGCATTGGCCTTGTCGGCCGGAATGGTTCTGGCAAGTCGACCCTGTTTCGCATGGTGTCGGGCGAGGTTGTGCCGTCGCAGGGGCATATCGCCGTGTCCGGGCGTGTCGGTATTCTGCACCAGACCCCGAAGGGGCGGGCCCACAGTCTGGCTGGGCTTTTGGGTGTCGAAAGCGCACTGGCATGTCTGACCCGCATTGAAAGCGGTAAGGGCACCGAGGATGATTTTGCCAATGCTGACTGGACCCTGCCTGCGCGACTGGAGCTCGCGCTTGAACAGGTTGGCCTGAGCGGCCAGCCCCTGAAGAGATCAACTGGTACACTTAGTGGAGGCGAGGCGACGCGGGTGAACCTCGCGCGGCTTATACTCGATGAGCCCGATATTCTCCTGCTGGACGAGCCTACGAACAATCTTGACGCAGCCGGCAGACAACTGGTTGCGGACTTCCTGTCCAGCTGGAAAGGTGGTGCGATAATCGCGAGCCATGATCGGCAATTGCTGGAGGGCATGGACCGTATCATCCATCTCTCGCCAGTTGGTGTGAGCATACATGCGGGGGGATGGAGCGCTTTCGCAGCCGAGCGCGCTGCAGAGTTAGAACGTGCGCAAAGTGACGTCGAGCGCGCAGGCAAGAAACTTGCCCAGACCAATCGCGGCATTCAGCGACAGGCAGAGCGCAAAGCCCGCCGCGAAGCGGTGGGAAAAGCCGCCCGTCGGTCAAGGTCTCAGTCCAAGCTCTTTCTGGATGCTCAGAAAGAACGGGCAGAAGGTACCGCGGCGCGTGATGCCGGTCTGGCCGCCCGCCAGCGCGATGAGGCTGAAGCCGACCTTGAGACGGCACGAAAACAGATCGAGATACTGGCCCCACTTACGATAGACCTGCCTGATCCGAAGGTAGGATCTGATAAGAGGCTGCTTTCGGTTGTAAAGCTTCAAGCCAGTGTGAATGGCGAGGCTATTTCCGAAGCTGTGACTTTTGAAATGCGCGGACCAGCCAGGCTGGCCGTGCGCGGTGAAAACGGGGCAGGTAAATCAACGCTTCTGCGCACGATACTCGAGGCAGGTGACACTGAAATCCTGCCACAAGTCGAGCTGGGCGACATACGCATTGCCATGCTGGATCAGCATGTATCCATACTGAAACCCGATGTGCCGCTGCTCGACCAACTGCTTGACGTGCATTCCTCTATGACGGTGAACGATGCGCACGCCTTGTTTGCCCGATACGCCATCCGGAACTCCGATGCCCACCGTCTGCCGGAGAGTCTGAGTGGCGGCGAGCGTATGCGGGCGGGCCTTGCAATGATGACGGGAGGCAATGAAGTACCTCATCTGCTCATTCTGGATGAACCGACCAATCATCTGGATATCGACTCAATCGAGATTCTCGAGCATGCTCTGGCGGGCTTCAAGGGCGGCATTCTGGCAGTGAGCCATGATGATCGCTTCCTGGAGGTCATTGGCTGTGAACAACGTATAAATCTCAAGAAATTATCGATTGACGATAATATCGAAAAACAATAACATACCCATATTATTTTTAGGGGAGTGGATCTGACAATGCAGGCTGAGAGTACGCGTGACCAGCGATTTTGGGATAAAATCGCAGACCGTTATGCCGCGAAAAAAATTGATGACGAAGCAGTGTATCAGGAAAAGGTCACGCTGACGCAGGCATATCTGAACCCGGAGATGATGGCTCTGGAGTTCGGTTGCGGTACTGGCTCCACAGCCTTGCTGCATGCGCCCTTTGTTCAGCACATTCTGGCGACCGATTTATCGCCCGCCATGCTGGAACATGGTCGACGCAAAGCGGATGCTGGCGGCATTGAGAACATAACCTTCCAGCATACAAGCGTTGAGGATTTCGAAGCGGAAGACGAGTCTTTCGACGTTGTGCTCGCGCTTAACCTGCTTCACCTTTGTGAAGATCCCTGGGCTGTCATCGCCAAAATCCATGATCTGTTGAAGCCGGGTGGTGTGTTCATTCAAAGCACGCCTTGTCTTTCCGATTACGGCGCTGTGACGCAGTTCGCCATTCCGGTTATGCGCGCGATCGGCAAAGCTCCGTCGACGACCCATTTCTCTACCGACCAGCTTGAGCAAAAGCTCGATGAGACGGGCTTCCGGATTGATCGCTTCTGGCAACCTGCAAAGGGTTCCTGCTTCATAGTTTGCCGGAAGTCGCCCGACTAACGCCTCGGAACTTTTCTGAAAATTCTTCTAAACACGATCAGCTTTTAAACATTGTATTCTGTCTTAACTTCGTACGGGAAAATTCCGTGGGGAGATGGGATGAATCAGTTTGGCAGTGGGCAAGCGCGCTCAAATTTCGGAAAACGTGCATCCGGATTTCAGGGCGGCGGGCGTCCACACACAGCTCGTATGAGCCGAGAGGAAGAGCTATCGCCGTCTGCAATGGTCTTTCTGGAGGCGCAGCTGGGTATAAAGTCCGAACGGCCTTCAGGCTCGCTGGACTTAACGGGTGGAGGCACCTCTGCTTCGACAGGTTCTGAGAAGTACGGAGAAAAGCCGGTCGCGTGGATCAGGATCGTCTCGTATCTGGTCGACAGTCTCATTGTCGGGCTGCCGTTCGCGATGATCGCATGGCCTGCATTCTCCGCCGAAATGGGTGCACCAATGGTCAGTAAGAGCGGAAAGGCCGTCGGTCAGGTTGCCGGTAGTCCTGCGGGCGAACTGGTGATCTGGAAATACCTGCTGATGTATTCGGTGCTACGCGGTATCTATTCAATTACGCTGGAATCGTCCTCGCTACAGGTGACCTTCGGGAAAATGATGTGTGGTCTGGTTGTGACCAATAAGGATATGGGCAAGCCATCGCTTGGCGGAATCGTCATGCGAAACACATTAGGGCGTTTGGTTCTGAATATGATTCCGTTTTCCATCGGATATTGGATGCTGGCGTTCAACCTGCAGAAGAAAGGCCTTCACGATATGATGGGCGGAACGCGTGTTTGTAAGAAGGCCACCGCGCCAGGTGAGACATTCTCTCAGGTTTTTGCCTGAGGCGAACTCTCACGCTCAAAGAAAAAAGGCCTGCTCGATTGAGCAGGCCTTTTCTTTATTCGGTTTGAAAGACGGATCTATTCTTCTTCACCGGAAGATGGCTCTTCGCCAGCATCAGCTGCGCCATCGATCGGTTTCAGGTTCACAGCTTTCGGGCCTTTGCCTCGCGCATCAGCTGCGAGGTCGAAGATCAGCTTCATGCCGTCTTCAACACCCGGTAGACCGGAACGTTCGACAGAAGAAATGTGTACGAACACATCGTCGCCGCCTTCGTCAGGCGTGATGAAGCCGAAGCCACGTTCCTGATTGAAGAACTTAACGGTGCCTGTGAGGCCTTCTTTTTCGATTTGCATCGGTTGGCGAGGAGGACGAGCACCGCCGCCACCGCCGCCGCGGTATCCACCGCCGCCGCCTGGACGATCACCACCGCCGCGATAGCCGCCGCCACCGCCGCCGCCACGG
>QGCY01000076.1_pt1 | contig 26540 bp, 18 predicted proteins | sample 4708041 | NCBI WGS metagenome assembly QGCY01 (sample SAMN08941164, study PRJNA450518) | Sediment metagenome, whole genome shotgun sequencing project. | biome: grassland soil; feature: grassland; material: soil; isolation source: soil 14 days enrichment with methanethiol and mixed carbon source ... | reverse complement strand
CGCTAGGGCTGAAGCCTATTGTAATCATTAACAAGGTTGATCGCCCTGATGGTCGCCCAGAAGAAGTAATCGACGAAGTCTTCGATCTTTTTGTTTCTTTGGACGCGAATGATGAACAACTTGATTTCCCTGTGCTGTATGCGTCTGGCCGTGATGGCTGGTGTACACTTGAATTAGACGATCCTCGCGAAAATCTACACCCGCTGTTGGATTTAGTGCTGAAGCATGTGCCAAAACCGAATGTCGAAGAAGGTAAGCCTTTTGCGATGCTGGCGACCTTGCTTGATTCTGATCCATTCTTGGGGCGCTGCCTGACCGGACGGGTTTTACATGGTTCTGCTAAAGTGAATGAGGCTGTGAAAGCATTAAGCTTGGATAGCACAACCGTTGAAACAGGTCGTTTGACAAAGCTATTAATGTTTGACGGTACGGAGCGAGTGCCTGTCGACGAAGTACATGCAGGCGATATTATTTGTATTGCAGGCCTGACCAAAGCATCCGTGGCGGACACAATCTGTGCTCCATCGGTAACAGAGCCTTTGCAATCGACACCGATTGATCCGCCGACCATGTCGGTAACCATCAGCGTGAATGATTCACCATTTGCCGGACGTGAAGGTAAAAAAGTAACCTCGACAATGATCCGCGCGCGCCTATTGGCTGAAGCCGAAGTCAATGTCGCGATTACCTTCCAGGAAAGCGCTGGAAAGGATTCCTTTGAAATCGGTGGTCGTGGTGAATTGCAATTGGGCGTTTTGATTGAACAAATGCGTCGCGAAGGTTTTGAGCTTACCGTTTCTCGCCCTAAAGTGGTGATGATGGAAGAAAACGGCGAAAAGTTGGAGCCTATTGAAGAAGTGATCATCGATGTGGATGAGGAATATTCTTCATCCGTGGTGGATGCCATGAACCGCCGTAAAGCGGACATGACTGATATGCGTTCTTCGGGTGCGGGTAAAACACGCATTACGTTCTTGGCACCTTCACGGGGATTGATCGGTTACCAAAGCCGGTTCTTAACCCAAACCCGTGGTACGGGCGTGATGAACCGCTTGTTCCATTCTTATGCGTCTTATAAAGGCGATATTGAGCAACGCCGCAACGGCGCGCTGATTTCGACCGACACAGGTACAGCGGTGGCTTTTGCGATCTTCAACCTGCAAGATCGAGGCACGATGTTTATCGAACACCAAACACCAGTCTACCAAGGCATGATCGTGGGTGAACATAACCGTGAAAATGATCTTGAGATCAACGTGTTAAAAGGTAAAAAGCTGACCAACATGCGTGCGTCTGGTACAGATGATGCGGTCATTTTGACACCGGCGAAAAAAATGTCGCTGGAGGAAATGATGGCTTACATCAACGATGATGAGCTCTTGGAAGTGACACCTGAAAGCCTACGCTTGCGTAAGCAATTCTTGTTATCGCATGAGCGTAAAAAAGCGGGCCGCGGTTAAGGCCCCCTTTTAATAAGTTCCAATTTAGACGATGCACAGCCTCAGCCTTCCATCTGAGGCTGTGGCATGATATAAGCCCCGTTGTTGTAAGCAATAGAAGGGTACATTATGAAACCATCGGCCACTGTGATTGAGGCGCCTAAGGCGGATCAAAGTTTTTTCAATAAATACAGAATCGAAATTTTATCCGGCTTAACCGTTGCGCTTGCATTGGTTCCTGAGGCTGTGGCTTTCTCATTTGTTGCGCAGGTTCACCCGCTGGTGGGTCTTTATGCGGCCTTCATTGTGGGGTTGATTACGGCCGCGATTGGCGGGCGCCCGGGTATGATTTCCGGCGCGACAGGCGCGTTGGCCGTCGTAATGGTTGAGCTTGTGATGCATCATGGCGTTCAGTATCTCTTTGCCACTGTTGTTCTAATGGGAATTTTTCAGGTTTTTGCCGGTGTGATGCGATGGGGTAAATTTATTCGCATGGTACCGCATCCGGTGATGCTGGGCTTTGTGAACGGATTGGCGATTGTCATTGGCTTGGCGCAGCTCACGCAATTTCAAACAGCGGCGCCAGATGGATCGATGGTTTGGCTGGCGGATACTCAGCTTATGACCATGTTAGGGCTGGTTGCGCTGACCATGGCGATTATCTGGTTGGGCGGTAAATATATTAAATTCATTCCAGCGCCATTGCTAGCGATTGGAGTGGTCTCCTTAATGGTGATTGGCTTTGATATTGATGTGCCGCGCGTGGGGGATATGGCATCTATTAAAGGCGGCTTACCACAATTTGCGTTGCCTGAAGTGCCATGGAATTTGGAAACTTTAAAAATTATTCTGCCCTATAGTTTGATTTTGGCAGCGATTGGTTTAATCGAATCTTTGCTGACTTTAAATCTGGTATCAGACATGACCAATACCAAAGGCGGCACATCGAAAGAATGTCTGGCGCAAGGCGCAGCCAATGTTGTCACCGGCTTTTTTGGCGGTATGGGGGGCTGTGCGATGATCGGCCAGAGCATGATCAATGTGAAATCAGGCGGTCGCACCCGTATATCAGGCATCAGTGCGGCGTTATTTTTGCTGGCCTTTATCCTTTGGGCCTCATCGTTAATCGAACAAATCCCGCTTGCCGCTTTGGTTGGTGTGATGTTCATGGTGGTGATTGGAACCTTTGCGTGGAATAGTTTGAAAATCCTTCATCGCGTGCCGCGCCATGATGCATTTGTGATTATCTTGGTCACCGTTGTAACGGTAATGAGCGATCTTGCCATTGCGGTGATTGTCGGGGTGATTGTCTCGGCTTTGGTGTTTGCATGGAATGCGGCTAAACGCATTAGCGTAGAAACGACGATGAGCGACCCGGGCCATAAAGTCTATACTGTGCGCGGTTATCTATTCTTTGCCAGTGTGATGCATTTTCAAGATCTCTTCACACCTGATGAAGATCCGGACGATGTGGTGGTTGATTTCTTAAATAGCCGTGTGTGGGATCACTCGGCGCTGGATGCGATCGATGCACTGGCTGAGCGTTACCAAGCGCGCGGCAAGAAACTGCACCTAAGGCATCTCAGTAAAGACTGTAAAATGTTGCTGGATAAAGCGGGCTCTCTGGTTGAACAAGTGGATGGTGAAGACCCGGTCTATGGTATCGCCGCAGACTATGCCGGCCACATGCACGAAGAAAAGGCGAAGGCTTAAATTAACCCTTCATTTCCTCAAGCTCTAACCAACGGGTTTCATAACGATCCAGCTTGGCTTGTGCTTCGCCCAAGGCTTGTGTCGCGGCATGAAAGCCATCAGGGTCGCGTTGATAAAAATTAGCATCCAACAGCTGTGCATTCAGCGTTTCAATGGTCTCATTCACCTTATCGATTTTGGCGGGTAGCTGCGATAGCTCCCGCGCGAGTTGATAGCTCAACTTCTTGGCGGGCCTTGCCACGGGTGCGGGCGTGGTGGCAAGAATCGTCTTTTCGGCTTTCGTCTCTTTCTTTTGTGCCGTCTGATCGGGAGTCTCTTTTGGTGGTGTGCTTTTGCCTTTCATCGCCAGATAATCGCTATAACCGCCAACACAGTTTTCTACAACACCATCCCCTTCAAATGCTAAAATACGGGTGACGGTTTGATCAAGAAAATCACGATCATGCGATACGATAATCAGCGTGCCTTGATACTGGATTAAAATCTCTTCCAGCATATCCAGCGTATCCATATCCAAATCATTGGTAGGCTCATCAAGGATCAAACAGCTTTTCGGATTGGCTAAAATCTTGGCCAACATCAAGCGGTTTTTCTGCCCACCAGAAAGCTGTGAGACTTTATCAAAAGCTCTGCTGGGTTCGAACATAAAGTCTTTGAGATATCCGCAAACATGGCGATGTTTGCCCATGACATCGATGTGATCTCCCCCTGCTGGGGCCAGTGTTTTCATCAAGGTGTCGTTTGGATTTAAATCGCTACGTTTTTGATCGAAATAAGAAAATTCCAAATCTTTTTTGCGCTTAACTCGGCCCTGATCAGGCTCTTCCAGCCCCATGAGTAATTTTAAAAAGGTGCTTTTGCCTGACCCATTCTTACCTAAAATACCGATACGCTCAGCCTTTTGGATACGCAAGGAGAATCCGTTTAGAATCGAAATAGTTTTATCGTTCCCTTCAAAGGATTTATGGACGTTATAAAACTCCGCAACTATTTTTGAATTCTCTTCAATGCCCTTGGGCGAAGCCAGTTTAATAGAGCTTGTCGCACGTCGGTATGAGCTCTCATCGGCTTTGAGTTGGTCGCGCATTTCGCGCACTTGCTCCAGCCGTCTTTGATTGCGCTTCCGTCGAGCTTTCACACCGCGTGAGGCCCATTCGACTTCTAAAGCAACTTGCGATTTTCGGTTTTTCAGCTCACGTGCTTCTTGTTCTAAAAGCATCGTTGACCATTCTTCAAACTCAGCAAAGCCACGGGGACATACTTTCAATGCGCCGCGATCTAGCCAGAAAACCTGATTGGTAATATTGGCTAAAAAGGTGCGATCGTGCGAAACGCAAACCAGTGTGCCGCGATATTGATTAAGATAGCCTTCCAGCCATTCAATGATTTCCAAATCCAAATGGTTGGTTGGTTCATCTAATAGTAAAATATCAGGCTCCTCCACCAGTGCGCGTGCCAGCCCCGCCCGGCGCAGTTGCCCACCCGATAGGCGGCTCATCATCGCCTCAGGGTCAATCTGTAGCGCATCGGTCACGATATCGACTTTATAAGAATGCAGCTCACGCTCGGCTTCTGGAATTTCTTGAATGACGTAATCAAAAATGCTCTGCCCTTCTTGGGGTACAATATCTTGATGCAAATAACCGATGGTGGTTCCAATCTCTTCCCAGCGGTCACCCGCATCCATATCTTGGGCGCCGGTGATAATATTCATCAGCGTTGATTTGCCCGCGCCATTGCGACCGACAAGCGCAATGCGGCTATTTTTATGAATGTTAAAAGACAGATTTTCAAAAATCGGTGCGTCGCTAAAGCGTACCATTGCATCTTTGATTGATAAAACCAGTGGCGCTGCCATTCGATTATGCCGCTTTCTTGATGAGAGTTTGATAGGTGGCTGGATCAAAGCCCAGCAAGATCTCATCATTTGAACGGAGCAACGGACGCTTGATCATTGACGGTTGTTCAAGCGCGATCTGCAAGGCGCTGTCAGCATCTAGGGTATTTTTAATTGCATCATCCAGCTTGCGCCATGTGGTGCCGCGGCGGTTAATGACTTGCTCCCATCCGTGCTGGGCTATCGCATTTTGTAAAACGGTTTCATCCGCGCCGGCTTTTTTATAGTCGTGAAAATCATAAGCAACGCCATGATCGTCCAGCCAGTTAAAAGCCTTTTTCATCGTGTCGCAATTTTTAATGCCGTAAACGGTAATCATCATCGTGTTCCTTGGTTGGTAAGGGTTATATACCATTGGCAGCATTAAAATACAGTGATTTTCAATGAAACTTTGCATTGAAATTGTACCGAGCGACGGCGAGGCGGCCCCAGTAGGCCGGCAGCATGCCCAGCGTTTGAGGGCTGAATGAAAAACATCTGTTTTTAATTCAAATCAAATCAAAAGAAATACCCGATAATCATTCACATTGGTAAAAGATGGCCCTGTTTTGATCAAATGATTCAGCGGGTCAAAAAAGCCATAGGCATCATTGTGAGATAAATGCTCAGCGGCATCCAGCTCCTTAGCTTTGGCTTGCTCTAAAACACCCGGCGTAATAAACGCCCCCGCATGATCGCCATGGCCATCAATCCCATCCGTATCACAGGCCAGACCGTAAATGCGCTCATACCCGTTCAGAGCCATCGCCGCACACAACATAAATTGTGCATTCGGCCCGCCTTGTCCATCACCGGTAACTTGCACCGTCGTTTCACCGCCTGAGATCACCGCTAACGGTTTGCTGTCATTACGTTGATTGGCCAGCGCCCGCAGATAACTGATCTGGCTATGAGCGGCATCTTGCGTATCGCCTTCGATTTGATCGCCTAAATTCAGCACTTCAAACCCATGGCCTTGCCAAAACTCTTGCGCGGTTTTTAAAATGTCATTCGGTGTACAAATCAAATGATATTCATGCCCATCCAAAGCCACATCGTCAGGCTTTAGGGTCTCATTGCCTTGTTCAGCAAGGGCTTGCAAAATGGAATCTTTTATATCAATACGCAGCGATTTTAATATAGACAATGCATCGTTTAACGTCGAAGGATCGCCAACCGTCGCACCCGACGCAATTACGGCCTTGTCATCACCCACCACATCGGAAATCGATAGCGTAATAAATTTCGCGCCATTGGCAGCCTTTACCAAACCACCACCTAACGCCTTGTTCAAATGCTTGCGCACGCAATTCATCGTGGTGATGTCGGCGCCACTATGCAGCAATGCTTGGTTAAGCACCTGCAAATCAGCAAATTCCAATCCATCGACCGGCGCTGATAATAGCGAAGAACCCCCACCGGAAATCAGACAAATCACCAGATCATCCGGCCCGGCTTTGCCGAGCATGCCCAGCATCAATTCAACGCCTTGGCGGCCAATGTCATCAGGAGTGGGATGGGCTGCTTCGATCACGTTAAGACGATCGGTTGGCAAACGACACCCATAGCGCGTGATAATCAAACTATCTTCGATGTCGCCTTTATATTGTTGCTCAAAAGCGCGTGCCATCGCACCGGATGCTTTGCCTGCACCAATGACAAAAACGCGCCCTGTGACCGGTGGTCTAGGGATAAAAGGCGGTAAAGCCATATCGGGATGGGCGCGCCGCGTTACGGCGGCATAGCTTTGTTTGAGCAAATCAGGATAATTCATTACCCTGCTAGCCTATCAAAAAGGCGAGAGCTTATAAAGGCCCGCCTTCGCGGTCCAGTTTTTCGTGCTCAACCATCAAGTCTTGTACTGAAATCAGGTCTATGATCGGGCAGGAATCTACGCTAACGGCATCATCGGCAGTGGGTAAACGAGATAAACCAAAAGCATGAGACAAAACATGTTGGGTTGCTTCAGGAATTTCACCGTCATGATTCAGCAGGCCGGCATTGATGCTACAAGTGCGGTCATAGCCAACGACCTGTTTTGCTGGATCAACCATCTGATCAAAAATTTGACTGCGCGTTGTACATGCGTGCGTTAGTCCTGCTTTGATAATTGTTTGCATGATTTCCTGAAGATCGCCGACAGCAATCTCAAACCCGGTACTCAGTGTGATTTTATTGGACATAATTATATTAATAAAGATTAGACGCTACGAATTCAAGTATTTTTAAAAAGGTCTTGGATACTCACGGTTAATGGCATCGATTGCGGCCAATACTTCGTGGCTGAGCTTCAAATCGGTAGAGGCAATATTATTCTTCAACTGATCCATCGTGGTTGCGCCAATAATGTTGGAGGTCACAAAGGGGCGCATCGTGACAAAAGCCAACGCCATTTGGCATACATCCAGTCCATGCTTTGCGGCTAACCCCATATAAGCACGCACCGCATCTTGGGCGGTTTGTGTGTCACGGGCGAGTGGTCGATGCTCCAACGTCCAGCGGGACCCTTCTGGTCGTGCGCTGTCCAGATATTTACCGCTGATCATCCCGGTTGCCAAAGGCGACCAAGCCAATAGGCCAATATTTTCGGCGATGGCGATCTCATGCATGTCCGTGTCAAATAAACGATTGAGCAAACTATATTCATTTTGAATAGAAGCCATGCGTGGAAGATTGTGTTTCTCAGCTAGTTGCAGATATTTCATCGTGCCCCATGCGGTTTCATTGGATAGACCAACATGACGAATTTTACCGGCCTTCACGCATTCATCTAGCGTTTGTAAAACGGTTAAAAAATTATCTTCTTCGGCATTGGCATCAAATTGTGGCGTATAATTCCAATGATTTTGGAACGCATAAGAATCACGATTAGGCCAGTGCAGCTGATATAAATCGATATAATCGGTTTGCAAACGGCTTAAAGACCCCTCAAGCGCGGTTAAAACGCCTTTACGGTCGATGATAGCGCCATTACGGATCCAGTTGGCGCGTGCGCCGGCAATTTTACTGGCTAGAATAACTTGATCACGGTTTTTACGTTTTGCAAACCAGTTACCAATAATGGTTTCGGTTTTGCCGTAGGTTTCCGGCGTTGGGGGAACCGCATAAAGCTCAGCTGTATCAAAAAAGTTAATGCCTTGCGTAAGTGCATAATCCATCTGCTCAAAGCCATCGGCTTGATTATTCTGGCGGCCCCATGTCATGGTGCCTAAGCAAAGAGCGCTGACTTTTAAATCGGTTCTTCCCAGTGTGCGATATTCCATGATTTTCCCTTATATGATTTTTATTGATCTCACCAAACCCCTGAGATAGGGCAATAAGTCTGGCCGGCAACCCGATATTACGGCGTATAATCTTTTAAATCTTTGGGCAAGCCACGCGGGTAAGTTAGATCAGGCGGAAATGCAAATAGAGCGGGTAAAGAATTGTTAAATTTTTCAACAATTTTGGGGTCAAGCGGGCGCCGGTTAATGGATACCTCATCCAAAATTGTGCGCCCGTCATCTGTTCGCTTGTACTCGCAATCCATTGTGTCGAACTGGCGATTACCGAAAGAATCGTGGTGAACAAACCAAATACGCATGGTCTTGCCAATACGTTGCAGATAGCTAACTTCAAATTCGGTTGGATATTCGACATATAATTCGGCAAATACTTTGCAGATGCCAAAGCTCATGCTGGCTTTTTGATAGGCAAAAAGCCAAGTGAATAGATAATATGTGGCAATACATCCAATAATAATCAGGGCAAACCGTGTACGTTTTTTGCGCGTAACACGTTGATTGACACCTGATTTACCAGCCTTTAAAGATGCACGAATTTGATCATCTAGTGATTCGGTGCTTTCACGAATTTCCTGCTTTTCCGAGAGAACTTCTTCATCGGAAATTTGCGGATCTTTTTTCTTTATAAAGCCAGAAAGTATTTTATCAAGCATGGCACCCTAGCCTTCCGTAGGCGGCTGTTTAGCAGACGTCTCTTCTGATTCCTGTGCAGGTTGATCTTCAGGGTCGGATGAATCGGCTTCTTTTGGTTCGCCAGCAGGTGTGATCTCAGGTTTTTCATCCGCATCGTCATCAAAATCGCCGTCACCCATAATTTGGCGATTATCCATTAAATGCTCAGTCTGTTTGGCAAGGCGTGCTTTGCGGCTGGCCTCAATCATTTCATTGACGATTTCTTCAATGACAGAGCTAATCGCAGCCGAACGTGACTCTCCGGCTTCACTATGGGCTAAAACGCGGCGGCGAATATCGGTACGGGCACTTCCCCCTGGATAGAAAGAGGCCAGCATTAATCGCGCTTCGCTGGCGCCTAGTGCTTCATATAGACGGCTACGAATGGCGACATCTTCTGCCGATGTTGATAGCGCCCAAAGTTCAATCGGGCCGAGTGTATTATAAAGATGTTGCTCATACCGGCCTTGTGTCGTACCCAAAACAAACAAAGCGGGCGCCCCTTTAGAAGACGGGCCGGTTAGCTTATTACGGATGACATCGCGCGCGGTCGAGCTGAGGCCAAAGCGCTCTTGCACATTATCAACCGCTTTATCAGAAATCGCGGTGCCGAGCACCCAAACCCCGGTGGCCAAATCGACCATGTCCTGAGAAAAGTCATCAAGCAACTGGGAAGACAGAACAATTTGAACACCGCGCTTACGGCCTTCACGCACGTCGCGGATTACCTGCGCCCGAACAGAAGGAGAATTACTGGTACGGTGAAATTCGTCAAAGCACAGGCGTTTTGGTGATTCTGCAATCGTTTGAAGATTGAGCTCATGATATTCGCGATATTTTTCATCGATATGCGCTAAGGCTTCTTTACCCATCCACCAGCTTCGAACCAAGGCATGTCGGGCCAGCATATACATGATGGCGGTCTGGCGATCAGCACTTTCATCCCCTTGCGGTGAAACATCCATCAAGTCGAGCGAACAAATACGCGTGTCGGTAATTTCAAATTGGGTCACCGAAGATAAAATTGGAAACTCTCGAATGGCAGAGGTAATCATGCGCTCAAAGGCGGCAATCACGGTCTCGGCGCTGGCACCGATGGATGTTTCTTCCAAAAGGGTTCGAATTTGTGGGCGGCGTGAAGCCGTAATTGCATCGGTCAAAGTGGGCACCGCGTGGCGTTGTGCGATATTGGCAGCGTGGTATTGTTCAATATCGAATAGTTTATCAACGACATCCCACCAATAAGGATCAGACGGCAAATGAATATTATAGCGTTGTAATGCCTCGTCGACAGCAGGCTCTAGCCGTGGCAGATAAGGCCGCGGTTCAGCGTTTGCGGTTTTGTCATTTCGCCAGCGGAACATTTCATCCACGACCAGACCAGCCAATTGCTGCATCCCATCATAAGGTCGGTCATAACCAGGCGGTGTACAAAGCAATGTAATAAGCTCCACCAAATAGCCACGTTCGTCAGGCAACGGAAAGCGGCAGCCCAGCTGCGTATCAAACGGGTTAATCGCATATTGATGCGTCATTTGCAGGCGGTAATAAGCAACTTCATGCTGACGATCCAGTGGCAGTGCCTCGCGAATCATCGAAATCAAACCTGACGAAGACGGCCCAATATCAATAACCGCAATAAAGGGTAAGGCATTTAATCCCGGCGCCAAGCAGGTCGATAAATTAAGTGTGTTCAGCAAAACTGATTTACCGGCACCGGGCTGTGCGAAAATCAAATCGAACCATGTCGTTGTTAAATTAGTTCCGGTCTGGTAAGGCCACATTTTACCATCAGGTGTACGGAAGATCATGCCGCCGCTCTCAAACGGGCTGGACGGGCGCTGCCATGGGGCAAGCCTCATGACTTCCATAAGGGGGGCAATCCCAGGAACGGCCGAACCGGCGCAGTGAATACCCATGGCGGAGCTCATCACACATTCAAGCGGATCACCGGAAAACTCACTAACCTGACAGTAACCCCAGCTCTCAATCGATTGTAATAAAATAGAAAGCTGATCTAAAACCTGATCTTTTTTATCCAGCGGGCACCATGTTGCAAATGAAATACGCAGCTTAACCACGGGTTCACTGCGTGAGAGCGCCTGCAAGCCTTCTAAAGAATATTTAACCTGTTTGTTAACCGGGTTAGTTACACCCATAAGGGTTGCAAGAAAGGTCTGCATCTGGGTTGCGTAAACACCGCCCCCTTCTATTAGGTAAGAAATCCGAAACGGAATACCGGTTTCAACCAGACGATTCATCAAGGCAGAAAAAGGCATGGCATCCATAGGGCCAACCATCATGTCGCCTCCGGCCCAAAGAACGTTACCAATCCGTACCACGCTTTTGCTGACTACCCGTGCATCCGCTGCCACCAGCTGCGAAGGCAGATTCGGCCATAAGATGTCCGACATATCAATTTTGCTCATCGGGGCGCGGGCGGGAATGGGATCACCGGGCAAGCAAGCTTTCCAGCCGCGCGTTGATTTATCGGGAAATAAGTTGCGTCGCACTGCGCGTAACGCATCATGCACATCTAGGATTTTACCGCGAATACCAAGCTCATCCAAGCCGGAGACCACAGCATTAATATAACTTTTATGGCGATTACGTAAAGGCTCCAGACCGGCTTCGGGGTATTGTGCATCAGGGGCATTCACCCAGTTTTTAGCTTTTTCACGGGCTGCTTCGGTTGATTTTTTTGCCTCGTTCGGTGTTAAAACCGAAGGCCGTGTCCATAACACGAAATAGCATTCTTCATGTGCCAAATAGCGCGCTAGATGGCGTTGGCGCTCATCAAAAACGTCTTGCAGATCGAGGTCCATGTTGTTCGAGCTCATCCGGCATGGGCGCATAAAATGCTCTAGCTCTTCGTGGATGCGGTCCGGATCGCGGGCAAAATAAACTTGTAAAGCATGCCCTTGGCGGTCAAAGCGGGATCCCAGCTTAATCGTGGCGCCATGAACGATATGCTCATACTCCTCTTTTCCGATGAGCTGGCGGCTACCTTCAACTTTCATATAGCTGATTAAAGAGCCATCATTACCGACCAAAGTCGTCGCATTATCAGCTGTTTCCAGATGGATAAAAGAAGAAATGGATTGCCGGAACGCTTTTTGAAAAGGAGCTATAAATCGGGTGAGAAAACTCATAAATTATAAAGCCATAAACGGTTAGAAGCCAGTTTCATTCAAGTTAACGACAAGAATACTATATCGGGCTGATTTATCATAGGGGCTAATCAGCCCTTAGGGGAGTTAACCTACATGAATGCGGCCCCGCGTAAAAGAAGTTAAATGAATTAAGCCGCCTTGCTAAGAATATCTTGGTAAATTTCGATCCATTTTTGCGGCGGATAAGGCCCGAAGGAACCATTACGAGAACGCCAATAGGCCAAGATTTGTGGAAACTGATTAAATTCGAGATTGGTTTCTTTGATTTTACGTCGGTCAAGTGGCATTACACGCAATCCCTCAAGCTTTTTACCGCTGAGCTTATACTGATTAAGCGATAGATAATCACTCATCACGCGGCCTAAAATAAAGGGGTTATCTGTGCCGACGCGGTTTTTTGCCTCAGCGCGGCGGCTCATGATAATATCTAGAAGCTTACGCGCACAATCGGCAATCGGACCTTGTGAAATACGGGCAACATAAATGGCTTTGGCAATGTTATTAAGTTCGTGTTGCTCAATCTCGGGCAGCCAGATCAGAGCCGCTGATTCCATATGAGCCGCATCCATAATATTGAAACATTGGTGGCAGAAAATACAGGTTGTCAGTAAATTATCTGTGTCAAAATTGGTGACATCCTGATTTTTATGCAGAATTTGTTGATATTTCTCAGACACAAACCCACAGCATTGGCAGGTATGGTGATCACGCTCCAGAATTTTTCGCTTTAATTCTGGATCCAAAGCCGGAGGATCGCCGGAAACAAGGCGGGGGCGGTTGGTTAACCGCCCCGTACCCAATGTAATAGGATAAAACTTCATCCTGAAACCTTAGTTTGTATGGAACTCCAATGCGTCCAATTCAACCGTTGTTGGTGCGTTACCTTCACCGATTGTATTTTGCATTGCTTCGAATACGATAGGCATCGCAAATAATGCGCCACCAGCCGCTAGACGAATAGCACCTTCTTTCAAAGGAGTTTGAGATGGTTGCTCAACATGGTCTTTGATTTTCAAGATACCCAATACACCCAGTACCAAACCTACCAAGTAAGATAGAGCTGATAGCAAGGAAGGTAAGCTTGCAATAGAGCCAACAATGTTTTCCGCAATGGAATTTACATTGTTACCGGCAGCTTGTCCGCCAGTTGTTTGCGCAAATGCGCCACCTGGGGCCATACCCATAAAGCCCAAAGTCATTGCCGCACCCATGCGGTAGTAAGTTGTTTTAATTGTCTTAAACATAGTATTTTCTCCTCTACTTAAAATAATGTTCAAAGTTTCTCACACATAAACTGCACTAAGCTATTCGATACACTCAACATACGAATTAGCTAAACGCAATCCCGAAACCATTGATACCCAGCGTAGACTGTACGGCGTTTAACAACGGTCCAAGATTCACTGCCAGAGCACCACCCACAATATGGGTAACCCCTGCCATGATAGAGGCCTGATTATTGCCCTCAGAAACGCTGCGGATAATAAAAATACCGCGAGCGAAACTCAATAATCCTACCATAATCATGAATTTTAAAATAGCACTAACCACCATATGCACATGTGCAAGCTCAGCGCCGGTCATGCCGACTGTGTATTGGAGCTCCGCATAGGTTGCTGTTGTCGATGATGAAAACAGCGTTGTGGTAATTAATCGCATAAAATCACTAAAGGAAATTAATAGGCCACCGGTCAGGAAGGTCATAGCCGTACCAATACCGTTTGGCGCTTTCGGGCCGTCTTGCTCACTTTTCAATAGGCGAGAAATCCCGATCATAATAAAGATAATACCAGCGCATAACGTAAAGAAATTCAACACGGAATGCAGCGGGCCTAATAAATCTGTAACGGCACAATACATGCGGCCATCCAAACCTGATGCGGTCACCGCTGAGCTACTGCCGCCTCCAAGGCTGATGCCGATATAACCCAAAAGGCTGTTAAGTAAATTCGTACCAAAAGTCACCAAAGAACCGGCACCTGAAGCACAATTCACCCCTGCTGCATTATAGCCGGTTACTGCCCCGCCGCCGGTTAGGGTCGCTAAAAACGAGGTGGCTGTTGCTGAAACCGGCGTCACGGTTGAGCGCACAGCTTCGATAACAAAAGGAAGACTGAAGAACGCACCACCAGCGGCTAAGCGCGCAACACCTTGTGAAACAGGTGTGTTTTGGGGGCTTAAGACATGATCACGAATTTTCAAAAGTGCCATAAAACCAAAGACCAAACCAATCAGATAAGAAATTGCATTTAAAAAGGCAGGCATACCACTTGTATGGAAGATCAATCCACACATCATTGATCCGATGGTGCTACCATTCATCGCGCTGGTCAGGCAGCTATTCGAAGTGTCATAACCTGAATCAACCAACCCTAAAGAGCCTAGAGCATCGCTTAAAATGCCTTCCAGCCCAACCGTGTCGGCATCACCACTAATCGCAGTGGCCATAGCGATGTAAATTGATGGAATGGCCAAGAACGCACCACCAATTAAAAAGCGAACAACAGCTTCTTTAAGCGGGTTACGTTCAGGATCTTCGATATGTTCTTTCAATTTCCAAAGAGCAACCGCACCAAACACAAGGCCAATCAAGTAAGCCGCAGCGGTAATAAGGCCTGGTATATCGCTTAATGAATCGATGATTGCGCCTAAAATGGCATTGAAATCATGGGTAATCCCGATGTTACCCAGATTTGAAAAACTTCCTAACAGGCCTGAGAAAAAGTTTGTCGGCGCAAAAATATCATGATCAAAGTCAGCTTGCTGCCCACCGTTGATGGAAGCAGCCATGGCTTCGTAAATGATAGGTAAAGCTAAAAAAGCAGCGCCAATTAATAAGCGCGAAATAACAGCCCGTAGTGGCGTTTGCGAAGGTTGCTCAATATGTTCTTTAAGTTTCCAAAGTCCCCAAGCACCTAAAACAAGGCCCAATAAATAAGAAATCGCAGCAATAAGAGCGGGAAGCTGGTCCGTGGAGTCAACGATATTTTCCCCAATTGCTGATGCATCTTGCGCAAAAGCGGAACCAATTAGCACAAGGCTAAACAGTAAAAAAGCCGTCATTTGGTTTAAAACCAAACGTGGGTTAATTACCCGACTGACGAAAAAATTACTCAAAACTCATACACCCAACATTATTAAAAAATACAAGCTCATTGGCTCAATTATATCATTGATGAAGGCGTGCGCCTAGCACTCCCCTCACAATTTATAACTCAGTATAGCGGGCAAAAAGTTAATAAAGTCTAACAAAAGCAAAAATTATTTAAAATTTTATCTTTTTAACGAGGATTGAGAACCTGTAATCAGCCAAGATCCATTGTCAAAGCGGATAGAGCGAACAACGCCAAAGCCTGCAACTTGTTGGCCAGGCTTGATCTGGATAACATTTCCGTTCTTTTTATGCTGCAAAACAGCAAAACCAGGCTGGGCGGCCTTCATGACCCATATATCTTGCGCATTTCCTGCATAAGTATTGGCGCGAGGTTGGGTGTTAGCATTGCGTTCCTGATTAAGACGATCGACAGGGCTGGAAGCAGGCTCACTCTTATGAGCGGCTGGTTTGCTGGCTTGCTTAGCAGGCTGAGGCGTCGCTTTAGGCAGTATGGTTTTTGAGGTTTCAGCTGATTTTATTTCTTTTTCCAAAGACGCAATCTGGGCCTTAAGCGTGTTAACTTCTTGTGTCAGAGACGCTTTTTCTTGCTGATAAGTGGTTTTAATAGACTTATTTTCCTGTTCTAAAGAAGAAATTTGATCCTTCAACTGTGTAATCTCTGGCGCGGTATCATTAAAACTATTGGGTTGATTATCCATGTCGGTAGCTGCAACAGTCATATCCTCAGCAGGTTCCTCGGCAATCGGTTCGTCAGCCATTATAGTAGCCGGCTCTTCTGAATTTTCATCGATGGTATCAAAGATAGAATCTAGATCGTCTGTGTCATCCACATTGTTAAAGACAATTTCGGTTTCGGGTTCGGGTTCACTGGCATTGGCAATAATCGGCTCAGAGGTTTGTTCTTCTTGCGGTAAAGGTGAAATGTCAATGGTATCATCACTCGCAAAGGCATCATCGTTAGGCATAGGCAACAAAGGTGCTTCATCATCAGAATCATTATTAAATGTGATCGCATCATCGACATAGCCTGAGGCAGCGGCAGATGGAACGCTGACATCTTTTTGTATTACAGGCTGATCATCGGGGTTAATTGTTTCTAAGTCGGAAAAAATATCATCTTCTTCGGACATATTTTCAACAGATTTTTGTGAATTGTTGGAGTCCTCACTAAGAACTTGATCAAATTGCGTGATCGCATCTTCATAGGGTAGGACTGCCTTCGGAGTATCTTCAGTGCCGCGCAGGTCATTGAGCTCAACAGCAATCGCCCGATCATTGTCAGAAGATTGTGTGGTGGCTGCATTGTTTTGTGTCGTTTGATTAGACGCAACAGCTTGCGGCTGTGGTGACTGTGTGGGGGGGGCTGTCTTTGATCCTCCGCCCAATTGAGATAAGGCAAATAAACCGCCAAAAATCAAAACAACACCAATAACGATGAAAGAAAAATATTTAGCGATAGGGCTCTTTGCTTTGGGTGCTGACGCCCCAGCTTCCATCAGATCACCATCATCTTCGTCTTCATCCAGGTCGCTCCAATCTTCGTCATCGAGCTTTTCATCCAGAAAATCATCGTCAAGCAACTCGTCATCTAATAACGCATCATCGAGTAAATCGTCATCGATTGTACCCTCATTCAAAGAGCTTTCATCTGACAGATCCATATCCAGCGAATCGTCTTCTAGAGAAAAGTCTTCTTCTTTTTTGTTAGGATCATCTGACATGTAAAAAACCTGATTTCAAAGCGTTAGAGATGGACGGGTAAAATAAATCTTTTCTTAAGTAAGTGAAAGATCAAAATACGTCAAGAGCACTCCGCCAAGCGAGCTGAATTGAAACGAAATCCTAACAACAACCATGCGAAAAAACAAGCAGCCAATCGAAGAGCGTTAGACGATCTCGCTAAAAGTTATTTACCGAGTATAGGGGTTGGATTGCTTATTATCGATTTTTTGGGCAAGAGTGCTACTAATCGGCAGGCTTACAGGGGATGTGAACAATAATCCCATCGGCGTGCCCGTCCTGATAATGACAGTAGTCTCCAGATCATCAGTCATCTCATCAATAATACTGCTAAGTTCAGATCCAGCCTCATCAATACCCGCAGCAATTTCTTGCTCATTATCGGATTCTGCTTGCTCTGAGGTAACGGTATCGCCTTCGATGGTAATCGTGGTGAGGCCGGTTTCTGCGATCGCACTGGCAGCACCTTCAATAAAGGATGAAGCCATCGGCAACACAATACGGGCTAGATAATGATGATCAACATCGGTTGCCATGCCGGGTAAGGTCGTATCTGGGTCTAAGGCAACCGCCTCGATTTCATGAGACTCTCCATCAATGACAACGGTATCAAAGTTTAGCGTTAAGTATTCGTCTTGGACTTCGAATGATCCTAAAACTTTCTCACCTTTGAGCGGGCCAGATAAAAGTAACGCTAAAACAGGACCTTGAACATCTGAATTCGCTTCGATAAGCAATTTAGCATAGGCAATTTCACCGGCGTGAACGACTGTTATAGTCGCTTCGTCGCCATCTTCGTCGCCATTTTCCTGCTCTAATGCTTCTTGAGCCGCAAGCTCTTGCGATTCTTTTAAGTCTTCCAAGAATTGAATAGGTGTCAAAGACATATTATCAACGTTAACTTCGGATTTATTATCCAAAATCGCGGACATCTGTTCGCCCATTGTTGAGGCTAAAGCTTCGATGGCTTGGCGTCGCTGTGCTAGTTCTTCCGCCGTAGGGCCTAAGTCTAGCTCTTCTAATTCTTCCGCCGCGGCATTGGCATTGGCAAGGCGCTCTTGCTGAAGGCGGCGCCATCTTTGTAAGGGATCTTCCTGATCACCGGCGTCTTCGCCGCCTAAGGATAATAAGTCATCACCCGCATTAATAGGGGTAGGAATAGAACTCCCGCCTTGTGTCAGAGCTTGCTCATAGCGGGATGTATTCTCATCAACCAATGCCTCGATATACGCTTGAGAACTACCCTCGCCACCGGGGGTTGACTGTATTTCCGGCGCTTTTTGAACTTTGGAGCGAGCCGCAGGCTCATCTTTAGCAGAGAGCTTGACGATAATAAAAATAAACAAAATTACGCCAACAGCAATTGCACCGACTTTAAAAAGCGGATTATTGTGCCAAAGGTGCAACAACGTATTATCGGTTTGCTCCTTTTCGGCAAATTCATCAAATCCGGTGTCATCTAAATCCAGATCCAGATCTAGATCGTCACCATCATTTTCAAATTCATCTTTATCATTCATCAGTTATATCCTCACGGGCAGATAAATGAGCCCTAACCATCTTTCCTTTGTCGGACAAAAGCAAAACCGGAGTATGTTGTATGGTGTAAACATGCGTCCCATCTGCCGAAGCAACAGAGTTTGACCAGCTGGGCGAGAGCAAACTATGAGGAGTCCGTACAAAAGTGTCATCACCCATTAGATAAGCGCTAGTCCGGCTATCGACGCCCTCAACTTTTAGTTTTTCTGCTCCGGCAGGAATAATGCCTTGCAAAATAGAGGATAAAGCCGGCCCACCAGCAGAAACCTTGATACTACTTTCAATCAGCGGAGCTTCGGCCAATGGCCCCATTTCAGGAATAATGGCATCGAAACGATAATGAACGATATCTCGTGATGTTTCGACCGTAATGGTAATGGGTGTTTTTAAGGTCAAAAGCTTAATAGACATATTGCCGTAAGCAAATTCGGACTGAGGCGTAATGCGCACAAAATGGACGGGCCCAGAATTGCTTGACGAGGATTGCACAATATCAAAATTACCGGCCCATGTAATATCTTCGATCGGCCAAGGGGCCCCGGTTGAATCAAGAACGTTAAGGGTGGTTACATGACCGTGTGCAACCCGAACCACGGCAGGCTTTGTGCCGGGATCTAATGAAATATTTTGCACGACCATTTCAGGCTTAGGCATAGGATACACAGGCAATTCAACTGATTCTTGCGTGCGATCAAAATGCTCTAACAGCTCACGAATTTCTTCGGGCGTTAAGGGAAGTAAGCTTTGCAAAGCAGCCTGGAAAGCAGCTTCACGAATTTCTGTTTTTACGCTGGTGCTTTGCTGTTTTGCGGCCGCTTGCTCTTCTACTGTGCGGTTGGAAGGGCTTTCAGGCGTGTTGTTGTCACCAGAGAAAAAATCAACTACATCTTCATGAGGAATATTTTCAAGTGTCACCTTGTCTTTGTTAGAAGCACCCAGTACGTCCAGCCTCTGCGCCCAGCTGGAGCAAGGAAACAAAATAATCAAAGCCAAAGCTGGATATAAAAGAAATCGCTTAGTCATGAGCCCGTTTTTTTGATTGTCCCCACAGATCGCAGGGCGACAGATTAACGCATCCGTTATTCGAAGATACTGTCAATATCAAGTGATGTCACCTGCGTGAGAAACATAATCCACAACTGCGCACAAATTTTTTGCGGGCTGAATTTGGTGAATATTTTTGTAAATAAAGGGAAATCTATCGAGGCGAGGCGAGCCACTGATCAATTCCAACCCCATTGGAGCTTTCCAGACGCGGCACCCTAACAATCACAACGGTTGCAAGCATGTTTTGCGCGCGACGATTGGCTCCGGCTTGGTATGAAAGGGTCAAAGGAATTTGAACAACCCATTGGTAGCGTCCGGCAACTAGGCCTTCAGATTTCAAGACCGGTGCCCCGGCAGGGACGGCGGTGACGACTTGCTGGCCTTGCTCGACACTTTCAATAATGCGGGATTTTGTGAGTGCCTGTGTAAAGCTTTCCCAGCCGCGACGTGTAAAGTTGCGTGAGGATTCCTGCAAACGGCGGCGATAATCGTTAAAGCCAAAGGTCATGACCTCGGTGGTGGCTTGTGCGACCCAAGACATAAGAGCCGGGGTGCTAAGGTTGGGTTGGCTAAGAGCGACCATCGGGATGAGGCGTCCGTCTTCAGTCGTTGCAAAGTAGCGGTTTTCAGGCTTTCGTGAGTTAATAATGCCGAAAATAGCCAAAATTAGGAAGACAGTAATTAAAGATAACAAAATGCAAAGCTTTAGCAGCGCACGATAGCCGTCGCGATAAAATTCATTGCGAACAACTACAGTGCCAAGACCGGAGGTGTCTTGTGGTTTTTCCGGAACTTTCGGAGCAGTATCCTGTGGTTTTTTCTTTGCAGCCATGGGCCTTGTTTTTATGTTGTTCTTTGGTATTCGTCGGTCTCGACCAAGGCTGAGTAACCTTTTGAGCTTTTGAGCCCAAATTCGTCTGCCGATAACAGGTCACAGTTTGTCTGAAAACCAATTCTTGTACAAGGCTCCAAATCATTTTTTCAAAAAATCTTCACATTCAAACGGGACAAGGATTAAATTTTTGTGCTAAAATGACGCTGATACGTTTTTTATGAGTGTGTGAGCTCAGGGAAGTAATGCGTTTGATAATGCGGGTAGGGATGAAAAATTCTAAACGAAAAAAGGCCGAAAGCTTGGGAGCGCTGCGCGCAAATAAGCAGCTGATCTCGTGCTTGATGTTTTCTTTTTTATTGATGCTGTTCATAGGGCCTTTAGCGGTTAGGCCGGCTTTTGCTTGTTTTGCTTGTTCTAGCGGAGATACGCAGGCGACAGCTAACTTAGTGCAGCAAGTGCTTGAGCAAGGCGAAAATAATATCAAAGACCATACAGATATGGAGTTTGAAAATCACCAGGATTATCTAGCCAATGAATTTTATGAGAATATGGTCAAGCCGGCATTGCAAAAAATGACGCGTCAGTTTGTATCGGTGATGATGAATCAAGCTATGATTATCGGTATGTTTTTTGATGCCAAACAACAGCTTGAGACACAACAACTCTATCAGGAACTCCAATTCGAAGCGCACAAAGACTATCAACCGAGTAAAGATTTTTGCTATTTCGGAACCAATATTAAAAGCTTGGCCGCCTCCGAGGCGATCGCAAAATTTAATGCTGCCTCGATGAGCCAGCGCCAGCTTGAGCGCCAATTGGGCTTGAAAGGAACAGCCGGGGCGGTATCCAACCATGCAGATAAAATGGCGCGCTGGACCCAGTTTAAAGCAGACTATTGCTTGAAAACCGACGCCAATTGGAAGGCTTCGGATCCAAATAACACGGGGCTGAGCAAAGTATGTGAAACAGGCTCATCCGGCTCCAACGCGGATATCAGTTATAATCAGGTGGTGGGCAGCTCTTCAACCGTTGACATGTCTTCTCAAAGCGGCGGTAGTATGGGCAATCCGGATCTTGTCGCATTAGGCAATAATTTGTTTGGCCATAACGTGCCTAGTCGTAAGTTGAATGCGACGGATTTATCAAATTTTCAAAATCAAAGACGATTTCTTGCATTGCGGGGGGTAACCGCCAAACGCGCCGTGGCGGAAAGCTCTTTTAATACGGTATTAAGCTTAAAATCTGGCGGATCTGGTGGCTCGTCCGACACAATGCAAAAAATCGTTGATGATTTGTCAGGCTCCGGTTTGCCGAGCCTAGGCGCAAATCCAAGTTATTTTGCACAATTAGAGGTCATGGCAAAACGCATCTATCAAGATCCGAGTTTTTATGCGGGCCTATATGATAAGCCGGCGAATGTCTTGCGCAAAAGTGCAGCCTTGAAAGCGATTGAACTAATTTTGGATAGGGCTATCTATGAAAGCCAAATTCGTCAGGAAATGTCGATGTCTGTATTGCTGTCATCACAATTGGAAGGGCAGTTTAGAACCATTGGCGCACGTTTAGAGGGTAATAACTAGGGATGAAAACAAAACGGTTTGCATTACAGTTATTATTGATAATTGGCTTAATCGCTGGGCTGGCTTCGCTTCCTTCTTCTTCGGCTAAGGCAGCTTGTGCGCTGTGTATGACAGATGTCGGGATACCATTTCAGGCACAATGGTGGCCCATTGATACAGAAAAACCAATCAAAGATTACATTACCAACTCGTTTGAAAAGCACCGTGAATGGCTGGAAACGACGCTATGGGATGGAAAAATTTTACCAGCCATGCGTGATATGGCTGACGAGCTTTCAGCCGTTGGTATTTATCAGACCTATATCATTGGTTTATATTTCGATTCTAAGCAGCAACTTGAAGCCCAGCAAGCCATTCAAAAAGTTCGCGCCCGTGCGAATAAAGATTATCACCCATCAACCGGTATGTGTAAATTTGGCTCCGTCGTCAAAGGCCTCGCCGCATCGGAAGCTAAAGCCGCCGCAAATGCAGCTGCCTTGGCCAAAGCACAGCAACAGCGCGCCTTAGGGGCGGTCGGCACACCGGGGGCCTCTGGTGATTCTGCTGATAAGCAAGCGCGCATTAATAACTTTAAGAATAATTATTGTAACCCAAATGATTATAATAGTTCTTTATCATTGATCTGCCCGTCAGGCGCTTCAACACTGCGTAGAAATAAAGACGTTGATTACACACGGACTTTTGCATCGGGTGTGTCAATGGCTGACGTTGATTTCACCGATGGCGGTTCTGGCGATAATGAACAAGATGTAATGTCTTTATCGGATAACTTATATGGGCATTACATTGCTGTACCGCCACCCGGGGCGATTAATGATCAACCCAGCGGTGAGGTCACTGACAAACAGAAACACTACATGAATTTACGCGCTATTCAGGCAAAACGCAGTGTTGCGCAGGATTCATTTAATACCATCTTGGGAATGCGCGGCGCGGGTGCGGCAGGTTCGGCGCAATATATGAATGGTGTGATGAAAGAGCTCGGCGTTGATCCGACAGACTCAGCTGCAATATTGGGCGGTAATCCTAGCTATGAAGCGCAGATGGAAGTTTTAACCAAGAAAATTTTCCAAAACCCTGATTTTTATACTGGCTTGTATGATAAGCCTGCGAACGTGCAACGTAAGCATGTGGCTTTGCAAGCGATTGGTTTGATGCAAAAATTTGATTTATATAAAAGCTATCTAAGAAACGAAGCATCATTAGCAGTGTTGCTAGAGACGTCATTAATTAGTCTGCAAGGTGCGATTGAAAATGAACCGGTTCAGTAAGGGACATTTAAATCTAGTGATTAAACAAGCATTAACTTCTGTTAAAGGGGGCGGTGCGATATTAGGCGTGGTTATTTTATTAATCACTTTTACCACGAATGTATCGCAGGCACGCGATTGGCCGGTTTACGACACGGGCGTGAATGGTCGTTTTTCTGATGATATTGAAACAAATTATATTGATGGCTTACGAGCTATGACGCGTGAGCTTGTTTCGGTTGCCATGTATCAGGTAAAGCTGATCGGTATGTTTTTTGATGCCGAACAACAGCGCGATACACAAAGAACCTATAATCGGTTAACCGCTCAAGCGAATAAAGATTATCATCCATCCGATCTTATGTGCCGTTTTGGCACTTTTACACGATCACTGGCGCGTGCCGATGCCAAAATGCAAGCGGATGCTCAGGGGCTTAACCGTGCTTTGATGATGTCATTTACCAATTTGACAGGCTCGGCAACGGCGACCGGTGGGGAAGCGGATGCCCGAGATCGTTTGAACAAATTCAAAAGCTCTTTTTGTAACAAGGCTGATAATAATGGCACGCTGAATATTATGTGTGATGGCGGCGGTGGCGGTACGAATACGGATGTTGATTACCAAACGGTCCTGCTTTCGCCCTTAACGCTGGATGTGTCTTATGCGCAAGGTGGTGGTGGCTCTGACCAAAGCGGCGTGTATGCGCTGGGGCGTCATTTATACAACCCCTTAGCGATCGGCCATGCCGGCGATAAAGAAGAAATGTATGATAAGCGCTTTGTTTTGCAACAGGCTCGTCAATTGGTGGGAATGCAAAATGTTGCCGTGAATAGTTTTGCAAGCATTGTCGCAGAAAAAGCGCAATCGCCTTCCGAGTTGGGAGATAAAAGCGGCCCCGCCCATATGAAAGCCATGATGCGTGAGTTTGGTATGTCCGATGATGATATTGAAAGCATGCTGGGCGCGTCTCCCAGTTATTATGCGCAAATGGATGTGTTGACCAAAAAAATGTTCCAAAACCCGAATTTTTACACCAACCTTTATGATAAGCCTGCCAATGTTGCGCGTATTAGCACATCGATGGAGGCGATTAAAATCATGCAGTTGCGTGATATGTATCGGGCATCCTTGCGCAAAGAGATGCTACTATCTGTCTTGATTTCAAGAGCGCTCATCAAGCCAGAAGCCGATACCTTAAGCAAGCTGGGCAGTTTATAAGCCACTTTCAAATTTTTTACGTTGCTTTGTTAAGATTGTTACCGGACATCCGGTAATAAGCAATTTGGCATTTTCCTTGCATATCAATATTCATAGCGGTGTGAATCCGATTATAAAGACCGTCTGAGTCTATATATTATTCGGAAACACACTGGATAAAAAAACAAGGAAAATGCAATGGGAATCAGTAGCTTATCGAATGCAATATCAGGCCTTACCGTTGCGCAGCGCCAGATTGAAGTGATTTCGAATAACGTTGCGAATGCTAGTACAGAAGGCTTTACCCGTAAAATATTGCCGCAATACTCCCAAGTAATCGGTGGTGTCGGGTCTGGCGTTCTGGCGTCGACAATTATGCGCAATGTAGACATTAACCTGTCTGAGACCCTCTGGACGCAGGTAAGCTCCGTTTCTTATAATACCATTCAGGCAACTTATCTGGATCGTGTCGAAGAATTTCATGGTCCGTCAGATAGCAATATTTCAATTGCGGCAGAAATTGCCTCATTAGAGGATACTTTTACCCTCTTGGCAGATAATCCGACGGATTCATATTTACAAGCAGACGTGATGAATCAAGCGATTGATACGGTAGAAAAAATTAATGATTTTTCCGATTATATTACGACCTTGCGTAATGATGCACAAAACGAAGTCGCGAGCACTGTCGAAGAAGTGAATGCGCTGTTGGAGCAAATTGCCGAAATTAATTTGCAGATTCAACGGGAAACAAACTTGGGCGGTACGGTGGCAGCCGCATCAGATGTCCGTGACAATGCAGTAAGAGAGCTTTCTGGCTTAATGGAAATCAGCTTTTTCATCCGCGGTGATGGGGTGATGGTTATTCAAACCAACGAAGGAGCTGAGCTTGCTTCGACCACTTTTCAAGAGCTGACTTTTGATCCAAACCCCTTATCGGCGCAAAGTGTATACCCGGACAATGTCGCCGGTGTTTATGTCGGTGATCCTGAGACCGAAGTCGGCGCCGTTGACATTACGGATAGTAATCCGGGCGGTAAGCTGGGTGGATTGTTAAAATTACGTGATGTCACCTTCCCTAAGCAAATGGCGCAATTGGACGAACTTGCACATAAAATGGCGTTACGTTTTGATGCGCAAGGCTTATTGCTATTCACCGATGAGACAGGCTCTATTCCGATGGATACGGCGCCTGATTTATCGACGAACCCTGAAACACCCGTTAACTATGTTGGTTTTTCTGCAGTGATGCAGGTAAACCCTAATGTGTTGGCGGATACATCACTTCTGCAAACCGGAACCAGTGGCAGTGCAGATGTTGAAGCAGGCTCAAATTCAGTAATTCGCAGAGTCTTGGATTATACTTTCGGTAATGTGAGTTATCAAACAGCATTGGGTGAAGTTGATTTGGCTGTATCAGGGCTAGTCGCACCGAATAACACCTTACAGGAATATTTAGGGGTTAAATCAACCGCATCAGTGACCGGAACGCGGGACTTAAATTCTTATGCCAATCCAACCGCGTTCATCAATGCGACCAATAATGCAATCTCAGCAACCTCGGGAACATTCCGCATCACGATTGAAGAAGCGGATTTATCCCTGGGTCCAGTCGATATCGATGTTGATTTAAGTGCAGTCACAGATGGTGTTGGCGATTTTGGAGATGATCTGGTTGATTATATCAATAACACAATTATTCCAACGCTCTCGGCGGCTGATCAAACAGCGCTTACAGATATGGGGGTCGTGATTGGCGTGTCCTCCAACGGCCAGTTAAGCATTACGGCCAATGCCGATATTACGCTGGATGCATCAACACCAACCAATGCGATGGGGATCAATAATTTTGAGATTCTGGGCTTTGTGAGCGGCGTAACGGAATCAGAAGACCCTTACTTTGACATTGCCGTTGGCAATAATGAATTTGAACGGATCACGATTGAGCCTGCCGATGATGAAACAGATTTACTGGCCAAGTTACAAGCGGTGCCGGGTTTAGCTGTTCAATATAATGCCAATGGGGAGCTGGAGCTTCGTTCGGGTAATGATTTTACCGATCCGGATTATGGCGGTGAG
>QGCY01000075.1_pt1 | contig 26867 bp, 22 predicted proteins | sample 4708041 | NCBI WGS metagenome assembly QGCY01 (sample SAMN08941164, study PRJNA450518) | Sediment metagenome, whole genome shotgun sequencing project. | biome: grassland soil; feature: grassland; material: soil; isolation source: soil 14 days enrichment with methanethiol and mixed carbon source ... | reverse complement strand
GTATCTTATCGCTATTTCGGCCGTGCGTTCCGTCAGGCACGTACAGAAGGCGAGCCGGTCGAGTTCAATCAGACAGGCTTTGAGAATTTCGGACACACCGACCGCCTCGAACGGGACGTGGCAACACTCACCACGATCTGCGATGAGATCTCGGGCGCAGGCATCCGCAATGCGCAGCTTAATCTCGGCGATGTGTCTATCTTTCACGCTGTCGTGGACGCGCTGGCGCTCTCTGATCACTGGGACGCTCGCATCCGCCGCGCTAACAAGCGCCGCGAGGGCGTAGAGGCCGTTCTGGCGAGTGCTGAAGGCCAGACTGTGAAAGCATCTTCTGCGCTGGCCCAGACGCTTGCCAAGCTGCCTGCGGACGATGCGCGTGACCTGCTTGATGAAGTCATGTCGATTTCCGGTACAGAAGTCGTCGGTGGCCGAACCAAAGAAGAAATTCTGGAACGCCTTCAGGCCCGCGCTGAAGCAGCTAATGCCGGTGCGATGCCGGATAAGGCACGCGCTGTGCTTGGCGCGCTTAAAGGCGTGTCCGGAACACCTGACGTCTTTCTTGAAAAGCTACGCGCCCTAGCAAGCGAATATGCGCTGAACCTGTCATCCGTTCTTGATTACACTGAAAAACTCTTCTCGGCACTTTCAGATCGCGACATGCCGTTCTGGGCGAATGCTCATGTCTCCGTACAGTTCGGGCGTCGCTTCGATTATTATGACGGTCTCGTATTCGAGCTGTATCACGCCGGTTTAACGCGCGAGAAGCCGCTGGCGCTTGGTGGCCGTTATGACGGTCTGGTCTCATGGCTGAGCAAAGGCGCCCAGAATGTACCTGCTGTTGGCGGCGTTGTGCGTCCTGATCGTGTAGAAGCAGCACTTAAGCTCGAAGGAGGTGCAGCATGACACAGCTTATGCTGGCAATCCCGTCCAAAGGGCGCCTGAAAGAACAGACTGAAGCGTTTTTTGCGGACTGCGGACTGAAGCTGAAACAGGTTGGCGGCGAACGGGGCTATTCTGCCGTGCTTGAAGGCGCGCCTGGTATTCAGATCATGCTGCTTTCGGCTTCAGAGATCGCCAAAGGCCTTCTGGACGGCACGCTACACCTTGGAGTGACGGGCGAAGACCTGCTTCGCGAGCATGCGGATAGTTTCGATTCGCAGGTTCATCTGCTTCGCGCGCTCGGTTTTGGTTATGCGGATATGGTCGTTGCCGTGCCGCAGAGCTGGGTGGATGTCGATACAATCGAAGATCTGGAAGATGTGGGCCACGCTTTCCGCGCGCGTCACGGACGCCGAATGCGTGTTGCAACCAAGTATCTGCGTAGCAGCCGCCGTTTCTTCGCTGAGCGCGGACTGACCCAGTACCGCCTGATCGATTCTGCAGGGGCTACAGAGGCTGCACCGGCGTCCGGTACAGCAGAGCTTATCGTCGATATCACAACGACGGGTGCGACGCTGAAAGCGAACAATCTGAAAATCCTCAGTGATGGTGTCATGCTGAAGTCTCAGGCGCAGTTATCTGCGTCTTTGAATGCGGACTGGAATGAGGACGCGCTGGCAGCGATCAAGAATCTGCTGGATATTTTTGAGGCACGCCGAGTCGCTCGGGACGTTTCTGTCCTGACTGGCGGTAAGTCTCTCCGGTCTGCAGCTGCATCAATTAGTGATGAGGTCACTCTACTTGGTGATTCTGTGGTTCTTTCACGCGAAAAGGCAAAATCTGTCGCAAACGCACTGTCTAGCGCGGGCTTTGGACCGGTATCCGTAGTGAATCCGGAGTTTCTGTTTCTTGAGGACAACGTAGTCTTCGGAGAATTTTCCCGCGCGATTACGCGAAATGCCCAGTAATTTAGCAGCAAGCGCTCAGTTTGTTCCCAAATCCGGTTTTTTCTTGTTGACACTTTGATGAAGCTCGGGCCTTATCTTCTTGCAGTTCGGGAGGAAACGTCCTGCTTTATAAAGAACAAACGGCGTGGCTTTTAGCTGCGCCGTTTATAATTTAAGCCTACTTCATCTAAATCAAAGTAATTGCGCGCGCTTTAGTCTAGTTTATCTTGTATCGCATTCAACAAGCGTTGAAAATCGTGCAAGTATATTGATCTGAACTTGCGGCTAGCCTGACCGGCGAATTGTCCCGTTTTTCACGCGTTCGGCTTGCCGACACGTTTCATCTACCTCAAACGCAAAGAGCAGGTCCGAAGACCTGCTCTCGTGCCCTGGGGAGGCAAACGTGAAAGGGACAATGAAGGGCCGCCAGCAGCTCGGGGGTAGGGGGCAGTGATGAATTGCCAGCGACCTTTGTTGTTCCTTGTTGATAAACAATAAGGATTATCTGATAAACGTCAAGTGAAATTATCGTTATTCGATGAAGTTTCTGTAACGGGCAAAAAATTATCCCTGAAATAGGTGTTCGCGGGCCGATATTTCACTTTCGGCAGAAATATTAGGCCGTTTGCTCGCTTTAGTGCGGATGTCTTCGGAGCTGCGTCGGTCCGTCGCAGAAATGCTAGCGCCTCGGAGCACTAAGGAATTCTACTTTAAAAAGAATTCTTTGGGCATGCGGGTCATGAGATGTGGCGATGTGTGTCGTCTGAAACCGTCAGAGTTAACCATTCGAGCGCGATTTAGCTGCCTTCTTATGGAGAGCATAGAATTTAACTTTCCCAAAGTGCTGATTCTATTGTGATTTGAATTTTTTTCATGAGAAATTGAATAAAAATTTATTGAAATCTTTTAAATTCATTTTTCTCTGAAGTTTTATTGTTCCTCTATTTCAAAAAAGAATAACAGTTGTCAGCTTTATTTTAACTCAACTGGTGTTTCTTTTGGAAGATATCAACACCCTTAGAGAATGTAAGGGTATGAATGGACAAAGGAACTTACGGATGAGAAAGTCTCTGACGGCACTTTCGATCATAACAGCCTCGATGCTGGCGGCCGTACCTGCTCACGCGGCGGGCGAACGTGACCTTCAGCTTATTGGCCGTGCGCTCAGCTTCGTAGAGGGCGGCGCAACGGGTGATGTCACGCTGGCAATTGTATATGCGGACGATGTAGCCGGTTCGCAGGCAGAAGCAGAAAGCATCTCTGCAATTCTTGGCTCTGGGCTAAACGCTGGTCAGGTAACACTGCAGCCCCAACTCATTTCAATGTCAGACGTTTCAGGTCTGAGTGCGGAGACAGCCGTGTTCGTGCCATCGGGTATGTCAGCGCATTATTCCGCTATCTCTTCGGCTTCGTCGATTACTGTCAGCACCGACCGCGCTTGCGCGGAAGCCGGTGCCTGTGTCGTCGCAGTTCAGAGCCAGCCGAGTGTTGAGATTTATGTGAGCCGTTCTGCGGCGGAGGCCCGCTCTGTGAGCTTTGCTTCTGCATTCCGCATGATGATCAACGAACTCTGATTATTCCAAGAAATTTCTCGTTCAAGAAAGAACAGACTGATGTCTACATTTAAAAAGAAATCATCGATCTTTGCGCTGTCTGCTATTGCGTTGTTTGGTCTTCCGGCAATGGCGCAGTCTATTGATTACGGCTCACTCGAAATGCTGTTTGACGAGCCGGTCACGACCTCCGCAACAGGTGCACCTCAGCGCTCTACAGATGCTCCCGTCACGATGGAAATCATCTCTGCGGACGAAATCCGCAATTCCGGTGCCGTCAATATTCCGACACTTCTTTCGCGTATAGCAGGCGTTGAGGTTCAGCAGTATGGCCGTAATTTCCAGGACGTGGCGATTCGTGGCTATAACCAGAACAAGACGCCGCGCCTTCTGGTTCTCGTGAACGGCCGCCAGGTCTTCCAAGACTATTACGGTTTCACGGACTGGGATGTGATTCCGGTGCAGCTGGACGAAATCCGCCAGATCGAGATCGTCAAAGGCCCTAACACAGCGCTTTTCGGTTTTAATGCTGTCGGTGGCGTTGTGAACATTATCACTTACAATCCGCTTTATACAGAGACAGACGTTGCTCGTGCTGGCGTTGATTTCAATGAAGGTGTTCGCGGTTCGGGTGTTGCTACGCTCCGTCCGTTTGAGAATACATCGATCCGCGTTTCGGCTGGTGGCCTGCAGGCACGCGAGTTCGAAGATCTGCCATTCGAACGTCGCGCCAATCCACAGAACGAACAGTGGGCGCTTGCGGCTGAAGCTGGCATTCAGGCGACGTCAAATACGCAAGTATTTCTCGAAGGTACGGTTTCCAGCTCTATCCGCTTGGAACGCCTGCCGTCCGGAGTGAACATTGTTCGTGATGGCGAGACAACCAGTGTTCGTGCGACAATGACTCATGATGGCGAATGGGGGCTGATCAACGCGACGGCTTACCGGAACACGCAAGAATACATCACAAATCCGTTCGCGCCGAATCCAAGCTTTGATATTGAAGCTGGTCTGACTGTTTTCAAAATCGAAGACCTGTTCAAAGTCGGTGCAGATCACACGTTCCGTGTGGCAGGTGAGTATCGCGAAAATACGCTTGACCTCTTCTTGTCTGGAAACAGTTCATCCAATGAATACAATGTGTTCTCTGTTGGTGGTATGTGGAATTGGGCGATCAACAGTGAGCTGTCTTCCACGGTTGCGGTTCGTTGGGACACGTTGAACTTTGAAGGTGAGACGGTCTTTTCCAGCAGCTTCGGTGCGCCTGAGGCCAGCCGCGAAATCAGCGAAGCCAGCTATAACGCCGGTCTGGTTTACACGCCGACACCACGTGATCTGTTCCGCTTTCAGATTGCTCGGGGCATTCAGACACCAAGCCTTGTGCAGCTTTTCTTCTCCCCGGATGTCGATCCGAGCATCGTGAACAATTATGCGATCGACTATGATCGTCAGCTCAACGCGATCAACGGTAAGATGCGTGTCAGCGTCTTCTATCAGGACAATCAGGGCCTGTTTACGGTTTCCAACGCGGCGTTTGCTCCTGGGATTAACATTCCAGTCGGCGATAATCTTGGTGACTCTGAGCTGTTTGGCATTGAGCTGTCTTTTGAAGGACGTCTCGGTGAGCACACTGACTGGTATGCATCTTATGCGTTTAACGACACGCAGGATGGCGAATTTGGTCAGGTGGCATCATATGATGGCCTGCGCGACGTTCTTGATTTTGAAGATTCTAACCTCGGTGACCAAATTAAAGCTGGTGCGGTCTATGATAACGGTACCTGGGTCTTCGGTGCGCATGCACGCTATGTCCCATCCCGACAGGTCTTCGATGCCCTCGATCCAGGCGATTATCAGTACGAGCGTGTAAACGTGGATAGCTATGTCGCGCTTGATATGAATCTGTCTTATCGCCTCACTGACGATGTGACGCTTTCTCTCGACGCATTCGACCTCACAAACGACGACGATGTGCAGGTTCCAGGTGGCGACATCGACTCACGTGTCTGGGCGTCTGTGCGCTTCGAGTTCTAATAATTGAGCAATGAAATCAGGCGCTTGAATGCGCCTGATTTCAGCCTGCGCATTAAGTGAATTGCAATGCGTACAGGTTATAGTCATGAAAAGTTCCGAGGGTACGTTATGAAGTTTTCAAACATCTCCAGTTGGCCGTTTACCGCCAAGTTCGCAGTTCCTTCAGCGCTCGCGCTGGGGATGATCTGCGTTGTCGCGGGGGTGAGCCACTTTGCACTGAGCGGACAGGTAAATCGTACAACAGAGATTGTGGATGTGGACTTTCATAACGCTCTGCAGCTCGTTCAGGCGAACAGCGCAGTGCAGGATGTGAACGGTCAGCTTTATCAAACGCTGACAAATCAGGCAGCGAACGTGGTGGATTCATCGGCGGCTGCGTCAGAGGTTATGGCGCTGCAGGGCAGTGTCGACCAGATTGTTGCGTCTCTCGAAGCTTACGGCGCGAGCACGACAAGCGCAGAAGAAGCTGCAGCGGTCCAGAACATCATTGAGCAGCTGAACACTTATAAAGAAACCATCGAAGTTGTTGCGACGATGATGGAAATTGATTTCGCATCAGCCGTTGCGTTCGCAGAACCGTTTGCGGAAAACTACACCGTTCTTCAGACGCAATTTCAGGAACTGGTGGATGATGTCGTAGCGTCATCAGAAGCGAGCGCGGCTGACGGCCAGGCTGCGGCCGGTCAGGCCAAGCTGATCCTTCTGCTTGTGGCGCTGTTCGCGCTTCTGGCCGCCGGTGCAATTGCTGCTGTCGTGGCACGTTCGACCACACGTTCTATCCGCGAAATTGCTGGCGCGACGGATCGTCTGGCATCAGGTGATCTGGATACCAACATCGATGGCCTGAGCCGCGGCGACGAGCTTCAGTCTATCGTGGAGTCGCTCTCAACATTCCGCGGCAACGCAATCGAGCGTAACCGTCTCGCCGAGCGCGAGCGTGAAGAAGCGCGCCTTCGTGAAGAGCGTACGGAGCGCATGGAGAAACTCATCGCATCATTTGAGGCTGATAGCCGTGATCTGCTTGGTCTTGTGGCTGGTGCGTCTGATCAACTGCGCTCAACAGCGGAGCATATGCGTGGCACGGCGGGCGAAACCACCAGCCAGTCCCAGAATGCGTCGCGTTCTGTAGATCAGGCGGCAAATGACGTCCGCTCAGTGGCAGCGGCCTCTGAAGAGCTTTCTGCCTCTATCATGGAGATTGCAGGCTCTGTTGAGGACTCTGTCACAGCGATTAATCAAGCTGCTCAGAACGCGATGAGCGCGAATGAGACTATGGCGGACCTCGCATCTGCTGCCGACCAGATTAAAGAGGTTGTCGGTCTCATCAACGATATTGCTGAGCAGACCAATCTTCTCGCGCTGAATGCGACGATTGAGGCTGCGCGTGCGGGTGAGGCGGGCAAAGGCTTCGCGGTTGTTGCGACGGAAGTTAAAACGCTGGCGAACCAGACCTCGCAAGCGACAAGCCGCGTTGCTGAAAGCGTAGCGGACATTCAGCGCGTAAGCGATACGGTTGCCGGCGCGATGGGCTCTATCAACGACTCCATCAGCAAGGTCACCGAGATTTCTGCGCGTATTTCCCAGTCTATGCAGCAGCAGGGCGGTGCGACACAGGAAATCGCGTCCAGCATTTCCCGTGTGTCCAGCGAGACAGAGAACGTCACCACCTCCATGGTCAGCGTTCAGACGTCAGCGTCCGATACCGACAGCTCTGCCGGCGACGTTCTGGATGCAGCGTCTACGCTGCAGAAGCAGGCCGAACAGATGCAATCAAGCGTCCAGCGCTTCCTTGAAGGTATTCGTGCAGCCTGATCAGAAGGCTCAATGCAAACTCAGAAAAGCGGTGCCTTTATGGTGCCGCTTTTTTGTATATGGAACGCACGCGCGTTACGAACGGACCTCGATATGGATGTGGTCATCGTGCCGTGCTGCGCGGCATCCCTGAAAGCGTATGTTCTCCTGAGTAAGCCCCAAGCGCGCTTTCAAATGCGGTTCGATGAAAATTCTGCGCACTCTTTCGTCCGCTGACAGCAGCTCGAGTGTCCTTCGTGTGCGTTCCTCTTCGAGCTGCCAGTCGGGCCATGCTGCTTGCAACCAGTCAAAATCCCAACGCAGTGACAACTGCGATGGAGCACAATCTGTAGGCCCTTCTTCGAAAGCGAAATAACCTATCGGAGAACGCGTCCGACCGGGAAAATAGGTCCCGGTTCCATCTTTATAGAATAGCGCGATGTCGGCCTTCCTGCCATCGCGATGAGACAGATGGGGCAATAGCGGAAAGTCGTCGATATAGGGGAAACCTGCATCGAGCGCGCGCAGTTGAGCGTCGGGAAAGCGAGCCGTGAGGGATGCTGCGGTGTCTTGTAAGACCGTCTTCATTTCGGGCGTTACGTAATGGCGATTAAGCGCGCAAAATAACGGAGACTGGACGCTGGCCGTGTTCGGTGATGCCCAGCAATTCAAAGGCACCCTTCCGAACTGCGGAGCGATCCAGACACTTGCAACCGAGAGCGCAGTGTAAATCCCGATGAAGGTGAGAAGCCGCCGCTTGAAGCGCAGAGCAACCAGCCAGACAAGGCCACCGAGCTGCGTGAGCACCGTCAGGATGATCACGATCAGAATATGGCCGCCTGCTTCAATGAACTTCATCGTCGTGCACGTCCCGAGTTATCACTTCAGTCGATACGGACGTTGAAACAAAAAAACGGCGATCCGAAGACCGCCGTTCTCTTTGTGCCGTAAGGGCGAGTGAAGCGAGGCTTAGAAGCCCATGCCACCCATTCCGCCCATTCCGCCCATGTCAGGCATAGCAGGTGCAGCGTCGTCTTTTGGTGCGTCTGCGATAGCAGCCTCAGTTGTGATGAGGAGGCCAGCAACAGAAGCAGCGTTCTGAAGTGAAGAACGAACAACTTTAACCGGGTCGATGACACCGAAGTTGAACATGTCGCCATATTCTTCAGTCTGAGCGTTGAAGCCGAATGCGGCGTCAGAAGATTCAAGGATCTTGCCGACAACGATTGAGCCTTCAACACCAGCGTTTTCAACGATCTGGCGAACTGGTGCTTCGAGAGCTTTACGAACGATGTCGATACCAGCTTGCTCGTCAGCGTTCAGGCCAGTCACAGTAATCGCAGCAGCCGCTTTCAGAAGCGCTGTACCGCCACCAGTAACGATGCCTTCTTCAACAGCAGCGCGTGTTGCGTTCAGAGCGTCATCGACGCGGTCTTTACGCTCTTTCACTTCGACTTCTGTTGCGCCGCCAACTTTGATGACAGCTACGCCGCCAGCCAGTTTAGCGAGACGCTCCTGAAGCTTCTCTTTGTCGTACTCTGAGGTTGTTTCTTCGATCTGACGTTTGATCTGACCAACGCGGTCTTCAATGTCAGATTTCTCACCAACGCCATCAACGATTGTTGTGTCGTCTTTAGTGATGGAAACGCGCTTAGCAGAGCCGAGCATGTCGATTGAAACGTTCTCGAGCTTGATGCCGAGGTCTTCGGAAACAACCGTACCGCCTGTGAGGATCGCGATGTCTTCGAGCATAGCTTTACGACGATCGCCGAAGCCAGGTGCTTTAACAGCTGCGATTTTCAGGCCGCCACGGAGCTTGTTCACAACGAGTGTTGCGAGCGCTTCGCCTTCAACATCTTCTGCGATGATGAGGAGTGGACGGTTAGACTGAACAGCTGATTCCAGGATTGGAAGCATTGGCTGCAGAGAAGAAAGCTTCTTCTCGTGAAGCAGGATCAGAGGCTCTTCCATCTCAACCAGCATCTTGTCAGCGTTTGTGACAAAGTAAGGAGAGAGGTAGCCACGGTCGAACTGCATGCCTTCAACGACTTCGAGTTCGGTTTCGAGGGATTTAGCTTCCTCAACCGTGATAACGCCTTCATTGCCGACTTTTTCCATTGCTTTCGCAATCATGTCGCCAATTTCACGCTCGCCGTTTGCAGAGATCGTGCCGACCTGAGCGATTTGCTCAGATGTGTCGACTGGCTTCGCAGAAGTTTTGATGGATTTTACAACTTCAACAACAGCTTTTTCGACGCCGCGACGCAGGTCCATCGGGTTCATGCCAGCAGCAACGCGCTTCATGCCTTCGCGAACGATAGCCTGAGCGAGAACTGTTGCAGTTGTCGTGCCGTCACCAGCAACGTCGTTAGCTTTAGATGCAACTTCACGAAGCATCTGAGCGCCCATGTTCTGGAACTTGTCTTCCAGTTCGATTTCTTTTGCGACTGTTACGCCGTCTTTCGTTGTGCGCGGAGCACCGAAAGATTTTTCGATAACAACGTTACGACCTTTAGGGCCGAGTGTTACCTTTACCGCGTTCGCGAGGACGTCGACGCCCTTCATCATACGTTCGCGAGCGTCAGCGGAGAATTTCACATCCTTAGCAGCCATGTGTATTTTCCTTGTTCAGAATGAATTTAAAAAACGACCAGTGCGGTGAAGCTTATGCTTCAACAACGCCCAGAATGTCGGACTCTTTCATGATGAGGAGCTCTTCCCCACCAACGTTGACTTCTGTGCCAGACCATTTGCCGAACAGGACGCGGTCGCCAGCTTTGACGTCGAGCGCTACGAGGGAACCGTCGTCGCCGCGCACGCCTGTGCCGACTGCAACAACTTCACCTTCCTGTGGCTTTTCTTTCGCCGTATCGGGAATGATGATCCCGCCTTTGGTTTTTTCTTCTTCCTGTACGCGGCGTACAAGCACGCGGTCGTGAAGCGGACGGAATTTCATTGAATGCCCTCTCTCCAGATTGGGTTGATACAAAGAGTTTTGCCTGTTTAGCACTCACCGGAGGAGAGTGCTAACAGAGGGGCAATTAAGAACAGGGGGAGTTACCGTCAAGGGGCAAAAAACAAGATTTATTCTGTTTGTGCTGCGCCTTCTTCACTTATCCCACCGCAAAGCGCTGTGCGGAGAATTATACGAGAAATGAGGACGGTATTCGCAAATACAACCGCGCCCCCGTGAAACCGCGATTGGAATGCGCAGATAAAAAAGAAACCGGCGCGATCGAGGCGCCGGCTTCGTGAATTGGAATTCGGGCGGGTGATCAGGTGATCGTTTGACCGCCGTCAATCACCATCATCTGGCCATTCATGTAAGACCCGGCTTTAGATGCGAGGAATACCGCAGCACCTGCAATTTCTTCCGGCTCGCCGATACGCTGCATCGGCGTGTAAGCGAGGGAGCGTTTGAGGGTTTCAGGATTCTCCCAGAGTGCGCGGGCAAAGTCGGTGCGGATCAGACCCGGTGCGATGCAATTCACGCGGATATTGTCTTTGCCGTATTCCACGCAAAGGTTTCGCGCTAGCTGGAAGTCAGCGGCTTTGGAGATGTTGTAAGCACCGATAACCGGTGAGCCCTTGAGGCCGCCGATAGATGAAATGATCACGACCGCGCCATCTTTGCGCTCGCGCATTTGCGGCGCACACATCTGGATCAGCCAGTTGTTGGAGATGATGTTGTTCGAAAGAATTTTCTGGAACTGGTCGTCGTTAATGTCACCGAGAGATCCGTAGAATGGGTTCGATGCCGCGTTGCACACGACGATGTCTACTTTGCCGAACGCAGCATTTGTTTCGTCCACAAGGTTCTGCAGCTCTTCCTTGGAAGAAATGTTCGCCGGCACGGCAATCGCAGTGCCAACGCCAAAACGCTCGTTGATCTCATGCGCTGTTTCTTCGCACGGCTCTGGCTTGCGTGATGAAATCACGACGCGCGCGCCCTGTTCAGCCATAGCAATCGCGATTGCTTTACCGATGCCGCGGCTGGAGCCTGTGATAATTGCCGATTTTCCGGACAGATCAAAAAGTGACATATGTTTCTCCCTCTGGACGCTTTTGTCTTCTGATTACGATCAGATGTAGCGCCCTGAAACCAGCGAGTACAGACGCTTATTAGCCGACCGGAAGGTCCAGCTTCCATTCGCGGATGAGAAGCTTTGCCAGCCGCGCCGTCCGCTCGCGAACGATAGCAGGCGTCCATTCTTCATATGTCGCCACGTCACGTGTCAGAGCATAGCGGCCACCTCGCGAAGGGCGACGGAAGAAGTCGTCTCGTTTTTGCAGGAAATCCAGACGGTCTGCGCGCTGATTGTCTTTCTGTGTCAGCAGGCAGAAATTCCCGAGCGCCTCACAGATTTCCCGTCGCTCAGCAAGGTCTGGCCAGATGTCATACCATTCAGAGTCAGGGTCCGGATTGCGTGGCAGGACATGCTCGACAGTGGCGTCGCGTGTATCTGGTGACGTCTCTCCGTCATCCAGAAGACTGTTGAGCTTGATGGCGAGCGCACGTCGCTGGGTGACGGAACCAAACCGCCCGTATAAGCGCTGCATCAGCTTTTCACGTTCGTCGCTAGTCAGTGACAATGCGCCTGAAGGTGAAAAGAGTTTCTGGTCCGAAATGACTTCTTCTGACAGGCGTCTGTAACGGCGGGCGCGCGTATCGCGGTCCGTAATGACCAGCTGCATTGCAAAGCCGAGGCGCTCAAGGTCACAGAAGAACTCGCGCGACGTGTCTGCATCGCGCGGATGATAGACGAGGAATTGCAGGGCAGGGGCGCGCCAGCCTGCATGGTCCAGTGAAATCAGGCGTGCCAGATGCTCATTGACTGCTGGCATAGGGCGCGAGAGCTGCACATCACCCTGTTTGAGTTCCAGATAGGCCTCAACAAAGCGCGGCAGTTCTTCTTCGAGAAAGCTGCGTGGCGAGGTGCCCTGAAGCACTGAGTTGCAGAAGCCGGTGACGAAATCGCCGCGCATCTGACGGTCATGCAGCGAACGTATCTGTCGCAGAAGATCGTCAAAATCCTTTGCGCCAAGGCGTGCCTCATGCAGCGTCCATGCACGGGCCAGCCGGTCAGCATCCTGAGACGACAGGTTTGCCCGCTCAAACAGTTCTGTTTTCAGAATGTCATGCGCGGTGGGTTGTCGTCCGCGCGTGTTGAGCACCTGAAAGACTTTATAACCCGCGTCCCGGTTTTCGACGCAGACATGAACAATCGGACATTGATGCAAAATGAAATCAGCCAGTGCGTCTCGATCGGCCTCCGAGAGCAGCTTTACCTCCTCGCGAATGGCGATGAGATTGTCGATCAGCATGCTCTGTTCGGAGGTCTCTGGAACGACGTTCTCGGCATTGAAGGTCGAGCCGGGCCGCTGGGCCAGCGCGCGGAATACCGGTGCATCGACATGATTGAGTGTGAGCCGCCATTCTCCGAGACGCAGATCATCGGCCAGATAGCTGTGCAGTTCGCTGCGGCGTTTCTTATCCGCCATAGCGTCACGCAGACAGGCGATAAGAAGTGAGATTGTAGTGATGCGCTGCTGTCCGTCGACAATTTCGCAGAGATCAGGAAAACCTGTATCGCAGGTGACGACAGCGCCCAGAAAGTGAGAACGTTCTTCGTCCATAGCCTGAATGAGGTCGGTCAGAAGTCCATTCGCATCAGATACCTGCCAGGAGTAACTCCGCTGGTAACTCGGTATGCGATAGCTGGTGCCAGACTTCAGCAGCTCAGCGATTGATCTCGCCTCGGCTGTAACTCCCAACAAACTCATTACTTCTTCCGGTACGCGTAAAAACACTTTATCGCTGCAGTGACGGGACACGGAAAGCAAGAGGTGGCGTGATGAAGTTCGGACGGATCACAAAATTTGGGCAAGATTTTTCGGTTGTGTTTCAAAATAACCATGCCTACCGGCTGCAGTCCGAGGCGGCTGGTGAAGACAAATCGATTGAGGCCTGGCTTGCAGATCCTGAAGCGCTTGCGGAAGCCGGTAAGGCTGCTATCGCTGGCGGCAACGCCATCGAGTTCTCCGAAGACGAACTTCTCGCGCCCGTGAAAGCGCCGCGCAAAATCCTCGCTATTGCGCTCAATTATCTTGATCACGCCCGCGAAACGGGCCGCGAACCGCCAGAGCGTCAGACCTGGTTTGTAAAGCAGGTCACGGCACTGAACGCGCCTTATGGCACGATTGACATGCCGAAGGTGTCAGACCGTCTCGACTATGAAGCCGAGCTCGTCGTCGTAATCGGGCGCGGTGGTCGCCATATTCCGACAGAACGCGCTGATGAAGTGATCGCAGGCTATATGTGCGGCAATGACGTGTCCGTTCGTGACTGGCAGCGCGCAACGCCGACCATGATCATGGGCAAGGGCTTTGATACGCATGCGCCTGTTGGCCCTTGGATCGTAACGCCGGATGAAATCGGCGATGCCAATACACTTGGTGTACGAACTCTGCTCAATGGCGAAGTCCGTCAGAACGGAACCACAGCAGATCTAATTCACAAAATTCCTGACATGATCGCGCATCTGAGCGCGGCCTTCACGTTGGAGCCGGGCGATCTCATCTTTACGGGGACTCCGGCTGGGGTGGCCGTTGCTTATGATCCACCGAGGTTCATGAAAACCGGCGACCGTGTCCGTGTAGAGATTGATCGAATCGGACATATTGAGCACGTGATCGCTGACGAAGCAGGATTGACGCGCATCGGATAGTCGAGTGACGAAGAAGACAGCTCTCATTGCCCTGATTGCAGGTGCCGCGGTCGGCGCTGGGGGGCTTAGCCTGTTCGGACTTTTGGAGCCCGAAGACAGGGCTGGCGCTGAGACGCTGGTGCCGTCCCCGTTCATGGCGGAACCATGGTCCTTCATGGTAAGCTCTTGCGCAGAAAACACGAGCGCTATTGCACCCTGCGTGCTTGTGCAGGCGGGTGACAAACGGCTGGTCTTCGGTGCGCCGCTTCATAATAACTGGCGGGGGATCGGGCCTCTGGACGCTATCTTTCTTATGGACGGGAAGCCTGAGTCTTCGGCTGGCGTGATGGGGCTTCGCTATGAAACGTGGGTTTCCGGGCGTTCCTACAGGCAGGCTCTGGTTACGGGCGAGCTCTATCTGGAAACGCTTCAGGCGCTTGATGAGGCTATGCTGATCCCTGACGCGCTGGTGCAGATGGATAGCGCCAATACGCTGGACTCGCGGCAGGCAGGCTTCTCCGTTCGGCCTGTGCCGAGTAGCGCCGAGCGCTTTTCCGTCTTTAATACGGGTGATTTGCAGGTGCTGGCGCACTCAAGGCTCAATGATCGCGGAGATCAGATCATCGCCTATCGTGTGACCTATGAAGGGCAGGCGCTGGACATTTATTCCTGTGAGGGAATGGACGCGCCGATAACGGGACTATCGCCTGATGGCGTTTTTGTGCCTGTAGTTGACCGGGTACAGCTTTCTGAAATGCGCCGTTACGCCGAACGTGAAGACCTGGTGGCGCGGCGGCGCGAAATTCTATCTGCCGGTCTGAACTGTCCGTCACTCACCGAAGCGCGGGATTACGCGCAGGAGCGTAGCGCGAGCGCCCTGATTACAGTCGGTGTGGCAAATCCGGATGTGCGGCCGAATTTTCAGTCAGCAGGCCTTAGCTGGCAGCCGGTCGATACAGAGCCTGCTCTGCTGGATTAACTCTGACTGCAGGAAAAAAGGGCTCTTAAAAGACGACGGGGCCCAGTGTGAACACCAGACCCCGTACTCCCCAGATCGCCCCCGTCCGGCCATCAGGCCGCGGACTTGAGCTGCCAGATGAATGCCATGTGAATGTTTTCTGGTCCAGACGCTTTTCTGCATCGAAATCAACGAGGTTCAGCTGCGTTGCGCATTTGCCACTCCTGAGGGCAACGCGGTCCGGTTTTTAAGCAGAAGCTGTGAGCGCGGAGTATGAGGGAGAGGGGATAGCACAATATCTTGTGCATCGAATGCCGGTCTTCCCCATGAATTTGGGGGCGTGAGATTGCCATCAGCACTGAATCATAGACAATCAATGTGTTAACCAAAACAGTGTATTAATGCGATAACTGAAGTTACGACATACTGATCGCAAAGGCCCTTCATGCCAGCATTCGCGCATATTCTGATTGCTGCCTCCTACGTCGTCGTAGGTGTGTTTCTGGGTATTTGCTTTTTTCAGTTCACGTCTTACTCCTTTGAAATTGCAGTAATATCAGCGCTTGCGACAGTTTCTGTCTCCGGCCTCGTGCATGTCATGGCGGTGAGCCGCGAACGCGCGAAACTGCTGGAATCCCGTTTGCTTTCCATGCGCAATGAGCTGCGCAAAGCGCACCAGAAATCTGAAGTTCTGGAAGCGCGTATGGGGGTGATGGAAGAATCACTGCAGCGCGAAGTGTCCGAGCGTCGCCAGACTCTCGTGGCTGAAATGCGCGAGCTTGAAGACCTGATCCAGCGTCTCGGTAAAAGCTTTGAAGCCAAAATGGAGAGCGCCAGGCGCAATCCGCGCCTCGGTTCCAGCAGCGGAAAGCCGGGGGAACGGTCGCCGGAAGAAGCGCTTCAGGCAGTTCAGGACGCGCTCGATTCCAACCGCGTTGACCTACATTTGCAGCCGATCGTCAGCCTGCCGCAGCGCCGTGTCTGCTTCTATGAAGGTTTCACCCGTCTGCGTGACGAAAACGACCAGCTCATCATGCCGGGCGAATTCCTCGGCGCGGCGAAAGAGGCAGGACTTCTTGGCGTCATTGATAATATGCTGCTCTTCCGCTGTGTGCAGATTGTCCGTCGTCTCAGCGAGAAGGACCGCCGTATCGGCGTATTCTGCAACGTTGCGATTTCGTCTCTGGAAGATGAGGCTTTCTTCCCGCAATTTCTTGAATTCATCAAAGAAAACCGCGATCTTGCCGGCTCCCTGATTTTCGAGATTTCAGCACAAGATTTTGCACGACGTTCGCCAACGACTGCCCGTCACATGGCGCGCCTGTCCGATCTTGGATTCCGCTTCTCGCTCGATAAGGCCGATGGCATTGATGTGAACCTGCCGGAAATGCAGGCGGAGCAGGTGAAATTCCTCAAAGTCGAAGGCAGCAAGCTTCTTGAGCAGCTCGTTGACGGTGGACCACGCCCGATTTCAGCTGTGACACGTTCGACGGCGCCGCAGGATGTGCCTGCCGTCTTCATGCGCTATGGCGTCGATCTGATCGCAGAGAAGGTCGAAACCGAGAAAGAAGTCGTCGAAATTCTCGACTTCGATATTCCTTATGGTCAGGGCTATGTCTTCGGCGAAGCACGTCCGATCAAAGAGAGCCTGATGGAAGAAACGGCGCCGCCAACCGATTTCATGCACCGCAACGCAATCTAAGGCGCACAGACCCTTTTCTTGATCTGTCGATTAGGCTAACGCCTAGGCCATGACAGCACCGCTTTTTCCTGCCGGACTTTCCGAATTTCACGACCATTATGATGCCATTCTCTGCGATGTATGGGGGGTCATTCATAATGGCCGCGAAGCGTTTCACGATGCCTGCGATGCGCTTGCAGCCTTCAGGAAAGAGGGCAAGCCCGTCATTCTGGTTACGAATGCGCCGGTTCAGGCCCGCGAGGTTGAAGCGCTGTTTCCGGGCTTTGGCGTTCGCCGCGACTGCTATAACGCGATTGCTTCATCAGGAGATGCGACACGTCTGGTGATAGACGAGCGCGCACCGGGGCCAGCTTATCGCCTCGGAACCGACAATTCATGGGAGCGCGATAACACGCTGTTTGTTGGGTCAGGCCTTGAGTTTTCAGAGCCTGAAGATGCCGCATTTATCGTCGCCATGGGCATGCGTGATCAGGCGAATGAACATCCTGAAGACTATCGCGAAGAGCTGCGTCCGCTGGCAAAGCGCGGGCTGGAAATGATCTGCGCCAATCCGGATATTCAGGTGCGTGTCGGCAATACGCTGCAATGGTGCGCGGGTGCAATCGCACGCATTTATGAAGAAGAGGGCGGCCCTGTTATCTATCCGGGCAAGCCACATGATGCGATTTATGATCTCGCCGAACAGCATCTGGCGCGCCTCGGATTTACAGATGTTCCGCGCTCTCGCCTGCTGGCGATTGGCGACGGGCCGATCACGGACATGAAAGGCGCCAACCAACGCGGTATGGACTGTATTTATGTCGGTACGGGGCTTAACCAGTCGGCCAGCAATTTCGAGGCGAGCACGACCGAACTGCTGGAACGCAGCGGCGTGACAGCGACCTACGCCATGCCGGGGCTTTGCTGGTAGTCGCTTCGACAGACAGCTTGCCAGAGGCCTGACGATCTATAATCTTGCTATTATTCAACCCGTGGGGGGCTTTGGGTGTGAAAGATTTTTTTGGCCGGTCACCGTTCGTGTTACTGGGAGCCTTCGGCTTGCTCAGCCTGCCAAGCGAGCTGGTTCAGTGGCAGGAGCACCTCGGAAACATAATTGATGGTTTTCGATGGCTTTCTTCGCTGGTTTGCTACCCGTTAAATGCGATCGGGCGCGCCTTGTTTGGCCTGGAACTTGTTTCCTGGGCTGAAAAATATCTTTGTTTGTCATTCATTTTCTTTGGAAGTCTGATGCGCGCTATTCTGGCGACCTATCCAGACGACGCTGATTTACCCAAGCATCATCCCGGAAATTATTTTCTGGGTCTGCTCATGTCGCTTGTCTGGCCGGTGACCGCTCTGATGGCTTTGTGGCAGGTCATTCAGGCGCGGAACGATAATGAGGCTTACGTCGAAAACCAGAAGACGCTTGGCGTTTTTCTGGAGAGTTTCATTGTCGCGTTGATACTTATCGCGCTGAACTATTTGTTTGTCATGGCGCAGGCTTAGCTGGGCAAATAAAAAACCCGGCCACATGGACCGGGTTTTCTTATATTTAGGCGTTTCCTCGAAATCTTAGTCGAACAGAGCGTCGATATCGTCCTGGGAGACCTCTTCGTCTTCGGCATCATCGCCAGCAAAGAGGGCATCGATATCATCCTGTCCGGCAGGACCGTCTTCTGATGCGAACATCGCATCAATGTCGTCCTGAGCGGTTTCAGGGCCACCAATCGCCGGACCATTCAGAAGGAGATCGCGGCGACGCTGTTCTTCAGGTGTGACTTCGACTTCGTCTTCATCGACCCCCATAACTTCAGCGAAGCGGGAAATACGGTCTTCAATCTGCTTCAGCGTATTGACCACTTTGGATACGCGCTGACCGGTGAGATCCTGGAACGAACAGGCTTCAATGATTACAAGCATCTTGTCCTGAATCTGCATTCCGAAATCTTCGGTGCTGTCGGGATCCATGGCCAGAACGTCTTCCGCCGTCTGCATGATCTTGTCCGTAGCAATTTCTGTATCCGCTACGATCGCTTCCAGCTCTTCGCCAGCGCTAGGGATCCGGTTTGTCTTGATGTCTTTTGGACGAAGATCACCGATTTCGTTGCGGGCTTTCTTGATAAAGCCTGCAATATCAATGAATTCATCTTTGATTGTTTCATCAAGTGCACTGAAGAAGTGACCCATCGCATCAGTCAGGACGCCCGAAAGTTCGAGGACGTCGACCAGCTGGCGATCTTTCACATTCTGGGTTTTCAGGTGGCTAATCGCCTCCTTCACCCTTAGTGCTGCATCATTCGCACCCATGTTGTTTTCCTTTTTTATTGGCACGTTCCGGTCTGACGAGGCAGATGGTCCGTGCACTTATGTCCACATGAGCAGACGGCAAAACGAACTGCGGGATTAGAAATCACCGATTACAGCGGCGATTTTCGACTTCAGCGTAGCAGCGTTAAACGGCTTAACGATGTAGTTGTTTACGCCAGCACGTTTGGCAGCGACGACGTTTTCCGTTTTGGATTCTGCTGTCACCATAATGAATGGTGTCGCTTTGAGACCGTCGTCTGCACGAACTTCGCGGAGAAGCTCGTAGCCAGTCATCGGCTCCATGTTCCAGTCTGAAATAACGAGACCGAATTTCTGGTCAGCGTTTTTCATTTTTTCCAGTGCTTCCTGGCCATCAGCAGCATCTTCGACATTCTCGAAGCCAAGCTGCTTAAGCAGGTTGCGAATAATACGTATCATGGTCTTGTAGTCATCAACTACGAGTACCGGCATAGACAGATCAACAGCCATTCTTTTTTACCCCAGGATCATCCAAATCCAATTTGTTATGTCCTAGGACTAGCGCATTGCCGCAAATAAACGGTAAACCGCGACGGTCAGATTTTTAACGTGGAGTTCAAAGGTGACTAAATACGAGGGAAAACGTTTCGAAGATCTCGAAATTGGAATGAGTCACGAGACTCATCATACGATTTCTGAAGAAGACATTGAGATGTTCGCAACAGTTTCAGGGGACAGAAATCCACTACATATGGATGAAGAGTTCGCGCAGGGCACAATCTTCAAAGGCCGTATTGCGCACGGTGCTCTGTCAGCGTCTTATATTTCAGGTATTCTTGGTAATGACCTGCCAGGCCCCGGCGCTATCTTTACCGACCTCACACTTCAGTTCAAACGTCCGGTTCGCATCGGCGATGAAGTGACTGCTCGTGCAGAGGTCTCGGAGATGTTTGAAAAAGGCAATCGCGTCACGCTGAAAGTTCAGTGTTCGGTCAATGGCCGTAAGGTTGTTGCGGGCGAAGCCAAGGTCATGGTTCCTAGCCGCGATAAATAATTCCCGATGGCGGTGATCTCAGATTTCAGAAATGTACCGGAAGAGGCACAGGGCGCAGCAGTCGCTCTCGGCAATTTTGATGGTGTGCATGAAGGCCATGTCGCGGTGATCGACAGTGCGGGCGAAATCGCGCGTGCGAAAGATGTGCTGCTTGGCGTTCTGATTTTTGAACCACCGCCGCGGATGTATTTTCAGCCGGAAGGTACGCCCTTCCGGATTATGACGCCGGAAACGCGCCGCGACGCGCTGCGTGAGCATGGCGTCGACACTATTTATGAGCTCCCTTTCAATAAAGAGATGTCTCAGATGTCACCTGAGGCTTTCGTGCGCGATGTGCTGGTCGAAGGCCTGAAGCTGACACATCTCTCTGTTGGTTTTGATTTCCGTTTTGGTCGCGGGCGCGAAGGCGATGTGAATACACTTGCTAAGCTCGCGAAAACCTACGGCTTCTCTTTCTCTGTGCAGGAGCGGATTACAGACGGTTTCACTAAGATATCGTCGACCGCTATCCGTACAGCTCTTCAGGAAGGTAAACCGGAAACGGCGGGCCATTTGCTCGGTCGCTATTGGCGGGCAACGGGCACGGTTGAAATGGGCGAACAGCGCGGACGGACAATTTCTTTCCCGACTGCGAATATGCGTCTCGGTGATCTGATCCAGCCAATGCACGGCGTTTATGGCGCCTGGGCGCAAATTGAGGGCGAGGATAAATGGCGCGCTGGTGTCGCCAATTTTGGTCGTACACCAACGACAGGCCTGCGCGATCCGCTTCTCGAAACGCATTTGTTCGATTTCGACGAGGAAATTTACAGCAAACAATTGACTGTCGCGCTCGTCGATTTCCTGCGCCGTGAAAAGAAGTTCGACAGCTTTGAAGCGCTGACCCTGCAGATCGCTGCTGATGCCGCTGATGCCAAACAAAGCCTGAAAGCTATGTCTGGCGGCTCTCTATCTGTCTCGGCTCTGCCGAAGCCGGAATAATTCCCGCCTTATATAAAACGTGTCTGTTCTTCCCTGCGGAGCCGACTTAAAGATAGGCAAGCTATCATAACATCGCTCGCGGGGAGACATTCATGAGCCTGACAGTTCCAAACGTATTCAATGTAAATGGCAAAGTGGCGCTGGTCACAGGCGGTGGCCGCGGCCTCGGCAAATCTATCGCCGAGGGCTTCCTCGCAGCGGGGGCGGCCAGAGTTTATATTGCATCGCGTGACGCTGAGGCGCTTGAGGCAACAGCCAAAGAGCTTTCCCCTGAAGGCAAATGCATCGCTATCCCCGCAAACCTTGCGACGGTTGAGGGCGTTAAAGCACTGGCAGACGAGATCAAGGCGCGCGAAGACAAGCTGCACATCCTCGTCAATAATTCTGGCGCGGCATGGGGCGGGCCTCTGACCGGCTTTCCTGAGAAGGGCTGGGACAAGGTATTCGACCTGAATGTCAAAACGCCATTCTATCTCACAGGTGAGCTGGTTGATCTGATGGATGCGGCTGGCACACATGAAGATCCTGCGCGCCTGATCAATATCGGCTCCATTGCTGGCGAAGTCTGCTCGACGCTCGGTGCATATCCTTATGGCCTTTCAAAAGGCGCGGTACATCAGTTCACGCAGATGATGGCGCTGGAACTGGCGCCGAAGAACATCACCTCCAACGCTATCGCGCCGGGCCGCTTCCCGTCCAAAATGACCGAGTACGTTCAGAACGATAAAGAGCGGTATGACGCAGAGGTTCAGGCTATTCCTCTTAAGCGCTGGGGCAAAGACGAAGATATTGCTGGAACAGCGCTGTTCCTGGCAGGCCCTTCAGGCGCCTTCATCACCGGCGCGATTATCCCGGTGGATGGCGGGGCGCGTTTGCGATAGGCCAAGACTTCAATTGGGCAGGGTTCTTAGGTGACAACCCCGACTAACCCTGCTAACGCATCGCCCATGCAATGCGCCGCTCTGATATATGTCATTCGAATTAGCGGCCCGGCCGTCAGCTGATCCACAGCTCGCGGTCGGGGTATTTGTTTTTGCTCCCAATTTTCAAAGAACAACCTGCTGCTGATTGAAGACAACCGAACTATGGCTGATACAGACAACACCTCCGAAGGCGGACGCGATTACCGCGAGACGCTGTTCCTTCCGAAAACCGAATTTCCGATGCGCGCGGGCCTTCCAAAGGCCGAGCCGCAGTGGATCGAGAAATGGGATGAGCTGAAGCTTTATGAGCGCCTGCGCGAAGAGAGCAAAGACCGTCCGAAATTCGTCTATCATGACGGTCCTCCATACGCGAATGGCGACATCCACCTCGGCACCGCGATGAACAAGATCCTGAAGGATATTGTCTGCCGCTCACACCAGATGTCCGGCTATGACGCGGGATTCATTCCAGGGTGGGACTGTCACGGTCTGCCAATCGAGTGGAAGGTGGAAGAACAGTTCCGCGCCAAAGGCAAAACCAAAGAACAGGTGACCGGTTCAGAATTCCGCGCGGCCTGCCGTGAATATGCGGCGCACTGGATCGATGTTCAGCGCGAGCAGTTCCGTCGTCTCGGCGTGAACGCTGAATGGTATGAAAAAGACGGTGATCCGAACACCGGTCCATACCTGACCATGCGTTTTGAATCCGAAGCGAAGATCGTCTCCGAGTTCCTGTCCATCGCAATGTCCGGTCTTCTGTATCGCGGCGCGAAGCCGATCATGTGGTCTCCGGTGGAGCAAACCGCGCTCGCTGAAGCCGAGGTCGAGTATCACGACCGTAAGGCGACAACGATCTGGGTGAAATTCCCTGTCGTTGGCGAAGACTTCCCGGTGGTCATCTGGACGACGACTCCATGGACCATTCCTGCGAACCAGGCGGTCAGTTTCAACCCGAAGATCAGCTATGGCCTCTATGAGGTGAAAGCTGTGATGTCCGAGGAAGAGCTGGGCTTCAAACCGTTCGCAGAAGTCGGTGACCGTCTTGCGGTGGCAGACAATCTCGCAGCCGACGTCTTCGGTGCGGCCAAGGTGTCTGAATTTGCGCGCGTGAGCGATGTCGACCCGACGGGCTGGACGCTCAAGCACCCGTTCAACGGCGCACAGTTCGGCGAAGGCTTCTGGGATCATGAAGTGCCAATGCTGGCCGGTGATCACGTCACCGATGATGCCGGTACGGGCTTCGTTCACACCGCGCCTGCGCACGGTGACGATGACTATATCGTCTTCCTGAATTCTGGCCGCACTGCCAAGGAAATCCGCGATATCGTTGATCCGGAAGGTGCGTACCGTCCGGAGGTGCCACGCTTTGCAGGCCTCGATATCATCCGTACATCTGGAAAGAAGCGCGGACAGGACGGCAAGGCCGGTCCTGAAGTGCTGAAAGCCCTCGCAGAAGTTGGCGCTCTGCTCGGCCGTGGTATGACTACGCTGCGTGACGCGCACTCATGGCGCTCAAAAGCGCCGGTGATTCGCCGCGCGACTCCGCAATGGTTCATCGCCATGGATAAAGCCGACCGCGATGGCAAAACCCTGCGTGACAAAGCTCTGGCCGGTATCGACCAGACAGACTTTGTGCCTGCTGCTGGCCGCAATCGCATCCGCTCCATGGTGGAAGGTCGCCCTGACTGGCTGATCTCCCGTCAGCGTAACTGGGGCGTACCGCTTACGCTGTTCGTGAATGCCGATGGCGAGCCGCATACGGTTTTGCCGCAGGCATCGGAAATCAATGACCGCATCCTCGAGACCATCCGCAATGGTGGTGTCGACGCATGGTTCACGGCTGAGAAAGCCGATATTCTCGGCCCGGGTGTGAATGTGCATGAATGGGAAAAGGTGACAGACGTTCTGGATGTCTGGTTTGACTCCGGAACCACCCACGCCTTCACCCTGCGCGAGCGCGGCATCATTGATGACGCGACCGGTCAGGCTGACGTGTATCTGGAAGGTTCTGACCAGCACCGCGGCTGGTTCCAGTCTTCGCTTCTGGAAAGCTGCGCCACGCGTGGCATTGCGCCGTACAAAACGGTCGTCACGCACGGCTTCATCGTGGACGGCGAAGGCCGCAAAATGTCGAAGTCTATCGGCAATACGGTGAACCCGCTTGATGTTGCCCAGAAGAACGGTATTGAAATCCTGCGCCTCTGGACGGCGACGTCTGACTTCACAGAAGACCTGCGTATCTCTGATGAAATCCTGAAGGCAAACGTAGAAAGCTATCGCCGCCTGCGGAACACGTTCCGCTATCTGCTCGGCGCTCTCGACGGCTATTCAGAAGACGAGAACGTACCGCTGGAAGACATGCCGGGACTGGAGCGCTGGGTGCTTCACCGCATCTCCGAGCTCGATGTTCTGGTGAAGTCGGCCTACGAGAAGTTTGACTATAAGCGGATCATGTCTGCGCTGATCAATTTCTGCGGTGTGGACCTTTCTGCGGTTTACTTCGATATCCGTAAGGATGCGCTCTACTGTGATCCGATCAGCTCTACGCGTCGCCGCGCGAATCGCATGGTGATGAACGAGCTGCTCAAGCGACTTTGCCTCTGGCTGGCGCCGGTTATGCCGTTCACGACCGAAGAAGCATTCCAGACGAGCCATCTGGCTGGCATGTCCGACAGTGTGCACCTTCTGACATTCGAAGATGTACCTGCGGACTGGAAGAATGATGAACTCGCTGAAAAGTGGGCGAAAATCTTCAAAGTCCGCCGTGTGGTGACCGGCGCGCTGGAAGTTGAGCGCCGTGAAAAGCGTATCGGTTCGTCGCTTGAGGCGGCTCCGGTGGTCCACATTGAAGACGCTGACCTGCTTGGTGCGTTCAATGGCGAAGATGCAGCTGATCTCTTCATCACGTCCAAGGCAATTCTGACCGACGCACCAGCGCCGGGCGTTGCCTTCCGCATGGAAGACGTGCCGGGTGTTGCGGTTGTGCCGGGAATGGCCGAAGGTCGCAAATGTGCTCGCAGCTGGAAGTATTTCGATCCTGCCGAAGCGCTGGATGACTTCCCGGATATCACACCGCGTGATGCCGCGGCAGTGATGGAATGGGACCAGTCGAATGGCTAAAATGAATGTATCCCGCGTAGTCTGGGCGATTGCGGTTGTTGGCGTGATATTTTTTCTCGACCAGCTGACCAAGCATCTTGTGCTGCGCGAGGATGTGTTCAATGCGATGGCGTGCCTTGATCGCACCCAGCCGTGCGGCAAGATCGAGATTTCCTCTGTGATGGATTTCTCAATGGTCTGGAACCGCGGTTTCAGTTTTGGCATGGCCCAGTCTGAAGGCTGGGCGCGCTGGGCGCTCGTGGCGCTCCAGTTTGGCGTATCTGCCCTGTTCCTTGGCTGGCTGCTGCAGGCGAAGCACCGCGTAACTGCGCTCTCGCTTGCGATGGTGATTGGCGGCGCGCTGGGCAATGTGATCGACCGCATCCGTTTCGGCGCTGTGGTCGATTTCTTCGACTTTTCAGGGCCGTGGTTTGGGATCGAATTTACCCTTCCTGGCTTCATGGCTGGATTGGAAAGCATATTTACGCCTGAGCACCTGCTTGACGGCAGGCTCGGGCTGGGCTTTCCCTATGTGTTCAATATTGCAGATGCAGGGATTACCGTCGGCGCGATTCTGTTGCTCATCGATCAATTCTTACTGAAGCGTCATGATGTAGACGCTAGATGATCGCAAAAATCCGCGCTAGGAAGACGTAAACCGGAATGAAAGAGGCAGGTTCGATGAAATCAAAGGCGTTCGCAGTGTGTGGTGTCGCGATAGCCGCAGTTGGTCTGGCAGGCTGTAGCTCGCTTGGTCAGTCTTCAGGGTTTTCCCGCACAACTCCTGACGAGTTCAACGTTGTGACGAAGCCGCCTCTGGTTGTTCCACCAGAATATGCGCTGCGTCCTCCGGCTGTTGGTGCCGTTCTGCCAGCTGAGCTGCAAAATCAGGGAAATCCAGGCCGCACAATTCTGTTCGGACAGGATCTGGGGCAGGGCGCGTCCGAAGGTGAGCGCGCTCTTGTGACTGCTGCCGGCGCAGCTGCAGCAGACCCGACAGTTCGCACTCAGGTTGATTTCGAGAACGCGCAAATCATGCGTAAGCCGAACTCAATCGTCAGCCAGATCTTTGACTTTGTTCCACTAAGTAACACATCTACAGATGCAGATGGCAATCCGCTGGACGCTGATGCAGAAGCGGTGCGCTTGCGCCAGATTGATTCTGTAAACAGCGCGACCGGCGGTGGCACTGTTGTAATTGAATACGGAGAGGCAGGTTTCAAACTGCCGGGCACTTAGGCCCATTAGACATCATCAGACAGGGAGGCCCCTTACCCGATGCGATTGATCCGTTCACTGGCCCTCGCAGGGGCCTTGTCCTGCGCTGCCCCGATGGCGCTACTCGCGCCGCAGGCTGTCGCTTCAAGCGAAACTGAAGCCTGGGCACCAGAAACCTTCACCCTCGAAAATGGTATGGAAGTCATCGTGCTTCCTGATCACCGTGCGCCTGTTGTGACGCATATGGTGTGGTACCGCGTTGGCGCGGCTGATGAGCTGCCTGGCAAATCCGGTATTGCTCACCTGTTCGAGCACCTCATGTTCAAAGCGACTGACGACATTCCGGCTGGCGAATTTTCTAAAATCGTCGCCCGTAATGGTGGTCAGGACAATGCGTTCACGAGCTGGGACTACACAGCATACTACCAACGCGTAGCGGTCGATCGTCTCGAGACGATGATGGAAATGGAAGCCGAGCGCATGACCGACCTCATCCTCTCTGAGGATCAGGTTCTGCCGGAGCGCGACGTTGTTGTTGAAGAGCGCCGTCAGCGCATCGAGAACAATCCGGGCGCTATCCTGTTCGAAATGATGATGGATGAGCTGTTCGAAGGCCACCCATACGAAATTCCGATCATCGGCTATATGGACGAAGTCACACAGCTGACCCTTCAGGACGCGAATGACTTTTACGGCTATTGGTATGGCCCGCAGAATGCAATTCTAGTCGACGCTGGTGACATCACAGCTGCAGAG
>QGCY01000074.1_pt1 | contig 26913 bp, 29 predicted proteins | sample 4708041 | NCBI WGS metagenome assembly QGCY01 (sample SAMN08941164, study PRJNA450518) | Sediment metagenome, whole genome shotgun sequencing project. | biome: grassland soil; feature: grassland; material: soil; isolation source: soil 14 days enrichment with methanethiol and mixed carbon source ... | reverse complement strand
TCATTATACATGACCACCGGTGCGCTCTGGCTGCCCGTCCAGCCTGTCTGCGCCTCATCCGCCGGTGTCAGGCGCACAGCCAGCCAGTCTATACCCTTGAAATACAGAAGACCTTTCGCCGCCTCACCCCACGGGCTTGGCACTTCGGACACGACGGTCATCCGCAGGCCGGACGCCTTAATAGCTGCGTCTGTTTCAACATAATTTACTGGCATCTGGCGTCCCTCGAATTCCATATTCGGGCACACTAGCCATGTGTGCAGCTTTTGTTAGCCCTAAAAAGAAAAACCCCTGACGCGGCGACGTCAGGGGCTCTTCCCGATGCTTCGGGTCGGTCAGAACTGGTACCCGACACCAAGCATGACACCATCTGTGTCTGTCTCTTCGAACGAGTAATAGGTGTAGTCACCCTTCAGATACCAGCTATCCGTCAGGTCATACTGGAGACCTGCACCAATGGCCGGGCCTTCACTAGAATCTTCAATGCTCGCCAGTGTTGTGCCACCTGGTGTCTGCACTTCGGCATCAATGTCGATATAGGCGTAACCTGCACGGGCATATGCGCTCAGGCGCTCTGTAACCGGCACGTCGGCGCGGCCATAAATACCGATCAGATAGTTCATCTGAACGTCGCCAGCGGCGGCGATCGTGTCTTCAAAGTCGCCATCATTGTTGTCGTCGAGGTTAAACTCGTCTTCGTCGACATTATAGTCGAACTCGCCATCATCGACGCCTGAAGAGAGCTCACCCTCAACAGAGAACCAGTCATTGAACTGGTAACCGGTGCGGGCGGTGATGCCGTTTGTGTCGACGCCCTGTTCAGCACCGTCCGGCTTAATATCGAGATACTGGTAACCACCTTCCGCATAGAAGCCGGTGTCCTGAGCTGCGGCTGTCTGTGCGCCAAATGCCAGACCAGAAATCGCAGTCGCTGCAAGCAATGCCTTGATCATAATAAACTCCTGTCAGTTACTTGTCGCCAATAGCGGCGAGATGACAGGGACAACGAGCGCCGGATAAAGGCCGTTCCAATGACATTTTATCCATGTTTTGCCGTCGTAAATAAGCAACGGTTCCATCAAACTTGCAGGCGCGCAAAACGCCTATAACACGCTGAAATATTTATATATTTTCTACCCGCCACAGTGTCGACACAGAATGACAGAATTGCTGCCTTCTCGAATATTACGGAGACTTCATTTCCGGACGCGGGACCGCACCGACGGCACAACAAAACAACGCATCCGGACAAAATAAGGACAATCATCCAAGCAAATCCGTATTTCAGGCAAATATTTGTAGTACAGCGTCAATTGACCATTAATTGTGTCCTGATATAGTCATTGGATAGAACGCGTTTCCCCAACGCTGAACTTTAACACGCTGATTGGTCCCCGATCCGGGAAAAACCGATCAGCGTTTTTATTTTCCAGATTAAATAATCTGTGCTGCCTGTTAGGCGATGAGCGCAATCAACTGCCATCTTTCTTTGCAGACGGGGCAAAGTTTCTCAGTCAATCTCTTGACCAGATGGCATGAGTGACGCTTCTTTCTCCGCACATTGGAGGATTACCATGAAAAAACATCTGATTCTGGCGAGCGCCAGCATCATGACCCTCGCGCTTGTCGGTGCCTGCACACCGGAAGCCGAAGAGGCAACGCCTGCACCAGCACCGGCAACGGACACTACTGGCCCGACAGTTGAAGACGCGCGCGCCTTCATCGAGAACGCTGAGAGCACACTTGCCCAGCTAAGCCGCGAAACGAGCCCAATCTACTGGGAGCAGGCAACTAACATCACACCGGAAACAAACGCTGCAGCTGCCGAAGCCGGCGCGCGTTCAACAGTTGCCCGGGTCGATTTTGCAAACGCGACACGCGACTATGTTGACCTCGACCTGCCAGAAGACCTGCGACGCAAGCTTCAGATGCTGCAGTCCGGCATGGTTCTTCCTGCACCAACAACCGAAGGCGCTGCGGCAGAGCTCAATACAATCACCGCAGGCCTCGACGCGACCTATTCTACCGGCACCTATGCCTTCCAGAACAACACTGACGAAGTCGCTGCCATTCTTACGGAAGCATATGAAGGCACAGACTACACCTTCGACATGTCCGCCCTGACGCTGGATGAGCTGTCTACCGTCATCGAAACCTCTCGCAACCCTGAAGTTCTTCAGGAAGCCTGGGAAGGCTGGCGCACGGTTTCACCTATAATGGCGTCAGAATACGCTCGCATGGTCGAAATCGCGACCGAAGGCGCAAACGAACTCGGTTATGAGAACGTCGCTGACATGTGGCTTTCCCAGTACGATATGCCACCGGCAGAGATGGAAGCTGAAGTCCAGCGCCTCTGGCAGCAGGTCTCTCCGCTTTATGACGAACTTCACTGCTATGTTCGCGGCGAGCTGAACGCTGAATACGGAGACGCCGTACAACCGCTCGATGGCCCGATCCGCGCTGACCTGCTCGGCAATATGTGGGCTCAGTCATGGCAGAACATCTATAGCGTTGTCGCGCCTGACGATCTTGCTGGCCCGAGCTATGACCTCACCACACAGCTGCGCGAAAACGACTACACCCCGATCCAGATGGTCGAAACAGGCGAAGCTTTCTTCTCATCTCTTGGTTTCGAACCACTGCCAGATACATTCTGGGAGCGCTCTATGATTGTTCGCCCGCCGGATCGCGACGTTGTCTGCCACGCGTCTGCATGGGACCTCGATGATGAGGAAGACATCCGCATCAAGATGTGTACCGAAGTGAACGCCGAAGACTTCCAGACCGTTCACCACGAGTTGGGTCACAACTATTACCAGCGTGCCTATCGCATTCAGGACCACCTGTTCAAAGAAGGCGCGCATGACGGCTTCCACGAAGCGATTGGTGACTTCGTCGCCCTGTCGATCACGCCATACTATCTGCAACAGATCGGCCTGATCTCTGAAGACCAGGTTCCGGGCGCAGATGCAGACCTCGCGCTTCTGCTTGATACCGCGCTCGACAAGATCGCATTTCTGCCGTTCGCGATCACGGTTGACCAGTGGCGCTGGGGCGTTCTGGACGGCTCTACCGAGCCTGCCAACTATAACGAAGCGTGGTGGGCACTGCGTACAGCCAATCAGGGCATCACACCTCCGGGCCCGCGTCCGGCAGATGCATTCGATCCGGGTGCGAAATACCACATTCCGGGCAACACGCCTTACCTGCGCTACTTCCTCAGCTATATCCTGCAGTTCCAGTTCCACCAGGCTGCGTGCGAAATGGCTGGCTGGGAAGGCCCGCTGCACCGTTGCTCTATCTACGGAAACGAGGAAGTCGGTGAGCGTCTGAATGCAATGCTTGAAATGGGCGCGTCCCAACCATGGCGCGATGCGCTTGAAGCGTTCACAGGCACACGAGAAATGGACGGCTCTGCCATCACCGCTTACTTTGATCCGCTGATCGAATGGATGCGTGAAGAGAACGAAGGTCGCTCTTGCGGCTGGCAGTAAGCCTCACCCTCTCAGATAAAGAAAAGCCCGCTGGTTTCAGCGGGCTTTTTTGTTGAGCTTTACTCGTCGGATATTTCCCGCGCCGGCGTTGAGAAAGCGCAGACATCCAGAATTTCCGGCGGTGTGTTGTAGAAGAACTCATCTGTACGAACGCGCAGACGCGTCTTGTAAGCCTCGAAGTCTTCGCTCGTTGTTTCCAGCACTTCCCAGCGCGGACGCTCCTCTTCAGGGATGTTGACCGCAAGGCGTGCTGTCAGGATTTCATCGCCGCGTTCAGGGCGCTGGATGACACCGCTCTCGATAGCGCGGTCACCGCGTTTCAGCGCCTGAATATGCTCCATACCGAACAGCACACGACCAAACACTGTCAAATTCCGGTCCAAATAGCGTTGCGCATCCAGCACGATGTAGAATTCAGTGCTGCCGCTATCAGGGTCCACATCGCGCGCCATCGCCATAGCGCCCGGACAGTGCAGCAGCCATTCAGTGCCCGCTTCAGGGTTACGCCCCACAGCAAACCCGTCGAGATGGCCAACCAACGGCGCAAACAGGTCTTCATTGCCAAGCGGTACAAAGTCTTCATCGGACGCCATGCGCTCATTCTCGTTCGCAAGCGTTGGATAGACTTCGATCCGCTCTTCGACTTCGAGCCCGCCCTGCGCTACGAAGCCATCAATCACGCGATAGAAGCGCTCGCCGTCATAAATACGGCTCGAAATCAGCTCACGCATTTGCTCGACATGGCCGGGCGCAAAATCCTCATTCAGCTCGATCACAACCTCGCCGCTTTCCAGCGTCATAATGAGCAGGTTTTCCGGATAGACCTCGCGATAGCTGGCGGCTTCATCCTGCTGCGCAACCGCGACCGGCGAAGTGGCGGCAATCAGCGCGACCAGTGATGGAATAAGAAAACGACGCATTATGGGCTCCCCGAGATGTCTCCTGCTGAGAGACTGATCAAAATCGGGCGGACTGGCAAGCTGTGCTTACAGCGCGCCCCGCTCTGACTGTATTGATGCGAGAAAGGCCTCACTCTCTTCCACGAAACGCTCAGCACGCAGGCGCAGCCCCATAATGAAGCTGACCGTCGTCAAAAGCTGAACCTGAAAGCGCGGGTCGGCGCAGGCTTCCTCAATACCTGTCGCCAGAACAAGCCGGGGACTTCCCTCTTCGCCTTCAAAATCAACGCCAACCATCGGACTACGGATCAGATGGTCCATCCACATGAGATTGAAATTGGTGTTGAACTGGTCCTGATCTTCGGTCAGCTGGCCACGATAGCCGCCCATCACCTGCCGGAATTCAGAGGACAGAAGATCAAGCAGCTCGTCACGCCCTAATAGCTCGCTGAAGCTATTGTCTATGAATGAAGGCGCATAATCACGAATAGTGCTGGTAATAGCGACATTGAGCGCGTCCATCTGCGCCGCATCAGCCGTACAGGACTGCAGCACTTCCAGAGCAACCACGCGCTCGTCCTGCTCTTCTTCAATGATCGCGATAAGGTCGCTCGCAATATCCATATTGGTTCTGACCTCACCCTCAAGGCGTTCCAGAGCCCCAATCAGCCGGGTATTATTCCGGTTCGCCTCATTCCAGTTGCCAAGCTGGATACCAAGATAGACACCGAGAATGACGATCAGCATCTCGATCAGAACAGTAAACCAGTCCTGTTTCCGGATTGATGTCGAAAGCCTGCGCATAATCATTGCTGCGCCTCCCCCTCAGCCTCAACCTCTGTGATGAAGTCTCGAATGAGCTGGCGATAAAGATCTGGCACACGGGACGGGCCTGCATGGCCAACACCAGGCAGCATTTCAAAGCGTGCATCCGGCACACGCTCTGCAAAGCCCTCCACCGTGACTGGCCGGGCTTCGTCAAACTCACCCGTCATGAAGAGAACAGGCACATCAATATCGGCGAGCCGGTCGGTGACATCGAAGTCTTTCAGCGTGCCTGTCGCGTTAAATTCTGTCGGGCCCCACATGTAGTTATAGAGGAAGGAATTACCCGGCGCATCGGGGCAGGAATAGCTCTCCACCACCTCGCCCGGAGACATATAGGCGGCGTAGAACACCGCTGTCGCTTCGGCATATTCAGCGCTGTCCGTCGTGCCTGCAGCTTCATGTTCGGTCAGAACGGCCTGAACGTCTTCCGGCAATAAAGTGCGCAGATAGTTTGTATCTTCAATCCACGCCTCTGTGCTGATCAGCGGCGAAGACAGCACGAGAGAGTGCACACCCTCTCCGCCGGTTTCGAGGACGTAATACGCCGCCAGAGAGCCGCCCCAGCTATGTCCGCCAAGATGGATTTCATCCAGCCCCAGCGCATCACGAATGGCATCGAACTCTTCAACGAAGCGGTCGCGGTTCCAGAGGCTTAAATCATCAGGACGGCCGGACCGTCCTGTGCCCAGCTGGTCATAGCGGATCACAGGCCGCTCATCGCCCAATGGCGCGAGCAGCTGGTGCCAGCAGGATGTGCCGCCAGGGCCGCCATGCATGTAAACGAGCGGTATGCCGTCGCCCTCACCCGTGCCCATAACCTGATACCAGACAGGCCCGCCCGGCACGTCTACAAACCCGCTATGAGGTGTCAGCTCCGGCGGGCTTGTCGCGCAACCGGCCAGAGCCAGCGCGGACAGTCCGCAAAGCCCGAACAACAGCTTCGATTTTACATCCATAATCAGCCTCCCCACACCCGAACCAAAAGTATGCATGTATTTCCGCGCATGTCTCCACATCTGGTTACAGCGCGAGACGACTTCCCCATGCTTCGCCTTACGGAGACAGAACCCACCTATCTCGCGAACCCGTCCAGACCGGTTCGCGCGCTGGGCGTATCTGCTTGAAATCCGCCGCCGATTCTCCAGACTGCGAGACATTCTGGGGATACAAATGTCTGCTTTTATTCGCTTTTTGCTTATCGCAATCGGCCTGACGAGCTTAAGCCTCGTGCCGATTTACCGGGGCTATGATTTTTCTCGTGAAGCCGGTGACCTGATCGCGCTCGGCTCGGGCGTTGTGGCCGGCATGATCATCATCCTGCTCAGCACAGTGGAAAAAACGTTCAAAGGCACGCTCGTTGCAGCAGCTTTCCTGTCTCTGCTGACGTTGCCTGCTATGGCAGCCATGGCACTTTATATTCGCGGCCCGATGCTCGGCCTTTCAGAAGCAGAGAGCTTCCCGATCTTCCGCAGCATTGTTGTCTTCTGCGTTGGCGCCATCATCCTGCAGGCCTTCGGGTTCACCTGTTATATCAAGTCCTTTATTCGCTATCTGAAAGAAGGGCCTGCCTATAAGCGCAACCCTTTCTATCAGCCCGCTGAATAGAGATTACCTCTGCCCCGGATACCAGAACGCCATATGACAGCCCTTGCAGGTATTATAGAGATTGTCTGACTGGGCGACGAGCAGCGCCGCATTACGGGTTTCAACAGCTGTTACGGCCAGATCAGCCTCTGCAGCGAAGGCCTCCATCATGGCGCGAAAGCCATCCGGATTGTCGTCGATATTCGCCTGCACCTGCTCTGGCGGCACGAAGCCATTGCCTTCAAAGCCGAGGTCCACCCCCGGCGCAGCCACCACGAAATGCTCCGATGCCGCCAGAAGAAGCGCAGTATCGCGCAGAGCCACTGCCCCCTCGCCCATCAGCGTCCATTGTTCTTCGGTGAGCAGAGAGCCATCCAGCTCGCCATTGTCGTCATACGCCCAGAAAGCCGTGTCGCCGTAGTTCTGGAAATCAGGCTGGAAAACGTTCAGCATAGCCTCGTTGACCGTCATCGAAGGCGCAGCCTCATCTGGCGCGCCAGCGTGCGTACACGCGCCGACAATCGCAGCGGTCGCCACCGCAAGACCCGTAAGTTTCAGAGCATGTCTCATGATGCTTTCTCCCCTTTTGGCCAGACTATGACGATACCTCACTAACGCCAACAGGATTCAATGTCGCGCCAAATCGCAAGGCGACGAAGGATCATGACGCGTCTTCCTCGTTCGGGGCTTCCAGCACACTACGGCCAATCTCAACGTCAATCAGTTTCTCAACCACGCCCACAAACGGAGCGTATTCGCTGGCCTCGACACACGCTCCATAAATGCTGCGTCCCGTACCGATCATCTCCGCAAGCATTACCTCAGCCTCCTCTGCGCTAAAATCAAAGTCGGTCAGCATGGCATCGGTCTGAAAATCGTAATAGTTCACGATCAGCTCGCGCGCGCCGGTTATGTTCACAACCAGCAGCGACTCCAAAGTTGAAATGTCCGCCAGCAATGCGATCGCGTCACGCCGTTGCGCTGCGCCGATCTCTCCTTCAATGGCCAAATGTGACAACTGCGCTTTCTTTTCCCGAAGCTCATCCATGGTAAAGTTTACATGCGCTGCAGTCTCGAACAATGCGTTGAGTGCGGTCACCTGACCACGATCCAGCGCAAACACACCATCGCTTGATGCGGCGGCCCGCCACGCTGTTTCCGGCCAGACTCGTATGGGCATGCGCAGCACAGACGGCACAACCTGATCGTCAAAACCTGTATTCAGAGCAGCTGAAACTTCAGGCTCCCAAAGTGGGTTGTCCCGTTGCAACAGGGTGAGCAAGTGTCGCTCCTGTTCGAGACGACACGGCTCAGTAGCGAGGCGTTCGCTGGCGTTTTGTACGATGGCCAGAAGGTCTGACTCCACACCCCTCATCATTTCAAGCATGTCAGCCCGGCGATTAAGTTGGGTGACGAAATGATTGGCCAGCAGCGCGATGATCACGCCAACCACAACGATTGTCACTTCGAAGAAGAAGGTTTTCCAACCAGCTCCTATACCGGACATTCGCCTGAAAAATCGCATAAGCGCCCCGCCCCATTACAACCCAAGTGAAGTATGCACGGTTTTTGGCCAGAGTCTTCAGAATGCGCGCCGCAAAGCCGGGAAATTCCGATCATCATGCTTGAGCACAAAAAACAATATGAAATATTTAAAACTTTAAATAATTATATTTGTATAACACCTTACATATTCAATAAAAATTCCTATTTATATTATACAATACCACCTAACAGGTCTTCAGTTCTCCTATAATTATTTCCATTCAGGGCATTTTATCTGGAAACAAAGTGCTTTTATTTAAAGTAGCACTGAAAAGTACGGCCTTTCATAGAGAAGGCATTACGAATGACGCTTCATTCCACACCACACGGCTTCACAAGAGGCGGGCTGCTAATCCTGATTTCAGCGTTCACCCTTCTGATTTCGCTTTGCTTAACCCTCACGGCGAATGCATCTCCTCAGGACGAGCGGCTTAACTGGACGTGCGATGCCGGATTTCAGCAGGTAAACGGGAACTGTACGCCGGTCTCCGCGCCAGATCATTCCTATCTGACAGGCCTCAGCTATGGTCGGGGATGGGAATGTCACTACGGTTACTCGCGCGAAGAGAATACCTGCGTAGCCATCACCGTACCCGACAACGCCTATCTGGACTATTCCGGCACAAGATGGACATGTTATCGTGGCTATACACGAAATCGCGACACCTGTACGCTGATTGATCTGCCCGACAACGCATATCTGACCGATTCCGGTTACAATACCGGCTGGGAATGCGAACGTGGTTTTGTCGAAGATGATCTGGCATGCATTGCCATTGAGGTTCCTGAAAACGGGTATCTGACCAGCAATCGCTATGGTGAGGGCTGGGCATGCGAGCGCGGATACCTTCAGACGGCCCAAAGTTGCGTTGCGGTAGTAATTCCGGAGAATGCGCACCTCAACTATTCCGGCAACGGCTGGGAATGCAATCGCCCTTATTCCAACGCCGATGATCGCTGCGAAATGCCATGAACACATGCGCCACTGTAATGATTTTAAAATGGCGAACGCTACGTGATTGAACCCATACTCATGACGACTGTCCGCATCAGCACCTTCAATGGCACAGCGGGCCTGACCAACGCGACCGGCTTTTTCTTCGAGCATGATGGCGCACTGAAGCTTATAACCTCCCGCCATGTAGTGCTGGATGAAGATACAGATCACCGGCCCGACAGGCTGGAGATCGAGCTACATGTCTCTCGTAAGGATCTTGGGCAATCCACCGGATTTTCTATACCGCTCTATCAGAACGGTCATAACATCTGGCGAGAAGCAAAAGACGAGAACGGACTGGTTGATCTCGTCGCCATCGATATCGAGAAAAACGCATTGCCTCGCACGGTTGTGTATCAAGCCTTTTCATTCGACCATCTGGCTCCCGCAAATGCACGGGTCGAGCTGGGGTCCACACTGCTGGTAATTGGCTATCCACTTGGCTTTGAGGACACGCTTCACCATTTGCCGGTTGCCCGGCAGGCGGGACTTGCGTCGTCTTTCGGCCTCAGATTCAAGGGTATGGGGTACTTCCTCGCGGATGCCCGCACCCACCGCGGCATTAGCGGCGCACCTGTCGTCATGCGAAAGCCGGATGCCAGGCCGGACGACCCGTTTCCGTGGCAGCTCTTGGGCGTCCACTCAGCTCGGCTCGAAGCCTTTTCCCGCGACCCGGAACATGACGAAATCCTCGGCCTGAATGCCGTCTGGTATGCCGACGCACTGGCTGTGTTCTTTAGCTAACCTCAGTTCGCGAGAACAATACACAGCCCTGAGCGCGACCCATCGCGAAAGCGGGTGGTCAAATAAAAATGACTAAGCCAGACGCTCTTTCGTGGTCGTGAACTTCAGGTCTGGGTTTCTGTCCATCGTATAGTTCGCATCCCAGGCATCCTTGCCGAGATAGACAGGGTCGCCATCGAGGTCGGTGCCCGACTGGGATTTGTTCTTGTCCATGAAGGCGTCGAGCTTGTCCTGCGGGCCGGAAATCCAGCGGGCGACATTGTAGGGCGCGGTCTCGAACTCAACTTCGAGGCCGTACTCTGCCTGCACACGCTCTTTCATGACTTCGAACTGGAGCGCACCAACGGCGCCGACAATCATGTCCGAGCCGATTTGCGGGCGGAAAAGCTGTGTCACGCCTTCCTCGGCCAGAGACTCAAGCGCCTTTTTGAGATGCTTCTGCTTCATCGGGTCTTTCACCCGTGCACGACGCAGAAGCTCCGGCGCGAAGTTCGGAATGCCTGCGAATTTCACATCGCCGCTTTCAGAGAGCGCATCGCCCACGCGCAGCGCGCCATGGTTCGGAATACCGATCACATCGCCCGGAAAGGCTTCGTCAGCGATCTCACGGTCCTGCGCGAGGAACATCATCGGATTGTGCACATTGAGCAGCTTGCCGGATGAGGTTTTCAGCTTCATGCCGCGCTTGAACTCGCCGGACGAGATACGGAAAAAGCCCACACGGTCGCGGTGGTTCGGGTCCATATTCGCCTGAATTTTGAAGATGAAGCCGGTGACCTGTTTATCATCGCGCACGATGATTTTTTCCTGCCCCTTCACCTCGGCCTTTTGCGGACGCGGCGGCGGCGCAAACTCGCCAATGGTGGAGAGTAGCTCGTGAACGCCGAAATGGCGGAGCGCCGAACCAAACACGACAGGCGTCATATGGCCTTCAAGGTAAGACTGGTGGTCAAACTCAGGCAGGCCGTCCTGCGCAAGCTCGGCTGTCAGTTCCAGCTCTTCCAGAACGCTTTCATCCACACGATCCGCGAGTGAGTTGGAGCCGTCCATTTTAATACGCTCGGCGCGTTCCGGATGTTCTTTTGCGTCCGCTGCGAGCTTTTTGAACAGGCAGAACTCACCCGTGCGCAGATCTTTCATGCCCGCAAAACGGTTGCCGGACGCGGCAGGCCAGTAAAGCGGCGACACGTCGAGCGCCAGCTTCTCATGGACCTCTTCCAGAATATCAAACGGGTCCTGCGCCTCGCGGTCCATCTTGTTCACGAAAGTGATGATAGGAATGTCGCGCATACGGCAGACTTCGAACAGCTTCAGCGTCTGCGGCTCGATACCCTTCGCGGCGTCGAGTACCATGATGGCAGAGTCCGCTGCTGTCAGCGTACGATAGGTATCCTCAGAAAAGTCTTCGTGGCCCGGCGTATCCAGCAGGTTGAACATCTTATTGTCATGCTCGAACGTCATGACAGAGGCCGAAACCGAGATACCGCGGTCGCGCTCGATCTTCATCCAGTCAGAGCTTGTCCGGCGACGTTCACCACGTGCAGCCACCTGACCCGCCAGACGGATCGCACCGCCTGCCAGCAGCAGGTTCTCCGTCAGCGTGGTCTTACCAGCGTCCGGGTGGGAAATGATAGCGAAGGTGCGCCGGCGTTCGGCTTCTTGCGAAAGGGATAAACTCATGCGCGCGATTTAGTTGGGATTGGGCAAAATGTCGAGCGGAGCACGTAAAATCAATTCTCAATCAATCGCCTTTATAAATCCATAAATCAATCCGCTTGACCAAATCGTTAACTTCCTTCACCATGCTGATATGGAATCATCGAACGAAACCTTGAGAGAACTGTTCAAGCGGGAAGAAGAGCTAATAGCTCAAAGGTCCGCTATCGATGCAGAGCTTAAAGACATAGCGACGGCAAGGCGGGTCATCAGCCAGCTGGCCGCTCGGCAATCTAAGTCGCCACAATCGCAGCGCCCCGTTCCGGCAAAGCCTCCGTCCAAAGACGCTACAAACAAGGATGCGATTATTTGGCTGCTCTCTCGCGCTGAGGACCCATGGTTGTCTGCGAATGATATACAGCAGATGTTGCTCAAATTTCTGAACCGAGAAGTTCCAATGTCCACAATTTCGCCCACGCTGACGCAATTGAAAGGCGAGGAATTGATTGTACGTGACGGACTGAAGGTCGCTCTAACTAAGCGAGTGCCGCCGTGGATCGTAGACAAACTTAGAGATAACGCGGAGGCAGAAAGAGATAGCAGCTCTAATCTGCCTCCTAATAACAACCCCCAAACCCCGCCGAGGGAGAATTAGGAGCATCCCATGTGGCAAACCGCATTAAGTGAGTAACGCCAAATGGGCGGGAAAACCCGCCCATTTGGCTACCTCGATTTCGTTTAATTGTAAATCAGGAGAATGTAGCCATGGGTAGGTCAACGAAACCGCCTTTGAAGAAAAGCTCGAACAAGATGTCTTCGCTTGCATCTGATGTTCTTGCAGGACGAAAAAAACCAACGGCCGCAGAGGCCAAGAAACTAGCGGCGTCAGTTCTTTCTCAAGACGAACATAAGGGCCGCAGGTAACACCACTTTTAGCACCGGCCTTCATGTTACGACGGCCGGTGCTTTATTGAATTCGGCATTCAAGCGTTCATCGCAAAGAGCACTATGTGCTAAAATGTCGAGCGCGTGTGATATTTCCACTTGATGAAAATCAAAACTCGAGTATGTGAGCGCACCGGATTTCAGATGGTCAGACAATGCCTCCCTTCCGGCCCACCTGACAATAAGGAATCCCGCAATGTCTGATACCATTGACCGTCAGCGCAAAGCTGAACTTCTCGACAATCCTGTCGAGCATATCGACATCACTGAGTTTGATGGCCGCCAGCTTATCGAAGCCTGGAGCAAGATGAGCTTTTCATCCCGCGATGCAGCGCGCGCGGCGAAAATTCTCAACATGATGCTGGAAGACAAATCCTGCTCGACCATGCTCACCCTTGCCGGCTCTACATCTGCGGGCGGCTGCATGCATGTCTGGCGCGATATGGTCGCCAGCAACATGATCGACTCAATCGTCTCCACCGGCGCGTCCATCATCGACATGGATTTCTTCGAAGCACTCGGCTTCAAACATTATCGCGCGCCGGAAATTCCGGACGACCGTATTCTGCGCGATCTCTATATCGACCGCATTTACGATACTTACATCGACGAAGAAGAGCTTCAGGCCTGCGACCACATCATCAAGGACATCGCAGACAGCCTCGAGCCGCGCCCGTATTCCTCCCGTGAGTTCATCTACGAGATCGGCAAATGGCTGGCGGCAGGCAATGCGAAGAAACAAGGCTCTCTCATCCAGACCTGTTACGAAGAAGGCGTGCCGATCTTCGTGCCAGCTTTCTCTGACTGCTCTGCAGGCTTTGGCCTTGTGAAGCATCAGGTTGATCGCATGAAAGAGGGCAAGCCTTACATGACGATCGACTCTGTCGCTGACTTCCGTGAGCTGACCGAAGTGAAGATCAAAGCAGGTCGCACAGGTCTGTTCATGATTGGCGGCGGCGTGCCGAAGAACTTCGCGCAGGACACTGTCGTTTGCGCTGAAATCCTAGGTAAAGACGCTGAAATGCACGCATATGCCGTCCAGATCACCGTTGCTGACGTGCGTGATGGCGCCTGCTCATCCTCTACGCTGAAAGAAGCCTGCTCTTGGGGCAAGGTCGATGTCGCGCTGGAGCAGATGGTGTTCGCAGAAGCTGGCACAGTTGCACCGGTTATCGTCTCTGACGCTTACCACCGTGGCCACTGGAAAACCCGCGAGAAGCGTCGCTGGGCAGACCTCTTCCAGAAATAGATCAAGAAGCCCCCTGCCGGATGGTCAGGGGGTTTCTTTTCAAATCCTGATGCCGCGCTTTTCCAGCTTCTTCTCGATGAGACGCATATTCCGGCGATGGCTCTTAAAGCCGAAGTCGAGAAAGTCACCCAGCAGCGGCACAAGGCCGATCACAAAGTCGAGCCCCAGATTACCGATCATCTGCATGCGCGTGCCCCAGCCCATGCCGAGCTTGTTGGCGAGGCTGACATGGTAAGCGCCCATCGCTGTGGTGAAAGCATCACCCACGCCCGGGATGAGGCCGATAATACCATCCAGCCCCACGCCGAAACCGGCAATCTGGAACTGGTCATCCAGTAGCCGCGACAGTGCGCGCGCCTGTTGCAGCGCCTGTTCCTGCTCGGGTGTCAGCGTCTCTTCGGGGCCAAGAATTTCCATGTTTGGGACTCTATCCAGTGATTATGGCATTCTAACGCAAGAAACCGGTTCAAGGTTGCGGCGTTATCCAGCTTGAATTCTTATGGCATGGATCAAGGCTGTGATAGCCGGGGGAAGAAATGAGTACACGTCACCAACCGGCATCCGTCCTGCGCATTATAGCCAAAGTGCTTCTGCATATCGTGTTCATCATCGCGGCCTTCATCATGGCCGGTGGCATTTATTTCTGGATTGGCTGGCCGGTTCCTGCACGCGAATTTGCCGGCATAGCGGTTTTTCCAGCCGCGCTCCTGCTCTGGTTCTGGCCGGGCAAATCCAGACTCATCCGCCGCGTTGGGCTGGGCCTGATCATGATCGCCTTCTTTGCGGTTTATTACACCAAGCCTCCAGCCCCGCAGGACTGGGTACCCTTGCATGAGCGCCGCGCTTCGGCCGTGTTTGAAGGCGATAATGTCACCATCCATAACTTCCGCGATGCCGAACATCATTCAGATGCGCCTGTTGAGGTTCACTGGCGCGATCAGAGCTTTGACTTGTCAGAGGTCGAAACCGCCGAGCTGATCATTCAGCCTTTCGGGGACGGTCCGTTCCTCACTCACATCTTTATCACCTTCGGCTTTAAAAACGGCGAGCAACTGGCTGTGTCGGTTGAAGCCCGGCGCGTAAGCTGGGACCGATTCCAGCCACTGGGCGGCTTCTTCCGCAACTTCGAGACCTATCCCGTATTCGGCACGGAGCGCGATCTCATCGGCAAGCGTCTTGCGCATGTGCCGCCTGAGGAGATGTATTTCTACCCGCTGGAGCTGACACCGGAGGAAGTCCGCTCGGTGCTGGAAGACCTGCTGCGCTTTTCAACCGACTTGTCCGAAACGCCGGACTTTTACGACACGCTGGAAGAGAGCTGCTTTACCGGTCTTGTGAACCAGTCCCGCGAGCTGAAATCGCGCATTCCGTCATGGGATATCCGCCGCTGGATACCAGGCTATGCTCTGCCGCTTTTGCGCGATCACGTGCTGATCAGCGATGACCTGCCGCTGGAAGAGCAACAAATGCGGGCCCATCTTCCAAGTGATGTCCCGCATCCGTTCAGCTTCGAAACAGACAGAGATTTCAGCCTCTATCTGCGTGAGCAGTTAAGCGAAGAGGCGTGAGCCAGAGCCCACGCCTCGCCCGGAATTTATGCCGGAACCGGCTCGCCCTCTTTTGCCGGTGACCGCGTGCTCGCCAGCAGGATGGCCACGCCGGCCAGAGCAGACAGGGTCGAGCCCATCAGAACACCAAGCCTGATCTCGTTCATTGCGGCCGCATCCGAGAAGGCGAGCGTGCCGATGAAGAGCGACATGGTGAAGCCGACACCGGTGAGGCAGGCCAGACCATAAAGATGCGCCCAGTTCACCCCATCCGGCAGCCGCGCAATGCCCGTCTTCACAGCGATAAAACTAAGGCCGAACACGCCCACCTGCTTACCGATGAAGAGACCTGCCGCCACACCAAGCGTCAGCGGCGCCATAAGCGTTTCCATCGTCAGGCCTGAAAGCGAGACACCGGCATTTGCGAAGGCGAACAGAGGCACAATCGCAAAGGCGACCCACGGGTGGAGACCGTGCTCCAGACGTTTCAGCGGCGATGGCTCGCTCTCATTACGGCCGTAAATCGGAACAGCCAGAGCCGTGATCACACCGGCAAGCGTCGCGTGGACACCAGATTTCAGCACGCACACCCACATGAAAATACCGATCAGCACATATGGCGCAATACGTTTCACACCGAGCCTGTTCAACGTGATGAGGCCTGCCAGACCAACACCTGCGAGCATGAGCGCCTCAACGGAGAGATTGCTCGTATAGAAGAGCGCAATGATGATAATGGCGCCAAGGTCATCAATGATGGCCACCGCCAGAAGCAGAACCTTCAGCGCAACCGGCACACGGCTTCCCATCAGGGCGAGAATGCCAAGCGCGAACGCAATGTCAGTTGCCGCCGGAATGGCCCAGCCATTCAGATTTTCAGGGCTACCTGCATTGATACCGAGGAACACCAGCGCTGGCACAAGCATGCCGCCCACCGCCGCAAACAACGGCAATACAATCTTGTCTCGTGATGAAAGCTGCCCCTGTAAAACCTCGCGCTTGATCTCCAGACCAACGAGGAAAAAGAACACCGCCATCAGGCCGTCATTAATCCAGAGGATAAGCGGCTTATCGATCTCAAGAGCCCCCACAGTAATGGAAACGGGTACATCCAGAAATGCGGAATACAGGCTGGCAATCGCGCTGTTATTGATGAGAACGGCGAAGACTGTCGCGAGAATGAGGAGCAAGCCGGCTGAGGGCGCCCACTCGAAGAATTCAACAGCACGTCTGAATATGCGTGTCATAAGGGTCCTTCCTTGGAAAAAGAACTGCGAGACCGGGGACTCAGTCTCGCAGAGTTGGGGTGGAGGTTAGCTATGAGGGCGGATGGGCGTCCGCCTCAGCTGCTTCAGCTGCCCGCATACGGCAGAGAAGAGTGGTGGAGGACAATGCGCATCAGGCCTTCGCTGTCGCGCACATAGCCGAATGAGAACTCGACCTTTGTTTCCTCCGTTTCACCGACTGGGGTGAAATAATAGTTGCCCATGGCAAGGGCGCTGTCGCCCAGCGTTATGATCTGTTGTTCGCCGAAGCGGACATTGGACCAGGGACGGATGGCAAATCCTGAATCTTCATCGATGTCACCGCCAACAAAGTAGGAGAGCGCGCCGTCAAATTCGGGGCGGAACTGCTCCTCTGCAGCCAGTGTCGGCTTGAAGAGGACTTCCAGTTGGTCATAGGCATAGAGCGAGCGGATCATATTCGACGCGACTGCGTCATAGTCTTCGCCGTTCTGAAAAGCTGCGCCGATGCGAACAATCCCTTCACCCCAGACACGCTGGGCGTCCAGCACGTCCTTCTCGGTGATGCTCGCCGATTGCTCCGCCGCCGTCGTCGCATAAGCCGGGGCGGCTACGGAGAGCGGCGCCATGATGGCAGCAGCGGCTCCAGCCTTGAACCAGCGACCTGATGCAGCGCTCTTCTGGCGGACTTTCTTACGGCGGATAATGTCTCTTGTACGTCTCATGTTTCGCTCCTGTTTTCGCTTACAGGAATGAGATGGATTGCCCTCTTTCATTCTTCCAATATAATAAAAATTGAATTTCAATCGGAAAAATCGATAGATGAGACCTACACTGAAACAACTGGAATATCTCGTCGCGATTGCCGAGACGGGAAAATACGGCGAGGCCGCAAAACGGGTGAATGTCAGCCAGTCCAGTCTTTCAACGCAGATTGCAGACATGGAAGAAGAGCTGGGCACACGTCTTCTGGAACGCGGGCGCCATGGCGCTGTGCTCACCCCGACAGGCCGGGATATTGTTGTCCGTGCGCGCTATATTCTCCGCCAGGTCGAAGAACTGCACACGCTCTCGCGCCAAAGCGAGGAAGACTTCAAAGGCCGCATCAATCTGGGCGTCCTCCCTTCCGTTGGCCCCTATCTTCTGCCGCCTGCAACACGCCAGCTCCATCAGCGTTTCCCAGAACTCAGACTGATTGTGCGCGAAGAACGCACAATCGATCTGGCCGAGCATCTGAGCGATGGCCGGTTCGACCTGATCATCTCTACACCCGAAAGCCATCCTGAATGCCGGAGCGAAACGCTCTTCACCGAACAGCTCTGGATTTGCGCTGCGTCCGATGACCCGCTGAGCAGCACGACAGGGCCGGTAGAACCTGAGGAACTACGCGGCCACCCCCTCCTGACGATCGGATATGGCCACCGCCTGAGCGAGCTGGTGCACAGGCTGGCAGATGATATCGGCACGCAGGTGAGTACCGAATACGAAGGCTCCAGTCTTGATGCCGTCCGACAAATGGCGATCATGGGCGCTGGCGTTGCCGTTCTACCGAGCCTCTATGCGCTCTCTGAAGCCCGCCGAGACCCCGACCAGATCATCAGGCGCATCAACTACCCTTCAGCCGAGCGGGAGATTGCCCTTTGCTGGCGGGCCTCCTCACCCCTGACCAACCGGTATCGCATGCTTGCCGACGAACTTTCCAAAACGGCTAAGAGCATACTGGACGAGGGCGCAGCCAGCATCGGCGTGGCTTAATCGCTTCCCATAGCGCAGCGACGCAGATACAGATTTTTATCAGGTGACATGGGCGACGGGACTGATGATCGACTGGTTAATCGCAAACTGGATTGAATTGGCGGGCTTTGTAACGGGCGCTGCCTGCGTCTGGTTGCTTGTTCTCCGTAATATCTGGACCTTCCCGGTCGGCATGGTGAACTACGTTTTCTTTGCGGTACTGTTCGTCCAGTCAGGCCTTTACGCGGATGCCGGCCTTCAGGGCGTCTACTTCATTCTGGCCTCGCTGGGCTGGTATTGGTGGCTACGCGGCGGCGATGACCATAAAGGCGTCGAAGTTCACGAAGCGTCCCCCAAGGTTCTGATCGCCTGCGGCGTAGCGGTTATTGTCATCGCCGCCCTCATCCAATGGGTTCTGCACAAATACACAGACTCCACGGTTGCAGGCTGGGATGCGCTCACCACGGCCATGAGCCTCGTTGCCCAGTTCATGCTGTCGCGCAAATGGATTGCCAACTGGTGGCTCTGGATCGCGGTCGATCTCATCTACATCCCGCTTTATATCCATAAGGGCCTCTGGCTGACAGCCGGTCTCTATGCGGTTTTCCTGGCCATGTGTATTGCCGGTCTGATCGAGTGGCAAAAAGCACGAACCGACAAACCGAAAGCTGCGGACAGTCTCACTTAATGGCGAATATCTTCTGGCCTTTACTGCCCGCGTCCTTGCGCGCAAAATTCTGTCGTCGCATCGTGGTGACAGGAGCTGAAAGCACCGGCACAACTACGCTTGCGCTCATGATGGCCGAGGCTTTGAACTCGCCTTACGTCGCAGAATACGGCCGCGAATACACCGAACGCCGCGCAAAAGTGACAGACAAGCCGTGGCGCACCGAGGAGCTCGTCGAGATAGCCGAAGAGCAGAACGCGCTGGAAGATGCCGCCGCACGCCGCTCTGACAATGGCCTTATCATTGCTGACACAGATGCCCTCACCACCGCGCTCTGGCATGAACGCTATTTCGGGTCTCGTTCGCCAGCCGTTGATGCCGTTGCAGCGAAACAGGTTCGCCCGTTTGCCTATGTCCTCACCTCTGATGATATCACCTTTGAGGCCGATGCCATCCGCGAAGGCGGCGAAGAACGCCACACCATGACGACCCGCTTTCGCGAAGAAATCATCCAAAGCCGCGTGCCGTGGATAGAAGTCCGTGGCAGCCGCGAAGAGCGCCTCACTGAAGCGCTCCGCTTTCTCTGCTCGCTCGGCGTCAAATAAAGCTGACGCCGATATCCGGCATCAGGCAGTGACCAAATTTAGCGCGCGTTTCGGTGTCCAGACACCAGTCAGCGACGTCATGCTCGCATAGTCGCGGAAGTCACGTGGCGGACGCCCCAGAGCTTCCTGCACGCCATACCCGATTTTCTCATTCCGGCCATCCATCACCGTCGCGAAGAGATAATCCATCAGCCAGACAAGCTCTGCCGGCATACCCATATCTTCAATGCCCTCTAAAAAGATATCGTGCGGAATGTCCGCGAACGAGATGGTACGCCCCAGCGCAGAAGAAAGCTCTTCGGCAATCTCTTCAAGACCCAGAAGACGAGGCCCCGTCGTCTCATAAGTCTTGCCCTCATGGCCTCCTTCTGTGAGCGCAGCAGTGATGACATCGACAACATCATGCACATCAACGAAAGGTTCGCGCGTGCCGCCGGTAGGTAAAGCAATTTCGCCTTCCTGAACCATGCCTCGGAAAGCGCCCTCAGAGAAATTCTGATTAAACCAGGCTGATCGGACAATCGTCCATTCCATGCCAGAAAACCGGATAATCTGTTCGCAGGTAAGTGCCTCTTCCTCACCGCGGCCAGACAGGAGAACAAGCTTCTGAATGCCCATCCGGTAAGCCAGGTCAGTGAACTCGGTGATCGACTGACGCGCTTTCGGCATCGCCAGATCCGGCGCAAAGTTCACATAAACCTGCGTCATGCCCTCAAGGCAGCGCCGCCACGTCTCCGGCTTATCCCAGTCGAAAGCAGGCTCGGCCTGTCGCGACCCGATACGAACCTTATGCCCGCTATCCCAGAGCGAACGCACAACACGGTGACCGGTGCGGCCTGTGCCACCCAGCACAAGTGTAGACGGAACTTTAGGGCGGCGGATTTCAAACAGTTTCGCAGGCTGGAAAATTGACTTCATGACTTGCTCCTCCTCGTCAGAACAAGTCCATGTTTACCGGCACTCTAATCTTGCATCTTGACGCCGCGCGACAGAGTTTTGGCCGGACGCGTCACAAATCATCACCCCTTCAGGCGCTGGTGCGGAAGCTTCCCGGTGATCGACCTTCCCACCGGCGGAACGCGCGATTAAAGGCGCTCTGCTCGGAAAAGCCGGTCAGAAACGCTATCTCGGCAAGTGAGTAGCCGGTGTCATTCAAAAGCTTGCGCGCCATGATGTGACGGGCCTGATCCACAAGCGTCTGATAGGTAACATCTACCTCGGACAGACGCCGTTGGAGCGTTCTTGCGCTCAGCCCCAGTTTTTCAGAGACAGCCGAAATCGGCGGCGGCCCGTCACTCAGCGCGAGACTGATTTCCTTGCGGACCTGACTTTCAAGCCCAACCTCACTTTCGCGGTCTGACAGCTCCCTCTCGATATGCTCGTCAAAAAAGGACCAGACATCACGATCACCGAGCCGCGTCTTGGCCAGTAAGTCCTCGGTCCGGAAGACATACCCGTAATAGTCGGACTTAAAATGGACGGGGCTCTGGAAATACTCTTCCAATGCCAGCGAACAACCGACGGATTCGTGGCTGAAATGAACGGCCACCGGTTTAAAATCCGGCCCGCATGCTTCGCGACAAAGCGACATATACGTCACCAGAGATCCTTCATTAGAGAGCAACAGCCCCCGAACCGGCGGAAACTCGCGCAGATGTATCCAGCGCGTGTAGTCTCCGTCCTGTTCCAGTCTGAAACCGGAAACATTCTGAACAAACAGCCGTGAGTGACGGGCTATGCGTTCGAAGGCATTCAACAGCTGGGGGGCTGTTTTCCAAGCCAGACCGACCGCCCCATAATCTTCGCAAGTCATGGTGCGGGCCGCATTGATGTGAAACGTGATCCGCGGGCCCTCCAGATCCGCAATGTCTTCGAGAAGCGCGAAATATTTCCGGACAGGCACCATAACCTTGGGATCTGCCAGCTCGGCCTCCGACACCCCTGCCCGCTCGAGAAGCTGCGCACGCGCGTCCGCTACCGGATTGTTATCCAGCATTTTGCGCACGAATAGTGTAGACACTTCCCCCATAAGGACAAAAAATTATAGTGGAATGCGCCGCTTCACAAGCTATTGGTTATGCTGAGGGCATTCTGGCGATTTAGCGTCCAGAAAAGCTGGAAGCCCCGTCAGGACTTGAACCTGAAAATAGCAGACTTGCAGGTCTGCCGCGTTAATCTTTCGCCACAGGGCTATACCGGAGTTGAACATCCCAGCAGAACGCGAGTACTGCAAGCAAGTTCAACTCATGCGTGATCAGCTTTAAACCCACAAACCTCAAAGGGGTATTTAAATCTGCGTCACAATTTCTCTTTCCGGTCATTTGTAATCCAATTAGGCTTTCCAGAATGATCCTGCCCGTTGAGCTCTCTGCCCTTTTTCCGTTTCTGATCGCGATCCTGCTGGTCGAAGCGACCCCCGGTCCGAATATGGGATATCTGGCTGCGCTGTCCGCATCCGAAGGGCGCGCTGCGGGTTTTCGTGCAGTCCTTGGCGTCACGCTTGGCCTGTCAGTCTATATGCTGGCCTCCGTTGTCGGGATCGCCGAAATCGTGGCCCGTATTCCGCCGCTCTATGCAGCGCTGCGCTGGGCTGGTGTTCTGTTCCTCCTCTATCTGGCGTGGGAAGCCTGGCAGGATGCGGCTGAAACTTCGCCGTCAAAATCCGAAGACGGTTTTGCCTCTCCGTTCTGGCGCGGCTTCATGGCCAATGTACTTAACCCGAAAGCGGCCGTATTTTACGTCTCTCTGCTTCCCGGCTTCATGAATATGGAGCGCAGCGCCTTCTGGGTTCAGGCGCTCATTCTTGGCACCATTCACATACTGGTCAGCGTTCTGATCCACTCTGCGATCGTTCTCGGCGCAGCCCGCGCGGGCGCATTGATGGAAAACTCCCCGCTAAAAATAGCATTCCGACGCGCCATGGCTATTCTCATAGCGATCATAGCGATATGGCTCGCCTGGGAGACCCGTCGCTGAATCCGATAAACCTTTCGTGAGGTGTATCGCCCCTGTTCTGAACCAGACTAGTTTAGTCAGAATTTCAGTGATGGAGGGCGGAACAAGCATGATTGAAGTCTCAAGAATTGCGCTCGGCGGAGCTAGCTTTGCGATGAGTATGACACTGCTTGTGTCGGCATGTTCGGCGCAGGTCGCTCAGCCTGCAGAAACGCCTGTATCGTCAACATCACCCGCGCAGGCACTCGTCCCTCTCGAAATGGAAGTCTATGCGCCGGAAGGCACCCCGCTTCCGCGCTTTATGGTCGACGCAGCCTGGCCGCAAATGCCGCCAACCATGATTATCGGCCAGACGCCGGGCCTCGCCGTCGACAATGATGACAATGTCTGGCTCGCCCATCGCCCGCATACGCTGAGCTTCTCCGACATTGGCCTCGCGTCCGATCCACCAACAGCGCTTTGCTGCGAGCCCGGCCCGACCATTATGCAATTCTCAGCCGAAGGTGAGTATCTACAAGGCTGGGGCGGTCCGGATTATGCCCCTGAGATTGATGGCGTGAACCAGTGGCCGCGCAATATTCACGGCATCTATGTTGATGACGACAACACAGTCTGGGTAGGCGGCAATGGCGATGGCGACCATGTCGTCCTCAACCTCACCTCCGATGGCGAATTCATCCGCCAGATTGGCGTGCATGGCCAGACAGCTGGCAATTCCCACCCTGAATATCTCGGCAATCCGGCAGATATCTCCTTCGTGGACGGCCATGTGATTATTGCAGACGGCTATATCAACAAACGCATTATCAGCTTCGACGGCATCGAGTTGGATTATGAAGGCGCATGGGGCGCCTATGCTTCTGATCCATCCGGCGGCACGCGCGAAGGCAGCTTCGATCAGAGCCAGGCCTCAAGCAATTCAGATGGCGGCGCAAACCCTGAAGCCCCGAGCTTCGGTGATATCGTCCATTGTGTTGTCAGCACAGCGGAAAGCCTCGTCTATATCTGTGACCGCCGCAATAACCGTGCGCAGGTTTTCCAGCGCGCTGAAAATGGCGATCTCGAATTCGTCCGCGATATCGTCATCGCTGAGGAAACCGGCGGCACGCGTACCGTCTCAGACATCACATTCTCCCCGGACGGTGAGTTCATCTACATCGCCGACATGATGAACTCGTCCATTTGGATTCTGGACGGTGAGAGCTATGACATTCTCGCCCGTATTGGCCGCGTGGGCCGGTATCCGGGTGAGTTCACATGGCTCCATTCTGTTGTCGCGGACTCCGAAGGCAATCTCTACACCTCCGAGGTGAATACTGGCCGCCGCATCCAGAAGCTCGTCTTTATGGGCGTGGAGTAAGTTTCGCGCTTGGTGCGCGCGGTGAGACTGGCTAGCTTAAGTGCATGACACGCTTACTGATCGTCTATCACACGCGCACTGGCGGCAGTCGGCAAATGGCCGAAGCTGCCTTCAACGCCGCCAAAGCAGAATGCGAGACACAGCTCCAGACAGCTTCTGAGACCAGTCCGGGCGATATGCTCTCGGCAGACGGATATCTGTTTGTCGCGCCGGAAAATCTCGCCTCTTTATCTGGCGAGATGAAGGAATTCTTTGACCGCTGTTATTATCCCCTGCTCGGAAACATAGAGGCGCGCCCCTATGCCCAGCTGATTTGCGCTGGCTCTGATGGCGAAAACGCCGTGCGCCAGCTGGCGCGGATTGCCAAGGGCTGGCGCCTGAAAGAGGTTCAGCCTGCGACCATTATCTGCACACATGCCCAGACTGAAGAACAGATCCTAGCCCCCAAAACCATTCCGGAAGACGAGCTGAAAACCTGCGCAGATATCGGGGCAGCGCTCGCAGCTGGTCTTTCAATGGGCATGTTCTGAAGACAAAAAAGGCGAGCCATCGGCCCGCCTTGTTCGTTTGACTAACGCTCGCGCTTACTCAGCCGCAGGCGTCGTCACATATTCCAGCCATTCAATAACGGCGGCGCGCTGCGCTTCGTCACGAATGCCAGCAAAGCTCATGCGGTTGCCCGGAATGTTCGTACGTGGGTTTGCAAGATACGCGTCCAGAGTTTCAGCGTCCCAGACAATGCCGGAATTCGCCATAGCCGGTGAATAGTTGAAGCCCTCCATTGTGCCAGCCGTACGGCCGAAAACACCTGTAAGCTCCGGGCCCATTTTCGGACGACCGCCTGGCTCATAGTTGTGGCACGTGCCGCACATGCGAGCCTGCGATGGCATTTCCGGGCCGTCAGCGAAGGCTGGTGCGGAAACGAACAGCGCGGACGCACCGAGAAGCGTAGCGAGAATGCTTTTCATCTGGATTCTACCCCTGTTTACATGGTCCTGCTGTCCTATCGGAAAACAGGTTATTCTATAACGGTTCAAATTGTCTCAGCGACCATTGTCTACAGCACGCTTGCCGATGCAATGGCCAATGGCAGTGAAATAGCGCAAAAATGTAGTCAGCTAACATTTATAACACACTCGTGATGCGACCCGATTGCCACTTGCCGCTTTCAGACAAAGTCACAACATTGTCTACATGGAAAACTGGACCGAATTCGAAGGCATGATCCGCCTGTCTGTCTTTGCCGGCGTGCTGATTCTGTTCAGCGCTCTCGAATTCATCATTCCCCGCAAAGACCGTCGACATACGCGCCTGTCGCGCTGGACGACGAATGTTGCCCTGCTTGCGGTATCTACAGTGTTCCTCCGCATCGTCCTGCCGGTTGCGACCATCAGTTTCGCTATTGAGATGAATGAGCGCGGTATTGGTCTGTTCAATCTGACCGACCTGCCCGTATGGCTGGAAGTGGTGTTGGCTATCGTGCTGCTGGATTTCGCCATCTGGTTTCAGCACATGATGATGCATTATATACCGCCGCTCTGGGCGTTTCATAAGGTTCATCACGCCGATGAAGATCTTGATGCTTCATCCGGGCTGCGGTTTCACCCGCTGGAAATGGTGTTTTCCTTCGGCTTCAAACTGTCCGTGATTGCCCTGCTGGGCGTACCTGCGCTCGGCATCTTCCTGTTCGAAGTCATCCTGAATGCGGCGTCCATTTTCGAACACGCCAGCATCCGCATTCCGCGGAAAGCAGACCGCGCGCTTCGGAAAGTCATCGTCACGCCGGATATGCACCGTGTTCACCACTCGGTACACATGCAGGAAACAAATTCGAATTTCGGGTTTTGCCTGTCCATCTGGGACCGGATATTCCGCACCTATTGCGCCGAACCGCGCGAAGGTCATGAAGCTATGGAATTAGGTCTGGACAGAAGGCCGCCGGGCAATGCCGCGGGCCTGTGGTGGGCGCTTTCTGCACCCTTCCGTACAAATCAGGCTGCGCGAACCCAAAGCGGTTCAAGCGAGGCGTGACCGCCAACCGGGCGGCGCTGATTTCTCACGCGCTTTAAATGTTCTTCGTCAATCAGGTTGAGGCGTGCCTGAACGCGGGACGCATCTTCTTCCCCTGCCTGACGAATAAAGAAAGCTGTATTGGCATGTGTTTTAACAGCCAGCAGCGCTGCGCAGTCAGCATAGACGGCTTCATCAACGCCGAACTGGTCACTATCAATGACCACGGCTTTGGCAAAGTCGACGGCATCACGCGCGAACAAAAGATCAGGACGACCACATCCAAGCTCCTGCCAGTTGGCGAGAAGCCGGACTTCCGGGTCTCCGATTTCAAGAACACGATCGTTAAATAAGAACAGCATGTGCTACCCACTCCATCATCTGAAATGGACATTAGCGCATGGCTTTTAATGCCGCGCTTTACCGCACGTACAAATCCGGCTGGATGAATTAAGACTTCGCCTACCCTGATTACCCGCTCATTCACCATTCACGGTTTCAGTGAGGAAATGACGCCCCTCACGGTCTTCAATCTCGACCACCCAGAGGTCCGGATCATAAGAGCGACGACGTTGAATTAATTCATCTATCTCGCGCTCTTCGGCCCAATCGCCCGCATTCGGCAGCCAGTCGAAACTCGGGCTATCCATGGAGAGTGGAGACCGCACAAACAAAGCGGCGCGGCCGTCCAGGCGCGCAACTTTCACGATCGCATCGCCGCGTTCTTTATCGCCTTTAGCCGCGACATAACCGAATGCACCGCCAAGAGACGCGCGGCGCACCAGAGCATCGACCCAGAGCCATGTCGGCAGACGTTCATTGATAAGGCTCGGGCCTCGCTTTCAGATTG
>QGCY01000073.1_pt1 | contig 27117 bp, 23 predicted proteins | sample 4708041 | NCBI WGS metagenome assembly QGCY01 (sample SAMN08941164, study PRJNA450518) | Sediment metagenome, whole genome shotgun sequencing project. | biome: grassland soil; feature: grassland; material: soil; isolation source: soil 14 days enrichment with methanethiol and mixed carbon source ... | reverse complement strand
CCCAACGCCAACAGGTCCTCGCCGCGGCAGGTGCTGCGCTCGCGATTGGCTGGTGTGTGTTCGCGACGTTCAGCGTCATCAGCCAGGGGCCACGCCTCTCTGCTCACAATGATGCACTCGACCGCAACGATGCACGATGGCAGCGCTGGGTGAACGAAACAAACGCCCGCGCAGCAACCGCCCAGTCCCTCTTGGAAGAACGAACCGAAGCCTTCCAACGCGCCACAATCGAGTTCGAGCAACGTCACGAGACGCTCAAAATGCTCCTCGAAGCTGTCCAATCCCCAGAATCAATCGAAGAAAATGTACTCCGTGGCAACGGAGCGAACTTTCTGATTGAAGCGGGAATTGAAGAGGGCGCACCACGGCAATCACGCCCTACTCCGGTTCAGACGGCGTCTCTTGAGGTTGCCGGCTTCCGCGAAAATATCGATCAGCTTCGTCAGGAGCAAAACGCGTTCCTTGATGGGGTTGAACAAGTCGCCGCTGATCGTTCAGAACAGGCGCGCGGTGTACTTCAGCTGACCGGCGTTGGTATTGGCCGTTTCGAAGAACAGCGAGAAATGGGTGGCCCACTCGTAGAGCTCAGCCCAATGAGCTCGCAGTACGGCCTCAGTGATTCTGACCCACAATTTTCAGAACGCGCTGTTCAGGTAGCAGCACGCCTGCAAGAAGCAAACTATTACCAAAGCCTGGTCGAACTGCTCCCGCTTGGAGAGCCGATCAGCGTTCCTTTCCGTGAAACTTCCGGTTATGGTCTTCGTACAGACCCGTTTAACCGCCGCCCTGCATTCCACGCTGGAATGGACATGGGCGCGTACCACCGGGCACCAATTGTCGCCGCCGGTCCTGGCGTTGTTACCTATGCCGGATCACGATCTGGTTACGGACGTCTTGTCGAAATCGATCATGGTTACGGTTTTCGGACACGATATGGTCACCTTAATAGTGTAGAGGTTGAGGTAGGCGACGAGATCCAGATGGGCGATCTGGTCGGGCGAATGGGCACAACCGGCCGAAGCACTGGTCCTCACCTGCACTATGAGGTCTGGTTCCGAGGCAAAACATATAACCCCGTAAATTTTTTGAGGGCTGGTCAACATGTTCACCAACAAGGGTAAACCAGAAGGTTCTTCTCCTTCACCGACACCAACGCAGGGAGAGCCGATGCGTCAGGCAGCTACACGGCCTGCAGCACGTTCTGCTCCTTCACTCTTCAGCAACGACATGAAGCTGAAAGGCTCTATTGTTTCCGAAGGCGAAATTCAGATCGACGGTAAAATCGAAGGTGACGTTAAAGCAGCGGCGCTGACAATCGGCGACACAGGCGAAATCCTCGGTGAAGTTGTTGCCGAAACAATCGTCGTACGCGGCAAGGTCAAAGGCCATATTCGCGCACGCAAAGTGCAACTGGCGTCATCTGCAAAAGTCGAAGGCGACATTACACACGCGTCTCTGTCTATTGAGGCAAATGCGGTGTTCGAAGGTCAGGTCAAACATTCTTCAGATCCCTTGAAGACTGGTTCTGCGCCTGCTAGCCCTGCTCCGTCTACGCCGACGCCAAGCGCTGGCTAATCGACGCCTATCAGTTCAGAAAAAAGCCGCCCGAAACGGGCGGCTTTTTTTTGCTTAAAGAGAGACGCGCTAAGCCCCGCTGTCGTCCGTATCAGAAGCTGACGTCAGACTGTGGGACAGAGACGCCGCCAGAAACTGATCAAGATCACCATCCAGAACACCTTGCGTGTCGGACGTTTCAACGTTTGTGCGTAAGTCTTTGACCATCTGATATGGCTGAAGAACATACGATCGAATCTGGTGCCCCCAACCAATCTCCGATTTGGTGCTTTCCAGCGCCTCGGTTGCTTCACGCTTCTTCTGTAGCTCAAGCTCGTAAAGTCGCGCGCGCAGCATCTCCCAGGCGGTTGCACGGTTCTGGTGCTGAGAGCGACCATTCTGACATGCAACGACAATACCCGTAGGTTCGTGGGTCAGTCGAACAGCAGAATCCGTCTTGTTCACGTGCTGACCACCTGCACCGCTCGCGCGATAGGTATCAGTCCGCACATCCTTATCCTCGATCTCGATATCAATGGACTCATCGATCACAGGATAGACCCAGACACTGGCAAAGCTCGTATGACGACGGGCATTGGAATCGAACGGAGAAATGCGAACGAGACGGTGTACACCAGACTCACTTTTCAGCCATCCATAGGCGTTTTCGCCTTTAATCTGCAAAGTTGCAGACTTAATACCGGCTTCTTCACCGACATGTTCTTCGACCTCGTCTAGCTTCATGTCATGCGCATTAGCCCAGCGAACATACATTCTGCGGAGCATGCCGGCCCAATCCTGGCTTTCGGTTCCGCCGGCGCCAGCATGAATTTCGACATAACAGTCATTTCCATCGGCTTCGCCAGAAAGCAACGCCTCAAGCTCCGCTTTCTCACCGCGCGCTTTAGCGTTTTTCAGAAGCTCCAGAATCTCCTCAAGGGCATCCTTATCACCTTCTTCCTGAGCCATTTCATAAAGCTCGCGCGCATCAGACAAATCACTCTCGAGCGACTGGATGGCCTCCATCTGATCGTTGAGCTTTGTACGCTCGCGCATCAGCTTTTGCGCCGCCTGCGCATCGTCCCAGAAGTCGGGACGTTCTGACATTGCCGTTAATTCGTCGAATCTTTTCTGGGAACGATCCCAGTCAAAGACGCCTCCTCAGCAGTTCCACTGACTGCTCGATCTGGCCTGCCAAAGACATCATTTCAGGTGTCATGCACCTACTCTCCTGAATTCGTGAATTCCGATTGGACTGCGGATTCTAGACAGTTCACACCGCCTAGTAAACTTCCCCGTCAAAATCTTCCGGACCAGTTTGAGGTGGTGGTGTAATCTGACCCGGCTGCACAGGATCGTCACCATTGCCGTCAAATATATCGCCAACACCGGTAGAAACTTCGCCCGAATTTCCGTTGCCGAAAATACTGTCGAGATCGTCACCGAAGCTGTCTTCAAAGCCCGGCTCTGAGCCCCGGCGGAACGCTTCGCGAATGACCTGACTATTTGGCCCCGGCAGCGTGCCCGTCCGTGCGTCGATATTCATGAAACGCACACCACTTGGTGCACGGAATGGAAGCGGATCGTAATCGACCAACGCCTCATTCATAAATGAACCGAAGATCGGTGCTGCAACACTGCCGCCAGCTTCGCCATTACCCATAGAGCGGGGCTCATCGAAGCCGACGTAAATCCCCACAACAAGATCTGGAGAGAATCCCATGAACCAGGCGTCCATATAATCGTTGGTCGTACCGGTTTTGCCGCCCAGCGTGTGCTCACAGAGTATAGGAATATCATCCACACCAAGCGCCGCTTCAGGTCCGCCGCGTGGACACTGACGACGAATACCCGCCGCGGTGCCGCGTTCAACAACGCCTTGCAGCATGTATGTGATCTGGAACGCCGTAATCGGATCAATCACCTGCTCACGCGTATCAGCGAGAGTAGGCGGAGCCTGCCCCGTATACTCTTCGTTGCAGCCCGGACATTCGCGCGTATCCATTTGATAGATTGTTGCGCCCTCACGATCCTGAACCCTGTCGAACAGACGCGGCGTGACCTGACGGCCGCCATTTACAAAGGCGGCATAAGACGCGGCCATATTCCATACGGTGACTTCGCCAGCACCGAGCGACATGGAGAGGTAAGGGTCCAAATGGTCATAGACGCCAACACGTTCGGCAAACCGGGACACCTGCTCCATACCGATGTCCTGCGCGAGGCGCACGGTCATAGCGTTACGGGACATTTCAAGGCCCAGGCGCATGGTGCTCATGCCGTAAAAACGACCAGACGTGTAGTTTGTCGGAGCGTAGCACTGGTCTTCTTCACGCGTGTAGTCGCACTGAACAAAAGGTGCATCGAGGATTTGAGTTGCCGGCGTAAAAACTGCCTGCCCTGTACGGGGATCACCAAGCTCAAGCGCTGACGCATAGACAAACGGCTTGAACGAAGACCCAGGCTGACGCTGTGCTTGCACAGTCCGGTTGAACTGCGATCTCCAGAACGAGTAACCGCCCGCCATCGCAAGGACGCGACCCGTATGAGGGTCCAGAGCGAGTAGCGCACCTTCTACTTCAGGAATTTGTCCGAGGCGGGCATCTCCTACCGGAACAAAAGCAGGTTCGACCTCTTCAGCTTCGTTTTCAGCCGTAGCTCCAGAGTTTGCCGCCTCTGTCAAAGTCTCTTCGGAAATGACTTCATCCCCGGCGGGATTAGAGCTGTCTGATCCTTCTGGAACGACCTCTTCTCGCTCGACGCCGACGAGGATCACATCTCCCGGCTGAAGCCCGCGACCGCCGCCTTCACGGCGATAGGTGCGTGAGAATTCAATGTCATCTTCAGCAAGATCAATCTCAGCACCATCAGTCAGCAACAAGCGAACCTCACTTGAAGATGCAGAAAGAACGAGTCCCGCCTCGCGGGTGCCGTAACCACCCGGAAGCTCTACCGTGTTCAGCGCTTCAAGCTGGTTATCGCCAAGTTCGATCATCGCAAGCGGACCACGATACCCGTGTCGACGATCATAGGTTTCAAGACCCTCGCGGAGCGCAGACTGCGCAGCAAGCTGAAGCCGCGTATCAAGCGTAGAACGAATAGAAAGGCCGTCTTCGCGAAGTTCGTCCTCACCAATCTCTTCTGAAAGGGACCAACGTAGCTCCTCAACAAAGTAAGTCGCCGCAGCATATTCTTCGCCGCGCAAACGTTCCTGCGTCACAAGCGGTTCTGAAATTGCGGCTTCGGCTTCATCGCGGGAAATGTAGCCGTTCGCCTGCATACGACCGATGACCCAGTCACGACGTGCACGCGCGCGATCAGGGTTGCGGAACGGGTTCACATCGCCAGGGCGCTGCGGCATCGCAGCCAGAAGCGCCGCTTCAGCCAGAGAGAGTTCTGTGAGAGGTTTATTGAAGTAGTTGAGCGCTGCGGATGCAACACCATAAGAGCTGCCGCCGAGATAAATCTCGTTCATGTACAGCTCGATGATTTCTTCCTTTGTGAAGGCTTCTTCCATCCGACGTGAAAGAATCGCCTCACGGATTTTGCGATCGAGCTGCTGCGAACTGTCATTCAGCAGCATGTTCTTGGCGACCTGTTGGGTAATAGTGGAACCGCCCTGCAGATTACCGCCAGTGCCTGTGATGATGTCGCGTGCATTACGAAGCATCGCTCTCACCATACCGAAATAATCGATACCGCCGTGAGAGAAGAAGTTCTTATCCTCCGCTGACACGAACGCTTCAATCAAATGCTCAGGCATAGCTTCATATGGAACGAACAGGCGATGCTCGCTCGCAAACTCGGCAATTAAGCGGCCATCACCCGCATGCACACGGGTCGTAACTTCAGGCTGATACTCTGCAAGGACATTTACCGACTGCAGATCACGTGAGAGTGCGTTAACATACGCCGCTACCGCGAACGTTCCAATCAGGCCTAAAACAGCGATAACAATCACCAGGCCCCGAAAAATCGGATGCATAAGAAAACGCGCAATAGCGCCAAAGAAACTTCTCAGGCCTTGCAGAACTGAATTCATAAGGACTCGCTCGCGATTTTACTGACAGTCTGGATGATCTCGGAATCACCTTTAATTCCGGCTATACTATGGCGTGAGCATGCCCACGACTAGGTTTTCTATAGAGATATATGCTGGCGAAACAGCCCATTAATCAGCCGCCGTTGGAGTGATACCGCGCGAGCGCCTGTTCTTCTCTATCGAAATAAGTGTCGATCGCGCGACCAACCGCCTGCATGGCTCGTGTCAGCCCCTGCCCTGACGAAAGTCGGCGTTCGTCATTTGAATTTGTCAGAAAGCCCACTTCCAGAAGGACCGCAGGAACGTCCGGCGCGAGCAAAACATAGAAATTTGCCTGACGGTGCGTGTTACGAAGGATTGGTCCAACCTCTTCAAGCTCTGGAATGAGGATATCGGCAAATGCCGCGGAACGGGTGAGTGTTTCTCTCTCGACAAGGTTTTCAAGGATGTCCTGCGTTGCAGGATCGACCGGGTCGATTTCCATCGGAATATTCCAGCCCATGCGCTCACGCATTTGCTCCATACGTGCATCGCCCTCAGTAGAGAGTGTATAAACCGAAGCGCCTGCAACCGAACGGCTGCCAGCTGCATCGGCGTGGAGCGAAATAAAGATGTCAGCCTCAGCGCCCCGCGCAATCTCGATACGCCGGTCGTGATCGATATAATCGTCACTGTCGCGCGTCAGAACGACGTCATAACGTCCTGTCTGCTCAAGAATATCTCGCAAAATTAGTGCACCACGGAGGACGACCGATTTCTCATAGGTGCCAGAGTCACCGATAGTGCCAGGATCGCGACCACCATGACCGGGGTCAATCACGACTACATGGCGCTCCGGAACAGGCGCGATATCGCCGCGACCACCACGAAGATCAGGAACGCGCGCGGCGGTATCGACTTCTACATCAGCGACATCCGTCTCGCCTGACCACGGACCGGACGGACGAACACTTCGAAACGTGTCGAGATCGACCGGACGGAAATCCAGAACGATCCGATAAACACCATTCTGACGCGTCGGCTCCATAGTGTAGGAGCTTTCCAGCACGAGCGGCTGATCAAGGTCGAACACAAGGCGCGACGTCGTCTCGGAGTTATGTGCATACCGGTAACGTTGAATTCCACCGGCTCCGCGGCCTTCTCCCTGATGCGCCGCATGATCGGGCAACGCCCAGACAAGACGATCAAAGTCCAGCACATATCTTAACCCACCGGTGCTGAGCGCAAATTGTGAGTAATCGAGATCAGCAGTGGCATCGATCACAACGCGAGTTCTGTCGCCATCAAAGCCGACGCGAACATCACGAACTTCGACACCAGACTGCGCTATCGCCGCGACGCCCGAAAAGACAACCGCAGTTAGTAGCGACGCTACCGCCATCAATGTGCGCAGGTAAGGTTTCATGCCACTTTCCACCGGTCAGACTATGGTTTGAGAGCATAGCGTCGTTTTGGTAAACACTCCATTTACCTTAGTGAAGGAATTGCAGTGAATTCAAAATCGCTCTTTTCTCTTTATTTTTGTTTCTAAATTATGCAGTGTGAGAGAGTCGCATCCTTTAGATGAGCGACCCAAAGTGAACATACGGCGGAAGAGGTTGAAAAAAATCCCCTCCGAACCGCCGCCAAAAAATTGTTTGGTACCGGAAGTCGAAACTGATGACATCGCATTCTCATATAAGCATGTCGCTTCTCCTCGACCGCCAGACACCTCCTAACAAATATCAACACGGCCGACGTCGCAGTGCATTCAGGTACGACGCGCGAATTGTCAGGACGTGCAGCAGGAACACCCTTAATGACAAAAATGATGTTGATCGACGCGGTCCACCCGGAGGAAGTCCGGGTTGCCGTGGTCAACAAAGGTCAAGTCGAAGACTTTGATTTTGAAAGCGCCAAGAAACGACAGCTAAGAGGAAATATCTATCTCGCTAAAATCACACGCGTCGAACCGTCTCTTCAGGCGGCGTTCGTTGATTTTGGCGGGAATCGTCACGGCTTCCTCGCATTCAGTGAGATCCACCCGGATTACTATCAATTGCCGCAGGCAGACCGCGAGGCTCTGATCGCAGAGACGGCGTCTGCCGTACAAGCTGATGGTGACGACGCTGACGACATTGATGAGGACGACGATGAACGTCCTTCCTCCAAGGCACTACTCTCCAAGAATTACAAAATTCAGGAAGTTATCCGCCGTCGCCAGATCATGCTCGTCCAGGCCGTTAAAGAAGAACGCGGCAATAAAGGCGCAGCTCTGACAACTTACCTGTCTCTGGCAGGTCGTTATTGCGTACTCATGCCAAATACGCCTCGCGGCGGTGGCATCTCTCGTAAGATCACGAACAGCACAGACCGCAAGCGCCTGAAAGAGATTGTCCGCGATCTGAATGTACCGGAAGGCATGGGCCTGATTGTGCGCACCGCGGGTGCGAAACGCACAAAGACTGAAATCAAGCGTGACTTCGAATACCTGATCAAACTCTGGTCGAAGATTCGCGAACTGACGCTCAGCTCGGTTGCGCCATGCCTGATCAACGAAGAAGCAGGACTCGTCCATCGCGCACTTCGCGACATGTACGACAAAGACATTGATCAGGTGCTGGTCGATGGTGAGGTTGCTTACCGCGAGGCTAAAGACCTTTCTAAAATGCTCATGCCGAGCCACGCGAAGAAGGTTCAACAGCACAAGTCTGGTCTGCCTGTTTTTTCTGAATACGGTGTTGAGTCACAGCTCGACAATATTTTCAGCCCGACCGTTCAACTGAAGTCCGGCGGCTATCTGGTGATCCACCAGACTGAAGCGCTTGTCGCGATCGATGTGAACTCGGGTAAATCCACTCGGGAACGTAATATCGAACAGACTGCGCTGCGAACAAACCTCGAAGCAGCAGAAGAAGCCTGTCGCCAGATGCGCCTTCGCGATCTTGCCGGTCTGGTCGTGATCGACTTCATCGACATGGAAGAAGCGAAAAACAACCGCGCTGTCGAACGTAGGATGAAAGATTGCCTGAAATACGACCGCGCGCGCGTTCAAAATAACAAGATTTCCATGTTCGGCCTCATGGAGATTTCCCGGCAGCGTCGTCGTGCCGGTGTTCTGGATACAAGTTCTGATCCTTGTACCGCATGTAATGGAACAGGACATGTTCGTTCTATCGAGTCTTCTGCTCTGCAACTGCTTCGCGCCATTGAAAGCCGCAGCGCAGGTGTCGCAGGTGGCCAGATTGAGGTCAGTGCGCCTACAGACGTCGTTCTCTTTCTTCTGAACGAAAAACGTCAGGCGATCAGCGATCTTGAATTGCGCCAGAAGCTAACCGTACAGGTTAAAGCTCAATCCGACTTGTTGTTCGGTGAGTTCGAAATTCGAGTCACTAACGCAGAAGGTGATAATGTCGAGCCGCCTAAGCCAAAACCGATCGAGCGCGTGCCAATCACGGACGACGATGACCTTGAAGATATTGAGGACGACGAAGAAGACGAAGAGATCGCGGAAGAGAAACCAATGGGTCGCAAGCGCCGCCGTCGCGGGCGCCGTAAAGATCAGGACCGCTCGTCTTCTGACAATCTGAAGGTTGTCGACGCAGACGCGGATGATGAAGACGACAACTCAAACGGCCGATCTGATTTCGGCTCCAGCGACGATGATGACGGCGCTGATGCCAACTCTCGCAAACGTCGTCGTCGCGGACGTCGGGGTGGACGTCGTCGCCGCGGAAGAGACGGCGCACCAGAGGTAGTTGAACTCAATGATGAGAACACGACTGAAGACGGTGGCGCGGTTCTCGACGAAGCGGCTTCAAACGTCGTTGCCCTCGTCGGCGAAGGTGTAGAAATCAAAGCGACACCGGAAGCTGAACCTGAGCCGGAAGCCACTGCAGATGACGTTGCCGAAACTTCTGAAGCAGCCGCTGTTTCCGAAGAAGCCGAAGCAGCTACTCCTGTAGAAACATCCGAACCGGAGACAGCTCCGGAACAGGAGACCGAGGCGCCTGAAGCCGTTGCGGAAGCACCGGCTGAAACTGCAGGAGAACCTGCAAAAGAAGAGACACCTCCTGCAGAGGTAACCGAGGAAACAGCTTCAGCTGAACCGGCAGCCCCTGCTGCTGAAGCCGAAGAGCCGAAGGAACTGCCGGAAACGGAAAAGCCTAAGAAAATCCGCCGAGGCTGGTGGCAACGCCGCAGCGCGGTCTAGGTCTCTAAACTATCTAAGATTTAATTCGCTAAGGGGGGATGCACTGCATCCCCCCTCTCGCATCCGGCCCTTAAGTGTGATTAGATTACGCAGCGGGCGGGCGAAATGGAGAGATTTGTGAAGATTAAAAGCTTCGCCAGACACTTTGTCTCTGCGATTACTGTGTTTTGCACTGTGTCGTTTTCTGCCCACGCCCAGAGCTTCATCCGTGATGCGGAGATTGAAGCAATTCTGAGAGACTTCACCAATCCGGTTCTCGAAGCGGCCAATCTACGTCCGGATGATGTGAACATCTTCATCATCAATGATCCGACGCTCAACGCGTTTGTTGCGCGGGGCCAGAACATTCACCTTCATACCGGCTTGATTATGGCGTCTGAAACGCCGGGGCAGCTAATCGGCGTTATTGCGCACGAGACGGGTCATATCGAAGGCGGACATAATATCCGCCGCCAACGTGATCTGGAGATTGCGTCACGCCCTGCATTTGTATCTATCGGTCTTGGCTTGCTCGCCATTGCGGCCGGCGCGCCAGACGCTGGTGCGGCGCTGATCGCGAGCTCACAGCAATTCGGGTATCTGAATTTCGCATCCCATACGCGGCCTCAAGAGGCCTCCGCCGACCAGGCGGCTTTGCGATACATGCAGGCAACCGGTCGCTCACCACGCGGTCTTCTCGAGTTCTTCGAGAACTTCCGCGATATCCAGTTTTCCAACAATGCCGAACGTTACCGGTATTTCTATACTCACCCGCTTGCATCGGATCGTATTGAATCGCTTCGTCAGGGCGCTGAGCGTTCCGGTCTTATGGACCTCGAAGACGATCCGGAAGAAGTCTATCAGCTCGAGATGATGAAGGCGAAGCTGTTTGGCTTCATCATGGCACCGGTCTATGTGCAGCGCGAATACCCGCCATCAGACACATCGGTCCCTGCCCGCTATGCGCGCGCGATTTCAGCGTTCCAGAGCCATAGCCTCGCGACAGCCCTTAGCCTCACAGATGAACTCATCGAAGAGTTTCCGGAAAATCCTTATTTTTATGAGCTGAAGGGCCAAATTCTATTTGAGAACGGTCGTTTCGAAGAATCAATCGAACCAAACCGTCGTTCACTGGAACTCGCCGGTCGCGTTCCTCTTCTTATGGTGAACCTCGCAAGGTCGTTGAGTGCCATGCAGACCGAAGAAAGCCTTGCAGAAGCTGAGGAACTTCTTTCGCTCGCGACTGCGCTTGAAGCCGGTAACGCCTTCGCCTGGCATGAACTCGCGATTGTTCTGGAACGTCAGGGACGCCGCCCGGAAGCAAACCTCGCAACGGCCGAACAAGCGTTCCATTATGGCGACTGCGACCGTGCACGGAGTTTTGCAGCGAGAGCGTCAGAGGACCTTGAACCGAACACGCCAACAGGCATTCGCGCCAGTGACATCACCAGAATTTGTACGATTACAGCGCAGAGCCGCTCTAGAAGATAAGAGCCTGCGCGTGCTAGTCAGGTTCTGATCTATCTAGGGAAACAGTCTATGCTTGCTAAAACGCTCTCAGTTACAACGGCGCTTACCGTCCTCGTAGGCCTCGGCGCATGCAACACGTCCGCTCAAAGCAACTCTGTGCCTGAAACGGCTCAAAGCCGAGAGGACGTTGAAGCCATCGTTCGTGCATACCTTCTGGAAAATCCAGAAATCATTATGGAAGCGATGCTCGTTCTCGAAGAGCGTGAAAATGCGCGCCTCGGCGAGCAGCTCGCCTCTAACGATGCCGATTTCTCCGTCGGCCCCGCAGATGCCGAAGTCACGATCGTCGAGTATTTCGACTATCACTGCGGCTATTGCCGACGCTCACTCGACTGGGTGATGGATCAGGTTGAAAACAGCGATGGACGCGTTCGCGTCGTATTCAAAGAGCTGCCAATCCTGTCAGAACAGTCTGTACGCGCGGCTCGCGCTGCAATCGCATCCCAGAACCAGGGCGAGTATCTTGAGTTCCACCAGGCGATGATGCGCCATTCCGGACAGCTGTCAGACGACGATATTTTCGAAATCGCACGTGACGTCGGCATGAACGCCACTCGTCTGGAACGCGATATGGAAAGCGCAGAAGTCGACGCTCATCTCGCACGAGTTCTCGGTGAAGCGCGCGAACATGGCGTTACTGGCACACCCGCCTTCTTTATCAATGGCGAACTGTACTCAGGCTTTGCGCAACGCGAACTAGAACAGCGCATCGAGTCGCTTCTCGAAGGCTGATCAGCCCTCCCGTCTGAACACGACGAACAAATTATTTGCCGGCATGGCTCTGACCGTTTCCAGAGCCAGCCGGTTTTTTATTGCGCGCGGCACGACATCGTTATCCAGATCACGCACGCCCCATGACGGATCTCGCATTTTAAGGTTCTGATCAAAAGCGGCGTTGCTATCAGCTGTGTGCTCGCAATTCCGACTGAATGGCCCATAGAAAACCATCCTGCCCTGAGGCTTCAGTTCACGCCCTGCTGTCAGCAATATCCCTTCCAGTACGGTGATCGGAGAAATGTGGATGACATTAGAGCTATAAACCACGTCAAACGGTTCCAACTTCGAATAATCCGGCGGCTTCGAGGCATCCACGGTTTCCGCGATCAGCCTGTCGGAAATTGACAAATGAGTCGCCCAATCGTTGCAGCTATCGACTGACGAGGGATCAAGATCAGTGGCAAACCAGCTTAACCCTGCATTGGCTTCTACAAGGTGAGCTGCATGCTCACCGGTTCCGCATCCGATCTCCAGAACCTTGCCCTCAGTAAGACCAAGAGACTGAAACGCTTCCATGATATGGGGCAGATTGCGCGCCGCCGATGGCGACATAAGGCGCCTCCCTTCGGTCGCACGCTCTTCCAACGCGATGGGCTTTTTCTGGTCATTCATACTTCGCTCTCCGGACGCAGACAGACAAATCTGCCACCTTGCTCACAAATAGACATGGCGCGTCGCATCCAGACATCGAATGACTTTACACGCATGTAGAAGGCCCGATCAAACGGCGGGCACGCATCCACGGTTACGGATGACAGAACACCAACGACCTGAGGACCATTGGACGTCGGCACATAGAGCGGGCCGCCACTATCGCCGACACATGGCGCAAAACGTCCCCCATTATCTACCATAATGAACGTCTCGCCGACATTTCGAACGACAAGCGGACCGCCTTGTAGGAAACGGTTCTGCCCGTTCTTGCCCCAACCTGCAAAATAGGCTGTATCGCCGGCGCCAATAGGAAGCGGCATATCCCCGAGATCGGTTCTGGCGATTTCCACCTCAGAAAGCGGTTCTGTATCTTCCACGTAAATGAGCGCGATATCGTCATCGAATTTTCCGGTATCAGAGTACCAGGCTGAATGACAGACCGCGCCTTCAATTGGAACGATAACCGTTTCAGGCTGCATCACATCCTGCGCCGGCGCGATAAGGATCATATCGATGACTTGCGATGTTGGCCCACGCATACGAACGCAGTGATTAGCCGTCAGGAACCAATTCTCAGAGATACGGGTTGCTGCGCAATGATGGCGCTGCGTACCACCTGCCGAGAGCACCTGCTCGATTTTCACCAATCCGGGGAACGCGTCGAGATCGGGAAACGCCCGTTCAGCAGACCGCGCACTGGCGGAGGCGCTCAGCGCAGGGCGCTGCATCCAGCCGGGCGGCTCAGCAGTGTGCGACGGATCACGAAAGAAGCATGGCTCAAGCGAATAGTCGGCAAGGGTTGCAGCCTCTACGCCGCCCGTTTCCGAGTAAACACCCGCTGACGAAGGCGATAATCTGTCAAAAACGCGGTCAATTTGCCGGTGAATATCGGGTTGGCGGTCAGCGTATAATACACCGCCGGCTCCGACGATCAGGCTTGCCAGAATAATCAGCAGCGTTCGCAAATCAGCCCCTCACCTATTTGAGAATACTCGCTCTTTGGGAGAATATCAGTGGGCAACCAAAATCGCCAGAAGAAGGCGTTCACGAAGCAGTCAGAACACATCAACGCCCATTTGCCTGGCGGACTGCTGATCGATGTTCAGACATTGCAAAAATATTCCAGTGAAACATGCGTGAAAGGCGGCTGAGGGGCACCGTTCGTTTATCCGATCTCAACGCTTTCCGCTCGCGTCTGAAGGTGAATGCTTCACGCCAGCCATCTTTGGTACCTTTCCAGACATATCCCGAATAAGGTGTCCCGATATATCGGATAAGCAGATAAGCCGTGAGCCCCAGATGCCCCGGAAGTGTCAGCCACAACAAAACAGCGGGCATGTTTCCGATATAGGTCCACACCCTGTTTCTCGCGCCATGATAGACTGAAAACTCACTGGCCTCGCCAGACAGGCCTCCGCCCTTGTGTTGAACAATCGCGTCAGGCTCAAACAGGCAGTACTCGCCAGCCAGCCGCATGCGAAATCCAAGATCGACATCTTCCATGAAACAGAAATAACGTTCTTCGAAGCCGCCATGGGCGAGAAACGTTTCGCGATGATAGACAGCACTCGCGCCGCAAGGCGCAAAGGTCTCCCCCGCCTCCGGTATCTCGCTCGCAGGGCGATGATATCCGCCGCGCCATGCAAAGCCCCAGATCGTGTAACCGTCACCAATGCCATCAAGGATGTCGTTGTCATCCATGCTGAGCTGTGTGGATGCAAACATGCGACAATCCGGATTCGTCGCTATCGAGTTTGCCAGCGTTTTGAGCCAGTCAGGTGCCGCTTCGGCATCCGCATTCAAAAGCGCCAACCATTCGCCACGCGCCTTCTTGGCCGCGATGTTATTGCCTTCTGCGAAGCCGCTATTGCGCCCGAGAAGATCGATATCGCAATGGCGTAGTGCTGATACATCAAGCCCGTTCATCGAACCATCGGTCGAATCATTATCGATAATGATGGTCTCAAAGTTCTGGAAGGTCTGCGCCGCGAGCGAGTCGATCGCCTTCTGAAGATAGGCTCCACCATTGTAATTGATGATCAGAACCGAAAAGAAGGGCGTGTCCGACACAATAAGCTACCTGTCACTCGAAAGTCCGAACCCATTCGCCATGATTTACCCTGCGATGACAAGTCGTGTGCTAGAGAAGTCCAGAAACAGCGCGGGGTTTAGCCTATGAGCGACATTGAAACGATCAGACAGGAAGTTGTCGACGTCATCCGACGGGTTGGTCCGACCTTGGGCAAAGAGCTTGCCGAACACCTGCCGGACCGAAATTATCTGGAACTCTGGCAGGCCTGTTTCACTAGTCCGGACATCCTGATTTCTCACTTCTCCCGCTATTATCTGCGCTATGACATCACGCGTGAGGATTTCATCCGCCTTAGCCCGTCTATCCTTCGGGACTTCCTCTCTTTCACGCTGTTCTCCACCAACGACCAACGAGAACAAGTGATCGACCGGCAAGTCACATTGTCCAATCTTCACCGCCAGGTCAGCATGCAGAAAATGCGTCTGGCGCGATCAATTCTTCGCCAGATTATGCGCAAAATTCCAAAAGAGCTGCACCATGAAATGTGCGCCTTTATCGCCGGAGATATTGCCTATTTCCTAGCGCACCGGGAGCCACGCGAAGTCTCCGCTATCGGCGAAATGGTGAACGGATCGGACATCGACATCATCATCGTCCATGACGGGCTTCCAGATGACATTCTGGAGCTGATCGACCGTGAGATGATGTCATTCAAGCTCTATTATCTGCGGCACCCGGAATACCGCGAAGAGGTCGACTATATCTGCAAGCACAAGCTCACCATGTTCGGGCAGCTCGCCTATCAGACCATCGACCATAAGATCGCGTCCAAGATCGCCTATGAGGCTGTCTTCCTTGCGGGCTCTGTCGAGATTTTCGCAGAAATCAAAAATCAGGTTGAGGCGTCAGGGACGCAGGATCTGATCGAGCGCGACTTCCTGCAAGGGCTGGAAGAGCGCAAGGTCGCTATGCGCACACTGCTTTCCGTGGACGCCAGCAAACTCGATAAGAATACCGAGTCGCTGTTCTTCTTCTCGCAGGAACGCGTGGAGTTTCAGTAGGCGCTCAGGACAGGCCAGCCTTCAACAGCATATGCATGTGAATGAGACCGGTTGGTTCACTCGCTTCATTGCATACAAAAACCTGCGTCAGCTTACGTTCGCCCGCAGTCAGCGTGCGCAGAACATCCGCCGCGAGAGACGTTTCTTTCACCGTAATCGGGCCACGCGTCATAATCTCATCAACCTTGCGGGTTGGCAGGTCTACAGCGAGGTTTCGGCGCAAATCGCCATCCGTGATGATACCCGCAAGCGTTCCATCAGCCGATTTCACGCCAACACAGCCAAAGCCTTTCGCGCTCATTTCGGCGACCGCTGCTTCCATACTCGTACCTTCAGCGACGAGCGGAATATCCTCAGCTGAGGCCATAAGATCAGCTGCGCTGGTCAACGCAGCGCCAAGCGCACCGCCTGGATGGTAACGTTTGAAATCCATTGCGGTGAAGCCGCGACGCTCGATCAGCGCAACGGCCAGTGCATCGCCATAAGCCATCATCAGTGTTGTAGACGTTGTCGGCGCGCGCGTCTCACCGCAGGCTTCAGCTGCGTTCGGGACCAGAAGAAGATGGTCGGAATTCTTTGCGAGCGTCGATGTCGCGTCTGTTGTCATGCCTATCAGCGGTACAGAGAAACGACGACAGTAGGCGATAATGTCGCTCAGTTCTTTGGTTTCACCGGACTTTGAAAGTGCAAGCACAGCATCCTGTTGTGAGATCATGCCGAGATCGCCATGGCTCGCTTCTGCCGGATGGACGAAATAGGCCGGTGTACCCGTCGAGGCGAGCGTAGCGGCGATCTTCCGCGCAACATGGCCTGATTTGCCGACACCAACGCATGCCAGACGCCCCTCGACAGAGCCAATCAGGTCCACAACATCAACAGCGGCCTGATCGAGTGCGCTCTGGAGCTGGAGCAAGCCTTCACGCTCGGTCTCGATCGTCCGCTTCAGCGCGCTCAGGGTCTTTGCAGCAGTGTCAGGCATTTTATTCTTTCAAATCCGGTTTGGGCTTTAAATATCGTCTGGCTTCATATTCCAGAAGCGGGGCAAATAGCTACCCTTCACATAATCCGCGCAACAGATATGTCCGGTTTTCACTTTAGCAGAGGGGGCATCGCCCTGCCCCTTGTAAATCGCTTCATGGAAATACCGCAGCGTACCGTTCGATGTGATCAGCAATACGGTCTCTGCTGGTACCTGAGTGATTTCTTGCATTACGGAAACAGCGTTTTGCCTTAGAGTTGTCAGGTCCGGTGACCAGTCTGCTCCATCAGGAATAATGGTGCGCTCGCGCCAGTCATCAATGACGTCTGCGCCATATAGCGCCTCGATTTCTGCGTCGCTTTTGCCGCCCCAACTTCCATAGTCGATTTCCTTGAGGCGCTCATCGATTTCGATCAATCCGGAAAACCCGATTTCCGCAGCGATCAGATCAGCGCCCTCTCGCGTACGCACTAGCGGTCCTGAGATAATACGATCAGGCATAATAGAGTTGCGGTTGAGGTATGCCCCGATAGCTGTCGACTGCTCTCGTCCTTTTTCAACGAGCGGATAATCTTCGCGCGCGCCGACCCATACAGGCGTATCGCCCGGACCGAATGTATTACCATGACGTGCCAGAATAACTTTCACGCTCAAGCTCCTGTATCACCAAGATTTTCAAGAACACGCTGAAACATGTCGCGACGACCAACATCGACCCAGCGATCAGAAATCGGCATTGATCGGACCGTTCGACCAGCTTCAATCGCGCGCTGAATAAGATCCGGCATATCAATACGCTCGCCTTTATCAATCAGATCGATAAGCTCCGGTGAAATCGCATACATGCCAGCACTGATGCTCACAGATTGGGTCGGCTTTTCCGTCACGCTCAAAACACGGTCCGACATGGTTTCAACGACGCCATATGGCACCTGAAACTCGGCCTGTCGGGTACACATGGTCACTGCAGACGAAGCGTCATGGAAGGCCAGCACTTTGCGATAGTCGAGATCGGTCAGAAGGTCGGCGTTTGCGACAATAAAAGGCATGTCTGGCCTATTATCATCGAGATATGCGAGACTTCCTCCCGTGCCGAGCCGGTGCGGTTCCTCAATGTAAGATATATCTACGCCCCAGCGCTCGCCATTACCGAAGTGATCGACAATCTGATCCGAGAAATGGCGAATCGAGAACACGAATCGACAAAAACCCTGCGCGATCATCTGTGCGATGATGTGCTCAAGCATGGGCGCGCCGACGATTGGGAGCATCGGTTTCGGGACTTCTTTTGTGAGCGGCATCATGCGTTGACCGAGGCCACCCGCCATAATCATAACCAGCTCGGGCCTGCGCACCTCTGGCAAAGTGACCGTGCGCGTTTGCGCGATCAGGTCGGAGATATCAATATCCTCACCGGGGATATGGTAGGACATTGTCTCAGCGCCGTCTGACATTCTGGTTCTCTACGCTACTCTGAAAGTCAGTTCCGCTTCTGACGCCTGCATAAGTCAATTGCAAGCTTGCGGCAGGTGACTTTTTCAATCCTGATTAAAAATGTATGCCATAAGAGCCCTGACACTGTTTATGGAAGGCTGTGATTTGCTGAAGCGTCCCACCGAAATGCTCACTCGCCGGTCAGAATCGCTTTTAGCGAAGGACATGGCAGCAAACGCCGATCATTTGACGCAGGCGTTAACGGGTAAATCGTGTCTGGTGGTTGGTGGCGCTGGCTCAATCGGCAGCGAAACCACTCTTTTGCTCGCGCAATTCCCGCTATCGCGCCTGACGATTATTGATCAGGATGAAAACGGGTTAGCACGACTGGTGAGACGTCTTCGCGGCAATGCATTGGCGCCCGTCGCCGCGCAAATCGACTCGCTTCCCATGGATTATGGCTCGACAGCGTTCTTCGCGATGCTGCAAGCATCAGAGCCATATGACTATGTACTGAACTTCGCCGCGCTGAAGCATGTGCGCTCCGAAAAACGGCCCTGGTCCATCTTCGCCATGATGGACACCAACATACTGAAACAGTCGGACCTGCTGTCAGCACTTTCCGAGACGGGCAAGCCGTTCCGCTATTTCAGCGTCTCGACGGACAAGGCGGCTAATCCTGTATCCTTCATGGGTGCCACAAAACGGCTCATGGAACATGTGATGTTCACCGAGGCGGCCAATGTGAGCTCGGCCCGGTTTGCCAATGTCGCTTACTCCCAGGGATCGCTGCTCGAAAGCTTTTGCGACCGGCTGGACAGCGATACCCCTCTCGCAGCCCCGCTTGGTATTGAGCGCTTCTTCTTCACGCTCGAAGAGGCAGGGCAAATGTGCCTGCTGACCGGCATTCTGGGCGAGACTGGAAAAATCTACATTCCCGACCTCTCACCAGAAGAACACCTCGTCAGCATGGAAACAGCTGCGATCAGCTTTCTTGAGGCCAACGGATACGAAGCAATTGCCTACACCCTCGAAAAGCAGGCCGAAGCATTTTCAGACTTTGCGGAGCTTAAAGCTGCAGGAAAGTGGCCACTTATTCTGACGCCATCTGATACGGCAGGTGAAAAGCCGTATGAAGAGTTTGCTGGCGAGAAGGAAACCGTCTCCGATAGCGCGTTCGCGGCCCTCAAGGCTGTAAACTACGCACCCTCCAACTTCGCAGGCAGCGTCAGCGCGCTTTCAGAGAAATTGCGAGAGCTGAAACTCGATACGGCCGCACTTTCACAGCTCTCAACGGATGACATGAAAGCATGGGTGTCCGAAATCGAGCCTGATTTCGAACACCGCCATCTTGGTTCAGAGAAAACGCTGGACGAACGGATCTAGCCGTTAAACGAACGGATCGCTTCGATCACTTTGTCCTGATCGTCTTCGCTGAGATATGGGTGCATTGGCAGCGCCAGCACCGTGTCACGGATCGTGTCGGTAACTGTTAGATTGCCCGCTCCGGCCTTGTACTTCTCATAAGCGCCGTTCACGTGCATCGGAACAGGATAATAAACGGCAGTCGGAACATCGTTTGCACGAAGGTGCGCCTGCAAACCGTCGCGGTTTTCATGTTCGATCACATATTGCGCCCATGTGGACACAACACCGTCCATCACTTGCGGAACAGCCAGAACGTGATCTTTCAGGCCCTCAGCATAGCGGTCAGCGACCTTGTTCCGCAGCTCGATCTCGTCAGCGAAGATATTCAGCTTTTCGATCAGGATCGCCGCCTGAATTGTATCGAGACGTGAATTCATGCCGATCCGCATGTTAAAGTATTTCGGATCGTGTTCGAATTCGACACCTTTCAGATCGCTCGCTGTCACCTTGCCGTGCACACGCACACTATCCATAAGCTCTGCAAGCTGTTCGTCATTCGTGAGAACCGCACCGCCGTCGCCATAGCAGCCAAGCGGCTTTGCCGGGAAAAAGCTCGTCGTCACAACATCAGCCCATTCGCCCGGATGTTTGCCGTTGAGTGTCGTACCGTAACCCTGTGCGCTGTCGGCGATGAGCTTCATGCCATACTTGTCAGCAATCTCGCGCATTTTTGGATAGTCGGCTGACTGTCCGAACAAGTCGACAGCAATAATGACTTTCGGTGTCAGTCGACCTTCAGCGATAACCGCTTCGATACACGCAACCAGATGGTCAGCATCCATGTTGTACGTCTCGCGCTTCACATCGACGAATACAGGTTCTGCACCCAGCCACGGCACAATTTCAGCCGTCGCACAGAATGTGAAGGACGGGCAGAAAACGGCGTCACCCGGCTTCAGGCCCCAGGCCATTAAAGGCAAAGCAAGGGCTTCAGTGCCGTTTGCGCAGCCCAGAGCAAATTTCGTGTTGGAGAATTCAGCCAGCTGCGCCTCGAATGCGCGAACTTCAGGCCCCATGACAAACATGCCGTGCTGCAGCACTTTTTGGATCGCTGCGTCGACTTCTGATTCGATACGTGCGCGCTGTGCATGAAGGTCGATGAAATGCATGAGAATTACTCCGGAACAGAATGCTGAACTGCCCTCTAGCGGGGATTCACGGAGACTTCCAAACACAAAGCATTCGCGAATGTTTCAGTTCGCGACCAGACACACAGCTTTCCGAGCGTCATTCAGATGTAAGATTGTTTGGAAACTGGCAGGGGCAGAGAGACTCGAACTCCCGACCCTCGGTTTTGGAGGCTGACTATCTAGAACCATTTTTACTATTTATTTTCAGGCCTCTAAAGCCAGTTACTTCCATTAGGCAAAATGAAAAAAACACTGCAATATGAGTAGTTACTAACAACGTTGATGGAAAAATTTTGCCACTGCAATATTGCGATTCAAGGACCAATTACTCTCATCATTGTCCGCACAAAGCGGCTACACATGCACCTCACTTGAAGACCGAAACAGTCGAACCTTAGCGAACGAATTAAAGTTGCTCGATGCGCCGGAACCCAATTTTTTTCCTGAAGAAAATCACTCAGAAAATGGTGTTGGTCGATCGCATCAACGTGTGTAGCCAAACCACGCACTTATCGCTTAACGATACGAATCAATTTGGTCATTTCGTCGAGGAAAGACCGAATGACCGCACCGTCCGGGTATCGAAAAAAAAAGGAACGGAGTTTCTAACAGAAAAGGAACAGAAAAGGTGAGCGGAATTTTGATATCTAATCAACAGAACACCGGCCATGCGCACACGATAACCTTCTGTTTTAAAAAGATAATCTTTGATCCACCTACGCTAAGCCATCAAGTAGATGTTGAATAATAGCAAGATTCGTGGCTCAAAGAACTTTTTCGACAATGCTGGAAGTGTTGACCAACACTTAGCCATGAAAACATATTGGTAGAGTTCCAGCGGGGAAGGCAAGCATCCCCGCGTGCTGTTGGCGTAGGAAACTTTCAGCACACGGGGCGTTTCTACAACCTGCCAAAGGCGGGCTTAGCAATCGCTTGCTGTCGCATGTTGACATCATCATGGGGCAGATTGTCAAGCTCGCTTGCGGCTACCACAGGAGCCTTGTATGGCTTTTGATAATTCGCGCCGCTCCCCCGGCGCTCCCAGCTCTCGCCTTAGTTTTGAAGATGCAACTGAGGTGTGGAAACTGAAACGGCAAGGTTGGCTGCAGAGCCGTATCGCTGCACACTTCGATTGCAACCAAGGACGCATCAGCGAGATTTTAAACCACAAATCGCATGTCGGTTCTGATAATGGACATCACGGCGGCACCCTGCTGTGAAACACTACATTGTATCATATGACCTAAATCGTCCTGGGCAGTTTTATCAGCCTATTGTCAGCGCATTGAACGAACTACGTGCGAAACGTATTCAAGGCTCGGTTTGGATCGTAAAGACAAATCTGTCATTCAGTACTTTGCAGTATCGTCTGTCACCGAAGGTCGATCGGTCAGATAATCTGATGATTGCGGAGATGGGAAAGGTCTATTTTGTGGGCCGAGATGCCTCCTCCCATGTCGCCTGGGTCAATAGTCCGTTCTACGGAAATCCATGGCCTAGACGAGCATAACACCAAGAAAGGCGTCTCGTTGATCGAGACGCCTTTTTTCTGAAAAAGCTCTCTTACTTTCAGTTACTTCCAACAACAGGGCTGAAAATAAGCAGTAGTGAATGAGCCAAAATCTGATGAAAAATCCCATCGAAGCATCGGTTAAGCGATGGAAAATGATATCAAAACGGCGCTGAGATAAAACGAAAAATCCGTTTCATTTCAGCGCCGTACGACTGGCAGGGGCAGAGAGACTCGAACTCCCGACCCTCGGTTTTGGAGACCGATGCTCTACCAACTGAGCTATACCCCTAAGGCCAGAGCGCGTTGCTATGATGAATTTCCGCAAATTGCAAGTGACCGATTGGACGAGAATTGCAAAAATTGCGTCTGATCCTCCGAAACTGACTTTCTGCAGTTCCAACTGACTTATGACTGGTAAATGAACCAGACGTTCAGTCATGGCTCAAATCGGGTCTGCCAGATTGAACTCATGATGAAGCCTATCATGAAAACCGGAGTGGTTTCTGTTGCGTTGGCTGCGGCAACCCTCCTCATCCCTGCAGCTCATGCGCAAGAGCGCGGTGAGCGAAACCGAGACCGATTTGAACCACGTCACGAACAAACGCATCGTGGCTATGAACCGAACCATCGCGATAACCGCGACTGGAACCGCGGACATGGCGACCGATTTGAACTGACGCGTCGCGAGCGACGTCAGGTCATTAATCAGTGCGAACGCGCTGCAGATGACCGCGCCGACTGGTCTACACGTCGCGGTCGCGCTCACACAGAATTTGTCGGTCGACCTTATGTCCGTCAGTTCGGTCCGGCGGGATACGAAGTTGAGGGCGCAGTTCGCGTTTCCACACGCCGCGGCTCTAACATTGTGCCTGTCGAATGCACGATCCGTCGCGGCCGTGTTGTCGATCTGGAAATGAACCCTCGCCGTGGTCGTGGACACCATAATGATCACGGACGCAGATACACGTCCCGCTACTAATCAGCGCTTTTCAACGTATTGGCAGGGCCTGAACACTTCCCGACCGGCAGTGTTCAGGTCGCTGCCATTTAGTCACAAGAGTATATCTAAAGGTCGCAGTATTCACGATACATCCTTGCCATTCATGGCGAGGTATATATCAAAGCCTGAAAATAAATGTTCAGGGGCTCGATATGAAAGATATCCTCGAAGCGTTAGAAGCGAAGAGAGAACAGGCACGACTTGGCGGCGGTCAGAAACGAATTGATCGCCAGCACGAGAAAGGCAAGCTGACTGCACGTGAGCGCATCGAGCTTCTTCTCGACGAAGGCTCATTCGAGGAATGGGACATGTTTGTCGAGCATACCTGCAATGAATTCGGCATGTCTGATCAGAAAACTCCGGGTGATGGCGTTGTCACTGGCTGGGGTACGATCAACGGTCGCATGGTCTATGTCTTCTCTAAAGACTTCACTGTATTCGGTGGATCTCTTTCCAAGGCACATGCCTCCAAAATCGTAAAAGTACAGAAAGCCGCCATGAAAAACGGTGCGCCTGTTATCGGTCTGTTTGATGCCGGTGGTGCGCGTATTCAGGAAGGCGTTGATTCGCTGGCCGGTTACGCTGACATTTTCATGGAGAACGTTCTGTCTTCAGGCGTGATTCCCCAAATTTCGGTGATCATGGGCCCTTGTGCTGGCGGCGACGTGTATTCTCCGGCGATGACCGATTTCATCTTCATGGTGAAGGACACGTCTTACATGTACGTGACCGGTCCGGACGTTGTAAAAACAGTCACCAACGAGAACGTATCCCACGAAGAACTGGGCGGTGCGCGCGTGCACTCTGGAAAGTCTGGTGTTGTCGATGGCGCATTCGATAACGACATTGAAGCGTTGACGCAGATCCGTCGTCTTGTGGATTTCCTCCCTCTTTCAAACCGCGAGAAAGCGCCGGTTCGTCCGAGCTTCGATAATATCGACCGTCTCGAAGACTCCCTCGATACGCTGGTTCCGGACAATCCGAACAAGCCGTATGACATGCGCGAGCTGATCGAGAAGACAGCTGACGAAGGCGACTTCTTCGAGATCGGCAAAGACTTCGGCACAAACATTCTGACCGGCTTTGGCCGCATTGAAGGACAGACGGTTGGCTTTGTCGCAAACCAGCCGCTCAGCCTCGCTGGCGTACTCGACATTGATGCATCCCGTAAGGCTGCGCGTTTTGTGCGTTTCTGCGACTGCTTCAACATTCCGATCGTCACTTATGTCGACGTTCCAGGCTTTATGCCAGGTACCAAGCAGGAGTATGGCGGCCTGATTAAGCACGGCGCGAAACTTCTGTTTGCTTATGCAGAAGCAACCGTTCCGAAAGTTACAGTCATCACGCGTAAGGCTTATGGCGGCGCGTATGATGTTATGAGCTCCAAGCACCTTCGCGGCGACGTGAACTATGCGTGGCCGAAAGCTGAAATTGCCGTTATGGGCGCCAAGGGTGCGGTTGAGATTATCTTCCGCGCCGACATCGGCAATGATGAGAAGATCGCCCAGAAGACTAAGGAATACGAAGACAACTTCGCAAATCCGTTCGTTGCTGCGCGTAAAGGTTATATTGATGACATCATCATGCCGCACTCGACACGTCGCCGCGTGGCTAAAGCACTCCGCCAGCTGAAGACGAAAAACGTCACTAACCCGGCGAAAAAGCACGACAACATCCCGCTCTAGGCGGCTTTTCAAAATCGCAGCTGTCAGACATGGCAGCTGCGTTACGACGCACCTGAAATCCGTCAGCGTCGAACTATATGCAATCACACTGTGACAATTCCGGAGGATGACATGCGATTATTTCTGACGACGACGGCACTGGCGATCACACTCGCTGCATGCGGTGGTGGTTCTGAAGAACCGGCAGCTCCAGCTGAAACAACGACGCCAGCAACAACAGAATCAGCAACGCCGGCACCTGCTCCAGAAACAGAAGCTCCAGCGGTCGAAATCCCGACAGCGGAAGAAGCTGAAGCTACCGTCGAAGACATGGTTGAAGATCTGGAAATCGTAGAAGCGGATTACTCTGAAGCCGTCGCGGCGCTTCCCGAACCATATAATACAGGCGACTATGAGCGCGGCGAAAGCCTGTTCCGCCAATGCGCGACGTGTCACCTGCTCGATCCGGACGCCGGAAACCGGGTTGGCCCAAATCTCCACGGCGTTTTCCAACGTGGTGTCGGTGAGCTCGAAGGTTTCAATTACTCGGACGCCGTTCTGGAAGCAGACTTCCAGTGGACACCGGAACAACTTGATCACTGGCTGGAAAACCCGCGTGCGTTCCTACCGGGAAACCGCATGTCCTATGCAGGTATGCGTCGTCCGAACGACCGTACGGACCTTATCACGTTCCTTCTGATCAAAACTGAAGAGTAACTCCGGCACCAGTCTGCTTAATTCAGGCAAAAACAAAGCCCCGTGCGGAGCGCGGGGCTTTTTTTCTTACCGGTGAAAAATGTCGATTTAGGCCACTTTCGCGAACCTGCGCCAGTATGACATGAAATGCTCGGCATCCCTGTGTCGCTGGAATATAACCGACTTTTTGAAACCTTCCCCGTAGGAAGTTGTTTTCACCATAATCACTGGTGCCTCATCCTTCCCCGATGCGCCCGTGCCCATACATTCACGTTCTGCGGCAAACTGATTCACTGCCTGAAAAAGCTTCGTTTCAGTAGCTGCGTCCTTCAGATCAAACTTAACAACAACGTCTGTCATGATCACCACCCATTCATGCCTTCATTTAGTCATATTCAGGGCGATGCCGCAGTGCAGCAAGGTTTTGAGCGATTTCGGACCGCTTTCGATATAGAAATGCACGCTGCCATCGTAAATTCGGTCAGTTGCTGTTCAAAAGTTAATCAAAACCAACAATTTTCTCCACAGAAAAAGGGTGCCTGCTCTCACAGACACCCTCAGGATTCGAAAAATTTTTGAAAGTCAGCGCTTAACGGCTGAGAAACGCGCGGCGAACCGTCACAGCGAACGCCCCGATAAGCCCTGTGGCTGCGACATAGCAGCCCGCGCAATGGCCAGAAGATGCTGCATTGAAAGCCAGTTCACCGCCGCCCGATGTGCACATTGGTAAGATAAAACCGGCACCTGTGTCATGACAGGACCGCATTAACAGTCCCGTGATTGCTGTAGTTATGCTGATACCGAGAAGCATTTTGTCGTTTGCCACAAGGCTTCGGATTTCAGTCATCTGCGACTCCATTTAGTTTCATGAACTCTGAATAGCATAATTTCCATACGAAGTGTGGGGCCAAATAGTCGCATTTTCTTTAAGAGAAAAGCGTGACAATCCCAGACTCAAACTCGGGTTATTCTCAGAGGGCAAAATGGCAACAACAACCATGCAGAAAAACGGGATCGACTTCAGCGTGCTGACAGTCGGCCTCTTCGTGGGGGTATTCACACTCCTTGCATTAATGGTCGCGGCTTGGTCGCCGGACCCACTATTCAACATTCATGGCTGGCTCAGCCTTGTTATGTGCATCGTCGCAATCCTGGGGATTTGCTTCTGGGCAGCGAACCGCAAAGACGGCAAGCTGTTTGACGAAACACAGTATGAAGACACACTGATCAAATGGGGCGTTGGTGTCTCAATGTTCTGGGGTGTTGTCGGCATTCTGGTAGGCTTCGTCATTGCCATGCAGCTCACCTTCCCAAGCCTTCTCTATTTTGAAGAGTTCGGCTTCCTCAACTTCGGTCGCCTGCGCCCACTGCACACATCTGCAGTGATCTTTGCGTTTGGCGGTAACGTTCTTCTGGCAACGTCTTTCCACGTTGTTCAACGCACCTGCCGTA
>QGCY01000072.1_pt1 | contig 27178 bp, 15 predicted proteins | sample 4708041 | NCBI WGS metagenome assembly QGCY01 (sample SAMN08941164, study PRJNA450518) | Sediment metagenome, whole genome shotgun sequencing project. | biome: grassland soil; feature: grassland; material: soil; isolation source: soil 14 days enrichment with methanethiol and mixed carbon source ... | reverse complement strand
TGAAGGTCATGAAAACGAGCCAATAAAGATTTTTTACAAAAAATTTCCAGGTCATACAAAAGGTTCTGTTTTTTGGAATTACGAAATAAATACCAAAGGCGATAATTCTGGAAGATGGGATTATTCTTCAGCAGTTTGGGGTTATGATATGTCTGTTGTTGGTGATGCAACAGATTCTTATCCAGAAGAACCAAAAGACGGAATTGAGTTAGGAGAAACGTTCAGTTATGAAATAAATGTTTACAAAGGAGTAATGTATTTAACCTTTAAAAGCGAAGGTCATAACACTGTAAAATTCACAAAAAACTTACTAAAATCAGATTTTTCTACAAAAGAAGATATTCCACAACAAATTTGGGATTTGTATGCAGCAATTGGCAGAGATGGTGTAGAGCGTGAAAATGCTTATGCTGGCGAAATTCAGTATTTTAAACAAGGCGCCTATAACCAAACAAATGGTAAAAATCCAGAAGATAATATTGTTTGGTATACAGGTTCAGAAACTTTTAATGGAGATATTGCCAAGCAATATGCAAACGGATGTTACTCAGAAGTTTGGTTTAAAGAAGCTACAGTTGGCTCAAGTGCGCAGCCAGTTCAGTAAAATTTTTTCATTTGCTGATATATGTCATTTTTATTTAAGTATTTAGTAATCAAGCTTTAATAAAATGTTAATTAAATTTTGATAATCCAAATATTATTGTATTTTTGGTAAACCAATTTGGTAAACCAGATTGGTTATCTAATTATTAACTATAAACTAAACACTTAATTATGAAAAAAACATTACTTTTTATGGCATTAATTGCCAGCGCAGGTTTATTTGCGCAAACCGAACTTGTTAGAAATGGAAGTTGTGATCTTCACATTGGTGATACTAATGATAATGCTGATTCTTGGGATATGACACCTAATAGTAAATTAGATGATGACAATGGAAATGAAATTACTAGTCCTTATAGATTTAATGAAGACAATAATCCAAATGGATGGTATAATTCAGATTTAGCAGATTGGCTAGAAACAAATTGTGGAGATTCTGATGAACAACCAGGTTCTTCTAGTGATGGTAATTGGGACTACACTGCAGGACCAACAGCGGGTGTTAAAACAAGAGGAGTTAAAATTAATGAAGCTTGTAGAAGATTGTATCAAAAAGTGGTAGTTACGCCAGGTAAAACCTATACTTTTTCTATAGAATCACGTTCAGAGGCTGAAAATGTTCCTTCAGAAGTTTTTATGTTAAATACTGAAATTTCTGATGAGTCTAACCTATCTGCTACAAGTACTACTGTAGATCATTATTTTGAAATCACAAATGATTATAATCCAAGTAAATCGAATGAAACTACAAATAATTTTACGACAACTTCTTTTAGTTTTACGGCTTCAGGCAGCTTTGTTGTAATTTATGTAAGAGCTTCTGCAGCTGTAGATTCTTCTAATGAAGTTTTTTATGATAACATTTCTTTAATTGAACAAACTACAGCTTCTGTAGATGATATCTTTTCTTCTAAAGTTTCTGTGTATCCAAATCCTGCAAAAGAATCTGTTACAATAACTTCTCAAGTAGAACTTAATAAAGTAGAGGTATTTAACTTGTTAGGTAAACAAGTAATTAAAACTTCTACATTAAACAATAATATTTTAGATGTTTCTTCTTTATCAAAAGGAGTATATTTAATGAAACTTACTAGTGGCGAGTCTGTGGCTACAAGAAAGTTAATTAAGAACTAACAATTATATTGAAAACTGAAAATAAGGGCTCATTAATTTGAGTTCTTATTTTTTTTAAAAATTTTAGATGAATTATCACAAAGCACTTTTATTTGTTTTATTAATAGCCTTTTCTTGTGGCAAACAAGAAAAAGTATCGGTTTCTGATTCAGGGAGTCAACACCCAAAATTAATCCTTACTGCACAAGGTGTTAAAGATATTAGAGCACAATTAGGTACAATACCAATTTTTGATAATTCTTTAGAAAAAGTAAAGGAAGAAGTAGATGCAGAAATTGCTTTAGGTATAGATACTCCAATACCAAAAGATTATTCAGGTGGTTACACGCATTCTAGACACAAAAAAAATTGGTTTATAATGCAAAAAGCGGGTGCTTTATATCAAATTTTAGATGATGAAAAATATGCTAAGTATGTAAAAGACATGCTAATGCAATATGAGGAAATGTATAAAACATTGCCTTTACATCCTAAAACCAGATCTTATGCTAGAGGTAAATTATTTTGGCAATGTTTAAACGATGCTAATTGGTTGGTTTATGTAAGTCAAGCTTACGATTGTATTTATGATTATTTAACAGAAGAAGAACGTAATAAGTTAGAAACCAATTTGTTTAAACCTTTTGCAGATCATATTTCTGTAGATAGTCCGCAATTTTATCAAAGAGTACACAATCACAGTACTTGGGGTAATGCAGCTGTGGGTATGATTGGTTTGGTTATGGATGATGAAGAATTAATTCAACGTGCATTATATGGTATTAAAGGTAAAGAAATGGACAAAACTGCTAAAGATGATGATGGTGGTTTTATCAATAAATCTGGTAAAGCTGGTTTTTTAGCCAATATAGAAGAGCCTTTTTCGCCAGACGGATATTATAATGAAGGTCCATATTATCAACGTTATGCAATGTATCCATTTTTGGTTTTTGCAGAAGGACTGCAGAATGTAAAACCTGAATTAAAGATTTTAGAATATAAAGACGGAGTGCTTTTAAAATCTATAAATGCTCTGTTAAATTTATCTGATGCAGATGGCGATTTTTTCCCATTAAATGATGGTCAAAAAGGAATGTCTTATTACACAAACTCTTTAGTTACTGCCGTAGATATTTCTTATCATTATGGAAATCAAGATCCTGGTTTGTTAAGTATTGCAAAAAAGCAGAATAGTGTTTTGTTAGATGATTCTGGTTTGGCTGTGGCTTTAGGTATTAAAGAAGGTAAAACAACACCTTTTGAAAAGAAATCGATTAATTTATCTGATGGTCCAGAAGGCAAACAAGGTGGAGTAGGTATTTTAAGAAATGAAGCTATAGAATTGGTTTTTAAATATGCTTCACAAGGTTCAAGTCATGGGCATTATGATAAATTATCATATTCTTTATACGAAAATGGAGAAGAGGTAATTCAAGATTATGGTTTATCACGTTTTGTAAACATCGAACAAAAAGGTGGAGGTAATTATTTAAAAGAAAATAAAACTTGGGCAAAACAAACAATTGCACATAATACGGTTACCCAAAATGAAACTTCTCATTACCAAGGTAAATATGAAATAGGAAGTGTAAATCACCCAGACTTGCATTATTTTTCTTCTGATAATGAAGCTGTACAAGTAGTAAGTGCAAAGGTAGGTAATACTTATCCAGGCACAGATATGCATAGAACAATGGCAATAATAAAAGACCAAGATTTAGAAAAACCTTTTGTTTTAGATATCATGAAAGTAGAAGCAGAAAGTAAGAATCAATACGATTTTCCTTTTTATTACTTTGGTCAGGTTTTAGATGCAAACTTTGAGTATAAAACAAATACAGTATTAAAACCTCTTGGTAAAAAGAATGGATATCAGCATTTATTTTTAGAAGCATCAGCAAAAGCAGCAGAAGGTAATAGTAAATTCTCGTGGTTTAATAACTATAAGTTTTATACAATAACTTCTGTAACAGATAAAAAAGATCAATTACTTTTTACAAGAATTGGAGCTAACGATCCAGAATTTAATTTAAGAAGAGATCCTGCTTTACTTGTTAGAAGAAATAGTGTTAAAAATACAACCTTTGTATCAACTATAGAATCTCATGGAAGCTATAGTCCTGTAACAGAGTCTGCATTAAACTCTAAAAGTTCTATAAAAGAAGTAAAGGTAATTTTAGATGCTGCAGACTATACTGCTGTAGAAATTACAACCATAAAAGGAAACACAAAGCTATTTATAACATCAAATTTAGATAGTTTAAAAGAAACAAAACATAATTTAAAATTAAATGGTAAGATCTATTCTTGGATAGGGCCTTACTACTATAAACAATCAATTAATAAAAAATAGTAAAAATGAAACGATTTAGCGAAAAGTACATTATCACAAAAGATATGGAATGGGAAAACCTTGGTGGAGGAGTATCCAGAAAATTCTTAGGTTACGATAATCAAATAATGATGGTAAGTGTAAAATTTAAAAAAGGAGCATTAGGTTCTCCTCATCAGCATTTTCATACGCAAGCTACTTACTGTGTTTCAGGTAAATTTGAGTTTGAAATAGATGGTGTTAAGCAAATTGTAGAAGCAGGAGATGGTGTGTATATAGAGCCAAACCTATTACATAGTGCAGTTTGTTTAGAAGAAGGCCAACTAATAGATACTTTTAGTCCAGTTAGAGAAGATTTTTTAAGTGGAGATGGAGTATCTTATTTCGGAGATAAAGAATCGTAAAAATCCATAGCCAAATATATACAAAGGCTTTTGTTTGATGTGTAAGTGCAATACGTATACTATTTTACATCACAATTACAAACCTTTTTTTTTGATAAAAAAAGTTGTAGTTCATAGCCTTTAACTTTACTCCAATTTTAAGAAATAATTAACAAATTACTTTTATTTGAGTAAACGAATTCGTATATTTGGTAAACCAAATTGGTTAACCAATTTGGAGATTCAAAAATTTTGTGTAAAACCAAATTGATAAAAACTAAAGTTTTGTTGATAAACAAAACAATTCAAAACAGTTAACTATGAATTTAAAAATTAAATCAGTATTTTTTGTAGTACTATTATTTTGTACATCATTGTATGCACAAGATGAAGTAACCATAAAAGGAACTGTTACCTCACTATCTGATGGTGAACCTGTTTTAGGGGCCAATATTATAAACATCCGTTCTAAGAAAGGAGTTAGTACAGATTTTGATGGTAACTATTCATTAAAAATGAAAACTGGAGATGTAATTCAGTTTTCGTATTTAGGTTTTAAAACCAAATCAGTAACCTATACAAATCAATTAAGACTAGATGTTGCTTTAGAAGAAAGCGCAGATGTTTTAGATGAAATTGTAATTGTAGGTTATGGAGATCAAAAACAAACTAATGTTACCAGTGCTTTAACTAAAGTGTCTGGAGATGACTTGCAAAACCAAGCAGTATCTCGTGTAGAAGATGCGTTAAAGGGTAGAGTTGCAGGTTTAAGAATTCAAGTAGTGTCTTCAGAAGCAGGTGGAGATCCTAAAATAACATTAAGAGGGCCAGGTTCTGTAACGGGTTCATCATCACCATTAATTGTTGTAGATGGTGTAATTCTAGGTACAGATACAGATATCTTAGGTTCTATAGATAATAATAATATAGAATCTATTAGTGTGTTAAAAGATGCATCTTCTGTTGCAATTTACGGTTCTAGGGGTGCTAATGGCGTAATTTTAATTACGCTTAAAAAAGGAGTTGTAGGTAAAACTACTTTTTCTTACAATACTTTTACGGGTTATAAATTTGCAGACAATAACGACAACTTTAATACTTCTATAGCAGATGAAAGAGCAAGGTTAAATGGTTTGCAAAGTACTGTTGATGGTATTTCTACAAGTAGTGCTAATTACGATAGAATTATTAACGACTACGAAACTGCTTATGCAGAGTTAGAAGCTATGGAGTTTATTGCTTCTTTAGGTGATGGAGAAAAGAACTGGCAAGAAGAAATTTTTGAAGGTGGCTTTATTAAAAATCACTCTTTTTCTGTAAGAGGAGGAACTGAATTAACCAGCTATACAGCTTCTTTAGGATATTTAGAAGATCAAGGTATTGCTGTAAAAGACAATTTTAATAAGTACAATATTAGAATTAAAGTAGATAGTAAATCTAAAAACAAAAAAATAAAATATGGTGGTAATATCCGTATCAATTATAACGATCAAGAAAAATTACCAGCAAGATTTACAGATCCTTTAAGACAAATGGGGCACGTACCTTTGTATTTAAATGAAGAGCATTTAAAATACGTTACTCAGTTTTCTACAGATGTAGGTGTTTCTACAGATGCAGGTAAATTGTTCGAAAATTTGGGGGTAGGTAGTTATGGTTTTTCTAGAGCTTTCGATCACGTATTTACAAAAGATCCTGCAAACCCAAGATCTATTTTAAGAGATCCAAGTACAGGTTTACCTGTGGTTAGCCCTTTAACTTCTGGAGGTTTAACATTATCTACTACTAAAAATGTTCATCCTTTAGTTCACTTTTTAGAAAGATCTAGAACTAAGAAAAAATTAAGTTTAAATGCATCGTCTTACATCGATTTTAAATTAGCAAAAGGACTTAATTTTAGACAAACCGTTTCTGGAGTTTTTAGACACAATAAATCTAACGAAGCAGATTATTTATATGGTCAAGAAAACAGAGATCAAGAAGCTTATCGTTTAGAAAGAAGAGATGAATTAAATCAATTTACTTTCGAATCTCTTTTAAAATATAATAAAGAATTTGGTAAGCATAGCTTAAATTCAGTGGCTGGTTTTGAGTATATGGAAGCGCATAATTACAGACAAGAGTCTGAAGCTGTTGGGTATACAAACGATTTTAACGATAATATAGCGTTAGCAGATGGTGGAACAACTTATACAGATAATGCTGGCGAAAAGTTAGTTTCTTACTTTGGTAGAGTAGATTATAGTTATGATGATAAGTACTTATTCCAATTATCTTTACGTAGCGATTCAAGTACAAGATTTGGACCTAATACAAGAACAGGATTTTTTCCTGCAGCTTCTTTAGGATGGATTTTATCTAACGAAAAATTCTTAGAATCTAACGATTTAATCTCTTTCTTAAAAGTAAGAGCAAGTTATGGTGTATCTGGTTCTAATCAAATATCAAATAATATTTTCGAATCTCTTTACAGATTCGAAGAAACGTATAGTACAATTAGTTACAATGGCCAAACAGGGGTAAAAGGAACAACTTTAGCAAACCAAATTTTAGGTTGGGAAAAATTAATAGAATTTAACCCAGGTTTAGATGTTACTTTTGGTAGAGGACTTGTTAATTTTACAGCAGATTACTACATTAGAAGAAGTGAAGATTTATTGCTTTTAGCACCAGTTTCTGCAACTTATGGTACAGATAGTTGGTTGCAAAACCTTGGTGAAGTACAAAATGAAGGGGTAGAGTTAGAGTTAAATGCTAGACTTATTAGAAACGAAAACTTTAGATGGAGTGCTTCTGGTCAGTTCTCATTAAACAGAAATACTGTAAAAAGTTTAGGTAATAATGAGCAAATTATTTCTAGAATAGATCAAGATACAAGACCAACAGAATTTATTGCAAAAGTAGGTCAGCCAATTACATCTTTTTATGGTTGGGTTTACGATAGAGAAATTCCTTTAGAGTGGGTAGATAATCCTTTTAATAGATTTAATAACGATTTTGCAGATGTTTATGTAAAAGATTTAAATGGCGATGGTATTATTGATGATGATGATAGAACAGAATTAGGTAGCCCATATCCAGATTTCGAATGGGGTTTCAATTCAGATTTCTCAATTTATGATTTTGATGTTTCTTTCCAATTTCAAGGTTCTCATGGAGCAGAAGTAAGAGTAGCAGATTTAGATCAATTATATTATGCAAGTGAGTCTGCAGTAAACGAAGTATCTAATTTTCCAGATAGAGATTTAACAGTTCACAGAAGGTTTACAGACGATCATATTCAAGATGCATCTTTTGTAGCGTTAAGAAACTTAACAATAGGGTATACTTTTCCAGAATCTATAACTGAAAAATTAAATTGTAATAAACTTAGATTGTATTTAACAGGAGAAAATTTATTGTTCTTTACAGCTAAAGGTTACGAAGGATTTAATCCAGAAGCACAAGGGCAAACATCTGACAATGCAAATACGCCTTTAACAGCTGGTTATCAAAGAGGAGATGGTCCTGTGGTTAAAACAGTTTCAGCAGGTATTAACTTTCAATTTTAATTAATTATGAAAAATATATATAAAAATATAATAGTTTGTTTTTCTTTTATGACTTTATTGACAAGTTGTGAAACAGAACTAGACCTAAGCAACCCTACTGCACTTTCATTAGAAGAGTTGTTACAAACAGACGATGGTTTTATAGCATTAGCTAATGGTGTTTTAGATGCATATCAAAAAGTACCAGCAAATGAATTCTATTTAACAGAATTAAGATCAGACAATTCAAGAGCCAATTCAGAAAACGGAAACTTTCCGTTAATTAGTTCTTATAATGTAGATCCTAATAATGGAGATGTTGCTACGTATTATTCTAATAATATGCATACAATAAAGCATGCAAATACAATTATAGATAACCGTTTTTTAGCATCAGAAAGTCAACAATATACTGTTGGTGAAGCTTATTTTATGAGAGCACTTTGTCACTTTAACTTAGTTAGAGCATATCAAAATGTACCATATATAGATAAAGTTTTAGACATAACAACAGAAGAAGCTTTAGATTATCCTCAATTACCAGAAGCAGAAGTTTATGCAAAAATTATTGATGATTTTAAAACATCTATAGCATATTTAGATGGTGCAGCACAAGACAAATATCGCCCTTCAAAAGGTGCAGCAATTTGTTTGGCAGCTAAGGCATATTTAAGTCAGCCAAATCCTAATTATACAGAAGCAGAACTTTTATTAGCTTCAGTTGTGCAAAATAATCAAGCATATAATTACGATTTATTATATACAGAAAGAGCAAATGCACAAGATTATGATGGAGATGGTATTGTGTCAGATGGAGAATATTATGCAACGCTAGCTATAGATTTTGGAAATGTATTTGGTAACGAATTTACTGGAGGATACCAAGAAGGAGATATCGTTTTAGATGGAGATTGGTCTAATAATGGAGGTTTAGAAAAAAATGAAGAAGTTATCTTTTCTATTGCTTATGATTTAGTAAGTAGTGATAATTATGCAACTAGTGATAGTGGTTTAAACGATCAAGTAGAAACAGATTCAGAATCTCACAGTTTTTCTATGACTTTACAAGGGCCATCAAATGGTGTTAATATTGCAACTTTAGATCTTTTAGATGTAATGAATCCTACTTTACAGCCTGTAAGATTTCCTGGTACTTTAGATGCTATTTCTTATAATCCAGCAGATATTACAAACGATACTTTTAATGCAAAGTTTCCTACTGATGGAGAAATTGGAGATAATGATTGGATTGTTTTAAGATACGCAGATGTACTTTTATTATATGCAGAAGCAATTTTAGCAGGTGCAGACTCAACTACAGATATTAGAGCAATCGATGCTTTTAATCAAGTAAGAGCAAGAGCAGGTTTAGAAGAAGTTGCTAACTTAACTAAAACAGAACTATTAGAAGAAAGAAGAGTAGAGTTTGTTTACGAAAACCAACGTTTGTATGATTTAGTTAGATTTGGTGAAGCCGATAATGTTCTTGGTGCTTTTTCAACAGCTAATAGTTTAAACTATACAAGTGGTAAAAAATACTTGCCTTTTCCTCAAAGAGAAATGGACAATTTACCTAATTTTTATTCACAGAATAATGGATATTAAAATCGCATAATTATGAAAAAATATATAATCAAATTAAAATATATAGTTTTAGGGGTATTTGTATCTCTAACCTCTTGTGTCGATGATAGTTTGCCAGATGTTGGTGACTTACCAGATTTTACAAGTCCAACACCATTTTACAGCGTAGCTGATGTTTCATCTTCAGAATTCGATTGTAATGATGTTGAGTTGTCTGCAAATTACGATTTCAGTTTTCAAGCTGGGTCTAATTTAGCGGTAAATGGTACACAATATTTGTGGTCTGTAACACCTTCAGAAGGTTTAACATTAATCAATAAAGATTTACCAGTTTTAGAACAATCAATAGATGCTCAATTGGCTTCAGTAGTTGCCATAGAAAGCGAAATTGCTAAATTAGAATTTAAAATTCCTTGTGAATCTAATCCTGATAAAGTAACTGTATTAGAAGCTCAAATTGCAGATTTAGAGGTTGCTTTACAAGAAGCAGAAGATGCTGTAACAGATGAGGTAAAACAAAACGTGGCAGATTTAGAAGCACAAATTGCTAGTTTACCAGCAGCAACTTTACAAGATCAAGAATTAATTTTTTCTTTTCCTGGTCCAGGTACTTACAAAGTGGGTTTAACTGTAACAGATGACCTGGGAAAATCAGAATACACAGAAAAAATTATAACGGTTAATCAGGCTGTACCAACAGTACCTGTTCCAGAAATTAGTGAACCAGGTTTCGAGGACAATAGTTTATTCGACGGTACAGGAGATGGTAGAGCATCTTGGAATGTACCAAGTCCAAGAGCAGATTGGAATCCTTTTGGTCAAGACTCTTTTTCAGGTATCCAAATCAATACAAAAGCAGAAGGTGTTTTACCAGAAGGTACACAAGCAGCTAAATTTCCAGCTGATGGTGGTAGAGTTGCTTATCAAGAAATTGAAGTTACTCCAGGTGCAGAATATGTACTTACTTACTTTAGTGCATTTAATGTAGATAGTTATGGAACAATGACTGTTTCAGTATTAAAACCAGAAACATCATCGTATTCAGAATCTAAATTAGAAGCCAATATTTTAGGTGCCAGAACAGACACAAACGTTGGTAGAACTGCAGATGTTTTTAAAAAACACGCAATTACCTTTGAAGCAGGAGAAAATGAATCTGTTATAATTTTTGCAACCAATACAGGTGTAGAAACAAGATTAGATTTCTTTGATATCGTGGTTAAACAATAAATAGTTTTTAAAATTTTATATTATGTTTTATAAATTAAATAAAAAAATAAATAAAAGTATAGCACTTATATTTTTAATGTCTATAGGTTTTATATCTTGTTACGATGATGGGTATGAGGAGTTTGTGCCACCAACAGGTAACATTAACGATATACAACCAACTACACTTTTTACATCGAGTACAAGTGCAGACTCTAATTTAGAATTAGTGTTTAGAAGTTATTCTACAGATGCAATTTCTTATGCCTGGGATTTTGGTGATGGAGGAACATCTACAGAAGCAAATCCAGATTACACATACACTACTGGTGGTTTGTATCAAGTAAATTTAACCACAACAAGTTCAGATGGCTTAATAGCTCAAGATTCTGCAAATGTTGCACCAATTTACGCAGATTATACTTTTTCAATTATAGATTCTCAAGTAACTTTCGAGAATCTGAGTACTGGAGCAAGCTCTTTGGTTTGGGATTTTGGTGATGGAACAACAGTATCTTGGGATGCAGCAGACGGATTATCAGATCCAAACTTTAGTCCTGTTCACACCTATGCAACTGCAGAAACTTTTGATGTTACTCTTACAGCAACAACATACTTAGGGAAAGAAGTTACTGTAACAAAAAAAATAGAAGGTTTAGTTTTAGCAGCAATTCCAGATTTTAGTTTTACAACGAGTTCTTTAACTGCTACTTTTACAGATGCATCTCTTTTAGCTACATCTTACAGTTGGGATTTTGGTGATGGAAATTCATCTACAGACTTAAACCCAACGCATACGTACGCAACCAGAGGTACTTATAATGTAACTTTAACCATTACAAATAGTGCAGGCAATCCAAGAAGTATTACAAAAGCAGTTCCTGTAGGTGGTGTAGAACCAACATTTAAAGCAATAGTTTTAAATGGTACAGCAGATGATTTTCAAAATGAAACCGGAGACAATGCAGATGCTTGGGATATGACACCAAATAGTACAGTAAAACTCGATTCAGATGGAGGAGCTACTTCAGATAGCCCTTACAGAGCTTTATGGTATAATTCTGATTTAGATAGCTGGTTAGATACTGCTTTTGGCGATAATAGCGAGCAACCAGGTTCTTCTAGTGATGGAAATAAATTTGCTGGTTTAGGAGATAGAGGTGTAAAAATTAATGAAGCAAGTCGTCGTTTATACCAAGTAGTAGAAGTAGAAGTTGGTGTAGAATATACATTTACAATCGACTCTCGTTCAGAATCAGAAGGTGTTAATTCTGAAGTATTTATTTTAAATAACGAAATTACAAGCGAAGATGCTATTAATACAGAAGCAGAAAGAGACAAAAATGCAGATGCATATTTTGTAATCGATAATGATTATAATTCATCTAAAGCTTCATCAACAAATGATACTTTTACAACAAACACATTTGTTTTTAAGCCATCTACAACAAAAGTTGTAATTTATGTTAGAGCACTTAATGCTGTAGATAGTTCTAACGAAGTTTTTTATGATAATATAGACATAATTACACCAGGTTTTTAATTTTTTCAAAACAAATAAAAAAATGTATATTAAAAATTCTAATTATCTTCGTATATTCTTTAATACAATTTTTTAACTATGAAGTTAGATATACTTACAAAATCGGAAAACTCTAATATTCAAAAGAATATTATTTCTAAAATTAAGGAGTTAATCAACTATAAAAATTTAGAGCCAGGAGATAAACTTCCATCAGAAAGAATGTTATCCGAGAAATTCGAAGTAAGTAGAAGTAATATTAGAGAAGCAATTCAGAGATTAGAATTTTATGGTTTATTAAAATCAATACCACAAAGTGGAACCTTTGTTGCAAACATAGGTGTTATAGCTATGAATGGTATGATTGAGGATATATTAAGATTAGATGAACCCGATTTTAAATCTTTAGTAGAAACTAGAATTTTATTAGAACTTAAAACAGTAAGACTGGCAGCAATGCGAAGAACTGAACAAGATTTAATAATGATAGAAAATGCTTTAAACGCTTATAGTGATAAAGTTATTAACGGAGAAGATGCCGTTCAAGAAGATTTATTATTTCATTTAGCTATTGCAAAAGCAAGTGGTAATAGTACAATGAATACATTCATGTTAATTATAACTCCAGAAATCATAACCAATTTTCAAAAACACCATGTTTGCGATGCAGGTTTGTCACAAAGAGGTATTATAGACCATCAAGCAATATTCGATGCCATAAAAGCACAAGACCCACAACTGGCAAAACAAAAAATGAAAGATCATTTTAAAGAACTCTACAACTATTGCTATAATATAGACTAGCGTTTTTTTAAAAATTCAGAAAACAGCTTATTTATTTTCTATTATAATAAATTTAAAAAATAATTTTTTTTAGATAGTAGAATTTAATTTAAAAATGTTAAATTTGGTAAACCAAACTGGTTAACCAAAAGTATATAAATCTTTAGATAATAATAGTATGAAAATTAAAGGATTAAGATGGTTTATTATTGGGCTTATATTTATAGCTACAGTAATAAATTATATCGATAGAAGTGCTCTAGCAATTATGTGGGGTAGTAATGATCAACCAAACTCAATATCTGGTTCATTAGATCTTACAAAAAGCGATTATGGTTTAATATTAAATATCTTCATGGTATTTTATGCACTAGGTCAATTATTTTCAGGAAAACTTTTTGATAAAGTAGGTACTAGAATTGGTTACGTAATCAGTATTGGTGTATGGGGTTTATCTTCTTTTTTACACTCAACAGTACGTGGTCTTGTAGGGCTTACTTTCTTTAGAAGTACATTAGGTCTTTCAGAAGCTGGTAACTGGCCTGGAGGTGTTAAGAGTAATGCAGAATGGTTTCCTATTAAAGAACGTGCCATTGCGCAAGGTTTATTTAATGCAGGTGCTTCTATAGGTTCTGTAATTGCACCACCATTTATAGCAACACTTTTTGTTGCTTATGGATGGAGAACAACTTTTATGGTAGTAGGTTCTTTTGGTTTAGTTTGGATTATTCCTTGGTTGTTAATCAATAAAGCAGGACCAAAAAAGCACCCATGGATAACACCTGAAGAACAAAAATATATTGTTGAAGGACAGAGTAAAGCAGATCAAGATGCTACAGAAGAAACTAAAGGTTTAACATTAAAACAGATTTTATCTTACAAAGAATCTTGGGCCATTGTTGTTGGACGATTTTTCTTAGAACCAATTTGGTGGTTATTTGTAGGTTGGATGCCACTTTATTTAGCAGATGTTTACGGCTTTAATGTAAAAGAGGTTGGTATGTTTGCTTGGGTGCCTTATGTAGGAGCTGCTCTAGGTAGTATTGCTGGAGGATTTGTTTCTGGTAGAATTATTGCAAAAACAAATTCAATAGATAAAGGAAGAAAATTAACCATATTAATTGGTGGGGTAATAATGTTCTTAGGATTAGTTGCAACTGTATTGTTTGGAGATTCTCCAGAACGTTTTGTGGCAATCGTATTCTTTGTACTTTTTGGTTTCCAATTTGCAATTGGAAATGTACAAACTTTACCAAGTGATTTATTTAGTGGTAAATCTGTAGGCTCTTTAGCAGGTTTAGGAGGTATGATCGGTGTTTTTTCGGTGATATTGATGAATTTTTTAGTGCCAATTATTCAAGAAAACTTTTCATACACACCTATTTTCGTTGCTATTGCTGCTTTTGTACCATTAGGCTTAGGAGCAATCTATTATTTTGCAAGAGAAATTAAATCAGTAGAAGATTAAAAACTAACACATACAATACTAACAAATAAAAATAAGTAAAAATGAGTACATTAAAAGATAAAGTTGCTGTAGTAACAGGAGCTACAGGAGGTATAGGCTTTGAAGTTGCCAAAAGATTAGGTAAAGATGGCTATACAGTAATTTTAAACGGTATTGAAGATGAAGCTGGAGCTCAAAGAGTAGAAGAATTAGCTGCAGAAGGTATAACATCTGAATATTATGGATTTGACGTTACTAAAGATGAAGAAGTAACTGAAAACATCACTAAAATTGGTGAAAAGTACGGACATATAGATGTATTAGTAAATAACGCTGGTGGTTTAGGTGGTAGATCTAGATTCGAAGAAATGACAACTGAGTTTTATAGATTTGTTATGGCTTTAAATCTTGATTCTGTATTTTTTGCATCTAGAGCAGCAATTCCTTTTTTAAAGAAAAGTGATAACGCATCAATTATAAACTATACTTCTAATGCTGCTTGGAATGCAGGTGGGCCAGGAGCTGGTATCTATGGTACTTCTAAAGCAGGAGTTCATACCATTACAAGAGCATTAGCTAAAGATTTAGCAGAATATAGCATTAGAGTAAATGCAGTATCTCCAGGTACTATTGATACTCCTTTTCATGCACAAATTAAATCTACTAAACCAGAAGTATTTGCTTCTTGGGCTAACAATATTATGTTAGGTAGATTAGGTAAACCAGAAGATGTTGCTGGTGTAGTTTCTTTCTTAGCAAGTAAAGATGCAGCATTTATTACAGCAGAAACAATTCAAATTGGTGGAGGACAAGCCTTAGGAATTTAGAGTTTTTTTATTTTTAATTATCATTAAGCCATTTTGTATGCGTACAGAATGGCTTTTTTTATGTCTAAAATTTACGTCTTTAGGTGTAAATTTCTTTTTTAATTCCTTTCTTTTTATTTCAATTTTAAGAATAATTATAAGATAAAATGCTATTTATCTTATTAAATATTAAAAGTAAAATTGTCAAATTCTCTTTAAAATCTCACGATTTTACCAAGTCGTTATATAGAATCATAATTTTTTAGGAAATAATTAACAAAATGCTTTCTTATTATAAAATATGTATTTATATTTGGTAAACCAAACTGGTAAACCAGAATGGACAACCAATTATAATTTAATAAAGATTTCTGCGTATGACAAAAAAAATTAATTAACTATAAACAAAAAAACAATAAACAATTAGGATAGGTTTTACTATCCACCAAAAAACTTAATCTATAATTTAATAGATGCAATCACAAAATAATTCGATTCTTAATTATTAGAGTAAATAAGATTTCACTTTATTTTTCATTTCGAATTATTCTGTAAACCAAAGCTCATTCATTAAAGCTGAATGAAGAACATTTTTAAACATAAAATAATATTATGAAATTAAAATTAAAAATAACATTATTGTTAATAATGTTAGTAAACATCTGCTCTTATGCACAAGACAGCTATACCGTAAAAGGTACAGTAACATCACAAGCAGATAACGAGGTTCTTCCTGGGGTAACTGTTATTATACAAGGAACTACTAGAGGAACAGAAACAGATTTTGATGGTAACTTTTCTATCGAAGTAAAAATGGGAGATATCCTTGCCTTTTCTTATTTAGGATATGCTCAGAAAATAGTAACAATAACGAATCAAAAAACAATAAACGTAAGCTTAGCAGAAGACGCTAGTGAGTTAGATGAAATCGTTGTAGTAGGTTATGGAACGCGTAAAAGATCTCAAATTTCGGGTGCAGTTGCAAAAATTGGAGGAGAAGATGTAGCAAACGTTCAAGTTGCACGTGTAGACGACGCTTTAGCTGGTAAATTATCTGGGGTATTAATTCAGAATCAAGATGGTTCTCCTGGTGCTGCTCCAAAAATTCAAATTAGAGCTGCTTCATCTATTTCAGGGGCTTCTAATCCTTTAATTGTAGTAGATGGTTATCCTATCTCTGGAGGTTTAGAAACAATCAATCCAAACGATATCGAAAGTTTAGAAATTTTAAAAGATGCTGCTTCTGCTGCAATTTATGGTTCTAGAGGTGCAAATGGTGTGGTTTTAGTAACTACTAAAAAAGGTAAATCTGGTAAAGCTAAATTTAGCTATAATACTTATGTAAGTGCATCAAACAAATATCGCGATAACATTTTAATGTCTGGTCCAGAATGGGCAGCTTATGCAAGATCAGAAATGGCTGCTGGTAATTGGGATGCTACATTAACACAAGATGCTGCATTTTTAGAATACAGATTAAGTGCTTACGAAAACTCTCCTGGTGCAATTAGTCCAGAAGATTGGTTATTTCAAACAGGTACAACTCAAAGTCATGACTTTAGTGTAAGTGGTGGTAATGATGATGCTAAATATTTTGCTTCTGTAGGTTATCAAAATGCAGAAGGTGTAGTAATTACACAAGGTTTCGAAAGAATGAATGCTCGTTTAAATGTTGATGCAAATTTAGGTGATAAATTTAAAGCAGGTTTAAGCTTTAACGGTTTTGTATCAGATAGAGATATTCTAGCGCATGATATGAGAGACTTATTAAGATCTTATGGAGTGCACTCTATTTATCACACAGAAGAATCTATTGCATTTGTACAACAATTAGATCAACAAGCACAAGCTTTAGGTTTAGCTGCTTTCGACAATGGATATAGAGGATCTACTTATGAAGCAAGTAGTATTTATGAGTTAGAACCAGGTATGGCTGCACAAGATTGGCATTATGGTAGAGCTAACAATGGTATTGGTGGTTCTGGTGATGCAGGTCCTGCTGCAAAACTTGATAATGTAGATAGCTGGCAAAAAACATTTTTTGGAAATGTAAGTGGTTATTTACAATACAATATTATGGAAGGTTTAAGTATTAAAACTGTTTTAGGTGGAGATATGAAAGACACTCAAACCTATGCACACAGATTATTAGGTTACGATTCTAGAGCTAGAGATTCTCAAACTTTTATGGATCAAATAGATTTAAAAATTTCTTCTGTATTAAGCGAAACTACTTTAAGTTACGCTACTAAAATAGGGAAACATGATATCTCTGCAGTAGCTGGTGTAGAATTTCAAAATACAAGATTTATTGGTACTAGATTAGATGGTTCTAATGTGCCAGACGAAGCAGTTTTAAACTACAATTTATTCGATCCTGCAGACATCGTTGTAACTGAAACTGACGAAAAAAGAGTAAGAGAAAGTGTATTTGGTAGAATTAACTATTCTTACGACGATCGTTTTTTACTTTCTGCTTCTTTAAGAAGAGATGGTGATTCTCGTTTTGGAGCTAATAAAAAATATGAAACGTTCCCAGCAATTTCTTTAGGTTGGAACTTACATAACGAATCTTTCTTAAAAGAAAACGAATTGTTAAGTAGATTAAAAGTTAGATTTAGTACAGGTTCTTTAGGTACAACTTCTTTCTTAGGTTCTTATGATTCTTTAAGTTTATTAGATCCTTCTGCTACAATTTATGGTACAGGATATTTGATTCCTTCAAATTCTCCAAACCCAGATTTAACTTGGCAAACGAATACTGAAACAAACTACGGTGTAGATTTAGGAATTTTAAACAATCGTTTTACTTTAGGTATAGATTATTATACATCTGATATTGAAGATATCTTAATTAATCAAGCTCAGTCAGAAGTATTAGGAAATCCTTCTTCTATTCTTAACGTAGGAGATGTAGAAAGTTCTGGTTTAGAATTTGAATTAGCTGGTAGTTTAATGAACACAGAAGATTTCTCTTGGAATATGAGTGCTAACTTATCTACAGTAAATACAGAGATTACTTATTTAGGTGGTTTAGATGAATTACCACAGCAAATTTTTGGTCAAAGTGGTAGAGGACCAGTATTTAGAAACTACGTAGGTGGTGGAATTGGTGAAATGTGGGGATTAGAAACGACTGGAGAGGTAGAGATGAAATATTTAGCTGATGGTACAAGACACCCTAACAATACTACAGGAGAATCTTATGTTGTAGACCAAAATGGCGATGGTGTTATTGATAGAACAAGAACTGTTGCAGATGGTGGAGATTTAGTACTTATTGGACAAAATACACCTGATTTTTACTGGGGTATGTCTCATAACTTTAGATATAAAGATTTCGATATGTCTTTCCAATTACAAGGTTCTCATGGTGCAGAGGTTTATAATATAGACCCACTTTATTATGAGTCTCAATGGGGAGGTAGATTAACAGGTACTTTCGATGCAAATGGCGATGGTATTGCAGATCATAATGGAGAGCACTATACTGCAAACAGAAACCAAACAGATGCTATGATTCAAGATGCTTCTTATGTTGCATTAAGAAACTTAACTATTGGTTACACGCTTAAATCAGAACTTGCTGATAAAATAGGATTTAGTTCTATTAGATTTTATGGTGCTGCTACAAACTTATTATACATAATGGGTAGCGATTATACATCATACAACCCAGAAGGTGTAAATACAACAGACCCTACAGTGTATGGTGCTCAAGTTGGTGCTAGCCCAGTAGTAAGAAGTTTTACTTTAGGTTTAAATGTTAATTTTTAAATAAAAAAAAATGAAAAAAATATATATATTATTGACATCGTTGTTTTTAGCAACAGCATGTTCACCAGACTTAGACCAAGCTCCGCCAAATTTAGCAAGTGCAGATTCTTTAACAGACTTTGAAGGTGTATTAAATGCTGCATACTATTACCAATTAGGTAGTGTAACTCCACTAGCTATAATGGGTGAGTTTAGATCAGATAATGCAGTTATGGACGAAGCTCCATATACAGAGTTCGATGCTTTTACAAGTAATTTAACTACTATGGAAGATCAATTCTTTGGACCTTTATATACAGCAATGTATAAGTCTATTTTAAGTGCAAACAACGTTATTGAAAACTCAACAAATGCAACACATATTGCAGAAGCTAAGTTTTTAAGAGCTTTATCTTACTATAAATTAGTAAAATCTTTTGGAGCTGTTACTGTTAATTTATCAGCAGCACCAAGTTTAACAGATACATCAATCTTAGCTAGAACACAGGCTACAGATGTATATAACAATGTTGTTATTCCAGATTTAAACGATGCTATTGCAGATTTATCTGCTACTATAGATAATGGTAGAGCATCTAAATACGCAGCACAAGCTTTATTAGGTAAAGTATATGCAGCTATGGGTAATTATGCTAGTGCAGAAACGCAACTTGCAGCTGTTGTAAACGGAGCTTCTGGAGCTGGAATTGCTTTAAAAGACAACTTTAGCGAAGTATTTGGAGCTGCTAATGAAGTAGAAAATTCAGAAATTATTTTTTCTACTCAAGTATCTAGTTCTATTGTAGATGAATATTCTTTTGGATCTGATTTTTGGAACTGGTTTGTTGGTGATGATTCTAAAGCAGATTTTCCTGTAGATCCAGATTTAGTTGCTGCTTTCGATGCTAGTGATGCAAATGGTGGTGGTACAGATTTAAGAAGAGCTGTTACTTTAAGTGATGCTGGTACAACTGCAATTAAATTTCCAAAAGACGGAGGTCTTGGAGGTGAGCATGATTGGATTGAAATTAGATTAGCAGACGTTATCTTATTATATGCAGAAGCATTAAATGAAAACGGAAGTACAGCTGCAGCTGTTACTCAATTAAACAAAATTAGAAACAGAGCAGGGTTAAATAACTCTACAGCATCTACACAAGCAGAAGCAAGAACTGCAATCTTAGCAGAAAGAAGATTAGAATTGGCTTTTGAAGGTAAAAGATGGGATGATTTGGTAAGAACCAACAATGTTAATGCTGAAATGGGTACCACAGTAAATAGTGATTATTACATATTTCCAATTCCGGTTTCTGAAATATTAGCAACTGGTGGTGTAATTACACAAAATTCAGGATATTAATTTTATTTGATTTGTTTATATTAAAAGTCGTTTTGTAAAATTACAAAACGACTTTTTCTGTATTAAAAATGTAAAAATGAACAATAACAGGGCAATTTTTTTTATGATATTTAGCGTAATTGCCTTTGCAGTTATGAATGCTGTTGTAAAATATTTATCAGCATTTAATGTATATCAAATTGTGTTTTTTAGATCAATTGGTACTTTAGTTTTTACGTTACCATTAATTTTAAAATCTAAAATTCCTCTATTAGGTACTAATAAAAAGTTATTACTAGCCAGAGCAATTGTTGGTGTAATTTCGTTAACTTGTTTTTTTCAGTCTTTAAATTATTTACCTGTAGGTACTTCAGTTTCTTTACGATATACATCACCCATATTTGCAGCGATACTTGCATTTTTTTTATTGAAAGAAAAAATTAAAACCATTCAATGGTTTTTGTTTTTATTGGCTTTTGTAGGTGTTTTATTGATAAAAGGTTTTGGAGCAGATGTAAACACAGTAGGTTTACTATTTGTATTAGTATCAGCCGTATTTCAAGGATTAGTTTTTGTTTTAATTCGTAAAATTGGTAGCAAAGAACATCCTCTAGTAATTATCAATTATTTTATGGTTACCGCTTTTGTTTTTGGTGGATTAATGTCTATCAATAATTGGATAAACCCAAAGCCAACAGAATGGCTTTTATTGCTAAGTTTAGGTGTTTTAGGTTATATTGGTCAGTTATATATGACCAAAGCTTTTCAAACTAATGAAACCAATCTTGTTGCTCCTCTTAAGAATTTAGAAGTAATTTTTGCAATAATTATAGGTACTTTTTGGTTCGGAGAAATCTATAATTTATTAACGCTTTTAGGTGTTTTTCTAATTCTATTTGGTTTAGTTTACAATATTTACATCAAAAGAAAAAAAACACATCAGAAATAATATTCTATTCTTTTAGTAAACCAATTGTATCAATATCATTGTTTTCTTTTAATAAAGAAGATTTTTTACTTGGTATAAATAAATCGTCATTTTCCCACTTAGGATTCTTGTACAATAATTCCTCTTTTTTAGCACCTTTGCTCACTTTTACAAAGCCACTATTGTAGATTAAAGAATTGGTTATAAAGTTAAATTTCCCTTTTAAATCTATTGGAGTTTGAATTTTATAGCTGTTTTCGAACACAGAATTTTTAATTTCTACAATTTGAATTCCGTTTGTTTTTAAAATTTTTCCTTTCTCTTGATTAAATACATTGCTAAAAACACAATTGCTAACCACTAATTTACCTCCAGGAAGATCTACTAAAGGTGTGTTTCTAACATAATTTACGGCAGCTTCTTCAATGTCTTTAAAAATACTATTTTTTAAAATTATAATGTTTGCATTATAAAAACCCATTACATCTTTATCATAAGATAAATTTAAGCCTCTATAACTGTTTTCGAACTTAGCGTTTACAAAGCTTAAGGTATCTGCTTTAGTGCCATTATATGCCTTAAAAATAGATCCTCCGTTTTTATTCGTAAAGTTTTTAAAGACAACATTATCTACAAATAAATTATAAAGACCTTTTTCTTTTTTATCTGGTGATACAATTGCGTATTTAACATTAGAGGATTCACCATCAATTATAACGTTGTTTAAATTTAATTTAGCACCTTCATTTATTCTAAAGAAATAACTCAAAGGTTTTTCTAATCCATCTTTAGATTTTATGATTGTTGCACCATTTTTATCACCAATAATTGTAATTTCTTTACCAATTTTTATGGTTTTTTCGCAAATATATTCTCCAGCACTTAAAAGAAGGGTAGATCCTGGAGCAGCTTTTGCGATAGCTTTTCTTAATGTTTCTGCACCTGGAGCTACAGCAATATCGTCTGGTTTAATTATTGGAGCAACAATATCTGGTTTCCAACCTGGGCCAGCTCTTAAACCTAAAGCTTTAGGTAATTTAGTAGCATCTAAATTAAAAGCACCAGCATTAAATATTTTTCTAATAGCTTTTGTAATATCTCTTTCTGGGCTATTACTGTTTTTAGAAACGTTTAATAAATCTGGATTTTGCTTGGTTGGAATTGGTAGATTTTTAATCTGTTTCCAATCAATTTTAGTAGATTTAAAACCTTTAACAGGGTTACCATTTGCATGGATATAATTGTTATTAAAGTTGATGTCTGAAGTTTCATCAACAAATAATACATTTTCTGTAGCTGTTGTATGATAAAATATATTGTTAGCAAAGTTTACATTTTTTGGTGATAATGATTTTTCATCATCCTTACCTTCACCAAAAGAAATTGGTCCAGAATTAATAATGGTATTGTTTTGAATGTCTACATTATTTACTTGATGATACCGGTTTAATGGTGAGTTAGGTACACCATTCATCAACACAAGAGAACCTCTGTAACCATCACCAAGTAAACCTACCATTAGATTATTTCTGATGATATGACCTGCATTTATTACTCTAATTCCTCCAGTTTTAGTAACTCCATTTCCTAAAAAAACATTTCTTTCTACTAAAGCATTATTTCCATGACGTAAGGTTAAACAACCTTTACTACCTACAAAAAGATTGTCTCTAAAAATATTATCGCCAGATTTGTTAGATATAATTTCGATTTCTCCATCGCAATTGGCAAAAATATTTCTTTCTACTATGGTTTTAGAAGATTTCATTGAATTTGCACTTGTACCAATTCTAATAGTTTCTCCTCCATTTGTACCTAATTCAGGTCTAGATCCAAAGTAATTATTATCTATTTTATGATTGTTTTCTATGTGCTCATCACCTTTTAACCAAACCACAACTGTAGTTCCTGGGCTTGTTTTACCAGTAAAATTATTATGATCTACTCTATTATTTTTCCCCCAAATATCTACCCAATGATCTTTAATTCCGTCTGCAACTTTGTAATAAGAAATAGTAGAATTTGCAAAACGACAATTGTTAGCAAAAGTTTTAGAATCTTTACGAAACTGAACAACAGATTTATAATTAGAGTTACCATCTTTAAACCACAAACCACTTACAATAACATATTCGCCATAAATATTTAGAGTAGAATTACCAGAAATAATAACTTCGCCAGCGGTTTCTGCTTTTACAACAATAGGGTTATTTTCATTTCCTTTTCCGTAAGCGTTTAATTTTACATCTTTCCAAATCCCGTTTTTAAGAATTATGGTTGAGCCTGGAACAGCTTTTTTGATAGCTGTATTATATTCGTTAATGTTAGAAACTAATATTTCTTGAGCACTTGTTTTTAAGCTAGTTAAAGACAGTATTAATAATAAAGTTAGCGCTAAATTTTTCATATATCTATAAATTGTTATTGCTTTTATTTAGATTCAAAAAATGAACCAAAATAAAGTAAATCTATTTATTTAAATTGGTTTACCAAATTGGTTTACCAAATATACGATAAAATTATAGTTATTTTCTAATCAAACTAAAATTTCCAGTTCTACTTTTTATTTGATCTTGTTGGTTTACTAAAATTGCTTTAAACCAATAGTCGTTAGAACTTAGTAAATTTCCATTATACGTGCCATCCCAACCCAAATCATTAATAGTAAAGGTTGTAATTTGTTTACCATATCTGTTAAATATACTTATGGTACCTTCTTTATAATAACTTTTATTAATTCCTTTAATTTGCCAATAATCATTGTTCCCGTCTGCATTTGGAGTAAAGTAATCAGGAAAACTTATTAAGGAAATTTCAAAAAGCACACTACCACAATTATTTAAATCGTTAACTTCTAATATATAATTACCTCCTTCTAAATTTTCAAAATTAGAATCACTTTGATAATTAAATAAAACATTTATATTATCATCTAAAAGTCTAAATTCATAATCACCCAAACCTAAATTAGAGGTGTTTATTTTAATAAAATTGTTTTCTGAATCATCTTGTACTTCAATATCATTTATTGTGATTTTAGAAACAGAAGATTCTTTGATTACAATTTCTTCTTTGTCAGAATCACATCCATAGATAGAGGTTGCAATAACATTGTAGGTGCCTCCTTTATAGATAGTTGTGGAAAATGAATTGCCAACAATATTATTATTTTCATCTCTCCAAGTGTAAGAATAATCAGAATTAGGGTTTTCTACTGTAATTACTAACTGAGAATTGTTAGTAATACAAATGATATCATCTGTAATTAAATTTAAAGTAGGTTTTTCTCTTACTACAAAATCAATAGTAGTTTCTTCAAAGCAAATATCATAAGTAGGATTTTCTAATTGTACTTTAATTGTTTGTGAAGCTGTATAAAAAGGATTTGGTAAAGGACTAGGTAATGCATTATTATTCTGATCAAAATATTTTACGATTAAATTAGTTTGATTGCCTATAATTGTGCTTTCGATGTTAGAAGTATCAAAACCAACAATTCCATCAAAATCGTCATCACATTCTTCTTGAGGTGCTATGCTATTAGCAATTGGCACTGAATTTACGATAAAGCTAACTATAGTCTCATCATAACATTTGCCATCTAAATCTTTAGAGTTTGTGTTTTCTACTCTAACAGTAATATTTTGAGTTTTTGTTATAAACGGATTTGGTAAAGGGCTTGATAATTGTGAACCTTTTTCATCAAAATAGGTAACAGCAACATTGGTTTGGTTGTCTATAATTGATGATTCTATCATTGATGTATCAAAAGAAAAAACCCCATCTCTGTCATTATCACATTCTGGGTTAATTGTAACAGGATTTGCTATGGGTGTTTTCTCTACATTTAAAGATATGTGAGCTCCTAAACCCAAGCAATCATTATCAACTTTACTATCTACTCTAATATAAATATTTTGCTGATTTGGATAGCCAATATTTTGATAATTAGTAATATCTACAATAGCATTTTCTTCTGCTAAAGCATCCTCTTCATTTCTATAATAATTGATGATTAATTGTTGATTTTCTGGAAATATATTGATAATATCGTTGGCTATATCACTAAAATCGAAAGTAGCAATTCCATCAGTTGTGTTTGTTCCATCATCACATTGATAATATTCTTTTAATAAAGTAGCTGGTATTTCTGTTGTAGAAATAAATAAGTCTACTTCACTAATTTCAAAACAACCAGTGCTGTTCTCTACTCTTGACCAAATTTTATCAACACTCACTATTTCATTTTCATAATTGGTATCGTTAACAATTGGATTGTTGTTATTTTCTGCATCAACTTTTTCTTCGTGAAAAGTGATGGTATAATCATCAGGATTTGCGATTAATTTTTCTTTTACTTCGTTTAAATTAAAGAAACTAAAACCATCAATATCACTATTATCACATTGTTTCAAAGAAACATTTTTGTTGATGTTTGGTGCATCAAAAATTTCTATTTCTCTTGTAATTTTATTTTTAGTACCATCTATGTTAACAACATTTGCAATCACATTATAAATTCCAGAATTAGAAAATTGATGTATTGGGCTAATTTGAGTAGAAAAATTATCAGTTCCTGTTGTAGGATCGTCAAAATTCCATTCTACAGAATCTACATTAGTTGAAAGTGTAAATTTGGTAGCATCTTCAAAACAGTTGTTCTCAAAAGAAATATTTTCATTATAAAAAAGGGATGTTACAAAAGTTGGAAGTCCTAAACCACTTCGTTTGCCTTCTAGATATATTTCATTGTATTTATATTTACACTCAATTCCTAAAGTATTTGGTTTCTCAATAACATCTATGAAATTTCTTCCAGTCTTGGCAATATAAATTTTACCATCAGGCCCAAGTTGGACTGAAGAATATGCTCCTCTTGAAAACTCTAGTTGAATACGTGAGTTTTCAATATCTTTTTCTGCACCTGCTTTGAGATTATATTGAGAGACTTCATAAGTATTAGAAACGTACAGTAAATTGCTGTTAGGAGAGAAATCTACACCATAAGGAGCACCTTTTTCATATGTATAGAAAATTAAATTTGTTATTTTACCAGTCTCTATATTAAATTTAAAAACCTCCAAACCTTTTCCAGTCCATGAAGAAGCTAATTTTGATCCATCTGGAGATATTTTTATTTGGCCAGTTGTTCTAAAACTTTTTACAGATCCAATAGAGCTTATTATAGAAGTTGTATTAACTCCCAAAGATGTAATATCATAGGTAAGAAAATCAAAACTATCATATTTATGTGCAACAACCCAATAATCATCTGAATTTGGTTTTTTTATTGCGGTTACTTTTTCATTTACAGATGAATATAATAAATTATTTTTAGAAGTTACCGCTCCAAAACCTGAATTTAAAGATATATTAACTTCAGAAAACTGTAAACCGTTTACTCCAGGACCATTTAGAGTTAGTGAATCAACAGTAAAAATATAATATATATTTGTAGTTCCTGGTTTTGGTACAATAATAGCAGAATGAGTACTTGAGGGATTTCCATTTAATCCTGTACCATTTTGCATAATCTCATGATTTTTATTATAAACAGTAATTCCATCTGTATAAAAAACTAGATTGCCATCGCTATCTGAAATAGAAGCACAACCTTCATTGGTTGATAATTGTCCATCTAGCAAAACTATCGGATTTCCAGTATTAAAATCTAAACCTGCATTATATCCAAAATACCAAATATTTGCTTCTTTTTGAGCAAAAAGTATAAAAGGGAATAAAACAAAAAAAAGAAAAATATTTTTTTTCATAACTAGCAAATATAAAAATTATTACCCCAACCAACCATCTCTATCTAAACTTCTGTACTGAATGGCTTCAGC
>QGCY01000071.1_pt1 | contig 27326 bp, 24 predicted proteins | sample 4708041 | NCBI WGS metagenome assembly QGCY01 (sample SAMN08941164, study PRJNA450518) | Sediment metagenome, whole genome shotgun sequencing project. | biome: grassland soil; feature: grassland; material: soil; isolation source: soil 14 days enrichment with methanethiol and mixed carbon source ... | reverse complement strand
AACTCATACAGGCAAGCAGGCGGTGTACGGTATTGTCCAAGGCGGGGTGTATGCTGATTTGCGTGCGACGAGTGCGGATTACACGCGATCGCGTCCGTTTTTTGGTACCGCTGTGGGTGGATGTTTGGGGGGCTCAGATGAAGAGATGCGCTTGATCGTTGAAAGCTCTTTAGCCAATGCCGCGCCAGAGCGCCCGGTTCATTTCTTGGGAATCGGCAAGATTAAAGATATTTTCCATTTTGTGCGTATGGGTGTCGATACGTTTGATTGTGTGATACCCACCCGTTTAGCGCGCCACGGCAGTGCTTTTTTAAAGGGCCAGTCGGGTGAGACTATTAACCTTCAAAACGCGCGTTTTCGTGATGACCCTGAGCCACTGGACGAAGGAAATGGTGTTGCGGCATCGTCGAATTTTTCAAAAGCCTATATTCATCATCTTTTAAAAGCGGGGGAGCCGTTGGGGGCTCAGCTTCTGACCCAGCATAATATTGCGACGGTTAACCGATTAATGCGTGAAGTGCGCGAAGCAATCGCACAAGATCGTTTGGATGCGCTTGAGAAAGAATGGCTTCCATAGTGCGGTACTGGCGGGGTAGGGACACGATGATTGCACCCCTGAGTTTTGTATGGGATAATTAATCTTTGAGGCTGTTGCCTTCGTTATCACTTTAAAAACCAAATTTAGGGGAAACATGGCTCTTGATTATCGCATACCGTCTGATATGGAAGAAATCCAGCATGTTCTTTCTTCGTGTGTGCGATGGTATACCCGCCTGAGCGAGTTTTTGTTTTATGGTGCGCAAGGCGAGGTGTTTGAAGTTCAAGAAGAACATTTCTCACAATGGCTGGAGAATAAGCGGGACGCCTCTGAGCAAAAAATCGAACCGCTTGAGCGTGTGTCTGGATTGTGCCGGCAAATGAAAGCACATGCGACAGCATTGATTCATTACCGAACGGCGCATCAGATGCCTCCGCAGCGCGAGGCATTTAAAAACCTTACCATCGAGTTTGAAGAGCTTTTATATTTGTTGATGCGTTTTAAGCAAGATGAGGCGATTAAAAGTAGTGGTGTGGATATTGATAGCGGACTGCGCTCGCCTGATGTGATGATGGATGATCTGGAAAAAGAACTTTACCGGTTTGAGCGTCAGGGGCGTGAATTTTCCGTTGCTTTGGTGGTCATTCGCGGTTTCGAGGCCTTGGACGCTGATGAAGAAACTCAATTGCTGGCGGTTAAGGTCCTTTCCGAGATTATCCGCCAGGAACTTCGTATCTATGATGATGCTTATTATATGGGTAAGGGGGAGTTTTGGTTGTCGCTTAAGCAAACCGATACGGCTGGCGCTTTGCTGGTGCTTTCCCGTATTGAAAAAATGTTCCGCAATAGCGATGTTTGCCTTCGTTTGGGTGAAAGAAATCCTGATATTGCTATTTTGCTTACCGCAGCTGAGCCTTTGCCGAGTTGGCCGGTTGAGGAAATGCAGCGCGATATGAGAAGTCAGCTTATGCAGGTCGGTACAGAGCAAGCAACCCGAATTTTGAATTACGCTGATCGCTCGCCGATGGAACGGTTTTTGGCGGAAAATTACGATTCTGCGCAGTAGCGATATCTGTTTTTCTTGAAAAAATAAAATGAACGGGCTAGGTTCAAGCGCAGCTAAGCCAAAAAGGGATTTTTAGATGGATATAGAAAATAAGTGCGCCGAAGCGGGCTTGAAGATGACCGGGCAGCGTAAGGTCATTTTGAAGGTTCTTGATGATTCAAGTGATCATCCATCGGTCGAAGATGTTTATGATCGTGCGAAGCAATTGGATAGCTCTGTTTCTATTGCAACGGTTTACCGAACATTGAGCTTGCTGGATGAGCTTAATTTGGTCATTCGCCATGAATTTCAAGAAGGCTATTCCCGTTATGAAGTGAATTGGGATCACCATCATCACTTGATTGATTTGGAGACTGGCGAAGTTGTCGAATTCCAAAATGCCGAGCTTGAAAAGCTGAAAGTTAAAATTGCCCATGATTTGGGTTATGATCTGGTTGATCATCGGCTTGAGCTTTACGGTAAAAAAATTAAGAAATAATCATTACTTTTATGACGTGCAAAGACATCATTGTCGATGGGGTAGAAGATCCCAAGAATTGCAAATGCTATCGTGCGGTAACCCGTACGTATCGTGATTTGGTGGACGACCAATTGCCGGAATATATCGCCTTACAAGCGGCCAAGCGCGTTTACTATTTTCATCATCCTGAAGATAATGAAGAAGAAGGCGGTATTACGGTTGAACGCTGGGTTTATGCACATCGGGTGCAATAGATGAGCGATCTGCCTTCGGGGTTGTGGGTTGAAACCCGCTGCGCACTCTTATCTTCCAAAGGGATTTTTTATACGGTTATTAGGCGTGGTAATTACGGTAGCGGGGTGATTATGCTCAAGCTGCTGGAGCGCGGCGGAGCCTGTGATTTATATATGCAGCAACGAAATTTGGACGGTGAACTTGGCTGGATGCGGGCTTTGCCGGAAACGGCCGATGAGGCGCAGATTGATTCTTATATTGACCGCAATATCAAGATTGATCCCGATTTATGGGCGCTAGAGATTGAGCTTGATACGCTGGAATTTCCGTTTGATGATGAAAAAGTTTTATTGCCGTGATTGTCTTTATGTCAGGGGTTTGATAAGAACTGCCGCATGGATTTGAAATCTGAAATTGAAACGCGTCGTACTTTTGCGATTATTTCCCACCCGGATGCCGGTAAAACGACATTGACGGAAAAACTGCTGTTGTTTGGTGGTGCGATTCAGATGGCGGGAATGGTCAAGGCCAAGGGGGATCGTCGCCGTGCGACCTCTGACTGGATGAAAGTCGAGCAAGAGCGCGGTATTTCAGTGGCTTCATCGGTGATGACTTTTGATTATAATGGTTGCACCTTTAATTTGCTTGATACGCCTGGGCATGAAGATTTTTCCGAAGATACGTACCGGACGTTGACTGCGGTGGATAGCGCTGTGATGGTGCTGGATAGCGCCAAGGGTATTGAGGGGCAGACGAAGAAGCTGTTTGAGGTTTGCCGTCTTCGCGATATGCCGGTGATTAGTTTTGTCAATAAAATGGACCGGGATGGTCAAGATCCGTTTGATTTGCTTGATGAAATTGAGCAAAAGTTGGCGTTAGACGTTACGCCAGCCAGTTGGCCGATTGGTATGGGGCGTGATTTTAAGGGCTGTTACGATCTGTTTAACGATCAATTGATTTTGTTTGAGCGTGGCAAAGGCGATCAAATCCGTGAGGGGGTTCAGTGTTCCGGTTTGGATGATCCGAAGCTGGAGCAATTCCTGAGCGCCGATGAGCTTACAAAATTGCGTGAAGAAGTTGAAATGGCGCGCGGGTTGTGTCCTGAATTTGATGCGAAGGCTTATATGGAAGGCACAATGAGCCCGGTTTATTTTGGCTCTGCTTTGAATAATTTCGGCGTGCGTGAATTGCTGGGAGGTTTGGGCTCTTTTGCGCCACCGCCGCAGCCGCAAAAGACCGAAGAGCGCATGATCGAGCCGGATGAGAAAAAAGTCACCGGCGTGATTTTTAAAATTCAAGCCAATATGGATCCGAAGCACCGTGACCGTATGGCATTTATGCGGATTTGTTCGGGGCGTTTTCGTAAGGGGATGAAGCTTAAGCACGTGCGCTCAGGCAAGATGTTGACCATTCATTCGCCACAATTGTTTTTGGCGCAAGATCGCGCCGCCGCTGAAGAGGCTTTTGCCGGTGATATTATTGGCTTGCCCAATACGGGCGGCTTGCGGATTGCTGACGCGTTAACTGAGGGCGAGGCCTTGAGTTTTTGTGATATTCCTAACTTTGCTCCTGAATTGATGCGCCGGGCGCGGCCGGAAGATCCGCTGAAGGCAAAGCATCTGGGACGTGCGCTTGAGCAATTAGCCGAAGAGGGGGCCGCGCGGGTGTTTAAAACCTTGATGGGCTCTGATTGGATTGTCGGGGTGGTGGGGAGTTTACAGTTTGACGTGTTGGCAGATCGCATTCGTACGGAGTATGAGATTCCCATTAAGTTTGAAGCAACCGAGTTATACACGGCGCGTTGGTTGGCTTGTGATACGCCTGCGACCTTGAAATCGTTTGTTGATAGCACACGTAGTTCGATCGCTTTGGATCATGATGAAGATTATGTGTTCTTGGCTCGTAATGCTTGGCACCTTAGTGATGCGCAGGATAAAAATCCCGATATTACTTTTCTTTCTGTTAAGTAAATTTGTGGGTAATAAAAGAATCTTTTGTATGTCTTGTTGACTCTTTTAGTCTTTTCTTATTGACCCGGCGAATCGTCTGTGATTCACTGAGTCTATGGATGTCTTTTTACGCAGTCATTTCTTTTTTAAAAACAACATGATGCTCTTAATGGGTGTGTGCTTGTGCGTCTATTTCTCTTTCCACATTCTGGCGGGGCAGCGCAGTATTTTGACCTTGATGGATTTGCGTGCACAAAAGCAGTCGGTGGCTGCTCAGACTGCGTTATATACTCAGCAAAAAGAACAGCTGGAGAAAAAAGTAGTTATGCTGCGCCCCGATACGCTGAATGCTGATTTCGCCGAAGAGCTAATTATTCGCAAGCTTGGTTACCAAAGCCCGCGGCAGCTCATTGTTTTAAATGCTGCACAGCAGTAAAGCTTGTTTCATTTCACCCTAGAAATCTAATATTAAATGGTGTAGCAATTGTGCTTCGTAATAACGTGATGGAGCAAGATTTTGGCTGCAAAAAACTCTAAAACGAAATCAAAAAAGGCGCCCGCTGGCAAAGCGAATGGTGATCTTTCTGTGGATGCGCTTAAGGCGCTGTATAAAGAAATGCTTCTGATTCGGCGTTTTGAAGAAAAAGCAGGTCAGCTTTATGGTATGGGGCTGATCGGTGGTTTTTGTCATTTATATATTGGTCAAGAAGCGGTTGTGACAGGTATTCAATCGCAGCAAGAGCCTCAGGATACGGTGGTGACATCATATCGTGATCATGCACATATGCTGGCTTGTGGGATGGACCCTAAAGGCATTATGGCCGAGCTTACTGGCCGCGAGACCGGATATTCGCGCGGTAAGGGTGGTTCTATGCATATGTTTAGTCGCGACAAGAATTTCTATGGTGGTCACGGTATCGTGGGTGCGAATGCGTCAATTGGTACAGGGCTGGCCTTTTCTCACAAATACAAAAAAGACAATGGTGTCGCGGTTGCTTATATGGGTGATGGCGCAGCAAACCAAGGTCAAGTTGCCGAATGCTATAATCTGGCAGCTCTATGGAAGCTGCCAATTTTATATGTGATTGAGAATAATAAATACGGTATGGGAACCTCGGTTGAGCGCTCTTCGGCCGGTAAGCTTTACCGTCGTGGTGAAGGCTATGGCATTCCGGGTGAGCAAATTGACGGTATGAACGTCTTTGAAGTGCAAAAAGCCGCCCGCCGTGCGCTTGATTATGTGCGTTCAGGTCAGGGGCCTTATATTCTGGAGGTTATGACTTATCGCTATCGTGGGCACTCGATGTCCGATCCGGCGAAATATCGTACCAAGGAAGAGCTTAACGCCATGAAGAGCGACCATGACCCGATTAACCAGGTTAAGGACGCATTGCAAGGCGAGGGTGTGTCAGAAGATGATCTGAAAGCGATCGATAAGGATATTAAGTCCACCGTTGCCGATGCCGCGACCTTTGCGCAGGAAAGTCCAGTCCCTGCCGAGAGTGAGCTTTGGACGGATGTTCTGGTTGAAGTGTAATTTGAGCGTGTTTGAAGGAAAGCTGAACAATGCCAACTGAGATTTTAATGCCGGCTTTATCGCCGACCATGACTGAAGGAAACCTTGCTCGCTGGTTGAAAGCCGAAGGTGATACGGTGGAATCAGGTGATGTGATCGCCGAGATCGAAACCGACAAAGCTACGATGGAAGTCGAAGCCGTGGATGAGGGGGTTTTGGGTAAGATTATGATCGCCGAGGGAACGCAAGGCGTTGCCGTTAACACGGTGATTGCAGTGTTGATTGAAGATGGCGAGAGCATTGATGATCTGGATTTGTCTGCGGTGAATTCAAATGCTGCACCGGTTGAGGATGGGCCTGCGGATGATGCTCCGATTGCTTCGGCTTCAACCAATGCTCAGCAACATGCTGGTGCTGAGATTAAAAATCGCGATATTCTTTATGCACAAGGCGAGATTATCGAGCCGCCTGTTTTTGATGAAGCTGCCTTTACCGATACGGCTGAGCTTACAGTTCGTGTTGCGCTGCGCGATGCGATGGCGGAGGAAATGCGCCGCGATGAAACCGTTCACCTGTTGGGTGAGGAGGTTGCCGAATATCAAGGTGCTTATAAAGTTTCTGAAGGTTTGCTGGCTGAATTTGGTCCAGATCGCATCATGGATACACCGATTACTGAGCATGGTTTTGCTGGTATGGCAGTCGGTGCGGGGATGAGTGGCCTTAAACCTATTGTTGAATTTATGACATGGAATTTCGGCATGCAGGCGATTGACCATATTATTAACTCCGCAGCGAAAACATTATATATGGCGGGTGGTCAGCTGGGTTGTCCGATTGTCTTTCGTGGCCCCAATGGTGCGGCTTCGCGCGTGGGTGCGCAGCATTCACAATGTTATGCCAGTTGGTATGCGCATGTGCCGGGCCTGAAGGTCGTTGCGCCTTGGTCGGCGGCGGATGCGAAAGGCTTGATGAAAGCCTCTATTCGTGATCCTAACCCGGTTGTGTTTTTGGAAAATGAGATGTTGTACGGGCAAAGCTTTGAGTGCCCAACCTCAGAAGATTTTGTTATTCCGATTGGTCGCGCGAAGATTGAGCGTAGCGGCGCCGATGTTACAATTGTTTCTTATTCGATTATGGTAGGCAAAGCACTTGAAGCGGCTGAAAAGCTTGCGGAGGAGGGTATTGATGCCGAAGTTATTAACCTTCGCACCATTCGCCCGCTGGATCGTTATACGATTTTGGAAAGCCTTAAGAAAACCAATCGTTTAATCAGCGTTGAAGAAGGCTGGCCTTATGCTGGTGTTGGCTCTGAGATTGTCGCGCTGTGTATGGAGCATGGCTTTGATTATCTGGATGCACCGATTATACGTGTGTGCGGTAAGGATATTCCGATGCCTTATGCGGCTAATCTTGAGGCTCTGGCATTGCCGCAGCCTGTTGATATTGTCAAAGCGGCCAAACAGGTTTGTTATCAGTAATTATTGAGAGTGAAGGAAGTTAGTTCATGCCTATTAAAGTAACCATGCCGGCGCTATCGCCAACGATGACGGATGGAACGCTTGCCAACTGGTTGAAGGCAGAAGGCGACACGGTGGAAGCTGGTGATGTGATCGCCGAGATTGAAACCGATAAAGCCACGATGGAAGTCGAAGCCGTAGACGAAGGCGTTCTGGGTAAGATTTTGGTGGCCGCGGGCACTGCGAATGTGCCGGTAAATGACGTTATTGCAGTTTTATTGGAAGATGGTGAAGATGCAAGTGAGATCGAAGCATTTTTAGCCAATGATAATGCTGCGCCTGCGCCATCAAAGGATGAGGTCGAACCAGTAAAGGCCGAATCCAGTACGCCGAGCGCAACGCCTGTTGCTGAGGCAGCGCCGAAAACGAGTGGGCGTGTGTTTGCATCCCCGTTGGCGCGTCGTATTGCCAAAGATAAGGGTGTTGATCTGGCAGCGATTAAAGGAACAGGCCCACGCGGGCGTGTGGTTAAAGCCGATGTCGAGAGCTTTAAGGCACCTGCTGCTGCATCACCATCTACTGCTAAGAAATCTGCAAATGCAGGGCCAGACGCCAAGCAAATGGCTGATATGCTGGGAATGGAATATGAAGAGATTCCAAACAATAATATCAAAAAAGTTACAGCAGAACGTTTAAGTGGCTCCAAGCAGGATATTCCTCATTTCTATCTAACTGTGGAATGTCAGCTGGATGATTTGCTGCAAGCCCGTAAGGATTTAAATGCGCAAGGCGATGGCGCCTATAAAATTTCAGTCAATGACTTTATTATCAAGGCGACGGCGATGGCGCTCAAATCTTATCCGGCGGCCAATGTTGGTTGGACGGATGAGGCTGTGTTGCAATTTAAACATGCCGATATTTCAATTGCGGTGGCCACGCCAACCGGCTTGATTACACCGATTGTTAAGGCGGCGGAAACGAAAGGTCTTGCTGATATTTCCAGTGAGATGAAAGATCTAGCCGGGCGCGCACGCGAAGGTAAGCTTAAGCCTCATGAATTTCAGGGGGGGACTTTCTCAATTTCCAATCTGGGCATGTTTGGTGTGACAGAGTTTCAAGCGATTATTAACCCACCGCAAAGCTGTATTATGGCGGTTGGCGCAGGTATTCAACGCCCCGTTGTTGTGGATGGTAAGGTTGAGGTTCGTACGGTGATGAATGTTACCCTTTCGACCGATCACCGCAGTGTTGATGGCGCTGTCGGGGCTGAGTTCTTGCAGCACTTTAAGCGCTATATTGAAAACCCGGTGAGCATGTTGCTCTAGGCCGAAAAAGGTTCATATGATGATCGATAGGCTTCCCATTATCAGTGTTGTTGGCTCCCATGATCGCAGTATGGAAGACTATGCTGTTCCTTTGGGGAAGATGATTGCCGAATATGATTACCATCTGTTAGTCGGTAGTGGCAGCGGCGTGATGAGCTCGGTATCCAAAGGATTTACGTCTGTTGAAGAACGCGCAGGCGTTTGTGTCGGGGTTTTTCCGGTGGGGGCTGATTATGATGGCTCGTTACTGTCGCATGAGACTTATTCTAATCGTTATATTGAGGTTCCGTTGTTGACGCCTTTGGATGCCAAGGCTGAACGTGATATTAACCCTTTTAGTCGCAATCAGGTTAATGTGATGAGTGCGAATGCGATTATTGCCTTACCGGGGGATCATGGAACCCGTAACGAGGTTTCTTTAGGCTTACGCTATCATAAGTCGATTTTGCTTTTTGGACCTGAGGCGGAGTTTGCCTCTTTCCCTGAGCAAATTACCCGTGTTGATGATTTTGATGCCGTGCGGGAATTTTTGGATAGTGTGAAATTAAAAATCAGAGATAAGGAAGAGTAAAGAATATGGCGGACACGAATTTTGATGTCATCGTAATTGGTGGAGGCCCAGGGGGCTATGTGGCGGCTATTCGTGCAGCACAGCTTAAGATGAAGGTCGCGCTGGTTGAGGCTAATCATTTGGGTGGTATTTGCTTGAATTGGGGCTGTATTCCAACTAAGGCGTTGTTGCGTTCTTCCGAGATTCATCATCTAGCCCATAATGCAGACCAATTCGGTATTAAAATCGAGGGCTTATCTTTTGATCTTAAGAAGATTGTTGAAAGATCACGTGCCGTATCAAAACAGCTTTCAGGCGGGATTGGCCATTTGATGAAAAAGAACAAAGTCACTGTGTTTGATGGCTGGGGTAAGCTGGCTGGTAAAGGGCAGGTAAGCGTTGAAAAAGACGGCAAGGTTTCTGATACGCTGAAAGGTAAGCATATTATTCTGGCGACCGGTGCGCGGGCGCGTAGTCTGCCGGGGTTAGAGCCTGATGGTAAACAGGTCTGGAGCTACCGCGAGGCGATGGTGCCCGAAGAAATGCCAAAGAGTGTTTTGGTGGTGGGCTCCGGTGCGATCGGGATTGAATTTGCGAGTTTTTATAACACGCTGGGCGCCGATGTTACGGTGGTTGAGATCATGGATCAGGTGATGCCGGTTGAAGATAAGGAAATTTCTGATTTCGCGCGCAAGCAATTTGAAAAGCAGGGCATGAAGATCATGACCGGTGCCAAGGTTGCCAAGCTGGATAAAGGCGCGAAGAGCGTTAAAGTCAGCGTTGAAAAAGGCGGTAAGACCGAAGTAATCGAAGTTGAAAAAGTGATTGCTGCGGTGGGGATTGTGCCTAATGTTGAGAATATCGGCCTTGAGAAAACCAAGATCAAACAAGATCGCGGCCATATTGTAACGAATGAATGGTTGCAAACCGATGAGCCAGGTGTTTATGCGATTGGCGATGTGGCTGGTGCGCCATGGTTGGCGCATAAGGCGTCGCATGAAGGGGTGATTTGTATTGAAAAGATTGCCGGTTTAAATAGCGCCCACCCGATGAAGAAAGAAAATATTCCGGGCTGTACTTATTGTACGCCACAGGTGGCTTCGGTCGGGCTTACCGAAGCTAAAGCCAAAGAGCAAGGTTATCAGGTCAAAGTCGGGCGTTTCCCGTTTATGGGCAATGGTAAAGCGATTGCATTGGGCGAGCCTGAAGGTATTGTAAAAACCATTTTTGATGCAAAGACGGGAGAACTCCTTGGTGCACACATGGCCGGTGCGGAAGTTACCGAGCTGATCCAGGGGTTTGTGGTCGGTAAAACCATGGAAGCCGTCGAAGAAGACTTTATGCATACGATCTTCCCGCATCCGACTTTGTCAGAAATGATGCATGAAAGCGTTTTAGATGCTTACGGCAAAGCCATTCATTTCTAAGGCTTTTTTGATCTTCTTCATGTGATTTAACTGCTCTATACGGCTTTTGTATAGGGCATGTGCCCAATATTTACCTTTTTTTAGTCTTTTTTCCGTAATGTTGTTGTCAGGTATTGATAAGGGATAACAGCATTAAGGAATAGCCCCATGGCAACAGCATCAGTAATCAAGAATGAAAACGGAGGATATAGTCTTCATATTCCTGAGCTTGAGGCCAATCGCGTTGGACGTAGTCTTGAGGGCTTAAGCGAACGCTTTATGAGCCAGACGGCTACAAAGGACGCTATTGATCGTATTTATGATGATAACGGTCATGAGCCACCGATCGAGGATTCTGCTTATGATTTACCTGATTTTCACCGTGAAGGTGCGGAACTCAATGTTCCTGTTGATCGTGTGATTACAGATGAAAATGGTGAAATTACCCATATTCTGGTACAGATTCAGCCCAATGATAATGTTGACCAGCTCTCCAGATTGATGGGAGTTGATTATGATTCATTTTCTCGCGCCACCGAAGGTGCAGATGGTACGTTTACACAAAGTAAGGATGGATTTGATCCAAGTGTTATTCAAAGCGGTGAATTTCTGGCGGTAGCGGTTGGCCCGAATGGTTTAGGATTGGATGCTTCTGCACAGGTGCCAGCTGCACAAGCCGAGGTTACCGCTGAAACGGCAGAGCCTTTAACACCGCCGGATAATGTTGTGCAAGAGGGCGGAGTGGCCGAAGCTGAGGAAGCACCTGTTGCTAATGCCGCAGAAGTTTCAGAAGCAGATTTAGAGGCGTTACGTCAAGAATATGTGTTGGATGAAAATGGCACTCCGACGCATATGTTGTTTACGGTGAAGCCGGGTGACCGGCTTGAAAAATTAGCAGAATCGATGGGGTTACCATCAGGTGTGCCGCTTGAGGAATTGTTTATCCGTCCCGGTCATACGCTGGATATTGATAAGATTAATGCTGGTGAAACGCTTGCGGTGAAGCTTGATGATGCGATGCGTTATGATTTAGGCTTAGCCTTACAAGATCAGCCTGAAGAACTGACTGTGGAAGTTGCAGAGCCTGAAATTGAGGCTGATCCTGAAATCGAGCCTGAGGTTGTTTCTACTCTGACTGAGCCTCCCGCTGTTGAAGAGTCTGAACTTCCAGATGCTGTGGAGGCAGATTTATTAGCGGGGGCGAATAGTCCTCATGCTTATGTTGAGGGAGATACTCTGGATGATCTCGGACTGGAGGAAGAAGCAGAGCCTGAAATCGAGCCTGAGGTTGTTTCTACTTTGACTGAGCCTCCCGCTGTCGAAGAGTCTGAGCTTCCGGATGCGGCGTTGGCAGATTTATTAGCAGGAGCGAACAGCCCTCATGCTTATGTTGAGGGAGATACTCTGGATGATTTAGGCTTGGCTCCAGAGCCAGCGCCAGCGCCTCAGGAGTTAACCGAAGAAGTGCTGGAAGCTTATATTGAAAAAAATTATCGAAATCCTACGTCCGGAGAAACAGAATTAGAAGAAACAGAAATTGATACGGCTGCTGTTATTGCCTCACAAGGGCCTGAGGTATCTTATGCCGCTGAACCGACCCCGGGGGAAGAGCTTGATGAAGAGCCAGTAGATGCATTAGATGCGGTTACCCAAATGGGGGAAGCCGAAGTTTCCGCAGCAGATCAATTAATCGGGCCAAGAGATGAAAATGGTGTGCCTGAGGAACTAAATTTTGCTTTGAGTGGTGTAATTGCTAGCACTATCATTCCTGTTCCCATGCCTCGTCCACCGAATTTGGGCGTTCAGGTGGAGCCCTTTGTTGACCCTGACGTAAGAACGATGTTGCCGGAACTTCCGATACCAACAGGGGAGCTTGATGTGCCGCTTCCTAGGCCTCGTCCTGAACCGGCGATGGAAGATGTTGCCGCTGCATTTATCGCGGGTGATTTTAATGATCAGGTTGGTGATCCTGAGGTTTTAGAAACAACGGCTGAGCCTATTGCGCCGCCTCCTAGTTTAGCGGCTTTGCTTGAAGGAGCTAATAGTCCGCATGCTTATATTCCGAATGATTTAGAGGGTGGAGATACATCGGATGAGCCTATCGATGTAGCCGTTGAACCGCAAATGGAAGCGGAGCTTGCGATGCCAACGGCAGAAGAACAGTTTCTAGGTCGTTTAGAGCTTAACTCGGATGGTGAGTTGGGTGTTGCGATCCCAGGTGGTTTTGCCACATGGGAAGAACACCGCACAATGACGGAAGATATTGCTGCGGCTCAATTTACTCTGGAGCAAGATCTGGGGCGTTATGAAGCTAAACATGGAGAGGCATTCCTTGACCCTGAAAATACTGATTCTCTCGTGACGTTTGATCGCATGGCTTTTGAAATTGATCATGGAATCAAGCCGGAAGAGGCTCAGTCACATTTAGATGAATTGACGCAAGAGCGCGCGTTTTTGGAAGGAATGCCACAGACTTATATTGATAACCGATCTTTTGTTGGAAATGCATTAGAGGAAGGTGATCCTGCGTTGGATGAGGCCATCCGCCAGACTTATATCGAAAGTGTTCGTGGTTTTGAGGCCCAGCAATCAGGACATAACGGTCAATATGCATTTACCCGCCATGTTAATGACTTGGTTGAGCAGACGGTGCCGGCTGTCGGCACAATGGGGAGCGGTTTTTTATGGCTTTTCCCTCAAGAAGATGCAAATTCGGCTCAAAGCGAGGTTGATACCGCTTTGCAAGAACGGGCGGCATCGATTATGGCTAGTGAGAATTCTCAAGGTGTGGTCTTTGAAGAATATTTACGCAACGGCGCTGTTGGCGCGTTTGAGCCGGATGAAGCAGAAGCTGAGCTTGAAGAGAATGCGCCTACGCATGATGGGCTTGAGCAAGAGCAGGTTGCGTCTGCTTCGCCGCAGCCTTAAACTTTAACCGCGTCCGCGATAATTTTCGACGCCTTGTGAGGCAATCCATACATTTTCGGGTGGTTTTCCGGTTTGATAGAAAATATCAATCGGAATGCCACCGCGTGGATACCAGTATCCGCCGATTCTAAGCCATTGGGGATTGATCTCATCAACAATGCGGCGGGCAATCGAGATGGTGCAGTCTTCATGGAAAGCGCCGTGATTGCGGAATGACCCTAGATATAGTTTGAGCGATTTGCTCTCGATCAGCCAATCGCCTGGGATATAATCGACGACGAGATGGGCAAAATCCGGGGCGCCGGTGAGCGGGCATAGCGAAGTAAACTCAGGCGCGCTAAAGCGTACGCAATATTGAACGTCCTTTTGTGGGTTGGGGACCTTTTCAATGATTGCCTCTTCCGGTTTGGTTGGAAGGGGTGTTTTGCCGCCCAGTTGGGTCAGGTTGTCATAGATGCTCATGTGTTTATCTCGTCTCAAATACTTTTTCGAATTCTTTTATACTCGGGGCCTAAACGTCGCGCAAGCTTTCGCCCGATGCGGTGTTGGTTGTCGTTAGACTCCTCTTTCATTGCCCCATAAATAAACATGGAGCTGGGGTAAAATAATCGGTTTGAACCAGCCGTCTTGATGCGTTTGATCAATCAGGTCGCGCATTTGTTGGCTTAGGGCGTCGGCCGTGATTTGTGCATCGCCGGGGGCGGGGTTGCAAGGTTGTAAATAGATGGGAAGGTCTGGATAACGATCACTGACAGTGCGTGCATATTGGTAATCGGTTTTATCGGCAATGACGATTTTTAAACTGATTTGGGTTTGCGGGCCTGCGGCTTTGACGCATTTATCCAGTTTATTCCAATCGGTATCCATATCGCTGGAAGGCGGCTTGGGGCTGAGGGTGAGGTTATCTAATAAGCTGAACCAGTCTTGGGTGACGCTGCCTTGGGTTTCGATGGCAAAGCGATAGCCTTTGCTTTTGCCCAGTTTGATCAGCTCTTCGCAATCTTGCGTGGCCGGATTGCCGCCTGATAGGGTGATCAGCATCGGATTGCCGTTTGAGAGTGTTTCGACTTTGGCCATGATTTGTTCGGCGCTCATCGGTGTCCAGTCATGGCGGTATTTGCTTTCAACGGCATAGAGCGTGTCACACCATGAACAGCGGTAATCACAGCCACCGGTGCGCACGAAAATGGTGGGGTGGCCGATCAGCGCGCCCTCGCCTTGGATAGTGGGGCCGAAAATCTCACTAATTCTGATGGTGCTTGTGCTCATGAGTTTTAAGGGCGGTATTCTGCCATGCTTTTGGGGGTTTCGGCGACGCGCACAGCGCTGACTTCTGGCCAGCGGTTTTTGCACCAGTCATAAAAATGCTTGGCGATTTGTTCGGCCGTTACATGGTCATCGCCTAACACATCGTTCAGGTGATGGTGATCGACTTTTTCATCGATATAGCGCTTTAGGTCATCTAGCTCGCGGTAGTCACGCACGAAACCATATGGGTTTAATGTTTCGGATTGGAGTTCCACCGTCACCACGTAGTTATGCCCATGCATGCGAGAGCACGGGTGGTCACTGGGCAATTGTGGCAAGATATGCGAGGCTGAAAAATGGTATTCTTTGCTGATCGTATACATTTATGAGGCCTTTTGTTGTTTGTGGTTCTCGATGGCGGCTTGCCAAAAATCCGGATCTTCGTATTGGGTAGGGTCTGTGACGCTGGCTTCGTCGAAGGCTTCGCGGCGCTCAACGCAGGTGCCGCAGCGCCCGCAATGAATGGCGCCACCTTTATAGCATGACCATGTCTTTTCAAATGGCACGCTGAGCTTAGCGCCTTCGGCGGCGATGGCGCCTTTGGTTTGCGTGATGAAAGGGGTAAAGAGCTTAATTTCGCCTAAGCCTTCTAAGGCGTGTTTTTGCATAGCTTCGAAGCTGTGTGTGAACGCCGGGCGGCAGTCGGGGTAGATAAAGTGATCACCACCATGAAAGGCGGCGGCAACGGCATGTGCGCTATTGGCAGAGGCAATCCCATACGCAATGGAAAGCATAATGGCGTTACGATTAGGTACAACGGTGACTTTCATATTGTCTTCGGCATAATGACCGTCAGGAACATCGATATCGTCAGTTAGGGCGCTGCCGCTGAGGTGTTTGCCGATGGCAGATATATCAATGACGTGGTGTTTAACGCCCAGATCATCAGCGCATTGCTTTGCGTAGTCGAGTTCTTTGTTGTGGCGTTGGCCATAATCGAAGGAGATTAATCCGGCGAGTTCATGCTCTGTGGCGATTTTATAAGCCAAAGTGACAGAATCCATTCCGCCGGAGCATATGACATAGGTTTTCATTTTCTTATCCTTGTTTTTTTTAACCGGGTAGGGTGCTGCGACCGGTGGAAGATCTCTAGCATAGCTGAATGCAGAAAAGAAAGAAAATAGTGATTCGTTTTGATTTGGATGAATAGGGACGTGGGATTTTAGAAAACTATATAAAAAAAGTACAATTGTGTTGTTTTAGTGTATTTTTGAAATAATAATACTTTTTTTTGTAATTTTTCTTGCGTTTTATTTCGTCTGTGGTCTATAAAACACTTACACACCCTCTATTACCGCCGTTTGTCCGGAGTATCTTTTTTAAAAGGTCTCCGGACCTTTTTTATGCGATTGGTTAAATTATTCAGTTTATATTTCTAATGTGTTTTGTAGGCGCTGTTTTAGCTCGTCGCCAATGGTGATGACATCGCGGTTGCGTGGTGTGGTTTGGTCTTTTTCAGTGATATAGGTAAAAACAGGACCGGATATATCTATAATTTCACTGGAGCGTCGACCTGGGTTATATTCGAAAAGTTCTCCTTCTTCGGCGATGACCCGTATTTTAGCGTCTGAAAAAGCATGGTCTTGGCCGCGGACAAAGCTTGAGAAGCTGGTTTTGATATCCTGAGCCAATGCCATAGCGTTATGTGTTGCCTTTTGCTTTGAGGCCGGATCATTCGGGTCAAAATAGGTTGCCATCCATCCGCCGTCTCCGGCAAAGCGAATGATTTTTGCATCATGTTTGGCACTAAGGCCGCTGAGGAACTCGTGACAAAACGCGGTGGCTGTGCTTTGGGCGCGGGCATAGCCAAACCGTCGTGAGATTTCTTTAAAGCCGGAAATGTCGCAATACACAACGATTCCGTTAGGGGTGTAGGGGGCACGAACATTGAATTCTGTGTCAATGTTATCTGCAGAGCGGGTTATGACATCATCAAGGATGCGTTCTAATGGGGCAAAAGCATTAGAAGTGATGAGCTTTGCTATATCGGTTTGTTTGGGGTGGGGGGCTTGTTGTTCGAATGCGATTTGCAACATGCCTTGCCCAACAGGGATGTGGGCGCAGATATGGTCATCGGGGAACATCCGACTTGGTTCAATCGAGGTTCGACGATCTGCCCACGCTTCGGCAGCGATGCTGTTTTGGGGGGAAAGCCTTCGGCGCCAGACGCGGTCAGTTCGTTGAAATGCTTTGTCACCGTCAGTGCCTTGGATTAATGCAAAGACAGAATCATCTTTTTTCGAGGAGGGCGCATATAAAGCGCCAGCCACGCACCGTGCGTCGCCAACTTGCTCTTGGCATTCGCCGACAAGGCTTGTGACCGCATGCTCTAGATAGCGTAAATGCGTTGATGTATTCTCCATAATAGTGTCAGTAAAGAAATATTACGGAAAAGTAAAGTTTTTGATGCTTTTGACGGAGGGCTTAAGAAGAATAATATAAGTGATATTCAACTGGATGAACCATGGTTTCGTATAGCTCGACCTCTTCGCGTTTTAAGGCAATATAGGCATCGATCATGTCTTTGCTGAACACATCACCGCGGAGCAAGAATTTATGATTATCTTCCAGTGCTTGCAGCGCTTGTTTCAGGGATTCTGCAACCGTTGGAATTTTTGCTTTTTTGCTTTCACTCAAGGTGTAGAGATCTTCATCCATTGCGGCGCCCGGATCAATTTTGTTTTCAATACCGTCCATGCCGGCCAGTAACATTGCTGCGAATGATAAGTAAGGGTTGGCGCACGGATCGGGGAAGCGAACCTCAACGCGTTTGCCGTTATCGGTGGTGCTGTAAGGAATACGGCAAGAAGCTGAGCGATTGCGCGCCGAATAAGCCAACATCACCGGTGCTTCGTAACCCGGAACCAGACGCTTATAGCTGTTGGTGGTTGGGTTGGTGAATGCGTTTAAGGCACGTGCATGTTTGATAATGCCGCCAATGTAATACAGCGCGGTTTGAGAGAGGCCTGCATATTCCTTACCTGCAAAGGTTGGGCCTTTATCTTTCCAGATTGATTGGTGCACATGCATGCCTGAGCCATTATCTCCAAAGATAGGCTTGGGCATAAAGGTTGCGGTTTTACCGTAGCTTTGTGCGACGTTTTTGACGCAATGCTTATAGATTTGTACGTTATCGGCGCATTCGCTTAACGTGGCGAAGCTAATGCCAAGCTCACATTGGCTGGCGGCGACTTCGTGGTGGTGTTTTTCAACCGGCACGCCCATGGAATCCATAACGGTTAACATTTCGGCGCGGATATCAGCCAGCGCGTCAACAGGCGCATCAGGAAAGTAACCACCTTTGGTTTTTGGGCGGTGGCCCATATTGCCGCTTTCATAGGCGGTGCCTTCGTTATACGGGCCTTCTTCGCTGTCTATTTCAAAGCCGACCTTATCGGGGCGGGTATCAATGGTGACGTCATCAAAGACGAAAAATTCAGGCTCCGGCCCGAAATAGGCGGTGTCGCCTAAGCCTGATTTTGCTAATTCAGCTTCGGCAGCTTTGGCGATAGAGCGTGGATCGCGCTCATACGGTGCGTTGGTATCCGGATCGTAAATGTCGCAGAAAACTTTTACCGCAGGCTGTGCCGCGAAGGGGTCAATCGTCACCCGGCTTAGGTCCGGCATTAAGATCATGTCTGAATTGTTAATGGCTTTCCAACCAGGGATAGAAGAGCCGTCAAAGAAAATTCCGCGCTCTAAAATGCGTTTGTCCAGCGATTTAATATGCTGAGCTGTATGGTGCCATGTGCCGCGTAAATCTGTAAAATTAAAGTCAACATAATCGATTTTGTTATCTTTGAGATACTTTAAAAATGCGACAGGGGTTTTAAAAGCGCGGACGGTTTCACTCATAATGGGGGGATCCTTCGTAAAAATATTGATTTTTTTGCATCAAATACTTGACCAGAACTACCATATGCCTATAGAGAAGACAATCTCGTTTGTTTGCGACTGGCAAATGGATGTGAGTATGGCGACTGTAGCTCAGTGGTAGAGCGCTCGGTTGTGATCCGAGTTGTCGCGGGTTCAATCCCCGTCAGTCGCCCCATTTGATGCGGGCGTGGTGAAATTGGTAGACACGCTAGATTTAGGTTCTAGTGCCGCAAGGCGTGGGGGTTCAAGTCCCTCCGCCCGCACCATTTTTTCTTTCTTTGCCGTGGGCTTGTGCTCTAGGCTTTGGAAAGATGTAATTTTCAGAATTTTAAGGACGAAAGAAACTGATGCAAGTTAAGGAATTAAAACAAGACGGCCTCTCTTATGAATATGAGGTCACCATTCCAGCCAATGATATCGACACACGCGTCGATGCAAAATTGCAAGAAGTTGGTAAAACAATCCGCATTCAGGGATTTCGTCCGGGCAAAGTGCCGATGAATATCCTTAAGCAACGTTATGGCAAAGCCATCATGGGTGAGATCTTGGAAGAGGCTGTTAATCAGACTTCTCAAGATTTGTTGAAAGATAAATCTTTGCGCCCGGCGATGCAGCCAAAAATCGAAGTCAAATCTTTTGAAGAGAATGCTGATCTTGTTTACTCGATGAACTTTGAAGTGTTGCCTGAGATTAAATTGGCGGACTTTAAAGGGATTAAGCTTGAAAAAGCGATTGCGGAGATTTCGGAAGAAACACTCAATGAATCACTTGAAACAATTGCGTCTTCGAATGTTTCTACACAAAAAATTGAAACTGATCGCGCGACGAAAGACGGTGATACCGTTATGATCGATTTTGATGGTCGCACCGCTGATGACGATGTTCACCACGAAGGTATGAAGGCTGAAGGTCACATGCTTAAATTGGGTGCCGGTCAGTTTATCGAAGGTTTTGAGCCTCAGCTTGTGGGTAAGAAAGCAGGCGATAAAGTTGAAGTGAAGGTTGCCTTCCCTGAGCAGTATGGTGCCGCGCATCTTGCAGGCCGTGATGCGATCTTTGATGTAACAATCCATGAAATCCATGAAGAAATTGCCGGTAAAGCCGACGATGAGTTGGCCAAGCGTTTGGGCATGACGGATTTGGATGCACTGAAAAATGCAGTTAAAGAGCAGCTTCAAAAAGAATATGATAGCCAAAGCCGTATGCTTTTGAAGAAAGAATTGCTGGATATTCTGGATGAAAAGCACCAGTTTGAATTGCCTGAGATGATGCGCGAAGCTGAGTACAACAATATTGTTGATCAAGTTAAAGCCGACCGTCAGCAGCGTGGTGATAGCGATGTGGAATTGAGCGAAGAAGAGCAAGCTGAATATAAGGATATTGCAGCGCGCCGCGTTCGTTTGGGTTTGGTCCTGTCTGAGATCGGTCATCAGAACAACATCACAGTGAGCGACCCTGAGTTGCAAAAGGCTGTGATTACCGAAGCGCAGCGTTATCCGGGACAAGAAAAAGAGGTCTTTGATTTCTATTCTAAGAACCGTCAGGCGCTTGAAAGTTTGCGTGGTCCTATCTTTGAAGAAAAGACTGTTGATTTCATTCTTGAGCTTGCTGAAGTGAAGGAAAAGAGCGTTTCTGCCGAAGAACTTGCTTCTGCTTTGAATGACGGTGAAGAAGAGCATCACTGCCATGATGAGAGCTGTTCACACGAATCGCATAAAAAGCCCGCAAAGAAGAAAGGCGCTGCGAAGAAAACTACAGCGTCTAAAACAGAAGATACAGCGGACAAGCCTAAGAAGGCGGCGCCTAAGAAAAAGGCTGCGGCTAAGAAATAATTTCTTCTTTCATGATAAAGATTATAAAAGGCTCCGTTTTATCGGGGCCTTTTTCTTTTTACCCTTGATCGAAAGCGTAATGCTGATTAGGCTGAACCATCTTAAATTTCCTTGTCAAACAGAATGAGGCCTTATCCTAATGACCGACCGTGATCCTCTCGATGTATATATGAACCACCTTGTTCCCACTGTGATTGAACAAACCAACAGAGGTGAGCGTGCTTTTGATATTTATTCTCGCTTATTGAAAGAGCGTATTATTTTCTTGACCGGTGAGGTTAATGACCATGTTTCGGCTTTGATTTGTTCTCAGCTTTTGTTCTTAGAGTCTGAAAACCCTAAGAAGGATATTTCCTTTTATATTAATTCACCCGGTGGTGTCGTGACGGCCGGTTTGGCGATGTATGATACGATGCAATATATCAAGCCCGAAGTTTCAACCGTTTGTATCGGTCAAGCAGCATCGATGGGTTCCCTCTTATTGGCAGGTGGTGCAGCGGGTAAGCGTTATTCTTTGCCCAATTCCCGCATTATGATTCACCAGCCCCATGGTGGTGCACGCGGGCAGGCATCTGATATTGAAATTCAGGCCCGTGAGATCTTACGTTTGCGTGAGCGTTTGAATGCTATTTATGTTGAGCACACTGGTCAGAAGCTTTCCGTGATTGAAAAAGCAATGGATCGTGATAACTTTATGAGTGCCGATGAAGCCAAAGCGTTTGGCTTGATCGATACGGTGGTTACAAAGCACCAAGCTAAAGAAGAAAAATCATAATTCAGACCTTCCTTCTAAAGGGTTTGGTAACTTTTTCGCGCTAGTCTTATAGATTGTGAGGGGGCTGTTTTCTGGTTAAGAGAACTTGGCCCCCTTGAATAATCAGATAAAGAGCTCCATCTTAATAAAAAGAGCCGGTATTAATTAAGGATTAATCATGTCATCAGATACAAAACAAAGCGTTCTCCCTGTCTTGCCGTTGCGCGACATTGTGGTGTTTCCGCATATGATCGTACCGTTGTTTGTCGGGCGAGTTAAATCAGTGAAGGCGCTTGAGTATGTGATGCAAGGCGATAAACAAGTTTTATTGCTGACGCAAAAATCACCGTCTGAGGATGATCCTAATGCGGCTGATTTGTACGATGTAGGTACGATTGGTACGGTGTTACAGCTTTTGAAATTGCCAGACGGCACGGTTAAGGTGCTGGTTGAAGGCGGTGAGCGCGTTAAGGTTCAATCATTTTCTGAAAGCGGTAAAGACTATTTGGATGCCACGGTTGAGCCCCTGTTGGATCAGACGGTTGTTGATGATGAAATTCATTCGCTGAGCCGGGCAATCGTTACCCAGTTTGAGCAATATGTGAAGCTGAACAAAAAGATCCCACCGGAGGTGATTGTCTCAATCAATCAGATTGAAGATGTCTCCAAAATGGCCGATACGATTGCGTCGCACCTGATTTTGAAGAATGACCAAAAGCAAGAGCTGTTAGAACAGCCCAATACTTATGACCGGTTAGAGCGAATTTACGGTTTCATGGAAGATGAGATTGGCGTGCTGCAAGTTGAAAAACGCGTGCGTAACCGCGTGAAGCGCCAGATGGAAAAAACCCAGCGTGAGTATTATTTGAATGAGCAAATGAAAGCCATTCAAAAAGAGCTGGGCGATGGGGGCGACGGGCTGGATGATATTGCCGAGCTTGAAGCCGATATCGAAGAAGCTAAATTGCCGAAAGAGGCTGCGGAGCGTGCAACCAAAGAAATCAAAAAGTTGCGCCAGATGAGCCCTATGGCAGCTGAAGCAACCGTAGTGCGCAACTATTTGGACTGGTTGATTAGTGTGCCGTGGAGCAAAAAGACCCGCGTGAGTAAAGACATCAAAAAAGCGCAGAAAATTCTGGATCAGGAGCATTATGGCCTTGAGAAAGTCAAAGAGCGTATTTTGGAATATCTCGCCGTACAGCAACGTTCTAAATCTGTGAAGGGGCCTATTCTTTGTTTGGTTGGCCCGCCTGGTGTGGGTAAAACCTCTTTGGGTAAATCAGTTGCGAAGGCAACCAATCGTAATTTTGTGCGTATGGCTTTAGGTGGTGTGCGTGATGAAAGTGAAATTCGTGGCCATCGCCGTACTTATATTGGTGCGATGCCCGGAAAAATTATCCAAGGCATGAAAAAAGCCAAGACGGTTAATCCTTTATTCTTGTTGGATGAGATTGATAAATTGGGTTCTGATTACCGCGGTGATCCGAGTGCGGCCTTGCTAGAGGTTTTAGATCCTGAGCAAAACTCAACTTTCCAAGACCATTATGTCGAGCTGGATTATGATCTGTCTAAGACCATGTTTGTTTGTACGGCCAATGATCTGGCGACAATGCCCAGTCCTTTGCTTGACCGGATGGAGATTATTTCGATTTCCGGTTATACCGAAGAAGAGAAGATGGAAATCGTCAAACGCCACTTGCTAAAAAAGCAGATGAAAGAATCTAGCCTTAAAAAGAACGAGTTTACGATCTCAGATTCTGCGCTTCGCAATTTGATTCGTTATTATACGCGTGAAGCTGGCGTTCGTTCGTTGGAGCGTGAGATCGGAAACCTTTGTCGCAAGGCCATCAAAGAAATTTTGATGAAGGGTAAGAAGAAAGTTTCGATCACGCCGCGTAATTTAGAAAAATATGCTGGTGTGCGGAAACGTCGTTACCGCGTCTTGGAAGAAGATCATCGTATCGGTGTGGTGAATGGCTTGGCTTATACCCAAACCGGTGGTGATATCTTGTCGATCGAGGCTGTGGTTATTCCGGGTAAGGATGGCACTGTGGGAATGACCGGAAATCTTAAAGACGTGATGAAGGAATCGATTAAAGTTGCCGAGATGCTTGTGAAATCCCGTGCGGGCGTTTATGGCATTGATTATGAGAAGCTTAAAGAGCAACAGCTTCATGTTCACGTTCCCGAAGGCGCAACGCCTAAAGATGGTCCCTCGGCAGGGGCAGCAATGGTCACTGCGATTATGTCGGCTTTGACCGGGATTGAAATCCGCCGTGATATTGCTATGACGGGCGAAGTTAATCTGCGCGGGCGTGTAACTGCTATTGGTGGCTTGAAAGAAAAGCTTCTGGGTGCTTTGCAAGCAGGCGTTGTTAAAGTGCTTATCCCTGAGGATAACGTCAAGGATCTGGCTGATATTCCGGCTAATGTGAAAAAGGGGCTGGAAATCGTTTCTGTTTCAACCATTGATGAGGTCTTGTCGCATGCGCTTTTAAGCATGCCGGAGCCAAAATCAGACGATTTAGCCGACGCTGAAGGGGTTTTATCCTCAAAAACAGCGGAAAATAAGGCCGAAGACGTGATTCATCATTGATTTTGAATCAAAAACCTTCTAATAGTGAAATATGCCGAGGCGCAGAAATCCTAGGGTTTTACTCTGTTTATCTCGTTTAGGTTGTGTTGTGACGGCTCTGTTCGCAGAAAAGTCATTTGTTTTACTTTACTTAAATTAACCTTTGGGGGTTTTTATGAACAAACAAGATCTTGTTTCTACAGTTGCTGAAGCGGCTGACATTTCAAAAGCAAAAGCAGCTTTGGCTGTTGATTCCGTTATCGATGCGATCAAGTCTAGCCTGCAAGGCGGCGATGATGTGCGTTTGGTTGGTTTCGGTACGTTCTCTGTTGCAGAGCGCGCAGCGACAACAGGCCGTAACCCACGTACGGGCGAGCCTATTAAAATTCCTGCCAGCAAGCAGCCTAAGTTCAAAGCTGGTAAAGAGCTGAAAGAAGCTGTTAACAAGTAATTCACTTGTTTTATTAAGTTTTAAAAGCCCCGTCCTCGTTGATGGGGCTTTTTTGTTTGAAAAGGCCGATTTAGGGCTTGATTTTTATTTCCGAGACCCTTAAAGATAACCATCCAATTTTGGGGGCGATTAGCTCAGTTGGAAGAGCACCTCGTTTACACCGAGGGGGTCGGCAGTTCGAGCCTGTCATCGCCCACCACTTTCCCCTTATTTGTATAAGTTTGACATATTTCTGCCGGTTGCCGTATAACTGCAATGGGTAATATGAGATTAACAAAAAAATTTACAGACGCTGAATTGTATGAACGGCAACTTCCCGAGCGGATTGAGGGCGGGGTTTTTCACGTCTTTAGCGAAGGAAGTTTTGGATGGAAGCGGCGCCTTTTAGGATGTTCTTACGGTGGTTTGCTTGATCAGGAATATTTGCTTGTCTTATCTGAGCAATATCCGAGATTTCCAGATGTTGATGATGGGGAGCAAAATAAAATTGCAGAAGTTATTGCATCATTTAGGGCGCTGCAATTGGTGCCGGAGGGCCAGTCTGCTGTAATGCTTCATACTGATTTTAAAGATACGGTTAGGCTTATTAATGAGGGGGTGCGGCATCCTTGTGTTTTTCCTGGGGTAATGCAGGATTATGCAGCCGCCATCGTAGAAGAGACCGAAAAGCATGAAAGCGTGCGAGCAATTTATGCCTCAGATAGCCCGGATTATCCGGCTGGAACCATACGGCAATGTATGCGTTTTATGCATAATGCTGCGGCTTTTGCTTCGGGGTCATTGCGTGTAAAGCCGATGAATTCTGATGAGGAACTGGTGCCAGAGATTCGTGGTAGCTCGGATGGTGCGTTGGATATTATTGATTTTTCTGATGATCCGGAGTTAAATTCCGGGCCTTTTCTATATCCGGGTTAGCCGCCGCGCTAATTTTTTCTTTTCATTTTTATACTTTTGCCCTAAATCATGGGGCATGGTTGCTTTACCTGAAATTACTCGTCACCCAACGCATGGTGTCAAAGTGCGCTCTGTTACCATTGGTGGCGGCGCGCCTGTCGTGGTGCAATCCATGACGAATACCGACACCGCCGATGTCGAGACGACATTTGTACAGGTGCGGGATCTTTACTTATCTGGTTCTGAAATTGTACGCGTGACGGTTAATAATCACGAGGCTGGCGCTGGTGTGGTTGAGCTGCGCAAGCGCCTTGTTGCCGCAGGGCTGGATGTGCCATTGGTCGGGTGTTTTCATTATAACGGTCATACTTTATTGCAAGAAGTTGAGGGCTTGGCCGAAGCGCTTGATAAATATCGTATTAATCCCGGTAATGTTGGCTTTGGCAAGAAGCGTGATGCACAGTTCGAGATCATGGTGCGCATGGCCGCCCAGCATAACAAAGCGGTTCGCATCGGAGTGAATTGGGGTTCCATCGATCAAGATTTATCAACCAAGCTCATGAATGAAAATGCGGAGCGTGCGGAGCCTTGGGATGCGGATAGTGTCATGCGCGAGACGTTGGTGCAATCGGCCTTGATTAGCGCTGAAAAGGCGATGGAATACGGCCTGCGCGAAGATCAGATTGTTTTATCGGCTAAGGTTAGTCGGGTACAGGATTTGATTGCCGTTTATAAAGCTTTGGCTGAGCGCAGTCAGTTTGCGTTGCATCTTGGCCTGACTGAGGCGGGCATGGCATCCAAAGGGATTGTGGCAACCGCGCTGGGTGAGGGGATTTTACTTCAGCAAGGGATTGGCGATACGATTCGTGCCTCCCTCACGCCGGAGCCGGGCGGTGATCGCACTTTAGAAGTTCGGGTTTGTCGTGAAATTTTGCAAACGTTGGGGTTACGCTCCTTCACGCCGGAGGTTTCGGCTTGTCCGGGGTGTGGTCGCACGACGAGCACTGTTTTTCAGGAGCTTGCCCAAGACATTCAGCGTTATTTAGATATGCAGATGCCGAAATGGGCGGGGCAGTACCCGGGTGTCGAGAGTATGAAAGTCGCCGTGATGGGGTGTATTGTGAACGGCCCGGGTGAGAGCAAGCATGCCGATATCGGTATTAGCTTGCCGGGGACTGGCGAAAGCCCGGTTGCGCCTGTCTTTATCGATGGACGCAAAGCCCATACTTTGCGCGGCGACAGTATCGCAACAGATTTTCAAGAGATCGTCGATCGTTACGTGAAAGAGCGTTATGGCGATTGTGAAAACCAAGGAGAGGCGGCGTGAGTATTTCCTTAGCGCGGGCCGACTTATTTCAAGAACAAGCTTATATTAATGGCCAGTGGGTTCAGTCTCCAGCAAAGATTGATGTGATTAATCCTGCGGATGGTGATGTGATCGCACAAGTGGCGGATTGTGATGCGGCTTTGGTTGGGCAGGCGATTGGCGCAGCAGACGAGGCTTTTGTCGATTGGGCTGCTTTAACCGGTAAAGAGCGCAGCCAAATTTTGCGCCGGTGGTTTGATCTGATTATTCAGTATGAAGAAGATTTGGCAAAATTATTGACGATAGAGCAGGGTAAGCCCGTTGCTGAAGCGTTAGGCGAAATTCGCTATGGTGCTTCGTTTGTCGAGTGGTTTGCCGAAGAAGCCAAGCGGGCTTATGGAGATATTATTCCCAGCACCATCAAAGACGGTCGTATGATGGTGTTAAAGGAACCTGTTGGCGTTTGTGCTTCGATCACGCCGTGGAATTTTCCCAATGCGATGATTACGCGCAAGGTAGCGCCCGCTTTGGCGGCAGGCTGCACGATTGTGATTAAGCCGTCTGAGCTTACGCCACTTTCGGCGCTGGCTTTGGCTGTGCTGGCGCAAGAGGCGGGAATGCCCGCGGGTGTATTTAATGTGGTGCCAGCATCTGATGCAGCAATGGTGGGGCAGGCTTTTTGCTCGGACAAGCGCGTTAGTAAGATTTCTTTCACTGGATCAACACGTGTGGGCAAGCTCTTGATGGCGCAAAGTGCCGATGATCTTAAGCGACTGTCGTTGGAGCTTGGCGGGAATGCGCCTTTTATTGTTTTTGAAGATGCGGATATCGATGCGGCGGTGGAAGGCGCGATTGCCAGCAAGTTTCGCAATGCCGGACAAACCTGCGTATGTGCGAATCG